>Ga0315307_1000990_pt1 | contig 12569 bp, 5 predicted proteins | sample TDP2_MG_FD_203079 | JGI IMG/M metagenome (GOLD analysis project Ga0315307, IMG submission 203079) | Freshwater sediment microbial communities from Lake Towuti, South Sulawesi, Indonesia - TDP2 | ecosystem: Environmental > Aquatic > Freshwater > Lake > Sediment | place: Indonesia: South Sulawesi... | reverse complement strand
GAAAAAGCCCACAACCTCCTCAACCAAGCACTTGAAATGTTCCAGAAAATGGGCGCCAAGAAGGACATTGAAAAGGTAGAAGCCAGAATAGCTTTCATAGAAACAGGCAAAGTCGTTTCGAAGCCCAAACCCATAGGTTACATCTCCACGGGATATGCGGATCTTGACAAGCTGCTTTATGGTGGGATTCCTTCAGGCTGTGCTGTGGTGTTGGCATCGCCCTCATGCAACGAGAGGGACTCGCTGATCAAGAGCTTTCTTGAGACAGGAGCAAAGAAAGGTGAAGTTGCATTCTACGTCACCATAAACCCAGGTGCAGCGAAGGCTCTTGCAGAGGAGTTCCAGTCAAACTTCTGCCTCTTCGTCTGTAACCCTCAGGCAGATTCAATCGTAAAGAGCGCACCTAACGTGATCAAGTTGAAGGGAGTTGAAAACCTCACGGACATCAGCATTGCCTTGACTTCAGTCATCCGCAAGCTTGATCCGTCGCCGAAGGGCGCGAGGAGAATTTGCCTAGGCGTTGTCTCAGATGTGCTTCTGCAGCATCACGCCGTCCAAACCAGAAGGTGGCTTGCTGCGCTCATCCCAGAATTACAGTCAGAAGGATTCACAATGTTGGCAGTGATGGATCCACAGATGCACCCTTCAGAGGAACTCCACGCAGTTCTAGGACTGTTTGATGGGGAGATCAAAATATATGAAAGAGAAACCGAAGAAGGCTCACAGAAATTCCTAAAGATCAAGAAGATGAGCAACCAGAAATATCTGGAAAACGAAATAGCTCTCGCAAAAACAAACAAACTGAGTTGAGTGCTCGTTGGCTTGCCCCGAAATTCGTTTTAGATGGTTACATGTGTCTTGTTTTTCGGACTTTGGTCCCAGCTCTGTTTTCACCCGTTACAATTACGCACGCTATGAAAAGCCTTTTCAAAGACTTGTTCATGACTTTCTGGTGGTTTATGGCATTTATCAGAGGCGTCAAGTTTGGAAGAAATTCTGCATCAGGCTGAACGATTAGGAAAGGGATGTGACTGGGCTGGAGCTGTTGGGTTATATGAGAAAGCGCTGAAACTGCTGCCTCAAGATGATTTTTCGAGGATAGGGGAGATTCATGAGCCGTTAGGTTACGCTTCTTACCGTTCTGCATTTCAGGCTGAAAGTAATGACGAGTTTAGAGAAAGATTGCGTCAGGCTATTCTAAGCTATGAGAAGGCTAAGGAATTTTATGGCAGGTTAAATGAGGCTGTAAAGGCGTCGAGGATATTGCGTTGCGATGCTATGATTGCCTATTGGGGTTATTGGCTTGCTGCGGAAGTGCCTGAGAGAAAGAGGCTGCTTGACGAGTGCTGGAGAATGGGGAAGGAGGATTTGAAGGCATACGATGAAGCTGGAGACCAGCATGGCTATGGAGAAACCTGCCTTGGATTGGCTGATTGTCTGGATGAGCGTTTGGACCTAGAGTTGGATATGCAGATGAGGGAAAAGATAATAGCTGAAGCGCTGAGTTTTGGAGAGAAAGCGATAAAAATATTCTCTAAGGCTGGAGCTGAACATGAACTAGCAAGAGCCTATTGCATAACTAGCATCCATTGTTTCAATGCCGCTCAGTCTTTGCAGCTAGAGACGAAAAGAAGGGAATGTGAGCAAAAGGCGTTTGAATATGCCAAGGAGGCCATCAGAATCTCCGAAAGCATTGGTGACAAGCTTCTTCTGGGCAGATCAACCATCTGCTTAGGATTGGCTGAGCTTGATTTAGGAGCTGGAGCGGAAGTAGCATTAAAGCTCTTCAAAAAAGCTCTTCCGTATTGCGCTGAAACAAAAGATCATCGCATTTTATCCGAGGTATTTGATAGTTTAGGATATTCAATCTTCTTCACTATGGCTTGGGAAGAAGATCTGGAAATAATGAGAGAGAAGTCAAGGAAATGTGAGGAATATGCCAGTAGAGCAATCAATTGTAATATTCTCATTGGCTATGGTCGTGGTATCCCTCATTCTTACAGCTTCGGGTATGTATGGAATCTTACAGAATTGGCAAGCAGGGAGACAGAATTAGAAAGAAGGCATGAATTATTGGAGAAGGCTGTAGCTCTTGGAAAACAAGGTCTGGAACATGCACAACACACGGGTTCAACACATGAGATTTTTCACATTGCATCCGAACTGTCGCATGCGCTCTATGACTTGTCAACTCTAAGAGCAGGAGATGAGAAAAGAGAGCTACTCGTTGAGGCTATGACACTTGGGGAAAAAGCCGTCTATTATACGGACCAACTTCGTCCCTACTATACGTTACCGAAAGCCCTTCCCTACGGAGCATTAGCACATACACTTTTCGAACTCAGCAAACTAGAAGAGAGAAGAGATAAAAGACAAGAACTTCTGGAAAAATCGATTTCGCGCATGGAAACTTGTATAACGTTCATCCAAAGACATGTGACTTCCTTCCCTTCGCGCAGAGAGCTCTTCATACTAGGGGCAAGGTTTCAGACAGAACTAGGGAATATCTTGAACCAACTCTACCAAACAACTGGCGAGAAGGAGATTATGAGAAAACTAATAGAAACCTACCAAAGTGCTGCTGAGATGAACAGGAAAGCAGAACTTGTCAGCCGAGTCGCTGAGACCTACTGGAGGATAGCTGTAGCCTATGACCACCTTGGGGATTGCTCAGCATCCGCAAGCAATTTTGAATTAGCCTCTAAACAATATGAGCTATGTGCTCAAAATATTCCTCAGCTTAACACTTTCTACATGGACTATGCTGCATACATGCAGGCTTGGAATGACATTGAGGGAGCAAGACATAATCATGAGAGAGAAGAATACGGTCTATCAAAAGAATGCTACGAGAAGGCAGCCAGCGCTCTTAAATCATCTAAATCATGGAGCTATCTTGCCCAAAACTATTTGGCTTGGGCTCAAGTCGAACACGCAGAAGACGTGAGCAGAAAGGAACAGAGCGAAGAAGCACTACAGACCTTCGAGCAGGCAGCCAGGCTATTCACTGATACCAAAAAATCCCTAGAAACAAAGCTCGGAGAAATTGAAAACCTAGACGAAAAAACCATGGCAACCAACCTAATAAAGGCATCAGACACCAGACGCGAATTCTGCTTAGGAAGAATGGCACTTGAAGAAGCAAAAATCCTCGACAAAAAAGGCGACCACTTCTTAAGCTCACAAAAATATGGTGCAGCAGCCCAAATCTTTGAGAAAATAATTCAAGCGATAGAATCAGAACAAGAAAAGAACGAATTCAGACTTATTGCAATTCTCTCTCAAGCTTGGCAAAGAATGACCCGTGCAGAAGCTGAGGAGTCTCCGCACCTATACCTAGAAGCATCTCAACTATTCGAAGAAGCCAAGGATTTGAGTCCAAACGAACAAGCGAAAATTCTGACGTTAGGTCACAGCCGCTTCTGCAGAGCGCTGGAGGTTGGAACAAGATTCGTAGACACCCGAGATCCCAACCTACACACAACAGCCATACAACACCTAGAGAGCGCTGCTACCTACTATGTTAAAGCGGGCTTCCGAAGCGCTTCAGAATACGCCAAAGCAACGGAACAACTCTTCGACGCCTACATGCACGTAGACAACGCCAAAAGAGAAAGCGACCCAGAGAAAAAAGCGAAGTTCTACGCCATGGCTGAAAAAATCCTCCAAACCTCAGCAGGATCATTCATGAAAGCTGAGCATCCAGAAAAAAGGGAACAAGTGCTGAGGCTTCTGGAAAAAGTGAAAGAAGAACGAGAACTTGCCACATCTCTTTGCGAAGTACTGCACACACCACCAATCGTCTCAACAACAACTACTTTTGGCACTCCAGCTCCAACCCATGAAAGTGCAGTTGGCTCAGAAAGATTCGAACACGCCGACATACAAGCAAGCATTGTTGCCCATCAAAAAGAACTGAAAGTTGGCGAAAACCTTGAGATAGAGCTCGAACTTGTGAATTCTGGGAAGGGACATGCTCTTCTGACAAAGATCACGGAAATCATCCCAAAAGGTTTCCAGCTGGCAGAGAAACCTAGTATATACAAGTTAGAGGACGCTTATCTCAACATGAGGGGAAGACGACTTGATCCTTTGAAGACGGAAGAAGTGAAGCTCACTCTGAAGCCAAACGTGCCAGGCGTGTTCCCTCTAAAACCCGTGATACTGTACCTAGACGAGAGCGGCAAGTACAAGTCACACCAGCCCGAACCAATAATCATCACAGTTAAAGAACCTGAAATCGAAGCCCGCCCGCTAGAGGTTCCAGAAGGTCCTCATGATCGTGTTATCACGGGGCATAAGGTTCTTGATCGTTTGTTGTTAGGCGGGATACCTCAAAACTATGGAGTGGTGTTAACGTCGCCTTCATGTGACGATAGGGACTTGTTGGTCGAGAGTTTTCTTAAAACTGGAATAGAGAAGGGTGAAGTCACATTCTATGTCACCATAAACCCTGATGGAGTAAAAAACCTCACGAAAATCTTTCAGTCCAACTTCTACGCTTTCGTATGCAACCCTCAGGCTGATGCAATTGTTGGGGAAGCACCAAACGTATTCAAACTAAAGGGAGTCGAAAACCTCACAGACATCAGCATCGCCTTAGCCTCAGCCATCCACAAACTTGACGCAACGCGGAAGCAGCCAAGAAGAATTTGCATAGAAATCATCTCAGACGTTCTGCTACAGCATCAGGCAATTCAAACCAGAAGATGGCTGACCGCACTCATGACAGAATTGAAGTCAACGGGATTCACAACACTGGCGTCTATGAACTCCCAGATGCATCCTCAACAAGAGCTTCAAGCGATCTTGGATCTTTTCGAAGGAGAGATCAACATCTACGAAAAAAGCAATAGGAAATATCTGAAGATCAAGAGGATGAGCAACCAGAAATATTCGGACGATGAACTGCTTCTGAAGAAAGAACAGCCGTAGCGAATGCTATTCCACAAGCGATAAGAACGCAGAATCTAACAATATTCTGTTGAATGGATGGATGTGGAGAGGTCTTCTTGGCGTCTGTTGAGCGTGGTCGCGTTCCGAGTCCTCGCCCTATTGCTGCAAGAGAGATTCCGCTTATAGATAGAGTCGAAGAAGTGAAGCTCCTGAAAGAATCAGTCGACAGGGCGATTCAAGGTGAGGGCGGTCTTGTTTTTCTGTATGGGGAGGCTGGGATTGGCAAGACGAGATTGGCTAGAGAGCTTAGAGCCTATGCACACTTGCGAGGAATGCAGGTTCTTTACGGTAGATGCCCAGCTCTGTTCAGAATGGATGGCGTTCCTCCCTACATTCTCTGGAAGGAAGTGATCAAAGACTACTTGGAAACATGCACACCTGAGCAATTGTACAGAGTTATCGGCTTTTATCCGGCTGAAGTTGCCAAGCTAGTTCCAGAGCTTAATCAAAAATTTAAGGCAATTCCTCAGTCCTTTTCGATAAGCCCTGAGCAGGAGCAAAACAGGCTCTTTGAAGCAGTCTCGCAGTTTGTCACCAACATATCAAAAGAGGCTCCGTTGTTGGTGGTTCTTGACGATTTGCAGTGGACTGATCCGTCTTCACTTCTGCTCTTGCATTATCTGGCTCGTGGCGTGCAGAAGACACCGTTGCTTCTTTTGGGAGCCTACCGCAGCACTGACATTGATGCTAAGCATCCTTTAACTCCAGTTTTGACGGAATTGAACAGAGAACGCTTGCCTCAGTCAATCCAACTGAAGCGGATGTCTCTCAGCGATATTTCGGAGATGATAAGGAGCATCTTGGAGCAGGACGATGTTCCAGCGGAGTTCTGCAGATTGGTCTACGAGAAGACAAAAGGCAACCCGTTCTTTGCGGAGGAAGTAGTGAAGTCTTTGAAGGAAGAGGAAGTCATCTATCGTGAAGAGGACAAGTGGAAGTTCAAAGAGATTTCGAAGATCGAGTTTCCAGAAACCGTCAAGAATGTGGTGAAGGCAAGGATTGATCGTTTGGATGATGAATGCCAGAACATTTTGACCCTGGCTTCTTTTGTTGGAAACGATTTCACTTTGGAAGCGATGTGCGCACTCACGGGAATTGAAGAGAATAAACTGCTTGAATTGATGGACAAAATGCTCAAAACCGGATTGATCAAGGAAAGGGAGATCCGCGGAGAAGGAGTCTGTTCTTTTGCTGACATACTGGTCAGAGATGTTGTGTACGAGGAAGTCAGCCTCTTGAAGCGAAAGAAGCTTCACGGGGTTGTGGGGCACGCCCTGGAGAAAGTCTATGCAAAGAAGATTGATGAGCATTTTGGAGAACTTGCCTATCATTTCTTGGAAAGTGGAGACAAAGATAAAGCGTTTGACTATTTCTTGAAAGCCGGAGAGAAGGCTGTGGGCATATATGCCAATACTGAGGCTGCTTCCTATTTCCAGTCTGCACTAAGACTGCTTGAAGAAAAGGAAGGTGAACTTCGACAAAAAGGGCCTGTTCTTGAGAGGCTTGGAGACATCAAAAGGGTTGTTGGAGAACATGATGCCTGCATGAAATATTGGAGCGAAGCGTTGCTTCTGTGGAAACAACTGCAAGAAAAAAGCCATATTTCAAGATTACACCGTAAAATGGCAAACGTCCTTTGGGAAGCAATGGCCGACACAGAGAAGGCTAAAGGGCATCATGCGGAAGCATTGAAGATTTTGGAAAAAGAGATTGAGAGTGCTGAACTAGCAAGCCTTTACGAGGATATGGCTCACATGTACTATCGTACAGGGGGTGTGGCTGAAGCTCTCTCTTGGGCTGAAAAGGCACTTGAACTTGCTAAAAAACTGAACGACTATGAAGTTGTTGCAAGTGCTTACGCCAGTTTGGGAACAGTCTTTAGCTATTTTGGGGACTCGAAGAAAGCTGCCGAATGCTTGGAGAGAGCCCTGAAAATAGCACTTGACCATGGTTATATGGAGACCGCATTGCGCGTGTACAATAACCTTCCTTTGGCACTTCCATCAGAAGAAGGTGAAAGAATGTTCGAATGTTGTGAGAAGGGATATGAACTGGCGAAAAAGGTAGGAGCTGTTGGAGGTATATCTTGGATTGGTGTGCAGTTGGCATGGAGGCAATTGAACAGAGGGAATATGAACAAGGCCCTTCTCCTAGCGGAAGAATCAGTTGCGTTGGATAGAAAAGCCGCTAACATGCCTGGCCTTGTCTTTTCTTTAGCCGGTCTTGGAATTATTCACCAGATATTAGGAGAATGGGACAAGAGCGAACAATACTACAAGGAAGTTTCAAGCCTTTTCCAAAAGTTACACGATTATCATACATCGACTTGGAATCACTTTCTTCCAGGATGGCTGCATCTTGAAAAAGGAGAATACACCAAAGCAAGAGAAAACCTTGAAAAAGAGTATGAAATCCATGAAAAAGCTGGAGCAACATCCGATAAAATGTCTGACTCACAATTCCTTATTCGAAGCTACATAGAGCTTGAAGAAATCGAGAAAGCCAGGAACCTAATCGATAACCTGGAAAAGTTTGCTCTCGAAGCAAAGGATAGACTGCTCCTCGCTGGAGCATATACGCTTAGAGGAATGCTATTTCGTGCTCAGACGAAATGGCAAGAATCTATAGAGTATTTCGAAAAAGGCCTTAAGGAGTATGACGCCCTAAATGCAAGACAATGGTATATCTATCTATTCGCCAATTTCTTCCTCTACGAATACGCTCGAATGTATTTAGAAAGAAACGAAGAAGGCGATAAAGAGAAAGCCCACAACCTCCTCAACCAAGCACTAGAGATATTCCAAAAACTAGACGCCAAAAAAGACATAGAAAAAGCCGAAGCAAGACTTATGTACATCGAAACAGGTCAGGTAACTTCAAAACCCAAGCCCTTGAGCCTTGTTGCCACCGGATATGCAGGTCTTGACAAGTTATTGTATGGTGGAGTGCCTCCAACCTATGCCGTAGTATTAACCTCGCCTTCCTGTGACGAAAGGGACTTGCTGATCAAGAGTTTTCTTGAGACAGGGGCAGAGAAGGGTGAAGTTGCATTCTACGCAACTATAGATCCCGGTTTGGTAAAACCTCTGGCAGAAAGGTTCCAGTCAAACTTCTACCTTTTCTTATGTAATCCTCAGGCAGATGCAATCATCAAAAACTTGCCCAACGTGTTCAAATTGAAAGGAGTCGAAAACCTCACCGAGCTCGGCATCGCTTTAACTTCAGCAATTCACGGACTAGACCCCTCTTTGAAGGGCCCGAGAAGAATCTGCATAGACCTAATCTCAGATGTTCTGCTACAACATCACGCGGTCCAAACAAGAAGATGGCTAAACGCTCTCATTCCAGAGCTGAAATCAGCAGGATTTACCACTCTAGCGGTAATAGATCCCCAAATGCACCCATCAGAGGAACTTCACGCAGTCCTAGGACTGTTCGAAGGAGAAATCAGCATATACCAGAAAGAAACTGAAAAGGGCTTGGAAAAATATCTGAAGATCAAGAAGATGAGCAACCAGAAATATCTGGATAACGAGCTACTCTTAAGAAGAGAAGACCTGCAGAAGTGAAGGCAACAGCCCACGCTAAGGAAGGAAATATAGGATTTCTATGCAGAAATACGCGGACAAAAGTGCACTTATAGTGTACACTCAAACTGGCAGAAAGAATGACACAGTCATGAGATTCTACAGGAAACATGTCTTCCACATCACTGGATACATCCCTGACTATTTTCAAAAGGGCTCAGACACTGTAATTCTCGTGAACATACCATAGTTGATTATTCAACATCGAGGATCTCTTTCGCTTTGTCAATGTATTGCCTTCTCTTACGCTGGTGTTCTTTCACAAAGTCAGCTACCATTTTAATGAGGCGTTGCTTGTCTTCGCCGCACAGGATTTTGCCGCCTTTGCACTCCTGACAATAGAGCTTGGCTACGTCTTCGTCGCGCTTGAAGTAGTGAAACAGGTACAGGTCATAGATGGGGCAGATGTCTGGGTTTGCGCCTAGTCGACGCTGTTCTTCAGCTGTTGGACGTCCGCCTGTGAACGAGTTTGAAATCTTCTTTGACATGGCCTCTGGACTTTCTTCCAAAGTGAAATAAGTCATGGGGTTGCGTTTGCTCATCTTGGGCGAGCCATCTAATCCTTTAACGAGCTTGTGATAAGTGGATGAGGGTGAAACAAAACTGTACCTTCTGCGAAACTTGAAGGCTAAATCTCTTGTGAGCCGCAGATGAGGATCTTGATCGATGCCGACCGGCACGACTGTGGGTTTGGGTCCCCCGAATTCTTTGAGCTGAGGCAGCAATATATCTCCTGCTTGAATGAGTGCTGAAAGGTATAATCCCATGTGGCGCTCGCCGTAGATCGCTTTCATAGTGGCTAATGTAACGCCTCTGCCAAACCTTATGGCCAAGTCTTTCACTCGGGTTTCCTTTGATTGTTGATAAATGTAGCCCTTTTCTGGGTCGAACCCTAGAGCCAGCAGATCGGCTATGTTGCCTACCGCGTATTTTTGGCTGCGTTCAAAGGATATGCGGTTGTCCTCGTAAGCTTCCACGTCGGCTATGCAGTAGAAAGCCTTGGCACCATGCTGTTGAAAGTAGATGACTTCACGAGCAGTCTGAAGCGTGCCCAGATGAAACTCCATCGTGGGTTTGATGCCGCTCATAACGGCAAACTCTTGACCATTCTTCATGGCGCGTAATATGCATTCAAAGTCTCTGTGTCCAAAGATTACGCCTCTGCGCATCGCGGCGCTTGGATCTGGCATTTGGCTTAGCAAGGGCTTGAATGGTTGGATGCCGAATTCTTGGTATAGTCGTTCATAGTCCTCAATTATGGTTGTGCCAAACGGGTCGATTACAGTCTTAGCCGACGGGTCTGCTGGCATTTATTTTCACTTTGCCTCCAGATGAGTTGATGTTGATATATGGGTTTGGTTGAAAAAACTATCCACACTGAAGGAAAGAGTATCTATAGCGACTGCTCCAAAAACGCCGCGAATCATTGCCTTAACTAGTTCCAGTCCAGGGCAGTCACCAATTGGAATCATTGCTAGGTGCCTATACTTAAGTCTTGTTCACGGAGAATACAAGTGCAAGTCTTTTAACTTCGGCTAAACCTAACAACACGTCGTAGTGAAGCCATGAGTCTCCCAGCCGATGTCAAAGAAAAATACTATAGAGCGGGAAAAATCGCAGCTGAAGTCCGAGAACTCATGAAACGCTCTGTTTCGGAAGGCATGCCCATAATCGACATCTGCGAAAAAACAGAAACCTTAATTCGCCAGAGAGGCGGCAAACCAGCGTTTCCCTGCAACGTGTCTATCAACGACATCGCGGCACATGATACATCTCCCCCAAACGACAAGCGGACCGTACCGCCCAGTTCATTGGTCAAAATCGACATCGGCGTTCACGTAGACGGATACATCGCGGATACTGCAGTCACAGTGTGCCTCAATCCTGATTATGAGGATCTGGTGGTCGCAGCAGAAGCCGCGCTAAATACTGGTGTCAAGACTATTCGAGGCGGATTGTTCGTCTCGCAGTTTGGCGGCGCAATCCAGAGAACTGTAGAAGCTCATGGACTTAAGCCCGTATCAAACCTTGTCGGACATCAAGTCGCAAGGTATGAGGTGCACGTGTCCGGGAGGTCCCTGCCAAACGTTTCTGTCATTTCAACGAGCCGCATTGTGGCTAACGAAGTTTACGCCATCGAACCTTTCGTGACTTTAAAGAATGCTGCTGGAAAAGTGGGAAGCGGCAGAGAGGCACACATATTTCGTTACGTAAAACAAAAACCCCTTAGAAGCGAACACGCTAAGAAACTGTGCAACTTCATCATCGAGAATTTTCACACGTTACCTTTTACCGAGCGTTGGCTGCAGAACGTAGTGCCTCCTGACAAGCACAAAGCAGCTTTCTCTGAACTCTTGTCTGCTAAAGCGTTGATGGCTTATCCCATCTTCGTTGAAGTCAGCGGAAAACCTGTTGCTCAAGCAGAACATACAGTTTTGGTTACGAAAGATGGATGCGAGGTTCTGACTTAGTAGCCTAGTTCTTTGGCTTTTTCTTTCTCTTTAACCTCGCGATAAATCGCTGAAATCACCATTTTCTGGTTGTCTTTTGGGCATGGCTCGTCAGTTTCTTTGAAAACGAAGTCGCCAGGCTTGAATTCTCGTATGTTCTTGAACCCACACTTTTGACACTGAACTGTAGATGATAAGGGCTGCATCTCCATGCTGATGAGCCGAATCATACGCTTTCGAGTTTGATACAGCATGTAAGCGCTAAGCGCCAATGTCACCATCCCAAGACTCATGTAGAAACTCGCTGCGCTAGGGTCTCCGAGCAGGTATTCAGTCATTCCAAAGTAAATCGAGAATAGAGCCAGTAGCAGCGCGATCATTATTACCGCGATCAGAAGCGGCGGAGACCTTCTTGGAGGAGCAGTTTGATTCATGTTTGACTCATCCTTATTGACCTATTCCGATCGTGTTGCCGATTCCTGCAATTACGACCGAATCACCAGGCTTGGTTCGTTCAAGCAGGAGGCGCTTTACACGGTCAATCGCGCTGTCAATAGCGTCAACGATTTCCTTTCTCATAGGTGACACCGAGTCGCCAACATCTTCTTTTATCAATATAGCATTGACCGGAACTTTATGCTTGAGCGCGGATTCCTCAACTTTGTACTTGTCCACTTCAGGACCGCCAATGGCCACTCCGATTCCCTCTGCAACTTCGCCTGTCTTTTCACCTTCGAGTTTCAGTCCTGCGTCTACAAGAATGGCTAAGCTGATTTTGCCCTCATTCTGCTCTATTACTTGTTTAATGGCTTCGCCAGGCTTGCCCACATTTCCACCTGGTCCTTCAGCCTTCAGCACGTATGCGTTTCGTCCTTCAATCGGCACATGCGCTAAAACCATGTCTTTTTCAACTTTGGTCTTTTCGTGCCCTTGCATGAGCTTAGCTGCGACTAGGGCGCCTGCACCGTCACCTATTGGCTGTCCAAGCGTGAAGGCTTTTTGAGCGGCGGCGTAGGCTTCGGCTTCGCGCATTATGAGCGGTAATATCATCTGCAACTGCATTATGACGTAGAGGCTGAGTGTTTTTCTGCCTAGGAGGTAATAGTGGCGGATTACTCGATAGATGAGGTTCAATGCAAGCGCGGCTTCAAGCATCAGCTCCAGATTGTTTATCTGTGTTTCATCTGCCTTAGGAGCCATCAGTTTTACGTCATCTTTGAAGCGAACGTCTCTCACATCTAGCAGGTGTTCTAGGCGCCAAATTACTCCTGAGGGGTCAGTGTCTACAGGTGCGATGGCAAAGTATTCGAGAAATCTGTCAACTTGCCCAGTTGGGTCTGTTTCAGATTTTCCTGTTTCTTTGATGTTGTTTATGGCAGCTTTTCGAGCCTCATCTCGCATGAATTTAAGCTTGAAGAGTGAGCCTTCAACCTCACGCACCATAATCATCATTTGTATGCGCTGTCCATAGAACATGAACACCACGAATATGCCTAGGAAAATGACTTGAAAAATCCAGCCTAGAATGTTGTCTCCAGACGGAAAAATACCCTGCAATATCGTCGAGTCTAATGGC
>Ga0315307_1000989_pt1 | contig 12571 bp, 12 predicted proteins | sample TDP2_MG_FD_203079 | JGI IMG/M metagenome (GOLD analysis project Ga0315307, IMG submission 203079) | Freshwater sediment microbial communities from Lake Towuti, South Sulawesi, Indonesia - TDP2 | ecosystem: Environmental > Aquatic > Freshwater > Lake > Sediment | place: Indonesia: South Sulawesi... | reverse complement strand
CTGAGTCTTGGTGTTGAGCCTTCTTGGCAGATCAGAAAGAAAAGACAAGAGAGAAAGACGAGGAATCTGAGAAACAGAAGAAATACGAAACTATAGAAGATCTTCCGGGGGTCGGACCCGCAACAGCGGAGAAACTTCGTGAGCTAGGTTTCCAGACCGTTGAATCACTCGCCATCGCAACTGTCAAGGAACTTGTCCCCGCCGGGATAGGAGAGAAGCAGGCTGCGAAGATTATCTCCGAGGCCCGAAACTGCATCGCCTTGACCTTCATGAGAGCTGACGAGCTAATCAAGATGAGGCAGGATGTCCAGCGCTTGACAACGGGAAGCAAGGCAATTGACGAACTTGTTGGAGGAGGACTCGAAACCCAGACGATAACCGAATTCTACGGCGAATACGGAGTAGGGAAATCCGTTCTATGCCACCAACTCGCCGTGAACGCTCAACTTCCTCTAGAGAGGGGAGGAGTGAACGGGGCCGCGCTCTACCTAGACACTGAGAATACTTTTCGGCCGGAGTGGATCATACGGATGGCGGAGCCTCTGGGGATAGATCCGCAGGAGACCGCTCAGAAGATCATCTATTCGGAAGCATACAATTCTGATCACCAGATTCTTCTCTTGGAGAAGGCTGACAAGGTTATCAAAGAGAACAATGTTCGCCTCATAATTGTGGACTCTCTGACCGCGCATTTCAGAAGCGAATATCTCGGCAGGGAGATGCTTGCAGAACGCCAACAGAAGCTGAATAGCCACATGCACCGCCTCGTTAGGCTCGCAAGGGCGTTCAATGCAGTTGCAGTCGTGACCAACCAAGTAATGTCAAAACCCGACCAGTTCTTTGCCATGGCCGTTGAGCCGGTCGGAGGTCACGTCGTCGCGCACACTAGCCATACCAGAATCTTTCTGAGAAGGACGGCGAGTGGCCCTGTGAGGATCGCTCGGTTGGTGTCGAGCCCGTATCTGCCTGAAGGTGAGAGAATCTTCAAGGTAACTGGGGCTGGCATTCAGGATATCACGGAGGAAGACGAGGTCAAGAGGCGCAGATAGTGACGGCGGAAGGGTCAAGGAACGCGGTCTCCCAGTACTTTCACTTCATAATAGAGAGGAGGTTCGGTGACGCTGAGAAGAAGCTTGAGGAGGTCAAGCAGGCTTTTGGCCAGTCAAAGCAGGAAGCAGGATATCTCAAGGCTCTTGAAGGACTATTGCTGACTTATCGATCCAGCAATGACCGATACCTTTACTTGACTAACGTTGAACTATCCAGCAAGAATGTTGAGGCTCTCAAGAAGGAGTTCAGTGAGCAAGCAGAGAGTCCGCTTCACGCCGATTATGATAGAGGATATTTCTCGGCGCTCGTGGATTTCATGAGAGCTGTCGGAAGGCTTAGACCGTGGCGCGGCCGACAGCCTAGGCAGGCAAGCGAAAGGAGCTCAGTAGCGAAGGAGACTTCGGAAGCTCAATAGCGGAACTAACTGTTCGTTCTGGGGCAGTTGATGTCATAAGTCATTCTGCGGATCTAGCAGGTTGGGTGAGACATTGCTGAGCAGTACGTATTTCTCGCCCACAGCATTGGGTGGCGTCATTAAGGGTGGAGTATGTTCACTTATACAATCAATTCCTTTCTTCTTTCGAGAATTTTCCCGTTAACCATTCCCTGCATTTCGACGCATCAGTGACTATGACAAACGTGGACTGCTCTCATTTCTTACAGAAGAAGCGAGATCTCCGTTTGTGCGGCTAAGTTGGGCGATTGGAAACGACAGAAGCCGTAGTTCTCTCAGCAGAGGTGCCGGCTAGGTATGCGACATCTCGCTGAAGAGTCTGTCAAGTTCTCTCAGTTTAGCCTCATCACCGAATCGTCTTACTAGTGGCAGTAGCTTTTCATCCTCCTTCCTTGCATGAGCAGAGAGGCTTTCAGTTATCCGTTTCAGTAGATTAGCAAGCCTCTCAGGGGAAGCTTGAGGTGAACTCCGATCCCTTAGAAGCTCGGCTGAGTCCTTTCTGATCTTCTCATGTTCACTCAACAGTTCAGATATGAACCCCTTTGTGTTCGGAACTATCTTCTCCAGCCATGGAAAGAGGACCTTCTCTTCGAAGGCGAAATGGTCAGGTATCTTGTTCTTAAGGAGGTCAAAGATCGCTGCGACGTCCTCTGACTCTTCTAGAAGTTTCACGTCTTCCGTCTCAGTTTTCTGCAACGTAACAGTCAACAAACTAAACCTTTCAAGAACCTCACGATGGTCCTGTTCTAATCTTAGTAGGAGACATAGAGATTCAAGACATCTCCTTTGACGCCGTACATAAGTAGTTTAGCCAAGCCGCTGTCTTTCATTTCCCAGAGTAGTTTCAGAAATTACAGATAGATGAAGGTTAGACTTTCAAGCCTCGTCTTAGCTCGCTAGTAGGGGCTGAGTGTGAAGAGGAGTATCCAGACTGCTGCCCAGACAAAGATGAAGGTTCCGGATCCCAGCGAAATCGATCTGTACTTTCCCTTCAACTGCTCTTCACCATACTTCAAGCCATACGTGAAGAAGAAATAGGAAGCGACATAGATCACGAAAGCAGCTGCAATGCCAAGTTCTCCTTTGAGGCGTAGGACAAAGCATATCAGTGCGGCAACGATACCCAACCCGAGTCTAGACCAGTATACAACGCTTGATGGCCTTACTGTCCAATGCGTAAAGGTCTCCGGAGAGGGATTAGCGGATTTGAAGCTTGAGATGTCAAGTCTTGACATAGCGGCCATAATCCTTGAGCTGGGCCCCCACATTAAGGAGAAGTATCTAGATAACATTTATCAAATCAACAGCAGGACCTTTCTCTTCAAGTTCAGACCAGGCGACCTTAACCTCATGATTGAGGTCGGCAGGAGAATCCACCTCACAAGATATGAAGCGCAGATTCCAAGGACGCCATCGCAGTTCTGCATGGCCCTGAGAAAGCGCCTCAGAGGAGGCCGTCTAACCAACATTCAACAGCATGAGTTTGAGCGAACAGCCATCATGCAAATCGAAACTGCCGAGCAGGCATACCAAGTGAATGTCGAGTTCTTCCGGAGAGGTAACCTCGTGATCGTGGATGCATCCGGAAAGATCTCGTTAGCACTGACCTATCTCAGGATGCGTGACAGAAACATCGTCAAAGGCGAGATTTTCAAGCATGCACCGTCTTCCGGCTTGAATCCGTTCAAGCTATCCCTTGACGGGCTGTCGCGCATCAAAGAGTTCGGTTCAATTCCGACGACAAAGGCCCTTGTCGCGACGCTCTCTATAGGCAGCCTGTTAGCCAAAGAGATTCTGCTCCGTTCTGCATTGAAGGATATTCCTGCGAATGAACTTAGGGACGAGAATCTATCTGCCATTCACAACGCAATAAGGGATTTGCAGCTGGAACTTGCAGCCGGCAATTTGAACCCGGTCATTGCCCTCGGCGAGGCCGGAGAGCTGTACGACATAACGCCTCTTTCTCTCAGATCGTACGAGCATAGTCCCAAGACAAAGTATGTCACCTTCAATGAGGCCGCAGACAAGTACTTCACCGCGCTAGCTCGTCGAATCGCAGTAACCGAGAAGAAGGAAGCGGTACTGAGGGGAGAGCAGAAAATAGCTCGCATGAGAGATATGCAGCAAAAGCAGCTGGGAGACCTCAGTCGAGCAATAGAAGAAAACAACCTCAAGGGCCAACTGATCATCAAGAACCTTCATCACATCCAAGAAGTCACAGCAGAAGCTCTGGCAAGGAAAGGGAAAGGAATAGACTCAAAGGAGGTATCGCTTGAAGTTCAGAAATCTTTGCTGGAGAGACGTATTCCGATTCAGATCGAATCAATTGATCTAAGTAAGGGGACTCTCCATCTTGAGATAGAGAACACCGATGTGAGCCTACACCTTACTCGAAGACCTCAAGATGACGCCGCAAAATACTTCTACGTAGCCAAGAAAGCAAAGCAGAAAATGGCAGGTCTTCGTAAGGCGATGGAAGATACGTCTACCAGATTGGAGACCATCGCGAGCGAGAAGGAGCAGACTGAAGCTTCTTTAAGTCTCAAGAAAAGGAGAGAGAGGGCATGGTACGAGAAGTTTCGATGGTTCGTCTCCTCTGAGGGCTTTCTGGTTTTGGGAGGTAAAGATGCAACGACCAATGAGTTATTGATAAAGAAGCATACTTCGCCGTCCGACATCGTTCTTCATGCAGACGCCCACGGGGCACCATTTGTTGTCATAAAGGCTGAAGCAAGAACTCCCGCTGATTCAACGATTCTAGAGGCTGCACAGCTCGCGGTTTCAGGCAGTAGGATGTGGACGCAAAAAGTCGCCTCAGGGGACGCGTTCTGGGTAGGTCCGGAGCAAGTTAGCAAGAAAGTTCCATCAGGTCAGTATCTGGCAAGAGGAGCTTTCATGGTCACTGGAAAGAAGAACTATGTGAAAGGGGTTGAGCTCCGCTTCGCTGTAGGCATCCAGATCAACGAAGACGGCGTTAGGGTCATTGGGGGGCCGCCAAGTGCAGTTCGAACACATTCGGTAGGCTGTGTTGAGGTCGTTCCAGGAGTGACTGCCCGTCAGGGTCTCGCGAAAAGGATAATCTTCGAGCTTTCGAGGAAGCTGAAGGATGAATCACAGGTCAAATCTCTAGGGGTTGACCGAGTGTTGGAGTTTCTCCCGCCGGGGCCCGGCGACATTGTTTCTCCGAAGTAGGCGTTTACTCGGAAACTCTTAATATCCCTCTGACTCAGTCTCAAACGGCGGATGAAACATGTCCGAGGCTAGCCGTGAGGTCAAGGTAAAGGATGTGATGTCCTCTCCGGTTGTCACTGTTGATGAATCGGAGTCCGCAGCGCTGGTTTCTCAGCTAATGGTCAAACACGATATTGGCAGCATAATCGTTGTGAGCAAGAAGAAACACCCGCTCGGAATCATAACTGAACGAGACATCGTGAAGAGAGTTGCCTCAAGGAACCTGGTTCCGGCAAAGGTGAAGGCCTCTGAGATCATGAGTAAACCGTTGATGACGGTCGACCTTGCAACAGCGATAACTGACGCCATGAGAAAGATGAGAGCGTCACGTGTCGAGAGGCTCGCAGTCTTAGACGCAGGAAAGCTAGCTGGTATTATCTCAAGTTCAGATATCCTCAGGATAACTCCTGCTCTTATCGACTTGGCAACCGAGAAGTCACTGATAGGGGCAGTTCCCGAACGTGAAAGGGTTAGTCTCGCTGGATATTGCGGCCAGTGTGGAGGCTGGTCAGAAAACCTCAAGGAAAGCGATGGGAAGTTCCTTTGCAATGATTGCCTTTCTGACCTTGAAGAGGAGGATAAGCAGCACTAAGTTCTTCACGAGAAGGCTGGTGATCATAAGGCAAGTCTCCTCGGGCGGGTCACCCCAGAGTGCCAGTCTCAGAATATGATGTCACCAACATCTTGGGCGTCAAGATATACCAGAAAGGCCGGTTGATAGAAGGCGGCATATCAATCTCCGACGGCAAGATCATCAAGCTCGGAAGAGGTGCTGCTCTCCCTGCAAGCGCAGGTACTGTTGATGCAAGGGGTTTCGTTGCACTTCCGGGCCTGATAGACGTTCACGTGCATCTGAGGGACCTGCAACAGTCATACAAGGAAGACTATCTCTCAGGGACCTGTGCCGCAGCAGCGGGCGGCTTCACAACTCTGATCGACATGCCGAACACAACTCCGGTGACAGATAGCGTCGAACGCCTCAGAGAAAAGATGGATCTTGCCAAGCGAAAGATCGTTGTCAATGTGGGCTTGAACATTGTTCCTTCAAGTCTAGACGCGGTCACAGAGGCCAAGGACTTGGCAATGGGATACAAGATGAACTTGGTGAAACAATGGAGTAGCCTGCCGACTGACGACGCTTCGCTTAGATCTTTGATTTATCGGGCGACGGCGATTGGAAAGATGGTGATCTTTCATGCAGAGGAGGGAGAAATAGTCAGTGAGCTTGAGAGCGGGCTCAAGGAAAGCACGTCTATTGGATCATATTACCGGGCTCATCCTCCTGAAGCCGAGGATGCTGCGGTGGCAAGAGTGCTGAAGTGTGCGACGGAGCAAGGCGCGAGGATCCATTTCTGCCACGTCAGCTCAGTAAACTCCCTTAGACTGATTCAGAAGGCTAGACGTGAAGGAAGGCAGGTGACCTGTGAAGTCACACCTCACCACATGTTTCTGAGTGAAGAGTCATCCTCCGAGCTTGGTGGGATCAGCATTATGGATCCTCCCTTGAGAAAGAAAGAAGTCACTAGGAAGCTATTCGAGGCTTTGAGGAGGAGGATCGCAGACATAGTGGCTAGTGATCATGCGCCTCACTCAGTTGAGGAGAAGAAGCGAGCTAACTGGTGGGAGATTCTTCCGGGGATACCTGGCCTTGAGACCACGGTGCCATTGCTGCTTACGGAGGTCGCGAAGGGAACGATATCTCTGAGAAGGGTTGTTGAGGCTCTGGCTGAGTCACCGGCGAAGATCTTCGGAATCAGCCGTGGCGAACTCAGAGAAGGTGCGGTTGCTGACATTATTCTTGTTGATATGAAACGTAGGTTCAAGATAGACTCCTCGAAATTCCTTTCCAAGGCGAAGTACTCTCCGTTTGATGGCCGAAGAGTGACCGGGAAAGTGGTCAAGACGTTTGTTGGCGGCAGGCTTGTCTACGACGAGGATAGGACTGTAGGGGAACCCGGAGCGGGATCGATAATCTGTCCAAGGAGGGTGGGCTGATGTCTGTGTGCCTGCCTCTCTGGCTGTCAAAAGGAACCGAAGAGAAGTGGGTTTGAATTGAAGTTCATCGCCGACGGAATGGTTGGCCGCCTTGCCAGATGGCTAAGGTTGATTGGAAACGATGTTGAATATTCAAGAGAATTGGCGGATGATGAGCTGATAAGGAGGGCTGTCGCCGAGGCAAGAACCTTGCTGACCAGCGATGTTGAACTCTATAGGAGGGCGGTGGCTGATGGAGCTGAAGCGTTTCTGGTCAAGGGCAGAACAGAAGCCGAGAGACTGGCGAGAATAGCCAAGAGATTCAAGATCGATCTCAATGTTGATGCGACTACTTCTCGATGTCCCACCTGCAACGCAGCCATAAGGCCCGTGAAGAAGGAACAGGTAAAAGAGAGAGTTCCCACTTCTACATTTGAAGTGTTCAACGAGTTCTGGGAGTGCACAAATAGAGACTGCGGGAAGATATACTGGCAAGGCAGTCATTGGAAGCAGATAGGTGAGCATCTGTCCAAGGCCGAGAGGCTTGCTGTGTAGGATGAGGTGAGCAGAGTTGTTTGATCTCACAACTGAAGAGGGCAAGTATCTTGTTCAACTCGCAAGGAACACGATAACTGCTTTTCTCCGATCTCGCAAAATGCCTGCAACACCATCGGATGCGCCAACCAAGTTGACTGAGAAGTTTGGCGTCTTCGTCACATTGAACAGTGTCAAGGATGGCCATGAGCTGAGAGGGTGCATAGGTTTTCCGATGCCTGAATATCCTCTCGTTGAGGCGACGATGCGGGTAGCCATCGAGGCGGCTACAGGTGATCCTAGGTTCAGCCCCGTCTCATTGAAGGAGTTTCAAAGTGAGGTCGTGGTAGAGGTGAGTGTTCTGACGCCTCCAGAACTAGTTAGAGTTTCTGATCCTCGAAGCTACCCGAAGGAGATCAAGGTAGGTAGGGATGGTCTCATCGTTGAGTGGGGAGGATATAGGGGGTTGTTGCTTCCTCAGGTTCCTCTCGAATTGGGCTGGGATGAGGAAGAGTTCCTGTCTCAATGTTGTCTAAAGGCGGGGCTGTCTCCCGATGCTTGGCTTGTTGAAGGGACGAAAGTATCGAAGTTTCAGGCTGTAATATTCCAAGAGGACAGTCCAAGCGGACAGATCACGTCTCGATCCTTAGAGACCGGAGGGACCAGATGAGGGTCTACTTGTCTCCCTGCGGGATGGGAGTAGGACATGTATCTCGCTGCAAAGCAATCGTAGATGCACTCGTTGAACGTGGTTGGCCCGTGCTTGTCTCAACGTATTCTAGCGGGCTGGAATACGCCAGCAGGCTGGGCTATACAACTGCGGAGACGGTTCCTCTATGGATGAAGATGGACAATGAGGGCAGGATTGACTTCAAGCGGACTGCAGCCACCTCACCCGGCTTCTTTCGAGGTCTCTGGTCCTTAGTGCGGCAGGTCGTAGCCGAAATAAGGAACATTCAACACTTCAAACCCTCTCTGGTGATTTCTGATACGAGAATTTCATCTCTCATAGCGGCGAGGTTCCTTGGGGTTCCCAGCCTAGCCATACTGAACCAGTTTAAGGTTAGGATAGCCCGAAGGCCCGGCAAGGGAGGCTTGAGGCCTCTTGACAGGGTCTTCTTCTTCATCGCTAACCTCGTCTGGTGGTTCGTAAGTGTGGTGATCGGTTGGGTTTGGTCTTTTGCGGAGAAGATTCTGATTCCAGACCTCCCACCTCCTCATACGGTATCTTCCAACAATCTCTCTATTCCCAGAAGATACGCCCGAAAGGTGGAGTTCGTTGGCCCCCTTCTAGGCGCATCGTTCTGCAACTCTCCAAAGCGAGTGGCCCAAGGTCGATCCGGCCGTGCGACAGGCATGCCTTTGATCCTTGTGCCTCTTAGTGTCTCACCTGAAGAGGGATACGTTTTCACACGGCGGATCGAGAAGATTCTGGAGGAACTGTCTAGCAGGTATCAAATCGTGATGTCTAGGGGGAGAGCATCAGGCTCTACTGAGGCGGAGAGGAAAGGCAATCTGACGATCTACGATTGGATAGTTGGCCTGGATGAGTATCTTGAAGCCTGTGACTTGGTCGTGAGCCGTGCGGGACAGGTGACCGTCTTGAGCTCGCTGGCCTATGGGAAGCCGCTGTTGATTATCCCTATTCCTGATCATCCAGAGCAGCTAGGCAATGCTCGTAGGGCGTCTGAGCTCGGTGTAGCTACGGTCCTGGCGGCAGAGGAGCTGACAGCCCCCCTTCTTGATTCGACAATTGACCGTATGCTCAACTCCCCGGAATATGCGAAGCGCGCCGCTGAGATTCGAGATCTCACGTGCAGAATGAATGGTTTGGAAAAAGTAATTGCCGCGGTAGCACAGTTATCACAGGAAGGCGGTAGACCTTGCTGAATATGCCGAGAGAGCTTGTGAAAGAGAAACTCCTCGCTTTTCTCAAGGAAGATGTTGGTCAGGCCGACATTACTTCTCAACTCGTGGTTCGGCAAGATGCGCTTGCTCAAGCAGATGTCATAGCCAAAGAGAACGGCGTCGCTGCCGGGCTCGAAGAAGCGCAGATCCTGCTTGAGGCAATGGGCCTTACAGGCAAATCGTTGGTTGCAGACGGTGCTACAGTCAAGGCAAGTACGATTCTGATGCATATCGAGGGAAACGCCAGAGACCTCCTGACTGTTGAGAGGACACTGCTGAACGTCATATCACGAATGAGTGGAATTGCCACAAAGACAAGGACTCTACAAGACGCAGCATTGAACGCCAATTCTTCCGTCAAGGTTGTCTCAACCAGAAAGGTAGCTCCTGGCTGTCTATACTTTGACAAGCGAGCAGTAGTGATTGGCGGCGGAGATCCTCACAGACTCCATCTAGACGACCTTATCCTGATCAAGGACAATCACAAGGCACTCACGGGAAGCATCAGAGAAGCTGTTCAAAGAGCGAAAAGAGGATCCTTCACAAAGAAGATCGAGGTTGAGGTTACCTCTGCCGACGAGGCAGTTGAGGCGGCTGAGGCTGGAGCTGACATATTGATGTTTGACAATATGAGCCCCAGCTTGATCAAGGCAGCGGTTCAGCTGCTGGAACGCAGGGCGATGAGAAAGCGTCTGGTTCTTGAAGCAAGCGGCGGAATTGACGAAACAAACATTTCGGAGTTCGCTCGTTCAGGCGTAGACATATTGAGCTTGGGCTCGCTCACACACAGCGTCAAAGCGCTCGATGTGAGCCTAGAAGTGAGAAATCTGGGTCACCGGTGACTTTTACAGGCGGTTCTGTTTCTTCATCGTGATGTGGCCTGAAGTTTCGACGACTGTGGCGCTGTCGGCTTTCAAGCCATGCCTAAGCCTCAAGCGGCACACGAGAGTTCGTTCTCAATGTCTTGTGCGCTTGCTATGTTGCAGTTCTGCGACACAATCCAAAAGGGGGTGCAGCTCATTTTCCACGTTGAATCGATAGGCTTGGGCGTTGCCGATCTTCCTAGTCTCACTCACATAACCAAACTTTTTTAGGTGCTGTAAGGCGGATTTCACGGTCTTGTAGTCGAGCTTCGTGGATTCGGAGAGCATGGAAACCGTCTGTTCCATATTGCCAACTATTCTTGCTTCTTCTAGGACTCGCGCCACTGGGTCCCTGAATAGGCTAGATAGCGGGCCGTCGAAAGCATTTGGTCTAATCCTTCCCATTGCTCACCCTCCATGTTGATCTATTAGAGTCTATTAGCGTCTAATAAAAGATTTCGTTTGATTCCAAGAAGATTGGAAATAACTCCGAGGTTAGAACCACGGCAACAAAGAAAGGAACCTTAGCCCACGTGAAAGGGTTCATATTGAATAAGCTTTTCGAGAAGGGCTGCATCAGCTCAGCCCGAACTCGCGGAAAACATGTGCCAGAAAGAGATCTTCGAAGCGGATACGACCCCAAATATCACGGGCTATTTAGCAGAGCATGTGACGAGCTGCGGAATGAGGGTTTGATTGACCGATGGCCTGCACGAACTGGCCGAGGAAGTGAACCGCACGTTGCCGTTTTCAAGGAAAAGCTTCTGATAGCTCGCTCGCTGATAAACGCGTACAGAAGAAGTGTGGGGCTAAGTCCTCTGCGACGAGACTTCAAGGAATTTGCAGAGGAAAGCAAGATCGAAAAACCTGTAGACATGTAACCAAGAACATTCTGACGCGTCACGATAACTTAACAGGACTTTACAGGTCTATCTTCTTTAGCCTCTTCAATGCGTCTTGGACAAGAAGGTCAATCTGTAGGTCCTTCTCGATGCTCGCTATCGTCTGGAGTTTCGCAGATGTGGCAGGTTTCTGAGGCACGAAGGTGCAGCCATGAACCTTTCTTATTGAGATGTCATATGTGCCTATTCGCTGAGCTAGAGCTTGAATCTCCATTTTATCCAGGCCGATCAAAGGTCGATAGATGGGCAAGCGTGCGGCTTCACTGATCGTGGTTAGGTTCAAAAGTGTTTGAGAGGCTACTTGCCCGAGACTCTCGCCTGTCACGATTCCTAGTGCCTGCTGTTTCTCGGCGATTGAGCATGCGACTCTATACATCATCCGCTTGCAGAGGACGCATCTGTACCTTGCTTCGCTCGCTCTTGAAATGGCGTCTAGGATCTTGGCGAAGGGGGCTGTGATCATTCGATATTTGCTGACTGGGGCGAACTCTCTCAGTTTTGTCGCTACATCAATTGCTTTTTGCTCATAGTCTCTTCCAGCGTAGGGGGCCATATCTATGAAGAGAGGGATCACATGGCTGCCTCTCTTCATCATCAGCCATGACGCCACAGGACTGTCGATGCCTCCGGAAAGCATTCCAACGAGTCTTCCTTGGGACGCATAGGGTAGGCCACCGCATCCGGCGAAGCGTCTATCATACAGGTAAGCGGAGTTTCCTCTGATCTCAATGTTGATGGTCTTCTTGGGGTCTTCGAGGTTCACCGTGATGTTGTCCTTTCCAAGGTGGGCGAGGATGGTAGCGCCGGCTTCTCTCTCGATATCTTTGCTTGATGTCGGATATGAGCCCACGATGTGAGCCCTGACGGCAAAGCTTTCGTCTTTCGAGATGCGGGTCTCGGCGTACTTCGTTACCTCTTCTCTGAGCGTAGCGGGGTCACTGAGCAGCTTGAGAGCGCTCATCGTGGCTGCCACTCCGAAAACCTTAGAGCAGGCTTCAGCCGCAGAGATGTCATTCAGACCGGAAACCACGATTCTTCCGGCGTCGATCGTTGTCTTGAAGTTCCTGAAACCTGAACGTTTCAGTCTCCACCGCAGGTGTTCGAGAAGGGTTCTCTGCAACGAGCCTCTCACGTAGGGGCTCTTGAGAATAATCTCAGATGTGGAGATCAAGATGACAGGTTCCATACGAGCTTTCTCCATGGACGGAACGCTTCTTCAAGCTTCCTTCGCTGCTATCCTGAGAACTCTGAAGCCTCGAACCGCAGGATTGCTGAATTCTTCGATCTTGATCTTCTGAATCACATTGTCGCTGTCCTCAGCAAATCCCACGACATCATGCTCCCCTTGTTGCAGCGATCTCGCTGTGACTTCTCTCTCGCCAAGTGCAATCGTACAAAGCGCGGGAAGACCTAGAAGGATGGTTCGCTGATGCTTCAGGGCCTCTGCAGAGGCATATATGACCGAGTATGCTCCTGCTGTTAGTTCAGCTATTCTGACAGGAAGGCTTTCTTTTCCGATGGCTAGAAGCTCCACATTGAATTCCTGCTCAATCTCTGTAGCTTGCTTTCGCAGCTCAGGCAAGACTTCCCTTATCCTCTGTTTGGCTTTTGAGGAGATCGACATGTCTTGTAGATCGGACATGGTGAGTTGTGAG
>Ga0315307_1000988_pt1 | contig 12571 bp, 9 predicted proteins | sample TDP2_MG_FD_203079 | JGI IMG/M metagenome (GOLD analysis project Ga0315307, IMG submission 203079) | Freshwater sediment microbial communities from Lake Towuti, South Sulawesi, Indonesia - TDP2 | ecosystem: Environmental > Aquatic > Freshwater > Lake > Sediment | place: Indonesia: South Sulawesi... | reverse complement strand
CGGCCTTGCCGCGGGGATCATCGCCGGGCTGATCCTCGCCTGCTACAGCCCGGCCATCTTCGGCGAAGGCGAGCTGCTCGATACCGCACTCGCCACCTTCCTGGCGGCCGCCTTCCTGCTCGCCCTCCTCGCCACACTGGACAAGCCGACCGCGCCGAGGTGGTTTGGCGTCGGCCTGCTTCTGGGCCTGCTCGGGCTGACCCGGGGCAACCTCCTGCTGCTTGCCCCCCTGGCGCTGCTCCTGCTCTTCCTCTGGCTCAGGAACACCCCCGCCCGCGAGGAGCTGGCCCGGATGGCGGGCGTGTTCCTGCTCGGCGTGGTGCTGCCCATCGCCTCGATCACCTTCCGCAATGCCATCCTCATGCACGCCTTCATCCCCATCTCCACCAACGGCGGCATCAACTTCTACACTGGCAACAACCCCTCGGCCGACGGCTACTCCCCCATCCCCTCGGGCTCGGCCTGGGAGAGCACCTGGTATCAGGCCAAGCAGGGGGGCGCGCTCACCCCCGCGGAGCAGGACCGCTTCTGGCGCACGAAGGCCCTCAGCTTCCTGTTCGGCCAACCCGGAAAAGCGCTCGCTCTCTATGTGAAGAAGCTCTATCTCTACTGGGGAGGATACGAGATCCCCAATAACCTCAGCTACGACTGGGGCCGCGCCCGTGCTTCGCTGCTCCGGGTAGTGCCGCTCACCTTCGCGCTAGTAGGCCCCCTCGCCCTGCTGGGCCTGGGGTTGGGTGCGCGCCGCAACCGGGGCGCGAAGACACTTACCTGGGTGATCGCGGTGCAGGTGCTGGCGGTGATCCTGTTCTTCGTGTGTGGCCGCTACCGCATGCCCGCCCTGCCTGCTCTCTCGGTCTTCGCCGGGTTCGCACTGGTCGAGCTCACCCGCCTTGCGCGGCGACGTGAGTGGAAGACCGGCGGGCTCGCCCTGGTTGGCCTGGCGGCCGCAGCCGCGCTGGTGAACGCAGACCCCTATGGTGTGGGCCGCGCGCGCGCCGCGAACCGTGACTGGTACTACCTGGCGCAGTCCTATGCCGAGCAGGGGGACATCACCCAGGCGCGACGGGCCGCGGAGCGCGCCGCCCGGCAGGACCCCGACGACCCGGACGCCTGGTTTCTGGCCGGGAACATGGCCAATCAGCAGGGCGACGCGCAGGCCGCCCGGGAGCGGCTCCGCCGCGCCCTGGAGGCTGCGCCGGACTTCACCCGGGCCGCCAGCCGGCTGGCCACTATCTCCCTGAACCAGGGCTGGCCGCTGGAGGAGCCGAAGCGATTGCTGGCGCGCGCTCTCGATGCCCAGGAGGGTCACGTGAACGGCCTGGCCTCGCTGGTGCGGATCAACGTGCGCCTCGGGGAACGCGAGGAGGCAGAGGAAAACCTGACGAGGCTGGGTCAGGCGCTCGCCAGGTGGGACCCTCGGGACACCCGCTTCCCGGCCACTCGTGCCGAAGCGCAGTTAGCGGCTACAGAGGCCAGCTCCGCTGGCATCGCCGTCCCGCAGATCCTCAGTCCGGAGCCGGACTGGTCGGCCCGGCCGCTGGGGTCGGTGAGGTACTAGCCCGGGGGACACCGCGAGGTCCCCTCCTCAACAGGGGCGAGCGCAGGTGCAGCCATTGGCGCAACATATTCCCTGGCTCCTGGCGGTGGCGATGGCCCTTGCCTCCGCTCCCCGAGATGGTATCACGCAGAGAGCCTCTCGGCCGCTGCCAGCGGTTCACCGTATCGCAGGCCTCCCTTTCGCGGAGCAGCGCAAGGACTGGTGCGGCCCGGCTGTGCTCGCCGCGGTGCTCAGCTATCACGGCGAGAAGGTGGCCGCCGCAGACATCGCCAGGGACATCTACCTGCCCGGCTACCGGGGGGCGCTCAACCTCGACCTGTTCCTCTGGGCGAAGAAGCGGGGCCTTGCCGCGTGGGCTGGGGCCGGCTCCGAGGAGAGGATCAGGCAGGAGGTGGGGCGCGACCGACCGGTCATCTGCATGGTGCGCCGCCGCGGTCGGCTGGCCGACCGCAACCACTTCGTGATCCTCCGCGGCTATGATCGCCCTCGGCAGTTGTGGCTAGTGGATAATGGGACCGGCAAAGAGGAGCAGGTCAGGTTCGCTGACTTCGATCACAACTGGCGAGAGTGCGGGCGCTGGATGCTGGTGGTTCAGGGCGGATCTCCTTCACCCCAGCCGGAGGCCCAGCGTGCGCCAGGCTAGGTTCACTCTCCTATTGCTGGCCCTCGGCCCACTCCTGCTCGCCGGCTGTCAGACCAGCCGCGAGGGGGTGCGCGTGGATCTCACCGCGCTGCTGCGCGCCTACCAACTCCGCCTGGATCGGCAGCCCACGCGGGCCCAGGCCGAACAGATCGTCGCCAGCTTGAAGGTGGAACAACTCAACGACCTGGGTGTCCTATATGAGGGAGAGGGCCGGCTCGACCGGGCGGCGTGGGCCTACCAGCAGGCCATCTGGCGCAATCCCCGCTTCGCGCCGGCCTATGTGAACCTTGGCAATGTGCTCCGCAAGCAGGGAAGGGCCGAGGAGGCGCTTTCTCGCTACCGTCAGGCCAGGCAGGCCGATCCTGGCAACTTCGAGGCGATCAACAACTTCGCCGACCTGTGCGCGGAGAAGGGCCTCCATATCGAGGAAGCGATCGCAGCCTTGGCTCCTGCCGTTGCCCGAGCCGGGCCGCATCGGGCCTACGGCCTCGACACGCTGGGCTGGCTCTACCACCTGCGGGGAGACGAGGCCCAGGCCGCGGCCACTCTCGAAGCGGGCCTCCACGCCGCGGGGTCGGATGACCCTGGGTTGCTGGCTGCGCTGCATGAGCATCTCGCTGCCGTATATGCCGCCCTGGGCCGAGGGGCCGAGGCCGCCAAGCAGGAGGCGGCCGCCCGGGAGACGAAGCAGCGACTCGAACAGGCCGTGGGCAGCGCGCGATCATCAGAGGCGACTGACGAAGGAAACGGGCAGAGCCCCTGATGGCAACGCATTTTCGCACCAGACAGGCCACCGCGAAAGGAGGTGAATTGGCCGGTGACACCGACTAGGCGGGCAGTATGCTTCGTGCTCGTGGCGGCACTGCTGTTGGCCCTGCTGGCCCCGATCTCCTGGGCTGCGCCAGTGCCGTCTCAGACCACCTGCGCCACCCCTGCCGCGGCCGACCAGCAGGCGGTCGCGGCCGAGCGAGGCCTGGTGAAGGGCGCGCTCATGGACTTCGGGCTCTCTGAGAAGGACGCGGCCAGCCGGGTGGCACAGCTGAGCGACGCTGAGGTCCATGCCATCGCGGCCGACCTCAGCGCCCTGCAGGCCGCCGGCGCCACCAGCACCGAGCAGTGGGACACGCTCACGGTGCTGCTCCTGCTGATCCTGGTGGCGATCCTGGCTAGTTGATCTGGAGGTGTGGCTTCACGTGACAGCGCCCGCCATCGGCGGGCGCTGTCACCTCTCTGGTGGAGCAGGAGCTTGCTGCTGCCCCTCCCTATGTCCGGCCGCTATGGCGTGAAGGGCCTACTTCCGCTCACCCTCCCCGGCCAACCGCTCGGCCACCCGCCGCGCCATGTTCGGCGACGCGCCCAGCGCGTCCGTCACCACGGTCAGCCGATTCAGCTCGACCATCACTAGCGGCAGGTTGAGCGGCTTGGGCTGGGGGGAGACGATGCGCCTGAAGTTGTCGGCGTAGATCTTCCGCAGCGCCACTTCAGGCAGCTTGATGCCGCGGATCATGGTGCGATGGTCCGGCCAGAAGAGATTGTCATCGGTCGGCACGTGGAAGGTCTCGTCCGTCTCCAGGAAGTTGCGCACCACCCAGATTCGAGAGAGCAGAAACCGCGGGGAGAAGTCCGTCCCGAAGACGGTCCGGTCCTGGTACTTGAGGAAGAACTCCCGCGCCGCTTCCGGTCGCTTCGTGAAGTTGTGCAGCATCTCGATCCCCGGGGCCAGATCGAGATGCACGTTCGGGTAGCGATCGAGCAGCGCCGCGGCGCGGTCGAGGAAGTCGGAGAGGAAGTAGAAGTGCGCGAAGATGACCTTCAGCCTCGGGTGCTTCTCCAGCACCCGCTCGCACTCCTCATAGAGTGACGCGTTGGTGGGGAAGGTGTCATCGTAGAGCCACCCTGGGCCCTTCGCCCACTCCGGCGCCTGCTCCGGGTCCCAGAACTCCTCCGGGTCGTTCACGTGCCAGAGGATCGGGAACTGCCTCTCCTCCGCCCGGGCGAAGAAGTCGTGGTAAATCACCGAGTCGAGCGCGATCCCCGAGTCCTTGCGCACGTTCGGCTTGCCGTTGATCAGCTTCAGGCCATCCGCGCCCAGCTCGCAGTAAATATCCACTTGCCGGGCCAGCGAGTGCGTCCATCGGTGGTCTATGTCCTTGCTCAGGAACGACTGGTCGAGCCCCGCGAACCAGAACACCTTACCCGGGTGGCGCGCCTTAGCGGCGATCGCCTGGGGGTCGCCGCTCGCCCGCCCCGGGAAGCTGGTGACGATCACGTTCACCTGCTTCACCCCGCCCCGCGCCTCCGCCTCCAGCATGCCGTCAATGGCCTCGAGATCAGTGCCCCCGAAGTGCGCGTGGCAGTCCACGATAGGAAGCCGCGCCAGTTCCGTCAGGTCCATGAGAGCTCTCCCGGGCCCTTCGCTTGATCTGCATCTCGGGGTTCGCCGGCGGCCGCCCTGCATCCTTGACACGCCCGCGAAGCCCATGCTAGAATCCCCTGGCAGACTGGGCTGAGAGGTGCAAGGTTGCTCCGGGTAAGCGCTCCCGCAGCAGCTCCGGCACACGGGGCCCCATCGTCCAGAGGCCTAGGACGCCGGCCCTTCAAGCCGGAAACGGGGATTCGACTTCCCCTGGGGCTACCAAGTGGAAATCGGGCGTGCTGGTGTTTGGGGCGGGCCCCCGCGCTGCGGGGGTGAGGGAGTGGCGGTCGGGGGCGCATGGCTCAGCGGGAGAGCGCCTGCTTCACACGCAGGAGGTCGCTGGTTCAAATCCAGCTGCGCCCACCAGCGCCGCGTCGGCATCCGCACACTTTGCATCAGCCGCGACCGGGAGGCGGGCGAATAGCTCAGTTGGTAGAGCGCTTGCCTTACACGCAAGTCGTCACAGGTTCGAGTCCTGTTTCGCCCACTGTAGCTCGGGCGTGTCTTCTGCAGCCCAGTGATAGCGCGGAGCCGGGTAGGGCAGGAGCGTGTCTCCTGCCCCCGAGAAGCGGAGCCGTAGTGCAGCGGTTTAGCACACCGGCCTGTCAAGCCGGAGGTCGGGGGTTCGAATCCCCTCGGCTCCGCCAGGAAGCAGTGCGTCGGGCAGGAGCCTGTCTCCTGCCAGTTGGCTAGCCGGGTTAGCTCAGGTGGTAGAGCGCGGGACTGAAAATCCCGGCGTCCCCAGTTCGACTCTGGGACCCGGCACCAGGCGCCAGGAGATCCAGCAACGTCGGGCCTGTCCCGCTTTGCTGAGCTACCTCTCAGGCAGCCGCCTCCTGTGCTGGGCCCGAAGGTGCTCCATGGCCTCCCGATCTCCGCTGTGTCCAGCGAGCAGGGGCAGGTACTTGGCGGGCTCCTTCGCGGGCACAGCGGCCCGTAACGCCCTGTCTCATAGAGCTCCCTGCTCAGGTGCTGGGAGATCGGGTCAGCCTGCGATCCGGTTCAGCAGGGCGAGGGCCGAGGTGATCATCGCGGCCCCGGTCCCCTTGCTCGCATGGGAAGTGTAGGCCTCGTAGGAGCCCTCCTCGAAGGCCTTCGCGGTTGGGATGTAGCCCAGGCAGTCGTTACCCAGCTCTACCACCACGGTCCTCGGGAAGGGCGAACGCTGCTTGATTTCCAGGCCGATCTCGACGAAGATCTCGCCGGGCAGAGAGACCAGACCCAGGTCCCCGATGCGCATCACCTGGACCTGTGTCTCGCAGACCGGGGGCGCCTCGGCCAGTTCCGCAACCATGGTGGCGGTCAGCCACTCCGGATCCGCGCTGGTCGCGTAGGCGGCCTCTCGGTTGCCTTCGGCCGCCGCCTTAGCGAGCCGCGCCCGCGCCCTCGCGACCTGCTCTTCCGTCACCTTCCTCCGCTCGAACTTGAAGAAGTCGTTGGCCACTGCCAGGCGCGGTTCGCTCTGGAACTGCTGCATACTCTTCCAGGTGCGCAGCACTTCGCCGGCAACCAGATCCGCGATTCGATCCACATGATAGTGGGGATACGGGCAGGGCCGCTCCGGCCCGAAGACATCAATGTTGTTGACGTCCCCGCAGCAGCCGTTGAGGAGAATGCCCACACACTCCTGACCGGCGATCCGCTGGATGGCGCGATCAAAGGCTCCGAAGTAGTCGGGGCTGATGATGTCATCTATGGAGGACGGGCCTCCCACGTAGTGGAGCGCGTAGTTCGCCACCAGGGCGATCGGCCGCCAGCCCTCATCCAGCACCACCAGGGTCCCGACCTCCGGGTCGGTGGGGCCCGCTGGCCTGACGACATTGGGGTTATGCCTGCCGGGGTTGGTCACGACGCTGCCGTCCTTCATGAAGTAGCGCCGGTTGAACACCTCCTCGGGGCAGGAGCCAGATCCCTGTCCGATCATCGCCGGCCGCAGCCGGGCCTGCGCCAGCTTCACGGCATCGGCCACTGCCTCCGGATACCAGGCGACGTACTCCTCCTCCGCGGGGACCATGAGGCCGCCCTCCAGAGCAGGGCCATAGTGAGTGTGCGTCGCCGCAATCAGGATGTTCTCCACCGAGATCCCGGTGAGCTCCTCGGCGCGGCGCTTCGCCCGATCAGCGTGGCTGCGCGGGATGGCGATCAGGTCGCACAACACGATCGCCAGTGCAGTGTCGCCCGACTCCAACACCAGCGCCTTGGCATGAAGATCGTCGTGGACATCAACCGCGATACGGTCCACGTAATAGCCTGCGATGTGCGATCCGAGCCGAGGGGTGATAACGGTTCGCGCCGCTCCCGCGCGCAGTCTGCTCATCGCCATCTCCTTTGCGCCACCATCCCCGCGCCATCGGCAGGCGCGCGTTGCTGGAGCGCCCCACGACTTCGACGCGCTGTGGGGCGTTCCTGGCGGGCAAGCTGCCTCGGCCCCAGCGCCAAATCTCGCGCGACAGCAGGCGCAGACCCAGCTTCAGCGTAACCTCACCGCAGGAGAGTCGAACCAAGGCCGGAGGATGAGCTGGCCCGGTCCCCCACTCACGCGCGAGAGGAGGTCCACCATGGCTCACAACACGACCGCCTGGGCCGCGGTCTGCGTGCTGATGGGCCTTTGCTTGCTGCTGAACAAGGACGCCGCAGCATCGAGCCCAGAGAGTGCGAAGAGGTTCATCGAGCTGGGCTGGGATATCCCCACGACCTCGTACCTCCGCGACAACTGGCAGACCATGGAGCAGACGACGCCGTTCGACGGAGTCATCTACCAAGTGTCCGTCGAGGAGGATGGGAGAGACTACAGCACCCAGTCCTTCTGGGACCGGTCGCCGTGGAGGCGGGAGTGGCTTGCGCAGCCGCTTGGAGACCTCAAGTCCTGCCACTTCACACAGTTCCAGAGCAACTTCGTCCGCATCAACGCCACGCCCGGTGACCTCGACTGGTTCGATGATCAGGCCTGGACCGTCCTGGCGGAGAAGACCGAGCACATCGGCTGGCTGGTGAAAGAGAGCGGGTCCGCTGGTATCTGCCTCGACTTTGAGTCCTACGGCAAGCCGCAGTTCAGGTATGATCCGACTCGTCGGCGCTCATTCCGCGAGACTGCGGCCAGGGCGCGCCAGCGAGGGGCTCAGTTCATGCAGGCCCTGGCGCGGGAGTGCCCCACGGCCGTCGTGCTGACCCTATGGCTCAACAGCGTGAACTTCGGCGCCGGCGAGAGCACCGACCCGGCGATGCTCCTGGCCGGTGGGGGCTATGGTCTCCTGCCCGGGTTCGTTGATGGCATGCTCGATGCCATGCCACCTGGGATGACGCTGGTGGATGGCTGCGAGAGCGCCTACCTGTTCGACGGCGAGGTCCCTTACCTGCAAGCGTACAACAAGATGCGCCAGGTCGAAGGCCCCGCCGCGCGATTGGTCTCGCCGGAGAACCTTGGCAAGTACCGCGCCCAGGTGCAGGCCGGCTTCGGGTTCTACCTCGACGCCTACTACAACCCGGAGACCAGCTTCTGGTACATCGGCGGCCACGGCGGCCCTCGCCTCGCCCGCCTCCAGTACAACCTGGCGATTGCTCGTGAAGTATGCGACCGGTATGTCTGGGTCTACGGCGAGCAGTTCCGCTGGTGGCCCCGCAACCCTGGAGATTGGCGCCAACCAGCCGCCAGTCCGGCCCCGAACACCGGCCGCTCCTGGGAGGAGGCGATGCCTGGCATCACCCGCGCCATCCGGTGGGCGCGCGACCCGATGGCCGCGGCCTTGGCCGAGCTGGCCCAGCGCCGAGCAAGCGGAGCCCTCGAAAACCTCGCCGTCAACCCTGGCTTCGAGGATGGGGTCGGCGAGGAGGGGCTGCCGAGGGGCTACACCTCCTGGCAGGCGGAGGGCTCCAACGGAACCTTCTCGCTGGACTCGACGCGGGGTCACCGCAGCCAGAGCACTGCCAAGGCTTCCCACGTCAGGGAGGGCTGCCTCATCCAGAGCCATCCCGTGGAGCCAGGCCAGGTGTACGGGGTCGAGGCCGAATTCCTGGTCGAAGGGAACTCGGCCTGTCACATCCTGATCCGCTGGCAGGACAAGGACGGCAAGTGGGCCCGGCAGGACCAGGACCACCACCTCCGGCCGATCACCGAGGAGGGCCAGTGGCGCCGCGCCTTCGCGGCCGTGCAGGTGCCGGAAGGCGCGGGCCGCCTGATCATCCTACTGTGCGCGGGCAATCAGGTGAGCGAGGAGGACGCTTGCTGGTTCGACAACCTCGGCCTGTATCGTTTCTGATCCGGCGAGGCGCGGCCCTACACTCTCAGTAGGTATGCTGACCGCAGCGGCATCACCGTAACGACGGCGATGCAAGAGAGGGCGCACACAGCCCCTGCGGTGCGTCTCTGCGCACGGCTGCCCCTTACGCTGATGCAAGACATCGGGTAGCAGAGCGGCTCGCCCGCGGGCATCTTGACCACATCTTCTCCTCTAGGTAGAATCGCCCGGCAGAGTGGATTCCTGCGCTTCCTGGGCCTGGGGGCTTTCGTGAAGGAACTGGTCACGCTGTGGCGGTCAACCCGGATGATCGTCCTGGTCGCGCTGTGCGCGGCCCTGTACGCGGCCATCCTGATCCCTTTCAAGATCGCCACCCTCATCCCTGGCCTCACCGAGATTCGGCCCGCGAATGCCATCCCGATCGTCTGCTCACTGCTGTTCGGCCCGGCCGCAGCCTGGGGGTCGGCCTTTGGCAACCTCATTGGCGATGCCTTCGGCGCCACTTTTGGCCCGGGCAGCATCTTCGGTTTCATCGCCAACTTCCTGTACGGCTACATCCCCTACCGGGCCTGGCGATCCCTCACTCGCCGGAGGGCTTCGCCGGACCTCGACTTCTCGGCGCGCGGGTGGCTGGCGCGGGTGCTCTTCCTCACCCTGCTGGCCAGCCTTGCCTGCGCGCTGATCGTGGCCTATGGAGTGAGCGTGCTCCGCCTCTTCCCGTTCGGCCCGATGGCGGTCATCGTCACGCTGAACAACTTCGTCGTCTCCGCCATCCTCGCGCCGCCGCTGCTGGCCGCGGTGTACCCACGGGTGCGGCGTTGGGGCTTGCTCTACCACCAGGTGCTGCGGGCCGATGAGCTGTCGTCTTCTCGTCTCAGCCTCGCAGCTCACGCGCTGCTCTGGATCGCGGTGATCGGCGGCATGGCCGCGGGCTTCGTCATCTCCTTCGGCCTGCACGGGGTTCCCATCGTCGGCAAGGCCGCCGAGCTCACGCCCTTGGCGGCGAAGGAGAGCGGCATCGGGCTGGGTCTCCTGCCCGCGGTGGCACTCGTGCTGGTCGCCTGCGCGCTGCTGTGAGCCCCGGGGCACATCTCTCCGGCGGCCTCCCTGCGGTTGGACTGCGCGACGTCGGGTTCACCTACCAGGGCCAGGGGGGGCCCGCGCTGGACTCGGTGAGCCTCGACATCCAGCCCGGCGAATGCCTGGCTGTGCTCGGGCCTTCTGGCGCGGGCAAGTCAACACTCTCTCGCACCCTCAACGGCCTCATCCCCCAGTTCCAATACGGGGAGCTCTCCGGCTCCGCCACCATCTTCGGCCAGGACACGGCCCGGACCCGCGTGCCAGAGCTGGCGCGACGCGTGGGTCTGGTGTTTCAGGACTTCGAGTCTCAGCTCTTCGCCACCAGCGTAGAGCTGGAGGTCGCCTTCGCGGCCGAGAACTTCGGGCTACCGCCCGATGAGATCCGGGCCCGCGTCAGTGACTCTCTTGGCCTGGTTGGACTCAGCGGCCATGAGCGGCGCCATCCCGCAGTGCTCTCCGGAGGTGAGAAGCAGCGCCTCGCCATCGCCGCGGTGCTTGCTGGAGGGCCGGACCTGCTCGTGCTGGATGAGGCCACCACCGATCTCGACCCAGTGGGCAGGGCCGAAGTGCTAGCCCTGCTGCGCGCCCTGAGTGCGGGCGGGCGAGAGAAGCCTTCCACCATCGTCTTCGCGACCTGTGACGCAGAGGAGGCCGCGCTGGCCCAGCGCGCCGTGCTGCTGCATTCCGGCCGCCTCGAGGCCGACGAGGCCGCCACCAAGATGCTCGCCGACCCCGGCCGGCTTGAGGCCCACGGGGTGCGCCCGCCGGACCTCGCTGGGCTGTTCGCCGCGCTGAGTCTGCCCGAGCGGCCCCGCGAGGCGGCCGAGGCAGCGGGCGCACTCCAGCAGCGCGGCCTCGCCGTGGATCGTCAAGCTTGGGATAGCCTCCTTAGTAAGGAGGCGGCCGCTCGGCCTCAGGGTGGCCCGGCAGTTGAGGTGGCCGGTGTGAGCTACTCGTATCCCGATGGGACCCGCGCGCTGTCAGGGATCAGCCTCACCATTCAGCAGGGCGACTTCATCGCCCTGGTCGGGCCCAATGGCTCTGGCAAGACCACGCTGGCCAAGCACTTCAACCGGTTGCTCGAGCCCACCGAAGGAGAGCTTCGCATCGGCGGCAAGCCAGGCCGGGCGCAGAGCAGACTGGAGCTGGCGCGGCGAGTGGGGTATGTGTTCCAGAACCCCGACCACCAGATCTTTGCTGACACGGTCCGCGACGAGGTGGCCTTCGGCCCCCGCAACTTCGGCCTGCCGGAGGCAGAGGTGAGGGCGCGCGTGGGGCAAGCGCTTGACGCGGTTCACCTCAGCGGCCGGGAGCAAGAGGACCCGTTCTCCTTGACCAAGGGCGAGCGCCAGCGCGTCGCGGTGGCCTCCATGCTCGCCGCCCGGCCCGAGATCATGGTCTTCGATGAGCCGACTACCGGCCTGGACTACCGGGAGAGCCGCAGCATGATGGACCTGATCCGGGAGCTGCACCTCGCCGGCCACACCGTCATCATCATCACCCACAGCATGTGGGTGGTCGCGGAGTACGCCCACCGCATGGTCCTGATGCACGAGGGCCGCATCCTCGCCGACGAGCCAGTGCGCGACGCACTCGGCAAGGCGGGCCTGCTGGCGCAGGCCTCGCTCATCGCCCCTCCTATTAGCCAGCTCGGCGCGGTTCTGGGCCATCCCTTCCGGTCGGTGGCGGAAGCTGCCGCGGTGTTAGGGGCCAGGTGACATGCCGGCCACGGACCTGTACCTCGACCGGCCCACCTTCGTGCATCGGCTCGACCCCCGACTCAAGCTCGCCGGCCTCACCGCGCTGTTCGTGAGCTGTCTCGCCTTCACCCACCCGGTCTACATCGCGGCGGCGGCCTTCTGCGTCGCTATACTGGCAGCAAGCGCTCGCTCTCTCAGCAACCTCTGGCGCATGCGCTTCCTGCTGGTCCTGCTGTTCGTGTTCTCGGGGCTGCTCTGGTGCCTCTTCACCCGGGGACGCACCCCGCTCTTTCCAGGCTGGCCCTCCTTCATCAGCCGCGAATCGGCCCTCTACGGCCTGGGCACGGGCCTGCGGCTCGCCAGCATGGTGGCCGCTGGCCTCGTCTTCGTGTCAGTGACGCGCGTGGAGGAGTTCTCGCTCGCGCTCCAGCGCCTCGGCGTGCCTTTCGTCATTACCTTCGCCTTCACCACCGCCTTCCGTCTGGTGCCTGCTCTGCTGGCAAGCGCCGGCACGGTGGTCGAGGCGCAGCGCTCCCGCGGCCTCGACCTCGAATCCGGCTCCATCTTCTCCCGCCTGCTTCGCCACCTCCCCCTACTCGTGCCGGTGATGGTCTCGGCGATCCGCAACATTGACCTCATGGCGATGGCCCTCGAGTCGCGGGGCTTCCGCGCCAGCCCCAGGCGCACTAGCCTCATCCAGCTCCACATGCGCGGCAGCGACTGGATCGCGCTCCTCCTCTGCCTGGGGCTGGTGGGCGGCTCCCTCTGGCTGCGCCTGACCGGCCACGGGGCCGTGGCCGGCCTTCGCTGACTCTGCGGCCAGAGCCCGACTGGTGCAAGGTGCTGAGGCCCTTGGCCCCGCCAGCGAGGGCCCAGCCGCTCTCCTACAGATTCTCTTGCATCAGGGTAAGACCCCTGATGCAAGAGAACCCCTCA
>Ga0315307_1000987_pt1 | contig 12574 bp, 14 predicted proteins | sample TDP2_MG_FD_203079 | JGI IMG/M metagenome (GOLD analysis project Ga0315307, IMG submission 203079) | Freshwater sediment microbial communities from Lake Towuti, South Sulawesi, Indonesia - TDP2 | ecosystem: Environmental > Aquatic > Freshwater > Lake > Sediment | place: Indonesia: South Sulawesi... | reverse complement strand
TGACCTGCTGCCCCGATGGGCTTAGACCCGTCATCTTCAAGCTAGAGTGGATATAGCAGACGCGCGCGGTTGACCGTTGCGATAAATCGGACTGAAAGGAGGTGACAAAAAAATCCAATTACGCGTTTGTCGTCGAATCAAACAAAAATGTGGGAGTTGAACCCACCCTAGCGTGGAGATAATCTCCCGCAAATTTCCTCTTTTTTCTGTCGAATAGGAATGATTTTGGAGTGCGTTGTTGTACCTCAACCCTATTGGCTAGAATTGAAGCAGAACGCGGATAGAATATGGCTCACGCTAAAAGTGAATAATTGAGAGAAGAAGTGGAAAACAACCGCGGTTCTAATCCTGCCGATAGTGATTCTCCCGGCAGTAGCGGTCTTAAGGATTCGACTGCTCCATAAGCGTAACCGTGTACTCTAACCGGCCATAGCGGTCGACGTCCTCGGGGAACTCAGGGTCCAGCATTATGCAGTCCACCAAGGCTTCACCTGTGCCTCTATCGAAACTTCTCGCAGTTCCATCCGCCAAAGCCTCCATGGCGGCCTTCGTGTTCCAGATGTCTGTGTCAATGTATCCTGAGATTCGCCAAGATCTGCCGTAGCCTCCCACATCCTTTCGGTAAGCGATGTTTCTGTCTGGAATGAACTTCTCGACGAATCCTCGCTTCTTGACTTCAGGGAGAGATTGGACGTGTGGAAACTGGAAGGTTCCGAACTTGATGACTCTTGTGCCTGTCTCATAGGGCGTTAGGATGATCGTGTCGCTTCGGTCTTGACTCATATAGTATTCTTTGTCTTGACTGGGCCAGTAGTTAGGTTTCACTATCTTGAGGAGATGCTTTTCCTTGGTGCCTGAAGGGCCGTTGTTATTTGCATCGCTGTAATAAACTGTCTCATCCAGCCAATTACCGCCTCTCCTGTATGTTTTATGCAGCGCATACAATGTGATCTGGCCACTAGCGTCGGTATATCCTGCGTCAAAGAAACCCCAGTCGTAAAAATCTAGGATATCTTTATAGTCTTGGGCGTGATCCTGAATCAACGCGACATAGGCTCCTTGAATTGGGTTGTTGAGATGGTCTTTCACAGTCAACGTCAATCTTTTGAGGTAAGCAACCCTGCATTCCTGCCAGTTATCCCAGCTTGTCGGAAGATTTGTGTTTCCGTCTCCTATGAGGTCTATTCGGGTCCTCCCAGTCATCTCCGAAGTGGTTCCGCCAAGATCGCTATCTTCAAACTTAAGGTAATACCAACCCTCTCTGAATACTCTGTAACCCGATGAGAGAACGCAGTTTTTGAAATAGAATGGCCACATCGATCCTCCCATAAGTGTGTTCCATTGAGAAGCTATGGCGCAGTTTTCAAGATAGCCTTTGCCGCCGTTCAACCAGAATCCAGTGACAGTATATCGGTGCGTCCAATATTTCGCGTCTATTATGCCGGCGAAATGTATTCGATCCATTCGGTTTGAGGCGTCGGGACCTTGAATATAGACTCGGTATGAGGCGGTTCCTTTAATGATTAGTTCTGCCGTGCAACGGAGGTCAATTAATTTATTGGCTTCAACTGTCCAGATCAGGTCTTCGCCATGGGGTTCTAATGTAACAATCCCTTTTACCAGCCAGTCGCCTGTGCGATCGATTCCGAAATAATTTGTCCGTATGTCCTTGTCAACGAACAGCTGTGGCCCCCAAAGGAGTATGTCAAAAGAAACCTTAACATACTCCCAATGCCAGTATGCTTTTTCTACGTTATGGGTGCCTTCGGTTTGCCAGTCGACCTTATTGGTTTTTGATCCTCCAGCCCAGGTGCATTTCTTCACTGCGGTTGTGTTCTGAATCGTGATGGTCCCGCTATTAACGATCTTGGCATTAGCATCATCCTTGAACGCAATCTTAGTGGCTCCTCCCGAGCATTCAAAAACCAGCTGCTTCCCAGAGTTAATCGTTACAGAGAGGCAGACCGCGTTCTCATCTCGAATCGTAACTGTATGCGCTATCACGACATCGTCGTTGACGGTTGGAACTCCCGCATCCCATGTGCCGGCTACATCCCAGTAGCCATCGCCGACACTTGTGATCGTGGCCATTTTCCTACTTCAACCCCTTCAACAATTTTTTCTGAGTGCGAATATCCTGCTTCAACAACTGCTTCAGCTGCGGGTCGCTTCCATCTATAATGGCGGAGAGATCATGTTCAAGAATTTGGTCTGCGAGGAACTCTGCGCTTTCAGGAACTAAAGGTACGTCTTTGCCAATTATCAGGAAGGGAAACTTGTCTCTGAGCGTCGAATATTCGCCTTCCACATCGACCAGGATCAATCCTGTTTTACCGAACACTTGCTCAACTATGCGCCGCGCGGTCCAAGTCTTACCGTAGCGACTGATGCTGCAGAGCAGAGTTCGACCTGTGATGAGCTCCTGTGAGTCCAACTCAAACTTCTTCTTCGACTTCACATCTTCACCTAACAGAATCTTCTCAATCAATCTTTCTTCTCCTCCAATACTTTTGAACGAATGAACTGCGAGACACTTACCTTCGCGTCCTCTGCTCGCGACTGAAGCAGACGCTTCTTCTCGGCTGAAGCTCGGAAAATAATGAAGCTGTCCAGCTTCGAGTGCTCAATCAGTTTCTCAGCTCTCCGCTGGATCTTCACGCGGAAGCTCTGCTGCTGGGTAAAAGTTTGATTGCGTTGCCAAAGTTTTCCACGCATAGAAGCCGGCAACTGCTGATAGAAGACTAAGCCTAACTCGAGGAGCTTCACGATGGCAGCGTTCTCGTGTTCATCCGCGTCGCTAGCGATCTCCTGAATCTCAGCGCACAGTCTCTCAGGCAATCTTACCCCTCGCGCTCTAGTCCTCATCTTCTGTGCACTTTTTCAGGCGACATCATGATGCTAATGGTGCGACTGGACCAGGCAGACAACACTCCTAAATCTAAGGCCCCAACCTGCTCAATCACGAGCTCTTCTTGGCTCACTCTGCAACGAACCTGATCATCTGCTCGATGAAACCGCGCTCCTCCAACTCCTTCAAGATCCCCGTCAACCCCGACTGATCGTCATACGGGACCTCGACAACCCAAGTCTCACCGCTGCTTATCGGAGCGTCGATCTTCACGATCTGCCGATCGCGGTCGATGCTGTAAAAGTTCCATTTCCGAGTCGAGAGCATCTCAACCGCCATTGCGAGAGAAAGCTTCAGAACCCTCTCCTTCACGGCCACTTCACCTCCTTCAAATCAACTTGACGGAAGCATCCGGAGTTCGCCGGCGAGAGAACGGTTGATACACGATTCGCAGCGCCTCTGACTTCGAGTCACCGGATCGAAGGGCTCTCCGCAATCCACACATTTGCTGCTCACCGCGAAGCCTCCTTCAACTACCTTTCACCGCTTGAGTTACAGCCTCAGAAAAACCGCCGCGGCTATGAACTAGGTATAAAAGAGTTGCCGTGAAAAACGATGGTTCAAGTTCATAAAAAAGAACTAGAAGGCCATTAGACAATCGACCATAGGTCTGTTTTCTCATCCTTCTTTATGAGCCCCATCCTGCTCAATTCGATCAGTGAGTAGTGGACTCTCGATCTTGAGTATCCGGTTTTCTCTATTATCTGGTAGAAGTGTAGGGGTCCCCCATCATAGAGGAGCTGGAAGACCTTGGTATTCGCGTTCCCAGCCTCCACACATAGCTTCCGGTACTTCTCCTGTAACTTCTTAACCTCGAAGGCGATTTCTCCAGCAAGCTCCTCAACCTTGCTGAACAGGACCCACCCCTAACAGCGAGAAGCCCTGAAAGCCGAAGATCCAAACCGGATCAGTCCTTAAGCTGCTTAGCCTTCAGCAGCCGCCGGCACTTCCGGCACCATGCGTACACGTACTCACCGTTCTTCCAGAGAAGCCGCTTAACCTCAAGGCATCCTGGACACTTAATCCCAACCGCCATTTCTCATCGAATAATTGAACCAGCCTATCCGAGTGGCATAAGCTTTAGAGCCCACCGCAAGCATTCCAAGGCCTCGGCAAAACCTTTTTTGCAGGCAAAAACGTCCTAGGGAAAAATTCGAGCCCCTCCGCACATATATGCGCATACACAGGAACATGCAAAGAAACTGGTGAAAGTAATCGCATTTTACCGAGGGCTCAAACCTTCGAAAACAAACTTTTACCTAGGCACCTAGACCGTGAGAGATCAACCACGAAGAATGAAAGTAATCCTCATCAGGGAACCCTATCTATTTCATAAACGCGAGAGCGAGGATGGAAAGTAACCTTTTTGAGTGCCAAAAGTGAATATTCAATCAAGCACTAGGGGAGCCTCTCTAAAAAGGAGAAGAGTGAAAGTGGGGAATTCTGGGCAAAGCGTTGTCACCGAGCGTAAGCGAGCGGAGGAGGAAGCTCGGAAGCTCACGCAGTTTCTCAATCTCGTTGTTGACAACGCGAACGTGTGGCTTGATGTGCTGGATGAGAAAGCCAATGTCTTGATCTGGAACAAGGCTGCGGAGAAGATAAGCGGTTACTCTCGCGAGGAGGTCGTGGGGCATGGCAAGATATGGGAATGGCTGTATCCGGACGAGAAGTACCGGAAAGAGGTTACCGACAAGGCAGCCTTGATCATACAGGGAGGCGCGGTGGATCAGGAGAATGAGACGACCATTCGAACGAAGAGCGGGGAGCATAAAGTCATCTCATGGCATTCCAGAAACCTAGTGAACCAGAAAGGCGTATCGATCGGCTCGGTCGCACTTGGCCGAGACATCACTGAGCACAAGCGTATGGAGGACGCGTTGCGGGAGGGTGAGGAGAAGTATCGGGCGCTAGTGGAGAATTCTCCGGACCTCATCGGGATTATCCAAGATGGTTATCTAAAATACGTGAATAGAACTTTATGCGAAAGGTTAGGCTGGACCTTTGAGGAAATTACCTCCCTCTCATTCAACTTTATTGAGAAGATAGTTTCAAAACAATCTCGAGATCTTGTAAAGAAGAACATAGAAAACAGGTTACGTGGAGAAGCAATCCCACGATACGAGATAACCTTGCTGACACGAGACGGCGCAGAGATCCCCGTAATAGTCAACGCGCAGAAGATCCTCTACCAAGGAAAACCCGCGGATGAATTTTCTCTCGTTGACATCGCAGAACGTAAGAGAATGGAGGCCGAGCTTGAGAAATATGCTAAGCATTTGGAGGAGTTGGTTGAGGAGCGAGCTAAAGAGCTGCGTGCTACTAAGGATCGACTGCAATTCCTGCTGTCCTCCAGTCCAGCCATGATCTTTACCTCTAAGCCTTACGGTGATTTGGGCGCTACCTTCATCAGCGAAAACTTCAAAGATATACTTGGCTATGAGCCGCGGGAACTCTTAGAGACTCCGTCCTTCTGGATTGACCATGTCCACCCAAAAGACAGAGAGCACATGCACGAAGAGGAGCTCCGCGTGATCAAAGAGGGCCATGGCGCCTACGAGTACAGGTTCCAACATAAGGACGGCACATACCGTTGGATGCGCGAGGAGGCAAGGTTGATATGTGACGCAGCAGGCAACCCATTGGAGGTCATCGGTTACTGGATAGATATCACGGACCTTAAGCGAATTGAGGATGAACTCAGAGAACGCACTAAGACGATTGTGATGCTGAATGAGAACATATCTAAGAGGCTGCTCCAGAAGGTAAATCAGATAGACAACATATCCAAGCTCAGGGACATGTTAAGGAAATCCTCTGACACGTCTGCGGGACTGGACTTGATTCTTGATACGGCTTTAGATGATCTCGGTATGGATGTTGGAGCGGTCCTTCTAATCGACCAAGAAGAGAACGCCGTTAAAGTACGAGCTTTCAGGAGTAGGATAGAGGGAGTTAAAACGGATGACAGCTACCCGATGCATTTGAGCTTTGTTGAACTCGAGGCTTCAAAAGAAAATAAGACCTTGTCCAAGATTGTTGGAGGATACCAGCCAAGCATCCTGAAAACGGCTAGCATACATTGCGCTCCAATACACTTTGGAAAAGAGATGCATGGCATCCTAGCCTTCGGCAGCCAGAAAGACCTAGTCTTAGATGACAGCGACCTAGCCGTTCTAGGCTTGTACGCTGAGCTCGCTTCGACACTGTTCGAGATGCAGAACCTGGCAATAACACCTGTGAAAGAGGTGGCCACAGGCGCCAAAAGGCGGTTTGAACTCGAGTTGGGCGGCTCATACCTTGTTAAGGATGATGTGGAGAAGGCTTTCGAGATCTTTGCAGATAATGTTTTCAGCGGTCTAGAAGGGCTTTGCATTACCCGGGAGTTTCCGCCTAAGGTTAGAGAGAAGTATAGTTTGGAGAAGACGCCTATCATCTGGTTGGCCGAGGAGAGAGTGGAAGGTCAGACGACCATCCACTCGATTCAAGATCTTTCCATCATGATCGAACAATTCTTGGTGAAATCTAAGAGGAGTGTCGTGCTGCTGGATGGCTTTGAGTACCTGATAACGAGCTTCGGTTTCGAGCCTTTCATCCGTTTTCTACAGTTGAATAGAAGCCGATTTGAACGGAACAACTCCATCCTCATAGCGCCCTTACTAGAGAAAGCCTTAGATGCGAAAGAGGAGAAACTTGTGGAAAGAGAGATGCGGCCTCTTGGGTGATGAAAAAGCTGTGGAATTTCGTCTTTTTCTTCTCACGTGCTTCGAGAATACTGTCTCCGAAGTTCTGGGCGAAGAGGTTAGGAAAGCTTTGGTTGAGCGCTTAATGAAGAATACAGGCCTTAAGCGTGAGGAACTGATCGGCCGGACGGATATACTGACGCGTAACCTCAAAGGAGTTTTCGGTGATAGTGCCGTTGTGCTGGAGGGAATGATGGCGAAGCAGATCTATAGCCGGCTCGGTTTGGGTACGCCTCCTCAAAACCTTGAAACCGCCATCGACCAAGCGAAACTAGCTTATGTGGAGAGTTATTCTAAATATTCCAGAACCTGACAGTGGAGGGAATTCCTATTGAAAGAAACGGGTTTACATGAGCTTTCTGAGAAGCTGATTGGAAGTGAGATCAAGGCGGAGCTTCTACGTCTCTTCCACATGAATCCAGGCATACTGGATACCGTTGAAGGCATAGCTCGAAGAGTCGGCAGGTTGCCGAAGGATGTTGAGGCTGAGATCTCACCGCTCGTGGAGGTTGGGGTTCTCCGCAGAGAGCGTTTCGGGAAGCTCGACATTGTGAGTTTGAACACAAGTAAGGATAAAGAGATCCGAGATAGACTCGCCGCGTTGGTCAAGGGAGATGTGGAAGGTTGAGAGTGTCCACTGGAATCTCTGAGCTCGATGCGATGCTTCACGGCGGCCTTATGCGCGGAGACGTTACACTGGTCGTTGGAAGCGCTGGAACAGGGAAGACGACGCTTGCGCTACAATACCTTGTGAACGGGGCGATGAAGTTCAATGAGAATGGCCTCTACGTAACGTTTGAGCAGATGCCAGCTCAGATCTATCGAGACGCAGCCAGCTTCGGCTGGGACATACGGAAGCTTGAGGCTGAAGGAAAGCTTCGAGTCGTCTGCACCAGCCCGCCGGTTCTAGCTCAATTCGTTGAGCCGCGGAATCCGATAGATCCCATCATAGAGGAAATGAATGCTAAACGCATAGTGATCGACTCGATCAGCCACTTGGAAAGCTTCATTCCAGCTTCAGAGCTCCGCAGCGAACTGTATAGACTGGTCAGTCATCTCAAGATGAAAGAGTTGACAAGCGTCTTCACATCTGAGTCGCATGAAGTTTTCGGTGACCACCTCGTAGTGACAGGTGTCGGACTCAGCTTTCTCGTTGACTGTATAATCCTACTGAGAATTGTTGAAGTCCAGTCCTCGTTGAAGAAGGCTTTGACCGTGCTGAAGATTCGTGGAAGCGATCACGATAAGCAGCTTAGGGAGTTCGAGATCACCTCCCAAGGAATAGAGATCGGGGTTCCGTTCAAAGACCTTGAAGGTCTCTTAACAGGGACTCCGCGAAGAACTACTGAGGAGAGATTCGCTGAAGCTTTTCTTAAAGCAGCGGGGAAGGGAAAGTGACCTTGGATGGCTGAATGGCTGACCGTATCGAACATTGTTGCAGTTGCCTCAATCGTACTCCAACTTGCCGCGGCATACTACGCTTATCGCTTAATCCGGACAACCGGGGTGTTTCGAGCATGGGCTCTAGTGGTGCTCGCGCTATGCCTTCAAGTGTTGAGGAGAATAATCTCTTTCATCACCGTAGCGGGTTCGGGAACTGAGATCCTGCAAATGTTCGATCTATTCATAATGTTGGCAATCTCTCTATTTCTACTCTTGGGAATGTATGAACTGTCAAAGAAGTTCGAGAAGATCCTCAAGAAATAGCCACTTCGCTTGCACTCGAAAGAACCCAGTGAAAGTAATCGTGTTTTACCGAGGGGTCAAACCCGCCGAGACAAACTTTCCCCTAGCGCTTGGACCGTTCTAGAAAATGAAAGTGCTCCTCGCCTATCTTGAAGCCCTCAACCAAGAGATAATGCAGAAAGTCTAGGTACAGATATCAAGAAGCTACTCAAATAACTACGTGGGAAGAACCATGATTGAGTCGTATGATTTCGGTAGAATTGTAATCAACGGAAGGAAGTTCGGAAGTGACCTGATAATCTTCCCGGACAGGGTTAACGGGAACTGGTGGAGAAAGGAAGGGCATATCTTAAGCGTAGACGATGTCAAGGAGATCGTTGATGCGAAGCCTGAAGTTCTCGTAGTCGGAACAGGCTACTCAGGTTTGATGAAGATCCCTCCGCAAACTGAGAGGTATGTAAAGTCTTCAGGAATCGAATTGACAGCTGCGAAGACTGAGAAGGCATGCAAGATCTACAACGAGCTCTCCAAGTCTAGAAACGTCGTTGCAGCCCTACATCTAACATGCTAGCCTCCAAGGGAGCTGCTTGAACTCGATTTCAAATTATTGTTTCGTTTGATCTTGATCACAAGCCCGCTATTCGCCTTCTCAACCTCTACCCGCAAAGGCCTATCAATAAACCCTTCAAGCAGTTCACCGAACCTGCCGGGCAGGTCCAAGTAGAACCTCTCATATTTGTACTCACGCCTCTTGTAGGGACGCCTAATCCAACGCCTATACAACCTAGCCAAATCCTGCCACGTGGAGAAACGGGTTGAAGCAAAAATAAAAGAAAGGGAGAAAGCTGAAACTGCTAAAGGAAGGCTAACAACCGATGGCTATCATATGCCCAAGATGCAACAGCAAGAACGTCAAACAAGTTGCAAGACGAATGAAGACCAGGTACGGGAGAGTAACGAGAAGGTTCCGATGTGAAAACTGCGACTACACATGGACTGAAGAAGAGTTTCGCAAGACATATAAAGAAAGAATTGCCGAACCAGCTCTATTGCGGAAAAAGAGAGGTTAAGCTAGAATTGTCGAGGTTGAAAGTATTCTTCGTTTTGACGGTTGTACTGGTTCTAGCGATTACGCCTATTCAAGTCTGGGCGGTAAAACCTGAATCTAAACTGCTCAAAGGAGCTTATCGGATCGACACGAACGGTTGGTATTACGTACATTTGGAAGGAGACCCGTATCAGATAGGATATCAGCACGGCTATTTGCTCGCTGACAATATTCAGGAATCTTGGAACGCTTGCATTCACGTCTACTGGTCAGAGAATTCTTTCGGCGACTGGTGGTACGCTGCAAGGGAAATATCCTATACTTACATATGGCCCAAGGTACCCGATGAAATGAGGCAGGAAATGCAAGGCATAGCCGACGGGGTTAACGCGAAGGGTTACGAATGGGACGTATGGGATATCGTCGCTTTCAACGCATGGGCTGATATCGACGCATACTGGAAGGTCTGGGAAGAGAGTCAAAAGAAGAGCGCGAGCATCTCACTGTCGCATATCGAGAAAGGTTGCAGCGCCTTCATAGCAACAGGATCTTACACAGTTGACGGTGGAATCGTCATTGGACACAACACTTGGGCGGGTTACGCTGGCGACGGATACTGGAACGTCATATTCGACGTGAAACCGAAGAATGGGCATAGAATAGTCTACCAGAGTACTGGAGGATGCATCTGGAGCGGCCAAGACTGGATCTACAATGACGCGGGCCTCATGGTATGTGAGACAACTCTGCCGGGTATGCAAACCTACAATGTGAATGGTATCCCAGTCTTTGTTCGAATTAGAAACGCCATGCAATACGGAAGCTCGATTGACAAGTTCATCGGTACAATGACCTACAAAAGCAACGGGGCATACTCAAACGAATGGCTCATCGGAGACGCCAAGACCGGCGAGATCTGTTCGCTCCAGCTCGGATGCTACAAATGGGACATCGAACGCACATACAACGGTTTCATCACCTCATGCAACTACCCGAAAGGCCCAAACGTACGCAGTGAAACAACCTTCAATTGGCACACACCTTGGACGAGCAGCTACTCCAGAAACGCAAGATGGAACGAACTGAAAGCCTACTACACAGCTAATCCAGGCTTGATAGACTGCTCAGTCGGCATGCAATTCCTTTCCGACCACAAGGACACTTGGACAGGCGCGTCTGAGGCAAGCTCAAGGACGCTCTGCGGCCACTGCGAGGCGGAGACGAATGTTCGTCCAGGCGACCTTCCTGACCCCAGCGGAGCCTACGACGGCAAAGTCACCTGCAGCGCCTTGGTGCAGAGTGAGATGGGAATGTGGGGCCGATGGGGCCACCCATGCGGAACACAATTCGATGCGAGCGTCTTTCTGACTCTACACCCTGAATATTCATGGCAACTTCCATACTTACATGACATCCCAGAAACATCGGTTCCTTGGACATACTTCACCAAGGATATGACGCCATAAAGAGCGAGTCTATCCTCAAAACACCCAACTTTTTTCTTTTGAGATTCTACATACCCGTATAAAGAGAGATTCTTAGCCAATATGTGTGAGAAGTATCAGTTCTTTTTTATGAACTAGAAGCCCTGTTTTTCGGGGTAAATCTTTTATAGCTAGTTCATAGCCGCCGCCCCTTTTCCGGAGAAATGAGGGGAGTGGCTGACTTCCACGATAGAGAACATACTCGGCAAAGCGGCTTAAACAATGGGAAGTTGAACCTGAAGGTTCAGCCGCACCAGCCCCCTATACAATGCCCACAATGCCGGTCGCCGAGAATCTGGAAGGATGGACTCCGCCACAACGGTGAAAGAACTATTCAACGTTATCTATGTCGAGACTGCGCCTTCCGCTTCAGCGAGTCTACGCAAGCGAACATAGAGCTCAACATCCCTGGCCAGCTCCTTGAAGTGTCTAAATCTAGACATGACCACGTGGAGCCTCCTATCCCTAAGCCTGATCCGCTTATCGAGAGCCTTCCTGACGAGAGCTCTCTCCCTGCTAGTGAAAATGTAGGACCTCATGCTTCATCAGATCAAGGTTCTGCAATAGAAAGATTAAAGGATTTTCGCTTCAATAGTAATAATCGCCGAGTATGCGTCCCGGAAGGCGGGATGATAAACTTGGCCGAAGTGAAACCGCAGCAGGAAGAGGCCGTCGCGGGGGCCAAACTGAAGCCAGCCGAAGCAGAAGCCAAAATCCTAGAGCATGCATGGCGACTGAAGAAGCAAGGCTACAAGGAATCCACGATACGCCATAGAGTAGCCATCCTGAAACGCTTAGTGAAGCTTGGAGCCGATCTCTCAGATCCGGAGTCGATCAAGGACTCGATAGCGCGACATAACGTAAGCGAGAGCACAAAGCAGCAGATGGCATTCGCATATGATTGCTACGCATCCAGAAACTGCATCAAATGGGAGATCCCCAACTACAAGCAGACGCAGAAGCTCCCCTTCATACCGCTGGAGTCTGAAATAGACGCGTTGATAGCTGGATGCGGCAGGAAGACAGCCGCAATCCTACAGTTGCTAAAGGAGACAGGAATGAGGATCGGTGAGGCGTGCCGGTTGAAATGGACAGACCTAAACCTAGAAGCTGGAACCGTAACAGTGAACGAGCCGGAGAAGAACAGTAACCCTAGAATCCTCAAGCTGAGCGGAAAGGCGGCCGGCATGTTGAATAGCCTGCCGAGAAAGGCCGAGAAGATCTTTGGAGGCACGATCGGGAGGTGCGTAAACACCGGATTCTGGGGGCAGAGGCGTCGATTAGCTCAAAAGCTTCAGAACCCTAGGCTGCTGCAGATAACGTTCCATACGCTTCGCCATTGGAAAACCACCACCGAGTACCATAGGACCAGAGATATCCTATACGTGAAGCAGCTTCTAGGCCATAAGCGGATTGAAAACACTATGCTGTACACGCAGCTCATAACCTTCGAGAGCGATGAATACGCGTCAGCCGTAGCCAAAAACCTTGAGGAAGCAAGGAAGCTTGTGGAAGCAGGATTCGAATACGTCACAGATATCGAAGGCGTTAACTTGTTCAGGAAACGGAAGTAGCTGAAGACTGCAGTGATAAGCGGAAAAGTGAAGAGATAGAATTATATAATGGGCTCAAGATTCCAATTTAGCACTCCGAACTCTGGATGGAAGAATAGTATGCTCTGGCTGTTGGCGTCGAGGTTTTTCTGTCA
>Ga0315307_1000985_pt1 | contig 12585 bp, 9 predicted proteins | sample TDP2_MG_FD_203079 | JGI IMG/M metagenome (GOLD analysis project Ga0315307, IMG submission 203079) | Freshwater sediment microbial communities from Lake Towuti, South Sulawesi, Indonesia - TDP2 | ecosystem: Environmental > Aquatic > Freshwater > Lake > Sediment | place: Indonesia: South Sulawesi... | reverse complement strand
TAATCCATTTCAATCAGGTCGTAGACATTCCCAAAGATCGTCACTTCATTACGGTTCAAATCCAAAATTTTTACAATAAAGTCCCTGCCTTCAACTCCCTGAACAATCTTCTTTTGTCCCAGTTCATAATAATTCATCATCTCTTGGTCCAAAAGTTCATTCTCGTCTTTAAGTATTTGCGGGTAGTTGTTATTGCCGTCTTTCAGCCAGTTACCGTCAGACTTTTTATAATCCACAGCAATAACATAATTTTCATAAATAGTCTTCCTGAAAGTAATAATACCTTTAATATAGTCTATCGTATAATCCTGCCCCGGAACCTGAAGATTAAAGTATCCGTAGTATGTGGCACTGGTGAGAAGGGGATCGTCATTTCTCGCCACTATCCAGGCACCATTCTGGTTATTTGTGCCATCTCTGTCATCAATATAGACAAGTTCACTCCCGCTCTGAATATTTTGGTCCCATAACTCATAGTATTTTCGCCGCCGATACGACGTATCGTTAATATCCCTTTTCTCAAACGTGCTCGTACCTTTGAATTTCTTCTCTTCCGGTATCCCTTTGGTCTGTGAGCCAATAGCCATCAATTTAAATTTATCATACTGTGCATTAACTTTTCCCCCAAATACGCTCTTCGTATAGCCAACAAATTCGGTTGCCGGAAGCTCCAGCGTAATATCCCCGAAAGCAGCTTCCTGAACAACTTCACCAGGGTCTCCCTTATAAATAACGGAAATATCCCTCTTATCCTCCACAGTATCATCATAATCCACATTAACTGTAATCTTTCTACCTACCTGCCCTTTAATCTTCACCTGGAGTTCCTGGTCCATATCAAATCCTTCAGTCACTCCAGCCGGAGTGCCGGTAGTTGTTCTCTTATCCTCATCCTTATAGAATACAGAACCATACTTCATCGAGATCATTTTCCTTCCCGATATACTCAACCTTGATTCAAACGGAAGGATTATACCAATTCCTTCGGGAGGAGGAGGAACAGCTTCTTCCACTAATGGTTTTAGTTCTTCTACTTCTTCAACCTTGGAGGGGACCAGAAGTTCTTCTTCCTCTACGAATACTCCCTGCTCCTTTTCATTCCTCATCCCGTTCCATTCTTCTTGACTATAAGAGATAAATTCTTTTTTCTCCCGCTCTTCCTTTATAAAAGCATCAAAATCATCGAGCGCACCAGCCCACGCATTCATAGAGATTGTTGAAGCAAGCCCAATGGAAGCAATTAAAGCTAATACAATAATCTTTCTAGAAGGAATCATCTTTTCCTTCTCAAATCTTCTTTGTAGGGGTTTGATTCATCAAACCCGCGGGTTCCGATTTATCGGAACCCCTACTGTCCGCCACAACAATTTATGGATAATTCTAACTAATTTAATTCCAATTTACAATAAAAAAACCGCTCCCCAGTCTTCTCCAAAAAACTAACGCAACACCCCCAACCACTGGTTTGCGGCTAAGCAGTTGTCTACGTGTCTTCCTTCGGTAACCCAGCCTCCCGCAATGCGGGACTGTGGCTTTGCGTCCTCCGATTTCTCGAAGTTTGCCTTTTCGGAGAAGACAAACTGACCTTATAAATTATGTAGTTTCTAAAATGATTATATCACAGACTTCCCCTATTGTCAACCGCTTTCAATGCCCCTCTCTGGTAGCCGCAAAGCATAAGCTTTACCCCCTCACCTGTCTCCTCTCCCCTCTGGGGAGAGGGTAGGGGTGAGGGGTCTCTCCTCAATGGAGACGAAACTTTTCCATCTTCGTCCTCGACCTGCATTCCTTTTAAAGAATTTTGTATTTGATATATTGGTTTGTTTTATGTATAATCATATCGAATAATGAAATAATTCTGTATTCTTTTCTCGGAATCGGTATCAAAATGAAGGTTCTCCATCGCTATGTTATTACTGAATTTATACCTCCCACCTTTCTCGCTCTTTTCGTATTCACCTTTATCTTAATTATGCAAACGATATTCGATTCAATAAACCTCCTGATTAGTAAAGGTGTGAGCTTGTTATCGGTTCTCCAGCTCCTCGGATATACCTTACCTTCCCTTCTCGTTTATAGTATTCCCATGGCAATCCTGGCAGGCACTCTTATCTGCTTCGGGAGGCTTTCTTCAGACAATGAGATAACTGCAATCCAGGCTTCGGGTGTAAGCCTTTACAGCGTCTTCTTCCCTATCATTATCGTAAGTTTGATTATGAGCATACTTCTTGTCTCCTTTAACGAGAATATAGTACCCAGATCTTACGGTCAATTTCGCAAACTATACTACCAGATAGTCCACGAGAATCCCGTCATTAAACTCGAAGAGCGTACCTTCGTCGACATAAGGAATTACAGGCTCTACGTAGAGAAGATTAAGCAAAAAAAGGGGAAACTTTCGGGCATAATTATGTATGAAATGGAAAAGGATGCCTTTCCTACACTAATCACAGCCCAGCGCGGGAACATGGTAAGCAATGAGCACCGAGTGGTTTTCCAGTTATTTGATGGAACCATTCAAAAGAAGGATAAAGACGATCCCAGCAAGTACAGCATAACCTATTTTAAGAATTACAATATTTTACTCGACCTTAGCCAAACTCCGCCCCCGAAAGCCAAACGAACCAGACAGATGGAAAAATCTGAACTTTTACGAGAGATAAAAAGACTGAAGCGAGATAATATCCCTACTTATTCATTAGAAGTAGAATATCATCAGCGTAAGTCCCTCGCTTTTGCCATTCTGGTTTTCTGCTTAATCGGAATTCCCCTGGGAATAAAAGCACGCCAGAAAGGAAAATCGATTGGATTTGGTTTGAGCTTGCTCCTGTTTATATTATACTGGTTTCTCCTCGTGGAAGGAATCAGGCTGGGAGAGAGAGGAATCACGCCTCCAGTGATTGGAGTGTGGATACCAAATCTGGCGATAGGAATAACCGGGCTGTGGCTGATTTACAGAACCGTAAAGTAGGGGTTCGATTCATCGAACCCGTGAATGAAAGCATCGTTTGTAGGCATGGTTTCAACCGTACAAAATTTCCCGGAGTCCTCCCGAAAGGGAGGAATGAGCACAGATTGAATCTGTGCCTACAAGGATTATGTTGTCATTGCGAACCCTTCGCTTTCTGTCATTCTGACCCTGACCCTGAACGAAGTGAAGGGGAAGGGGAAGAATCTCAAGATACTGCTCAGGGTAAACCCTGTAGTGAGCAAAGCGAATCTATCCGTGAAGTCCTGATTTATCGGGGCCACGCCTGTTCCTTCGCTTCGCTCAGGACGGCTCGCAACGACGTTTGTAGGCACGGTTTCAACCGTGCAAAAACAGGAATGTTTAAATGCGTATTTTGACCCGCTACATATTGAATGAATTCTTGAAACCGTTCCTGCTCGGGGTGGTTGCATTTGCCTCGCTACTGATAATCTCTGAATTATTTGTTCAGCTCGACAGATGGGTCGACCTCAATACTCCCTTTCTGGTCTGTGCAGAATATCTCTTCTGGCGAACACCTGAATGGCTGGTTCGGATATCCCCTGTGGCAGTTCTTCTCGCTACTCTTTTCTCTTTGGGAGGACTCGCTCGCCATAACGAACTTACAGCTATGAAGTCTTCTGGCATAAGCTCATACAGAATTGTACTTCCTCTCTTAGTTCTCTGCCTGTTCCTCGTCCTCGGGTCTCTTTCGTTCAGCGAGCTCGTCCTGCCTTACGCCAATCAGAGGGTAGATTACATATATGATGTCAAAGTGATGCATCGAGAGATAACGAATTATCAAAAACAGGAGAACCTGATAATAGCGGGAGAAGAAGGAAGGATGTACACCATCAAGTACCTCGATGGAGAGAAGAAATTAATTGAAGGAATATCAGTTGACCAATTCAACAAGAACTTTGACCTGATAAGCCAAATCCACGCCAAGAAAGCTATCTGGAAAGGTAGCCACTGGATATTTTACGATGGAGTCCTTCGCCAATTTGACTATGGCGAAGGAAGGGCAATCAAAGAAGAGAAATTTGAGGAAAGGGTTTTCTATTTGCCAGAGCGCTTAGACCATTTCTGCCGTAAACAAAAGAAGCCTGGCGAAATGAACTATTTCGAGTTGAGAAATTATATTGCCAATCTGACCAAAAATGGGATTCCCGCAATTCGAGAAAAAGTAGAACTCTATTCGAAAACATCTTTTCCCTTTTCCTGTCTTATCATCATGCTCGTCGGGATTCCCTTTGCCCTCGAGACTTCAAAAAGCGGGAAAGTAATGGGATTTGCTTTGAGCATCTTTATCTGTTTCCTCTACTGGGGGATGTTCTCTGTAGGGAAAGCAATTGGAGAGAACCGCGTCCTGCCGCCTGTTTTAGCCGCCTGGTTTGCCAACATTATCTTTGCAATTTTAGCTCTCACCTTAATCTCAAGAATCCATAAATAACTTGTAGCGGCAAAGTGTAAGCTTTGCCTTCCTTTTTTTGCACGGTTGAAACCGTGCCTACAATATCTTCGTTTTCTTGCACGGTTGAAACCGTGCCTACAAATGATATTGTAGGCACAAATTTAATTTGTGCATAACTATTTTATAACCGCAAGCTTTCCTGCTTTCCTGGTCCCATCAGCATTAACCACATATATATAGATTCCAGAAGCCACTTTCTCCCCATAATCATTTCTCCCATCCCACTCGTATTTGTAAACATGTCTGTCTTGGGGATCAATTCCCTTTAGAAGTATTTCATTCTCTGGAGCCGTATGGACAAGCTCCCCGGCCAAGTTATAAATATCGATATTCTTTTCTCCCACAGGCTCCTTTGTGGTAAAGCAGATAGTAGTCTGTGAAATCTGGGCAGGGCGAAAAGGGTTCGGAAAATTCATTATTCCATAAACTACTTCCTTTCCCAGGAAGGTAGCCAGAGCTTGCTCAGCGTCTATCCTTCCATAACCGGTATATATATCCCAGCCTTCACTTCCTATATCGTCGGCAGAACTCCTAATAATATCTCTAACGTCCAAATTGGTTAAGTCAGGGTTATGAGACCAGATTAGAGCTGCCAGCCCAGCAACAAAAGGCGTAGCCATAGATGTGCCCTCATCATAATCATAGTTATCGCCCACCAAACCCATACCCGTCCGCACAGTACTCAAAATATTAACCCCAGGAGCGACCACGTCGAGCTCTCGACCATAATTACTAAAATTGCATCTGTTATCATTACTATCAGATGCACCAACCGCAATCACATTATCATATGCTGCTGGGTAAGCAACGTAAGATTGATTGTCGTTTCCCGAGGCAGCTACTAAAAGGCAACCATTGCTATAAGCATAATTTACTGCCTCTCTCCAAGTTTCAATTGGAGGTGAACCGTACTCCGCACCGAGACTCATACTAATTATTTTAGCTTTGTGGTCGGCAGCATAATATATGCCATTATATACCCACTTCACGTCTCCCTCACCATTCTGGTCAAGCACTTTCACCGCCATAATCTCAGATTCCCAAGAGACTCCCGCAATTCCAACACCATTATTTGTAACAGCTGCGGCGATGCCAGCGCAATGCGTGCCGTGGCTGCCACTGTTGTCGTCATCAGGGTCGTTATCACCGTTTACAAAATCGTAACCATAATGACCGCTTCCATCATTCCACATATTTCCAGCCAGATCGTCGTGGGCATAATCAACGCCGGTATCCAAGATAGCAATGACGACACTCTTTGTCCCGGTCTCCATATTCCAGGCCCCAGGGGCTTTAATTTGCTCGATTCCCCATTGGTCGTCACTCAGATAGTAAGTGTCATTAGGAGGAGGAATTGCAAAAGCGCTTATTATATAGTTTGGCTCAGCGAATTCTACATCAGGTTCCTCTTTATACTTCTTTACCATCTCATTAATAGTCTTAGAAGGAGGAACCTTCAGGCAGTAGATATTCTTAATTCCGAGTTTCTTCTTTATCTCCACTCCTAATTTTTTATTAATTTTATCGATAGTTTCTTCTTCAACCTCAGGCTTAAATTTCACCAAAATCTCATCAGCTACCACCGACACTTTTCGATTGGTTTTAGGGTCAATAATAAACGCCTTTTTTATCTCGCTTGCCCAGAGGTTAAGAGAAAAGAAAAGAATGTTGAGTATCAGGAAGGCAAAAGATATTTTCTTCTTCATCACCATTTTTTGTTCGATAGATTCAACATCTGGAGTCCTTGCGAATCGCGTAGGGGCGACCTTCATGGTCGCCCGAACCTCCCTATCGGGAGGACTCCGAGGGGCCTGGAGTCCTTGCGAAAGCAAGGTATTGCACGAAGGAATTAGAAATTAAACGACAGGCCAAATGAGCCGAATGCAGCGGTGGGAAACTTTTGACTATCGCCTATACTCGTGCTTTCAGTACTTATCGCACCAGCAAAATCTAACTGGAGATGGAAGAGATTTAAACCAAGTCCAGCGGTGAACATACTTCCGTAACTCTCACTTAGATTATCCATAAATCCGCCACGCAGGGCGAGGTTCAACCAGGACTTATTGAGAATATTCACCTCAGCCCCCAGACCGAACATTCTCGACTCGTATCCATAAAGAACTGTCTTATTATTGGTCACATCCAAATCTGCAGAAAGTGTTATGAAATTCAGAGGCCAGTAGGCTGCCCCAACCCTCACCTGGGGTTCTATGGTATACTTGTCTAAACCTGCTGCTTTCGCTTCTTTCGGCTGACTGAACGAAGGATAGTTCAGATTTCTCACCACCATTCCAAACCTCAACCCCAAACTTTCCTTCAAATCGTAAAGCCCACCGATATCCACTCCGATTGTAGTAGAAGCCTTCGTAAAATCATTATAATCTTGATATAGACCTTCACCCAGGTCCTCTCCTGAAAATACATCAAACCGAGCGAACCCCACAGTTCCATACATAAGTTTGACATTACCTCCCACATAGAGATTCTTTACCCAGGGCAGTTCTCGTGCATAAGTAACCGGAGCTTCAAACAGCATTATTCCATTAAGTATGATTCTTGTTTCATTTCCCTTGAAGCCACTATCCTCAATTGAACCAAGAACCGCAAGGCCGGCCGCGATAGCAATCTCGTCCGCCACTACTCTTATCTGCTCATCAGTAAGACCTGCCAAAACACAAGCCTGCACCAATTCCTCTGCAAGCTGTTGGTTGGTCCATACCGAAGGACTTACGACCATATCAGTTAAAGATTGTGCTATGTCATCGGCTATTACGTTCTGTGCGCCACTCAGATCTACCAGCCCACCGAGGCTGTCCCCCGGGCCATCACTTGCTACTTCTACGCATAGAGCATCGAGTGCAGCTGGATCGGTACCTCCCAGTCCAATATGGTCAAGGTCGAGATAAGGGTCTGCTCCTAATTCGGTTATGTTAATTACTCCAAGCCCTAAATTACGAAAACGAATGTTAAGCCCGGCGTTTATATCCAGAACCAAACCCAGTCCGGATTTATTCAAATCATCCAATTCGTTGATTGATTTAGTGAAGTCTCGCATCTCCTCAGCGGTCAAAGGGTCACCTGCTTCTTGCTTTGCCTGAATCGCACTTACTTTCTCGGCTACCTCCCCCAGGTCATCCACTTCCTTAATTAAACCTTGTGTGGTCTCCATACTAACTCCTACGGGAATCTGGATGTCCAGCCCCTTCTGGAGAGCAAAGCCCGCTGGATTCCAGTACTGGGCAACTGCATCCTCAGCCACTGCCACAAATGCTCCACCCATTCCCAACGGTCTTGTTCCCAGAATCTTGAATGAACTTGCCAGACCAATCCCACCCAGAACCACTACCATTGAGACTGCCACTGCCAGACCAACAATTTTTCTCATTCTCTCCTCCTTTCATCAACTTTCTCGGGGTCAGAGACGACCCCGAGTACCTGGAACGGTAGTCGGGCTCGTCCCCGAGCCCGACAACAGTGCCGAATTACGCCCATAAAGGGCTACACTACTTTGGGGGTCTATAAACAGAATCCTCCGATTTGATCGGAGGACTCCATATTTATATTACCACAGGTCTGGGAATTTGTCAGTAACTTTTTTCACAAATTTTATGTTCCCATCTCCCAAGAGGAGAGATACTTCTTCTGCTCGCCTGTTAAGGCATCAATTTTTACTCCCATTGTTTTCAGTTTCAATCGGGCAACTTTTCTATCTATACTTTTGGGAACTGTATAGACCTTTCTTTCTAAATTCTTACCTTGCCGACTCAGATACTCCGTACACAAAGCCTGATTGGCAAAACTCATATCCATCACGCTGGCTGGATGGCCCTCTGCTGCAGCAAGATTAACTAATCTTCCTTCTGCCAGAAGATTTATCTTTCTGCCATTAAGTAGAGTATATTCCTCTACAAACTGGCGAACTCTCCTTCGCTTTTTAGAGATTCTCTTTAAGCCTTCAATGTTCACTTCAACATTGAAATGTCCAGAATTACAGACTATTGCCCCATCCTTCATCCTGCGGAAATGTCTGGGTCCAATTACATTAATATTGCCAGTCAAAGTCACAAAGATATCTCCAATTCTCGCAGCTTCCAGGATTGGCACTACCCGAAACCCATCCATTACCGCTTCCATTGCCTTTAATGGGTCTACTTCGGTAACCAACACATTGGCGCCCATTCCTTTTGCCCTCATTGCCACTCCCCTTCCACACCACCCATAACCACAGACAACAAAATTTTCTCCAGCCAACAAGATATTGGTTGCCCTAACTATCCCATCAATTGTAGATTGTCCTGTGCCATAGCGATTGTCGAAGAACTGTTTCGTCTCGGCATCGTTCACTGCAATGATGGGATATCTTAAGACGCCAGACCTTTCCATACTTCTCAAACGGGTAACTCCCGTCGTAGTCTCTTCCGTCCCGCCAATTACATTCTTAATAAGTGCTCCTGCACGTTCAGCCTTAGAATGGAGAGTGGATACCAGGTCGGCTCCATCGTCCATTGTGATGTGGGGTTGATGATTTAAAGCTGCTTTAATATGTTGATAATATGTTTTCTTGTCCTCGCCACAGATGGCAAAGACCGGAATCTTGAAGTCCTTTACCAGCGACGCTGCCACTCCATCCTGAGTTGAGAGAGGATTTGACGCACAGAGAACCACACTCGCTCCGCCACTCTTCAAAGTATTGAGTAGATTGGCAGTTTCGCTTGTAACATGCAGGCAGCAGGAAATGCGCATTCCTTTTAATGGCTTCTCTTTCTTAAACCTTTCTCTGATTAATGTCAAAACCGGCATCTCCTTCTCAGCCCATTCGATACGCAACTTTCCTTCCGGCGCCAGTCTCATATCCTTAATATGGTAATTCATAGAGCCTCCTCACAAATAAGTTGATAGGTTGATAGGTTGATAGGTGACATCTAACCATATAGCTTTTTCTTATTCGTTGCCTTTTGCAAAAAAGAAATGTAGCCATTTAGCATCCTTTCTAAAGTTCGACCTTGCTGGTAAAGCTTCTGAAAAGATTTCTCATCTATGTATTCGTTGTCCATAGCAGTATATAAATGGTCCAAAACTTCGTTAATCGACCCCCTGGAAGTTCTACAAAATTGGATATTTTCTTGGTAGGAATATCTTCCGTGTCCTTCAGAAATATTGGCAGTAATTGAGTAAGCTGCTCGCCGAATCTGGTTGACCAAGGCGTAACGCCCCTCATACGGAAAACATTTCGTTATTGTATAAATATCCCTGCGAAATTGACGAGCTGCTTGCCATACTTTTAACTCTTCAACTCTTTGATACGTCTATCCCTCCTTATCAACTTATCAACTTATCAACTTATCAACTATAGACTCTTGTTTAGGTCTTTGGCTTTGTCTGTCTTTTCCCAGGTGAATTCCTCTTCCTCTCTTCCAAAATGCCCATAGGCTGCTGTTTTCTGATATATCGGCCTGAGAAGATTGAGCATCTTAATCATCCCCTGTGGCGTAAGTTCAAAGTGTTTTCTAATTGATTCCTCAAGCTTCTTTTCAGGCACTTTTCCAGTCCCAAATGTGTCAACATTTATACAGACTGGTTCAGCCACGCCAATAACGTATGCCAGATGTACCATACATTTATCAGCTAACTCACTAGCTACGATATTCTTAGCAATATACCTTGCCATATACGAGGCAGAACGGTCAACCTTGGTGGGGTCCTTGCCTGAAAAGGCACCGCCGCCATGGGGAGCCATACCGCCGTATGTATCTACAATAATTTTTCTTCCTGTCATTCCTGTATCCGATTGTGGACCGCCGATAACGAACTTGCCAGTCTGGTTAATAAAACATTTTGTCTTCTTGGGGTCATAAAATTCACCGAGAGCAGGGATAATAACTTTTTTCGTAATTTCTTCCTTCGCTTCTTCGGTCATCCTTTTACCCGTCCTGTCCACCACATCAACGGTGTGCTGGGCAGCGATAACTGCCCTGTTAACTACAACTGGCTTTCCGTTCTGGTATTCTACTGTCACCTGTGACTTTCCATCAGGACCTAAATATTTAATTATACCCTTTTTTCTGACTTCAGCCAGCCTGCGTGTCAACTTATGTGCTAACATAATGGGTAAGGGCATCAGTTCCGGAGTTTCCCGGCAGGCATAACCAATCATTACGCCTTGGTCACCAGCTCCACCAGTATCCACTCCCTGAGCAATATCCTCCGACTGTCTGCCGATAGCATTTAAGATAGCACAGGTCTTGGCATCAAATCCGTAAATAGCATTTGTATATCCGATATCTGTCAAGAGATTACGGACCAATCTCTGCAAGTCAACCCAGCCTTTCGTAGTGATTTCACCGCCCACGACCACCAGCCCTACAGTTATAAAAGTCTCACAGGCAACCCTTCCTCTAGGGTCTTGCTTGATAACGTCATCCAGGACGGCGTCTGAAATCTGATCACAAATTTTGTCTGGATGTCCTTCGGTAACAGATTCAGAAGTGAAAAGGAAGTCTCTTTTTTCCAATCTTTACCTCCTCACAAATGGTGTAGCAGCAAAGCGTGTCATTGCGAGGGAGTTAAGCGACCGAAGCAATCTGACACGAAGTGTCATTCTGAACCCTTCGCCTTATGTCATTCTGAGCGGAGCGAAGAATCTCAAGATACTGCTCAGGGTAAACTCCGTGCAGTCCCGATTTTCAATCGGGACTCACAATGACATGGTTATAACGAAGAGCTATCGCTCTGCCGGTACATTTTCCTATTTTACTCTCGAATGTTAATTACTGAGCCTTCATAGACAGATATATTCGTCGATATCTCGGCATTATCCCCAATAATACAATTCACCAATTCAACATTTTCTCGCACCTCGACACCATCCCAGAGAATGCAATTCCTCAATCTTACTCCCTTCCCAATTACACTATTATTCCCTATCGTGCTAAACCCTTCAATGAAGACATTCTTCCTAAGCCGACAATTTTCACCAATTACGCATGGACCCCTTATTTTCACCCCAGGAGCAATTTGTGTCCCCTTGCCTATCCAGACATTCTTACCTATCTTTTCTCCTGGAATCTCTAATTCTATTTTGCCTTCCAGAGCATCATTCTGAGCCCGGCGATATTCGAACAAATTACCGATGTCACACCAGTATTCCTCTGTTTCATAACCGAATATCCGTTCTCTTCGCTTTAGAAGCTTTGGCCAGACATCCCTGGCAAAATCACAAAATTTTTCCCTGGGAATATAGCGAAAAACCTCTGGGTCAAATACGTAAATCCCTGTATTCACTGTATTACTGAACACGCTGCCCCAGGTAGGCTTCTCGATAAACTGTTTAATCTCTCCTCCTCTCTTCGTCAGAGTAATACCATACTCAAAGCGGGTATCTATGCGTTTAAGAACCATAGTGGCAAAAGCTCTTTTCTTTCTGTGGAAACTTACGACCTCGGTCAAGTTAATGTTAGTCAAACCATCACCACTCATCACCAGAAAAGTGTCGTCAAAGAAAGGCTCCACTTTCTTTACCCCGCCGGCTGTACCCATCAAATTCTTCTCTTCGGAATAGTTAATCTTCATACCCAAGCGAGAACCATCGCCAAAATAGTTACGTATCATTGCTCGATGGGCATGAAGATTTATAACCACCTCTTTGATATTATGTTTCCTCAATAGTTCGAGAACATGTTCGAGAACAGGTTTATTCACAATAGGAAACATCGGTTTAGGGATACTATAAGTCAAAGGACGTAGCCTTGTCCCTATTCCTGCAGACATAATCATTGCCTTCATAATGTTATCCTCATGTTTTGCGGGTTCGATGAATCGAACCCCTACATTAATTGTAGGGGCTCAATTTATTGCGCCCGTTTTTACTTTTAAGCATTATAAAGAATTTTCCTGCCGATTGCAAGCAACTTTTCCGTTTTCCCGGGCTCATCCGCTTCCACATAGACTCTTAAGACAGGCTCTGTGCCGGAAGGTCTAAGCAGTAACCAGCTATCGTCCCCCAATATATATTCAATTCCATCATAGGTTTTTATTTCTCTCACGGGAATATCTAATAGTTTCTTGGGCGCCCTTTTATAAAGTTCCTGGGCAAATTCTTTCTTATCCAAACCTTCCCACCTGGTATTTACCAATTCAAAGTCAA
>Ga0315307_1000984_pt1 | contig 12594 bp, 10 predicted proteins | sample TDP2_MG_FD_203079 | JGI IMG/M metagenome (GOLD analysis project Ga0315307, IMG submission 203079) | Freshwater sediment microbial communities from Lake Towuti, South Sulawesi, Indonesia - TDP2 | ecosystem: Environmental > Aquatic > Freshwater > Lake > Sediment | place: Indonesia: South Sulawesi... | reverse complement strand
CATCGCCCAGGTTGTAGAGGCGGCGGACGGGCCGCAGGCTGTGATGGGCGGCGACGATCTCGCCGACGAAGATGGTGTGGTCACCGGTGCGCAGTGTGGCCACGACCTTGCACTCCATGTTGGTGACCGCCTCGCCGATCAGGGGCGGGCGGACCCGGGTCGCGGGGAGCGCGGTCAGGCCGCTCTCCGTGAACTTATCCACCTCCCGGCCCGACCGGGTGCCGCAGAACAGCATCGCCTTCTCCATGTCTTCGGCAGGGAAGGCCATCACGAACTCGGGCACCTGTTCGAGCAGGGCGTGGCTGTAGCGAGGCAGGCCGATGGAGATGGCGCACATGGGGGGCTGGCCGGAAGTGGGCATGGCCCAGCCGAGAGTGATGATGTTGGGCTTGCCCTCGGCGCTGATGGTGGTGACCATGACGATCTGCTCCGGGTACTTCCGCTCCCAGGCCCGATGGGGTGAGACCTGCTGCTGCATCTTGCACTACCTCCTGGCGGCGAGGCGACGCGCATAGGGTTGGCGGCGGGTGTAGGAACGCCCGCCCTACAACACACCACCGGTAGGGCAGGTCCGCGACCTGCCCCGGCGGGCATAGGAATGCCCGCCCTACAGCGGCATAGGGCAGGAGACACGCCCGCCGGAGGCGGGCAAGCTCCTGCCCAACGGGCAACGACCGCGGCCGGCCCTTCGGCTTCGCTCAGGGTAAACTCCGGCACGCCCGCCCTAGAGGACACCATGGGGTAGGGCAGGTCGCGGACCTGCCCTACCTCTCTCCGACTAGCTTGGCGAGCAGCTCGCCGGCCTGCTCGCGCGCGGAGAGGAGGGCGTGGTCGTCGCGGGTGTGGCGGAGCGGGTCGGGCGCGATCTCCTTCCTGACGCGGGCTAGCAAGCGCTTTGCCGCCGCGGCGGCGCGGTCGCCCTGCTTCGCTGCGGCCTGATCGAGCAGGTAGAGGTACTCGAAGTCCTCGCAGCCTTTGCGGATCACCTCCCAGCGGAGGCTGGAGCAGATGTCGCGCTTGCCCGGATAGACGAGATGGGGATCGCCGGCCGGCAGCGGGTTCCGGTCCGCGCAGTAGATGCTCCCCGCGCTGGCGTCCTGCCAGGGCGAGATGTCAATATCGGCCGGCACCCCCTGCCAAGCGCGCCACGAGTTGTAGCCCCAGTGCAGGAAGCCCTCGAGGCCGAACCTCCACGACAGCCAGAAGATGATGCGGTTGCGGATGGAGGGATAGTCAAGGAAGCGGTTCGGGTAGTGGCCTTGGGGCACCAGGCAGACATAGCTCCACAGTTGCTCGCCGGGATTGCGCCTTCGCTGGGCGGTGATCTCCTGGATCTGAGGAACCCGGAGGTCCACATAGCCGACCAGCCCGTCAGTCTCCACGGCATCAATGGTGGGCACGCCCGGCAGCCACTGGCGCACCTTTCCAGCGCGGTAGACCCAGCTCTGCTCGTTCGCCGGGATCGGCTCATCGGCCACGTGCTGCACGTACTGCTTCGCCCACCCCATCTTCCTGAGGTGGGCGTGAATGGCCTTGAGAAAACCCTCCACATAGGGCTCGAACTGCTCCTCGGAGAGCTTCTGCCGCGAGGTGTCCACCGGCTTGCCGCCTGGGCCCATGATGGGGAATCGCCGCCAGACGAAGTCGCTCTCCCAGCCGCCGCCCCGGCCGGCCACGTGCGCGCCCTCGATCCAGTCGAGGCCCGCCTTGCGCATGATGGTGATCCAGCGGTCGAGGCGGGAGAAGTCGTAGCTGACCGCGCCCGACCGCGCGCTGGTCCGGCCGACCAGGTCGGTGAAGGGGGTGAGGATCATGTCTTGCCGATGCCGGCCCATGTCGGCGGCGGCCTTCTCTACCCAGGCCCAGTGCGGCTCAGACCAGGGCTCGAGGTGATAGTACTTCGCCAGGGTGAGGGGCCAGAACCACTCGGTGTGGCGGAGATGGAGCTTGTCGGGGAGGGTGAAGGGCCAGACGGTGAGGCTGATCGGGACCTCGAAGTGGTGCTTCTCGCCCTTCTTGTCGGTGAGGTCAAGGGCGAGCGCGCCCTGGTACTCACCCGGGGGCGTGCCCTTGGGGACATGAACCGAGACCCAGAGGGGCTGGGTCCAGCCATCGCGCAGGAACACCGTCTGCTCCTCCAGGAAGGCGTCGGGGAAGAAGGCCGGGGCCTTGCGGAGGTAGCTAGATGGGTCGCGGTTCGCGGGCGGATTGTTCAGGACGTAGATGTACCAGACCCAATGGGCGGAGAGATGATCCTTGCTGATGCGCCGCCCCCGGGGACCGATGAGGTCAGAGAGGAGGAAGCTGGCTCGGGGGACCTCCAGGCCCTGGGGGATCTGCAGGGCCACCTGCGCGTCCTCGGTCTCGTTGCGGGCGGCCTTGAGGGAGATGCGCTGAGGCGCGCCAGCGGGCTTGAGGCTCTCGGGGAAGAGCTTGTCCAGGGAATGTGTCGTCCACCACTCGATGGGCATCCTGCCTCCTCCTGCGCGGGGAGTGGTTCTCGGCTCGGCACGGGCTTCCCTGCCTGGGGTCGGGGCAGGCGGAGGGAGAGGTGAGAAGGGAGTGGAAGACTGCGAGCAGGAGGGGCAGGAGACACGCTCCTGCCCTACGATGAGGCTCCTCAAGAAAGAGAAGCAGAGAGGGAGGTAGCTCCCTGGGCAGGAGACACGCTCCTGCCCTACGAGAGAGCCGCCTGCGGCGGCTGGGACAGGCCGCGGGCCTGTCCTACCGAAGGCGGGGGTGGGTGGCTAGGTCGGCTGCGCCGACCGCCATGGCGGCCCTTCGGGCCTAGCCAAATGCCCGCCCTACAGCAGTCGCCCGGAGGACCGGGCTCCCACAGACCTCAGCCTGACAAGGGGCAGCGGCGGGCATGGGTGGCTAAGTCGGCTGCGCCGACCGCCATGGCGGCCCTTCGGGCCTAGCCAAACGCCCGACCTACAACGACCCCGGCGGGCATGGGAATGCCCGCCCTACAGGCGGCCCAGGTACTGGGCGAGCTCGAGGAGGCCCCAGGCGGCGAAGGAGATGTAGTAGGCCACTACCAGAGGCTGCGCGAGGATGGTGCCGTGGAGGTCGGGATGGTGGGGCTGGTGGCGCTGCCAGCGCAGGGTCCACGCGGAGACTTCTCGGCAGGCCTCGAGCCAGCGAGGATCATCCTCCACCTGGTGGAGGGCAAGCCAGAGCCGCGTCATCGCGCCTGGTGAGGCGACATCCACGGCGCCGTCTGGCTGCCAAGCTCCCTGGTCATTCAGGGTCAGCCACTCCGGGAAGTAGCCCTCCCGATGGAACAAGTCGAGCGACCACTCGGCACAGCGCCGGGCGCTCTCCAGGTAGCGCTCGTTCCCATCTCGCTGGTACTGCTCGACCAGGAAGCGGGCCGCGTAGTAGTTCTGGCGGGGGCCGGTGACGGTCTTCTCGATGCCATCGCCGAGGGGATGCCCCTCCTTCTCGTCCCAGCCCTCGAAGACCGGGGTGCCGTCGGCGCGCAGGCTGGCGTAGTAGGGGCCGCGGGGATGCTGGCCGGGGCCGCTGAGCATGTCGGCGAGGGGCGGAAGCGGCTCTGCATAGCGCTCCTCCCTGGTCTCCTGGTGGAGATTGGCGAGGAACAGGCCGTGCTGGCCATCGCTGGCGTGGCTGTAAGCAACCGGCTGCTCCTTGTCGAGGAGGTAGAAGGTGGTGAAGCCGCCGTGGGGCATGCGCGCTTGCCGAAGCAGCCAATCGGCTGCCAGCTTCGCGCGATCCAGGTACTCCTGCTCCCTGGTTCTCCGGTAGAGGTGGAGGAAGAGGTTGCCGGCCCACGATCCATCGGGCACGTCCACGAAGCGGCGATCCCGGCTCACCACGAAAGCGCCGCAGCGCAGGCTGTCGGAGAGGTCGAGGTTCTGGTTGCTCTTGACGTATTGCCCGATAAGGCGGACGCGGTCGAGGTAGAAGGGGTCGCCGGTGAGGTCATAGGCGGAGAGGCTTGCGAAGCCCGCGAGGCAGGCAGACCAAGTCAGACAGAGGCCGTGTCCGCCGCGGCGGAACTCGCGGCGCAGGGGATGGTAGACATTGCGGATGCCGCCGTGCTCTGGCGAGCTGGGATCAGTGTCCTGCGCGAACCGAAGCACCCAGTCGAGGGCTTGAATGCCGCTCTGGCGGAGGGCGGAGATGAAGAAGGCGTCGGCTTGAGATGAGGTCATGGTGGCAGCGCCTCCATATAGCGCGATAGGGCCGGCGGGCCCTTCGGCTTCGCTCAGGGTAAACTCCCGGAACGCCCGCCCTACAGCGGCATAGGGCAGGAGACACGCTCCTGCCCAACGGGCAAGCTCCTGCCCAGGGGGCAGCGGCGGGGCCTTCGGCTTCGCTCAGGGTAGACTCCCGGAACGCCCGCCCTACAAGGCTCAGGGTGCGAGGGTCTTCCAGGTCTCGATGAACACCTTCACATTGCGCCAGGCCTGGCTGGTGTCCTCGCGGACGTTGTCTACGGGGCAGAGGATGAAGCCGCCCGTTGGGCCGAGGGCAGCGATTGCTTCCTCGACGGCCTGGCGCACGTCGGCTTCAGTGCCCTGCTCGATGGTGAGCGGGCCGCTCACTCCACCCCACAGCCCGACCCGGCCGCCGAATGCGGCCCGCACCTGCTGGAGGGTGGTGCCCTTGCCCTCGCCGGGGTCAACTCCGATGATCACGTCCACCCCGGATTCGAGCAGCGGGTGGGCGATGGGCATCATGCCGCTGGTGATGATGTAGGCATAGCGAGCGCCGGCCTGGTGGGCCAGCTCGACTTCCCGCTTCAGGCCCGGCAGGATGAACCGCCGGTAGAGGCGGGGTGACCAGAACTCGGTTCCCTCGTACCAGGCGCGGCGGACGACCAGGTCCACGCCGACCTCCAGGTGGAGCGCCAGGCGCCTGGCGTTCCACCGCTCGATCACCCCGATGAGGTCGCGCAGGAAGTCCGGCTCGTCATAGGCCCAGAGTAGCGGCTCGGTGCCGCCGCAGAGCCACATGAGGGTGTCTACGACGGTTCCAGTGCCGCCGTTCTCGCCAACCAGGCCCTTGTCTTCTCCGGGAATCCCGCGGCCTGAGTTCCAGCCCCCGGAGAAGAGGAGCCCGTGGTCGGCGGCGAAGCGCTTGCGCTCCGCCGCCTGCTGGCGAAAGGCGGCGATGTCATCTCCCGCGGGCTCGGGGAAGAGGAAGCGGAGGGGGTCGAGGTCCGCGGGGGCCGTCACGGGGTACTTCACCGCGCGGGGAGTGAAGTAGTCATCAAAGGCTGGCAGGCGATCGCCATAGGGCCAATCTTCCGTCTTCTTGGCGCAGGAGGTGAGCGCGCCAGCCGGGGTCTGGTAGCTGCGGTGCAACCGCGGAGGGCCGCCGCCGGCTCCCGGCTCGACCCACTCGCGGAGGGTCACCTCGGGCGCGAGGCGCAGGGGCAGGTCCTCGAGGTGGAGGCGCGCATCGAGGCCCAGGTCGCGCTGGCGGGAGACGAAGTCGAACTCGTCCTGGCACCTGTGGCGCAGGGCGCGGAAGATCATGAAGCAGCAGGGGATGGGGGCGCCGGGACTGCCATCAATGGCCGCGAGGAGGCGTTCCCGCGAGGAGAGGGGCGGGGCCATCACGGGCTTCCCCCTGGCTCAGGCTCCAGGTGATGGGCGGAGAAAAAGACGTCCATAGAGCGGTAATCGTCGGAGGTGACGGAGGCGTGGGGTAGGTCGGGCCTGAGGTAGAAGGCTTCGCCCGCCTGGTAGCGGCGGCGGCCCTCCGGGGTGATGATGTCGCACCAGCCGGTGATCACGATCCCCCATTCAGCATATGGGTGGCGGTGCTCCGCGCTCTCATAGGAGGCGCGGGAATGCCAGAACACAACCTGCTGAGTGGGCCCCTGGACCAGCCAACCCTGGACCGGCAAAGACTTGTCGAAGGGGAAACGCACCCGGGGGAAGGAGGCGAAGACTCGCGCGAACTCCAGCTCTTCGGTCATCTCGTCGGCTGCCTTTCAGTTCGCCATCCAGAGGGACCGCGCAAGCGCGACCTCACAGGTGATGAGTCGCGACCACACGCTCCTCCTTCGGAAGGGCGACGCGGAGCTTTGCTTCGACTGCCGGAGGTCGGGTCCTGCCAGAGGCGCGGTGCGCGCCGGGGCAGCCCTGGGCCGCAGGAGAGGAGACGCGAGATGGCCTGTGGTAGCAGGCGGGTGCAACAACTCAGAGTGCGGAGGCGCAAGTGGCAGGGACGAAAAGGCCGATGCGGCCGGAGGACGTGTACCGATTGAGGGGGGTTTCCGATCCGCAGCTCTCACCTGATGGCAGGTGGGTGGCGTGCGTGATCTCGCAGGCCGATCGGGAGAAGGACAGATGGCTGTCAGACATCTGGCTGGTGGCGACGAGGGGGCGGAAGCGAGTGCAACTGACGAACCGCTTCCATCGGGATGGGTCGCCGCGGTGGTCGCCGGATGGGAGGCGGATCGCGTTCGTGGCGCCGGAGTCAGAGGAGGAGAAGGCGAAGGGGCAGATCTGGGTGATCCCGGTGGTCGGCGGGGAGGCGAAGCAGCTCACCCGGCTGAAGCAGGGCGCGTCCGCGCCGACTTGGTCACCGGAGGGCCGGCAGATTGCGTTCCTGGCGCGGGACCCGAAGCCTGAGGATGAGGAGCGAGACCCGAAGAAGCCGAAGCTGGAGGTGAAGCAGGGCCGGGTCTTCGCCACCGATGTGAAGGTGATAGACCGGATCCGCTATCGCTCCACGGACTTCCTGCCGAAGGAGGAGCGGCGGCACATCTACCTGGTCTCCGGGGACGGCGGCCGGTCGCGCAAGCTCACGGAGGGAGATTGCGACGATAACTCTCCGACTTGGTCCCCAGATGGCAGGTGGATCGCCTTCGTCTCGAATCGGGGGCGCGACCCGGACTGGGACCTGGTGAGCGACATCTGGATCGTGTCGGCCTCAGGGGGGAGGCCGCGGCAGTTGAGCGGGCTGAAGGGCGGGGCGACGACGCCGGCGTGGTCGCCTGATGGGAAGTGGATCGCCTACGCGGGATCGCCGGTGCCGGAGGTGTTCCGGCTGGAGGAGCGGGTGTGGATTCAGCGGCCCCGGGGCGGGGAGCCGATCAGCCTGACCGACAGCCTGGAGCGGTGGCCGCACTCTCTCCGGTGGGCGCCAGATGGATCGGGGATCTACTTCCTGGCTTTCGACGAAGGGTTCAACTCGCTGTGGCGGACCGACCTGACGGGGCGGTTCGGCCGGGTGCTGCCGAAGGAGCGCTGTATTGATGGCTACAGCGTGGCGCGGAAGGAGAGCGCGATCGCGTTCCTCCAGGCGGCGCCGGAGCATCCGGCCGAACTGTTCGGGTGTGACTGGGAGGGCAAGCGCGAGCGGAGGCTGACCAATGAGAACCGCGCGGCCTTGAGGGGGGTGCGGCTCGGAACCACCGAGTCGTTCTGGTCGCGCTCCTTCGACGGCCGGCGCATCCATGGGTGGGTGGTGAGGCCGCCGGGCTTCCGCGGGGACCGCAAGCGGCCCCTCATACTGATGGCGCACGGGGGGCCGTACTGGGCCTACTTCCAGACCTGGATGTTCTCGGCCCAGGTGCTGGCCGGGCAAGGCTATGTGGTGGTGTACTCGAACCCGCGCGGCTCCACCGGGTACGGCCGGAAGTTTCAGACGGTGCTGGCCGGCAACTGGGGTGTGGAGGACTCGCGCGACTGCCTCTCGGCGATGGACCACGTGATCAAGCAGGGCTATGTGGACCAGAAGCGGCTGGGGGTGATGGGTGGGTCATACGGCGGCTTCATGACCACCTGGCTGCTGGGCACCACGGATCGCTTCGCCGCTGGGGTGGCGGCCTGCGCGGCGACGGATGAGCCGATGTTCTACTACAGCGCGGACATGCAGCTCTGGTCTGAGCAAGAGATCGGCGGGCCGCCCTGGGAGCGATGGGAGGATTACCGGCGGATGTCCTCCTCCAGCCACTCGCACAAGATCCGCGCGCCGCTGCTCTTGCTGCACGCGGAGGACGATTGGCGGGTGCCGATCTCGCACTCGGAGATCGTGTTCACGACGATGAAGCGGATGGGGGTGGAGGCGATGTTCGTGCGCTATCCGGCAGGCGGGCACGGGTTCGAATCCTCCGCGCCCCGGTTCACTTGCGATGGCCTGAACCGGAGGATAGATTGGTTCGACCGGCACCTGAGAGGCGGCGGGAAAGGGCGCTGAAGCTGTGGGTGCAACCTTTTGCCGCCGGGAGCTGACATAGGTATAGCACGAGTCTGAGGAGACCGGCGGTGAACTCAGGGGAGAACGTGCCGCAGCAGACCGACGCGCAGCTAGTGGCGCTGACGCGGGGAGGGAACCGGGAGGCCTACGGCACGCTGGTGGCCCGCTACCAGGGCCACGTCTATGGTCTCGCGTACAGCCTGGTGGAGGATTGGACGGACGCGCAGGACGTCGCGCAGGAGACCTTCATCCGCGCCTACGTCAACCTGGGCCAGCTTCGGGAGCCGGCGCGCTTCGCGGCCTGGCTGCGGCGGGTGACCTTCGGGGTGACGGTGAACTGGGTGAAGGCGCACCGGCCGGCGCTCTTCGCGCAGCTCGAGGGGCGGGTGGACCTGGAGACACTGGAGATCCCGGACTTCCGGCCCGGGCCGGCGGAGGTGGTGGAGAAGCGCGAGCTGGCGCGGGCCGTGCTCCGCGCGGTGGAGTCGCTGCCGCCGAAGTACCGGGTGCCGCTGACGATGTTCCACCTCGACGGGCTCTCCTATCAGAAGGTGGCCGACTTCCTCGACATCCCGCTGGGCACGGCCAAGTCGCTCATCCACAGAGCCCGCGCGAAGCTCAAGGGCGCGCTGGCCGACTACGCGTCAGTGGAGGTCACTCCCATGGTGCAAGAGGTCTTCGACGAACACCGGCTGCCGGAGGAGTTCGCACAGAAGGTGCTGGAGGGGGTGTCGGATCTGAGGCACGACAGGACAGACTTGACACTCGTCGGGGCGCTGATGTCTCTGCTGGAGTTCATTGGCGACGATGTCAGCAAAGACTACGTGATGGGCGTGTCCGGCGGAGCGTTCAAGCTCCTGTGGCATCCGAAGTGGTGCCCGAGCAGCGGCGATCTGGCCCTCCTGGGCGAGGAGCCGATCCGGCGCGTGTTCCGGGCTATCGGCCGCGACTACGAGATGGTGATGAGAGCGGAGGGCGGCGCGCGGGACGCCGAACTGCGCCAGCGGCTGGTGGAGAGCATCAATCACGGCCGGCCTGTCCTGGCCTTCGGCGTGGTCGGCCCGGAGACGTGCATCGTGGCCGGATACGAGGAGAATGGCACGGTGGCGCTGGGACACAGCTACTTCCACGACGGGTCGCAGGGCTACTTCCGAAAGGGCAACTGGTGGGAGGGAGCGGGCCCGTTTGACGAGGTGGGTGAGTTCGGACACGGCTGCAGCGGGATCGTGATGGTCGGCGAGAAAGTGAAGACCCCGGGGCCGAGGGAGGTCCTGCGCGAGGCTCTCGACTGGGCGGTGGAGCTGATACGGGCGCCGGAGCGGGGCGGGTATGTCAGCGGCCTGGCCGCCTATGATGAGTGGGCGGCCGCGCTGCAGCGCGACGAAGATTTCCCTGCGGGCGACCTCGAGGCGCTGGACTTCAAGTGCCTGGTGAACGCCAACGTGGTCACGTGCGTCCTCAGGGAGGCCCGCGCGAGCGCCGCCGGCTTTCTGCGCGAGATGGCCCGAGATGGTGTGCCCGGTAGGGACGACCTCATGGCGGCGGCAGTCGCCTACCAGGAAGAGGCCGACATCATAGTCGAGGCGGAGAAGGTCGCGCCCTACAGCTGGCATCCGGAGGAGCGCCGACTCCAGATGGCCGACCCGGAGCTGCGCGCCCGACTCGCTGGCCTTGTCCTGCAGGCGAAAGAGAAGGACGAGTGGGCGGTGCGGCGCCTGGAGCGGGCGCTGAAGGAGATCGAGTCAGGCTGACCACCGGCAGAGGGAGGCCCCGCATGAGATGTGAAGGTAGGATTGCGGTGGTGACAGGAGGGGCGGGGAAGGGGATGGGCCGGAGCATCGCGCTGACGCTGGCGCGGGAGGGGGCGAAGGTCGTGGTGAACTACCGCGCGAGCGAGGAGAGCGCGGAGGCGATTGTGAAGCACATCGAGGGCCGCGGCGGCGAGGCGATCGCGGTGCAGGCTGATGTGTTCGAGGCCGAGGGGTGCCAGAAGCTGGTGGAGGCGACGGTCGAGCGGTTTGGCCAGGTGGATATCTGCATCATCGGACCCGGTGCGGGCTGGCACATGGAGCCGATCGAGAAGCTCGACACGGCGGCCGCGCTGGGGGATGTGCAGCGGGAGCTGGCGCCGATCTACCACCTGCTGCCGCTGGTGCTCCCGGGGATGTACCAACGCAAGAGGGGCCGCGTGATCGCGATCGCGGTGCAGGGGTATGACTCGCCGGCCTATGCCTACAATGTGGCGAAGGCGGCGAGGGCACAGGCGCTGCGGCTGGCGGCGGGAGGCGCGTGGAGCAATGGGGTGACGCTCAACGTGATCGCTCCCGGCGCCATGGGTGAGGTGGCGACCCTGCGGGAGGCGGTCGAGCTGTGCGACCACGGGCCGTCCTGGGCGAAGCGGACGAGCATCACGCCGCAGGATATGGCGGAGGGCGTGGCCTTCCTCTGCTCGGAGGCCGGGCGCTTTGTGAACAACTGCGAGATCCCGTACTGGAATCCCTAGGACGGGCCGGCTTCATCACCGCGTGTGTGCTGCCGTTCGCGTGTCACTAGTGGTGGCGCGAGGGGGCCAGAGGCTTGTCAGCCCTGGACGACCTCCAGCGTTCGCAGCCGGTTGAGCGCGGCCGCGAGCTCGTGACGGCGGGGGCGGGCGAAGTCAGGCGCGAGGTTGGGCAGCATCGCCTCGGGGCCCTTTTCGTCCAGCTCCTTCTCGATCAGATCGAGGATTTGGGGGAGGCTTCGTTTCCCGTCGAAGAGCCGCTGCGCGGCCTGGTGGATGATCCAGCCGCACGCGCGCACCTGTGACTGCTCCACGATCTGCTCCACCGCGGAGAGATCAATCTGCTGGTACCCGAACGAGATGGCCTCCTCCCCGCGCGCCTTGATCTTCACGCGCCGCCCCCGGGAACCGATGAGGTCAGAGAGGAGGAAGCTGGCTCGGGGGACCTCCAGGCCCTGGGGGATCTGCAGGGCCACCTGCGCGTCCTCGGTCTCGTTGCGGGCGGCCTTGAGGGAGATGCGCTGAGGCGCGCTGGGACAGGCCGCGGGCCTGTCCTACCGAAGGCGGGCGTGGGCACGCCCGCCCTACAGGGGCATAGGGCAGGAGACAGGCCCGCCGGAGGCGGGCAAGCTCCTGCCGAACGGGCAAGGTCCTGCCCAGCGGGCAACGGCGGGCGTGGGAACGCCCGCCCTACAGCAGCCGCCTGGAGGACCGGGCTCCCACAGGCGCCAGCCTGACAAGGGGCGGCGGGCATAGGAATGCCCGCCCTACAGGGGCATAGGGCAGGAGACAGGCCCGCCGGAGGCGGGCAAGCTCCTGCCCAACGAGAGAGCCGCCTGCGGCGGCTGGGACAGGCCGCGGGCCTGTCCTACCGAAGGCGGGCGTGGGAACGCCCGCCCTACAAGCCTTCGGGGAAGAGGTCTGCTGAGAGGAGCCAGATGAGTGTCCCTGCGCCGGGCTCGACCCGGTCGCAGTGGACGCGGGCGAGGCCGCTCTTGGCCATCCTGACAGAGGCGGTGCCGATGAGCTGGCCCACGATGCGGCTGAAGTCGGGCTCGTGGCCGACCAGGAGGATCCGGGCGTAGGGATGATGGCTGGCCAGCTCCCGCACCCCGGCGAGCGAGCAGCCGGGCGCGAGCCGCTCGTCCGGCTGGGCGGAGATGCCGAACAGCTCCTGGATGATGTGGGCGGTCTGGCGGGCGCGGCGCAGCGGGCTGGTCAAGATGACCTCGGGCCGCAGACCGGCGCGACGAAGGGCCGTCGCCATCGCCGAAGTCTCTCGCTTGCCTACCTCAGTTAGCTGACGCTCTGCGTCGCTGACGGTAGGGCTCGGCTCCTCCGAGTCGCCGTGTCGGAAGAAGTAGAGTTCCATCGCCACCTCCGGCCCCGCTACTCCGGCAGCGGGATCATGCACAGGAAGCGAGCGGCCTTCTGGCCCGGGTTGCGGAACTGGTGGGTCTCGTTGGGCAGCACCAGGACGGCATCGCCCGCCTCCGCCGGGGTTGAGGCTGCGCTGCCAACTACCTCGGCCTCTCCCTCGACGATAAAGACCTCGTGCTCCCAGGGGTGCTGGTGAAGGGGAGTGCTACCGCCTGGGGCGAGCTCGAAGAGCCGCATGGCGAAGTTCGGCGCGCCCTCCGGCCGGGCGATCAGCCACCGCACCGTCACCTTCTCGGCCCCTGGCTCAGTCACCGGCTGCGGCTCCTTCTCAGAGGCGCGGACCAGTCTCATGTCATCCTCTCCTGATCGCGGACAGCAAGGCGCTACAGCCCGGCGAATCGGCCATCGCCCAGGTTGTAGAGGCGGCGGACGGGCCGCAGGCTGTGATGGGCGGCGACGATCTCGCCGACGAAGATGGTGTGGTCACCGGTGCGCAGTGTGGCCACGACCTTGCACTCCATGTTGGTGAC
>Ga0315307_1000979_pt1 | contig 12620 bp, 9 predicted proteins | sample TDP2_MG_FD_203079 | JGI IMG/M metagenome (GOLD analysis project Ga0315307, IMG submission 203079) | Freshwater sediment microbial communities from Lake Towuti, South Sulawesi, Indonesia - TDP2 | ecosystem: Environmental > Aquatic > Freshwater > Lake > Sediment | place: Indonesia: South Sulawesi... | reverse complement strand
ATCACTTTTTTTGTAGAATAAAATTCCGGTAACCATAACGGAGGGGAAACACCCGTTCCCATTCCGAACACGGAAGTTAAGCCCTCTGGTGCCGATGGTACTGCTCGCGGAAGTGAGTGGGAGAGTAGGAAGTTACCGGGTTTTTTATATTAAGAATAAAGGTTCGGGGCAAATTGCCTTTGGACAAGGAGTCCTGTCCTTTATTTTAAGTTTAATGAGAGGTAGTGAAGAATGAACATTTATGTGGGCAATTTGTCTCGGGAAGTGACTGAGAGTGAATTGAGAGAGGCCTTTGCGGCCTTTGGCGAGGTGGCTTCAGCGGCGGTTATCAAGGACAAGTTCACAGGCGAGTCGAGAGGTTTTGGTTTTGTGGAGATGCCGAACAAAGAGGAGGCCGAACAGGCGATTTCCGGTTTGAACGGGAAAGAGCTGAAGGGCCGGAACCTCAACGTGAACGAAGCGCGGCCGCGCAGAGATGACCGCCGAGGCGGCGGTGGATTTGGCGGCGGCCGAGGCCGTGGCGGCTTTGGCGGCAGACGGCGCTTCTAATTCGCCTTATCCAGCCTTAGAGTTAATTAAGCAAACAGGTAAAATTCTTCTTGAGTTAAAGTCTATCTTCTATTTGTCATCTCTGACACGCGCCAGAATTGAGGCCTATAGTGCTGCGCCTTCGCTTGCTTTTATTATTCAAAGATAGCTTCAAGACAACAGTTTCCGCTTTTTCAGCCAGCGCTGGCGCAGCCTGACCGAATCCAACCCAAAATAATTTCCTTTGGAGAGAGAGCTCCGACCCAGACATTCGAAGCGGAGGGTATGTTTTCCCTGATTCAGCTTGAAGCTTCCAAGGTAATGGTTCTTGACCTCGAGCTGCGGGGAATAGAAATCGAAGTCCTGGATTTTCTGCCCGGCCATGTAGTCATCCGGCTGGCGCACGTTCCTACCGTCGAGGAAGATGCGCCAGATGCCGTAATCATCGGCGTGCATGCAGCGCAGGATAAGGCCGCGGTACTCCTCCTTTTCCACCTGAAAGTCAACCTCAAGAACAGGGCTGTCGCCGGCCGGCATGAAGAAGATCTGTCCTTCACCTGTCCAGTCATATCCTTTCTGAAGCTCGAGGACTCCGGGAGAGTGGCGGGCGGTTTTCTTCATGGCATTGCCTTCGATGACGATATCCAGGTTGGGGAGGATGCGCTCGGCGAGCGGCGGGAGCGTCGCGAAGCGTTTGGGCTGCCCGATCTGGTACCAGAAGGCTACGCTGGCGATGTCATCTTCACGCTCGACGTGGCCTTCGACTTTTCCGCTCTCGGTCTCATCGGCTGTGATCCAGCCTTTATGCTCGATCTCAAATCGCAAAGATTTTGTAAAACGAACAGGGTCGGCGATGTGCCAGCGGTAGAGGATATACATCGTTCCCAAGTCCTCGAAGTCAGTGCTCATGTAGGTGCAGCCAAAGTAGGGAAAAAGAGATTCATTGAGGCCCCAGGCCATGAGGAAGTAGTCTTCTGTGCCCGTGCCCTGGATGGTGGGCTTAGCATCGCCATCGACGTAGAACTTGGCATCCCCTTCACCGAACCAGAATGGGCTGCGGGAACGGGCCGAGATGACCGTCCCGACGTAATGCCCCTGGCCAGCAGCATCGAGGATGAGGTAATCCTGCCCAGGCTTTTCAGGGAATTCCTGGCGGTACTGGGCACAGAAATAGGCAGTCTTTTCTTGGAGCTTCTCCGCTTCCGTATAATCGATGTGGTAATAGAAGGAGCGGATATTTTTCTGGCTCTCGTTGGTGACGGTGATCAGGCCGCGCTTGTGGAAGGGCATAGGCCAGTAGCAGTTGTAGCCGTCGCCAGTTTCGACCTGGACTGGGACCGAGCGGATTTCGCGGCGAAGGCCAAAGCCGGCGGCGAAGAAATCGCCGAGCGGAGACTCAACGGCCGGTTCATTGCCGTCATCCCAGTACATACGGAGCACGATCTCGTCAGGCCGCGCCGAACCTGCTGCCTCCAGCCAGTTGGGCCGGGCCTCGTTAAAGGTCAGCCAGATATGATTGATGACGGCCGGACCCTTGATGTCGGCCAGGACAACTGTCTCTCCAGGCTTGACTATGCCGATTCGGTCCTTATTGGAGTTGGGGTCAGGATGAGCCGAAGTCACAGCGCGCGACCTCCCAGGTTTGACCAAGGCTAAATCGGTCAGGTCATCTGCAGCCATTGGCGATGAAAAAGCAGCCAGAAATAAGAATGCAGTCGCTCCAAAGATTCCTACGTTTATAATTTTTCTTTTCATGGGTTCTCCTTTCCAAGTGGTCAGCTTTTTATATATTTATAATTCGCATTTATATAGCGAAAGAGCGAATTTTTCAAATATAAATATCATCCCCCAGATTATCTAGACCAGGAGTCTTTTTTTTAATAACTCGATTCTCTAAGCTAAGCTTGGAATTCAGGGGGCAGATTTATTCTTCTTTTAGCTCTGCCCAGTTGCGGATTTTATAGCGAAGGATTTTGGTCAGGCCTGCCTCCTCATCCATCTTAATTTGGTAAAGATGTCCGTTTCTGATGAGGAGGGGAATGAAAGGCATTTTCGCCCTGTGGAGGCAGCGTCCCTCCCGGCTGAAAATATCGAAGGTATATTCTTTAGGCGGTTCTTTGTCGAGGGCAGACGAAGTCAACCGCTTGACATAAATCCTTTCCTTGTCATCGGCCAAGAGTTGATTAAAGAAGGGCTTGTTTTTAGGAAAAAAGAGTCCTCTTTCAATTTCGCCTCGCGAGATCTTTCCGATAATTGCCCTTCTAGATTTCGCATGCCGGTCGATGATGGCTCTTTTCTCTTTCCCGCTGATCGGCTGAGGTTCGTCATCCTTTTTGATGATAAACTTCACTTTGCCCTCAGCGTCAACGACAAAAATCTTGTATTCAGAGGAGTGGCCGTAACAGAAAGATACAGGACCGACAGGGCAGAAGCAGATTTCGTTGTTGTATTCATGGGAAAAGAAAAAACTCGCGATTACCATACCTTCGCCAGCTTTGCGGGGGCTGGTCACGAACGCTTCATTAGGGTATGAGGCCAAGGTATTAATCAGATTGCCTTCAGCATCAAACTCTGCCACGGCATTCGCCCTTGTCTTTTCGTCAACCTGAAGGAATAAGGCGAAAAATGTCCCTTGGCGAGTGATAAAAAAATCAGATAGGAAGTTTCTTAAGGCGATACTTTTGACAAACCCGCCGTCAGTCCGGAAGACTTTGAACTGCCTCTCCTGAAAAATGTAGATATTTTCTTGATGGTCGATGAAAATTTGGAATGGGCTCTCTATCTCTCCTGGTCCCTGGCCTTTCCTCCCGATGGCCTTCACAAATTTTCCTTCTCGGTCGTATTGCTGAATCCGGCATTGGTCAAAGTCGAGGACATAGATATTCTCCTGGCTGTCCAGGGCACAGGTTGCGGATTTATAGAAAGCGTAGTTCTCGTCATCCTCACGGCCGATGTTTAAATCTTGCTCCAAGTCAAGGACAAGTTCACCATAAAGCGGCTCTTTTGGATTCCGGATAACGGTCATACCGTCTTCTTTTTCGATTTTCCCTTTCCACTGACCTGCTGTGAAGGCCGTGAGCAGAAAGCCTAAAAGAAATACAAGCACCGTCAGAAGCTTTGTCTGATGTTTTTTCAACCTCATTTTTCCCCCATCATTAAACAAAAAACTTAACATAAAATAGCCTTAATGCCAATCTCAAGCTAATGCCAAACGAAAATGTTTAATCCCTTTAGATTAAAAGTCGGCGAATTTGCCCTCTTTATTGACTTTAAGGAAAAACTCGGTTTTAGATTCAGGGAAGCTCTCCACTTTCTGAGAAAGGATTTATCCCCTTCCGCTAAACTGAGTTTTTAAAGAGAAGCAAAAGCCAAATTCAGATTCGGATGAATATTTTACGCTTGTAAAGCAAGTAGCAAAAGGACCACAGAAGACCCAAGACGACGAAGGCATTCGCTGCCTTCAACCAGGGCTGGCCGATATGGAGGGCACCTAAAAAGCCGTGGACAAAGATGGCGGTTGCGCCGTTGAGCCAGCCTGGAGTGATTGTTTCCTTGATGAGATAGATGAGAATCGAGTTCATTCCTACCACAGCGAAGAAGAGTGTCCAGCGCCTCCAGCCTTTCACCTCAATCAGCCAGAAAAGCGCGGCCAGCGCCAGCAGACACCATCCGCCAGAGGCAATCACAAAGGAGCTGGTGCAAATCCGCTTGATGATCGGCGTCCGCAGCGCTTCAACGCCAAATCCCCAGTCCATAACGTATCCGAAAAGAACGCCCGCCAGACCCGCTGCAGCCAGAACAGCAGCTTTCTTTCTTTGCAGCCAATCACCTTGAATGATTTGTCCTGCCAGCGAGCCCCAGATGGTATGAGCCGAGGTCGGGATGCAGTTCACTGCCACCCAGTGACCCTTCGACAGCTTGCCCATCAGGACCATATCCATCCAGGAGCCGAAGTTTCTGTCGGCCACAAATGTCTGGTCATAGGGCGCGATATGAATCAAACGGTAAGCCAGGTCTGAGACAAGGAGGAGCCCTAAGGAGATGAAGAGCTGAACCTTCCGCGGCAGGCGCATGATGAGAAAAGTTATCATGACCGTCACCGAGAGCTGGGTCAGGACGTTCCACAATTCCCAGACGATTTTGCCGTTATAAACGCAGTGCAGGCCTGTCCCCAGCAGAAACAAAATCAAGCATCTGCGGGCGATGTGACCGAAGGTCTTTGCCCAGGTGTCCCCTCTCGCCCATCGCTTGTTGATGGAAAAGACCATGGCCACGCCGACGATAAACATAAAACCTGGCTGAACCAGGTCCCAGAGGCGCAGCCCGTTCCATGGATGGTGGAAGAATTGCTGGATAACTGGCATCAGAAAGCCGGCGCGATTGTGACCTTTGACGAGAGTTTCCAAGCTGCTGTAGACTTCTGTTCCTTCTGCAAGCAGGGAAACCATCACCATCCCGCGGAACACATCCAGGGACAAAAGTCGCTCGGAAGAGGTTTCTATAAAATTCCTTTTGGCCTCTTCAACATTTGCCGGCATGTCATCAACATATATTGTCATGAAATATTCTTGTCAATAGCTGAGAAAGCCCTCTTCGAGGGTCACTTTTGATTTTCATTAGGAAAATATTTTAAAAATTGGATTATTACTTTTTTATTCAAAGTGCCGCCTTTGCCTACCGTTATATATCAAGCTTGGCTGATTGGTTCGACAACTACGGCCGTGCCGTAGCAGAGGACTTCTGTCACACCCTGCATGATTTCAGTAGCATCGTAGCGCACTCCGACAACCGCGTTGGCTCCTCGTTCCTCAGCATGGTCCACCATCATCTTAAAAGCATCGGCTCGAGTCTGTTCGCAGAGTTCAGTGAACAAAGTGATGTTCCCTCCGATAAGAGTCTGGATAGACGCGCCAAGGGTTCCGAAAATAGAACGGGAACGGACGATAATTCCACGGACAACCCCCAAAGATTTCACGATGCGGTAGCCGTCGATGGTGAAAGCCGTGGTGGTCATGGCCTGGATCTTGGACGGACGATAGACGGCAGCCTTTTCCTCAGGCGTCATTTTTTCATAGCATTCGATGCAGACTTCATCGGCCTTAAAATAATATTGTGACTCATAATCCTTTCCGCATTTTCGGCATCTCACCTCAAACCTCCTCTCTTAGGGGAAATATTGAGAATCCCAAAGGCAATCTACAGCCTCAGCTATTTAACTTTTTTTGCCTGGAGCTTTTGACCACCCTGATAAAGAATAAGCCCTGTCACCTTTCCTGAGGAATCTTTCACAAACTCAATTTGTGCGTCCACCACCTTGGGGAAGAACTTTGTATCCGATTCAGGAAAAATTTCCGCTTTTTGCTGGCCAGTTGCCTGGATCATGAGCTTATTATCTTCCTTGGTGACGACGATGGAGAAGCCGGGGGCAAGCTCATACTCGCCTGCATACTGGTCGTAAAGTGCAGGGTCCAGGGCTATCTCCTTGCGGCCCGTCGGCAGGGGCTTTGTTGTCTTGGTGTATAACTCGACTGGGCCGATGCGGTTAACGAGCTTGGCCCCGGTGACTTCGCCCTTTTCGTTTCTAATAAGCTTGATGCGGGCAAATGAATCCTTTAAGAAAAATTCTGTGGGCGAGACTGGGAAGATTTCATTCTTGCTCCCTCCAGCGCGCTGGGAAAAAAGCCTGTTTCCATCATGGATGATGTACCGCTCTTCATTCAGGGCATTGACATAAACGCCGACAAGCGGAATGACTTCTTTTTCCTGCAGAGTTATGGCTACAGGCTCCTTATAAGGCTGTCCCAGAGTCAAAGCAGTGATTCTAAAAGCAAAAGGCTCTGGCGCGCGTCCCTCGATGGAGCTGTTAGTCAAAAGGGCAACGAAAGCCTGGTCCTCGGGCAAGAGAAGGGCATAGGTTGTAAAGCCTGGGATTCCTCCTCCGTGTTCGATGATACGGTGGCCTTCATAGTTCGAAATGAACCAGCCATAACCGTAACCTGTATCCGTGCCATCTTTCAATTTGAAGGGAGTGAAAGCTTTCTCCAGAGTTTCTCTCTTGATGAGTTTTCCGGCGAGAAGTGCCTCATTCCAAATGGCTAGGTCATCGACAGAAGAGAGAAGAGAACCGGCAGCATAAGGCTGGGTCATGCTGATATAAGGGGCATTCTCGAACCCGGTTCTTCCCTTGTAATATCCAGGTATTCGCCGCTGAATGATGCGCGAGGCGCTTCCGTAATAGGAGTGCTTCATGCCCAATGGGTCAAAGATATTTTTTTGCAGGAAGGCTTCGTATGTTTCGCCCGAGATTTTTTCGATGATTGCACCTAGAAGGATATAACCTGAATTGCAGTATTTCCATCTTTCTCCTGGCGAAAATTCCATGGGTTTATCCTTAAAGAGGTCGATGATCTCTTTGAGGGTCATGTCTTTCCGCATGAGGGGAAGCCATTCAGGCAAGTCGGTGTAGCTTTTGATTCCTGAGGTGTGTGTCAGAAGGTGCTCGACGGTGATGGTTTTTCCATGCGTGGGATAGTCGGGGAGGAATTTGGTGATTTCATCTTGAAGAGAAAGTTTTCCCTGCTCAGCCAGCAAAAGAATGGCCACAGCTGTGAACTGTTTGGTGATAGAGCCGAGGCGAAAGACCATGTCCGGCTCGACAGGAATTCCGAGCTCCATATCCGCAAGGCCATAGCCTTTGCGAAAAACGACTTGTCCCTGCCTTTTGACCAGGACAGCTGCGCCCGGTTCATCAGCCTTATAGACTTTTTGAAGCAGGGCATTAATCTGCGAAGTCAGGTCTTTTTCAGAAGGCTGGCTTTCAGGCTGAGTGGCATAAGCTAAGACAGAAATAACTGTCGCCAGGAATAGAAATAAAAAAGCTTTCTTTTTCATGAACATGACAACCTCCTGATAATTTTTTATAGCCGAGAATTATACAATAAAAGCGAAAAATTCCCTACCATATTCCTGGTATAAGCTTGTAGCGAACTCTATCTGCATATTCTTTGTAGCCAGGGAGCTCGGCCTGCAAGGTTTTGTCTTCAAGAAAAGTGCGGAGGACGAAGAGGAGTGTTATCACGAACGCCGGGATTAGGGCATAGAATGAGCCAAGGGCAAAAGGAAGACAGAGGATAAGAAGGATGACACCGACATACATCGGATGCCGGACATATTTATAGGGGCCTGTGTTGCAAACACGATGGCCACGCTCTTTTTGAATTCTTACCAACTCTGAAAGGTAAGGGTTTTGAGTCATTGCCCAGAAGGCTAATAGAAAGGCGGGGGTGAAACCCAAAAATCCGATGATTTTCAATGACAAGGGCACCCGGGACCAGCGGAATCGGACTGCATCGAGGCCAGCCACGGCTAGCATTATCATCAAGAGCAAGGTATAGGCAAGAATGATTTTTTTGTCCCAGCTTTTAGCGTCTTTTTTTGTTGACATCCTTTCCCTGAGCAATCCCGGGCTTTTTTTCTTCATCCATAAAAGGATTCCTGCTACTGCTATTAGGTATAAGATGATGTAGAGCCAGGCTTCAAGCCATTTAAAGGTGCCTGCCGGCCCAAAAAGCAAGGCAAGAAGAAGGAAGAGGGCAACTATCGACTTAAATATTTGGATTGTTAGTCTTACTGCCCTCGACCTTAAAGCTGATTTCAAGTTACTAATCTTTCAGAAATAAGATGAAATAAGGAAATTTATTTTTCATATCATCAATCCACTTCTTTATAATCTTTTCTTGACCAACATTCTCAGTTTTGACCATAAGTCCTGCCTGCCGGGAGCCTGTGCGCATTTTGTTTAATAACTCAAGGTTCTTGCAATCAGCAGGCCGGCGACATTCGATACACTCGGCAATATTCTTCTCAGTGGCGCAGGCTCTTATCTCACAGTTTTCTCTGCCTCCGTCCTTCAAACATCCTGGACAGAGGGCAATGTTCTGGATCGATGAAAGTCCCTTCTCAAATTCCTCGAAGTCGAAGTCTTTAGGAGCCCACTTCTTTAAGCCATACCCTTTGATGATTTCCTCATACCTTTTTGTCAACTCTCTTAATAATCCGTTGCCGACAACGCAGCTGCCGCACCAAATTCCGCAATAGCCGATTTGATTCTTCACCTTCTCAAACGCCTTAAGATTCATTGAAAATGACTCCTTATAAGCAGAAAATATAAGTCTTCCTTCATTACTCGCAATATCTCAGGCGAATATATTGCCAGGCTTTGCCCTTGTCAATAGCTTCCTTGACACAGGTCATCATTCGGCTTATATTTTTCTTATGTTCAGCAGATTGATTTTTGAGCTCAAAGAGCGGCGATCTTATCTAATTAATCCCGAAAAGTAAAATCCTACATCAGTATTTGGGAGCTATGAGCTTGAATAATTTCGAATGGCTATGCGATTCTTGAGCAAAGCGCCTTGCTCTTCGCTTATTGTCCTTGATAGTGAAGGAAGATTAGCCAAATGAGAGGAAATAAGATTAAAAGAAACCTAGTCCTTATTATAACAGTTACATTCTTTTTATCGCAGCTCCTACTCCTAAGAATATACGCAGCTATTCAAGTCCAAAAAGAAAAGACACCGCTCCGCCACGAAGTCGAGGTAACTTTAAAGCTGATTCAGGTCTATGTCACAGACAAAAAGGGAAACCCTGTCCTGGATTTAGAAAAGGAGGATTTTATCCTTTTAGACAACGGCAAGCAGCAGATGATTACCGAGTTTGAAAAACACGTCCTTTCCCTCCCTTCTCCAAAAGAAGAAGCTCAAATCGAGATTGCCAAAGAAACTCCTCTCCCTGCTCCCCGAGAATTGATAAGCCGCAGGTTTTTTCTTTTCTTTGATTTTGCCTATAACAACGCCAGAGGTATTCTCAAAGCCAGAGAGGCTGCCCTGCATTTTATAGATACCCAGCTTCAGCCAGCGGATGAGGTTGGGGTGCTCTCTTACTCAGCCATCAAGAGTCTAACTCTCCACGAGTATCTGACCACCGACCATCAGAAGGTGCGGGAAGTCGTGAAAAAATTCGGCATAGGGGATATTGCGGGCAGAGCAGAAGATTTTGAGGCAGAGTACTGGCGGACAGTTACAGATGAAAATCCGAGAGATGCCAGCCGTGCCGGAGGCGTGTTCCAAAAAGAAGATGACTCTTATTTTTTATCCCAAGACAGAAAAGCGAGCGAGTTCCAGGTCTTGAATTTTGCCCAGAAAATGACCGACCTGGCCAAAGCCCTAAGATATATTCCTGGCTATAAATCGATACTTCTTTTTTCCTCCGGTGTTCCCTATTCGCTTGTCTACCCCATACAATCGCCATACGGGGATTTGAAGTCTGGAAGCTGGGGAGAATCGAGATTACGCCTCAAGTATGAAGAGATGCTCAAGGAGCTGAGCGCTTCGAATTGCGCCGTCTATGCCCTTAACACTGAAGAGCTGGCTGCCACTGTCAACAAGGATTTGCGGATGACGGGATCTTTTACTCTGCAAAAGGTGACGAGTTCCACGGGCGGAAAATACTTCGGCAACATCGACAATTACCAAGAACACATCGAAAATATCCAGAATTTAACCGGATGTTATTATGTCGTCGGTTACTATATCGATGAGAGATGGGATGGGAAGTACCACACAGTAAAAGTTAATGTCAGGCGGCCTGGATGTGAAGTCCGTGCCCAGAAGGGATATTTCAGCTCAAAGCCTTTCGCTGACTACACTGAGCTGGAAAAGATGCTTCATCTCCTCGACCTGGCTTTGAGCGAGAATCCTCTCTTCCAGACGCCGGTTCTCTTTCCTTTAGAAGCATTGTCATCTTCCGCAGAAAAGGGCGCCAATCTTTGCCTGATTTCAAAAATACCAGTGGAAGAAATTCAGGAGGGCTCGAAAGGAAAAGTCGAAATCGTCAGCCTTATTTTTGACGCCAGGGGAGATAACATCGAGTTCCGCAGAGCAGAAAAAGATTTATCCAAATTGGTCAATAAACATGTCTATTATTATTCGTATTTTTCTTTACGTCCAGGAACATACCAGGGACGTGTGGTCATCAGAAATTTAGAAACAGGCAGGGGAGCTGTTGCCACCTCTGCTTTCGTAATTGCGGAGCGACCGGAAAGAGGGATTCAACTTTTTACGCCTCTTCTCCTTTCTTCTGAGAAAGGCGCTTTTTATCTGGGAGGATCCTTGCCCAAAAAGAAAGACGGAAAAGTCGAGTTTCTTTCTTTAGCCGATTATTTTCACTTCAATCCCGACCAATGTTCACCTTATTTGGATGATATCTTGTCAGGAGATTCCGATATTCAGGCCATCGTCGGCTATACCACTGTTGACGTCCTGATTCCTGAAGTTGAGATTTCTGCCTATCTTGTGGAAAAGTCGTCAGGGCAAAGCGTTCCTCTCTCTCTTTCAATTCTTGCCGAGAGAGAGGAAAAAGATTTGATGATGAGCTTCATAAATATTGAGATTTCCGTACTTCCGCCGGGGGAATACATCTTGAAATTCGTAGCCGAAGAAAGAACGAGTCGGTCATCCTCCGAGGTGACATGCGATATCAAAGTCATCTATCAGAATAGAAGAATCTGTCTTTTATTTTAAGCTGAGAGCCGGCAGGCATAATGGCCATTCTGACAACTGCAAAAAACTTGAGCAGAACAAAGACTCAGGATTCTAAATAAGAATTCATCACTAATTGTTAATTTTTGTTTATTCGAGCTTGGGGAAAATGATGCCGAAGATATTTTTTTTCTTCAGGAGTTCATTGAATACAGGAAGGTCGGTCTTAGTCAATTCCTCAAAGCGCGATTTCTCTTTCGCTAGGCGCTCCTTCAACACAGCATGCACCTCGCGCTGCTGCTTGTTGGGAGCGAAATCCACGCTGTTGGCCACATCACCTGCCAGCACAGAGAGCTTGCCGTAAAGCTTTTGCGGATTCCGGAAGGACTTGGAATCTCCTTCAGCGAGGATAGGCTGGAAGAGCTCGTCCTCGACCGAACGGAGCTTTTTATCGAATTCATTGATGGCCGTCAGCGCGCCTGTATCAGCGGATTTGCCTTCGGCTTTCAGCAGGTCGTTGATATCGTAGAGCTGCTTGCGCATCCACTCGATCTGGTTGATCATATCCGAGACAATGTTCAGATCATCACGGATTCCGATCTGCATCTCGACCTGTTCCTTGATGTCTTCCACTGTTCCGGCAGAATGCGGGTCTTTCTTCACCTCGAGCGTCTGAGTAAATTCCTTGTCGCCGACTTTCAATTTTACGGTGTAATTTCCTGGCGCAGCGAGAAAGCCGCGGAAACCGCCGTATGAACCCCAGCTCAGGATGGGATACCAGCCCTCCCTCTCCCAGAGAAGATGGAATCTCTTCTCCTCGACCACATGAGGATTTCCTGGAGGCTTGGTCCGGAGCTTGGCCTGCCTGGCTCCGTTGTGGCGCAGGTCCCAGGCCACCCTGTTGATTCCAGGTTGCTTTGTACCGTTGAGAGTGTTGACTAGGTTTCCTTTCTCGTCGAGGATGGTGATGGTCACATTTCCCTGCGGAGTATCCTTTAAATAATAATTGATATAGGCCCGGGGCATGGCACTCGGCCCGCCGGCGATGCTGTGCAGGCGGTAGGCGTGGCGTGGCTTGAATAGATGGACCTCTGCTTTAAGCACATCATCGGTCAGCTGCTGCAGGGGAGTGATGTCATCCATGATCCAGAATCCCCGGCCATAGGTTCCAACCACGAGGTCGTTGAAATGATTTTGAACAACCATGTGATGCACTGGCGCCTGTGGAAGGTTGTTCTGGAGAGGCAGCCAGTTCTTGCCGTCGTTGAAAGAGATGTAGATGGCGTTCTCTGTACCCAGGTAAAGCATTCCCTTTCTGACCGGGTCTTCGTCAACCCAGTGGCAGTAGCTGAAGACGCTTCTCGGGATGTCCGAGCTGATTGATTTCCAGGTCTTGCCGTAGTCTGTGGTCTTGTAGACAAAGGGGTCTCGGTTGTTCATCTGGTGGAAGTCGACTGTTATATACACCGTTCCTGCCCCATACCGGGAAGGCTCGACATTGCTCACCGTTCCCCAGGGCGGAAGGTTGGGAATGCTGGCTGTGACATTGGCCCA
>Ga0315307_1000978_pt1 | contig 12623 bp, 13 predicted proteins | sample TDP2_MG_FD_203079 | JGI IMG/M metagenome (GOLD analysis project Ga0315307, IMG submission 203079) | Freshwater sediment microbial communities from Lake Towuti, South Sulawesi, Indonesia - TDP2 | ecosystem: Environmental > Aquatic > Freshwater > Lake > Sediment | place: Indonesia: South Sulawesi... | reverse complement strand
GAGAACGCTACTATTCAACTTCGAATTCCAGGGTAGAACAATCGTTACAGTCTTCTCAGCTCGGTCAAGCATCTCGAACATTTTTTTTAGAACTCTGTCTCTCCCCACCACTGTATAGATTATCTCTGCTCTCGGAGTCCTCGACGAAACGTCCCTGTAGATCCTGTCCAACTGCCCGAAAGCTTCTCTCAAACCAGTAATGGTTTCGATTCCTATGACTTTGGGAGCTCTTGGGGTGTATATTGTTGGCCTCGACGCCGCTGCCTCAGCCCAGCCCTTAGAGACTAACGTTTTCAAGGCATCATAGGCGCTTGGATACGGGATTCTTGCACGTTGAGCCACGTCTCTAGGAGTGGATGGCCCGAGTTCAGCGAGAGATATGTAGGCTCGGGCCTCATATTCGGTGAGTCCAAGTCTTCTCAGTGGATCCACGAGCCTCTCCAATTCTACGTCTCCGTTCCCTATCCTTTCGATATACTTATATTAATTAGTAGCGATCACTACTAAAGATGAGCAGTCGATGGAAAAACAGGACCTCCTAGTGGTAGGCGCAGGAACCGCGGGCACCACCGCCGCGGCAGAGGCAGCGAAGAAAGGACTTCGGGTCTGCATGGTCGACATGAAACCCAGCGAACTCATCGGACAAAAGGTCTGCGGTGACGCCATAGCAAAGCACCACTTCGACAGATTGAACATGCCATATCCTTCAGGCGACGAACTGGAGAGAGAGATGAAAGGGATGCGGGTCTTCTCTCCAGACCGAGAGACCGTGTTTGGAATTCATGGCGAAGGCGTAACAGGATTCATGATCAATAGGCATAGGTTCGGACAGAGGCTTTTGACGCGGGCTCTCGATGCGGGAGCAACCCTACTCGATCAGACAAGAGCTGTCTCTCCCTTGTTTCGAGATGGGCATGTCACAGGCATTGAGACGGATCGAACTGGTCCTGAAGGCAGATTCCAGATCTCTGCCTCCATCACTGTAGACGCCAGTGGATATTCAGGAGCAATAAGAAGCAGGCTGCCGCACGATTTCGGATTTGAATCAACTATCAGCAGCAGCGATATGAATGTACTCTACAGAGAGATCCGCACAGATGTCTCATGGGGTTCTGATCTTGGCGAGATCTATCTCACTCAGGAGTTAGCGCCAGGCGGCTACTACTGGATCTTTGACAAAGGCAACGGAAAAGTCAATGTGGGCTTAGGAGTACAAATGACGGGAAGGCACCCAAACCCAAAGGAACAGCTGTACAGGCATGTTCTCTCCCAGACTCGTTTCAAGGAGTCAAAGCTGGAACAGGGGGGAGGAGGGATAGTTCCTACACGCAGGCCATTAGACTCTCTCGTCTCCCACGGCGTGATGCTCGTGGGAGATGCCGCATGTTTGGTGAATCCGATTCACGGAGGAGGAATCGGACCATCGATGCTGAGCGGAAAACTTGCAGCTGAAACAGCCGTCAAAGCTTTGGAGAAGCAAGATGTACGAAGAGAAGCACTCTGGCAATACAACATCAAGTACATGCAGAGCTACGGAGTGAAACAGGCCAGCCTCGACGTCTTTCGTCGTCTGCTTCAGAGCACGCCCGACGACGAGTTGAACTTCGGAATGAAGAACAGACTTGTCAAGGAGGAGGACGTATTGAGGGCGAGCCAGGCAGGTGACCTTCGACTGAGCGCCAGAGACAAAGCCGTAAGAGCGCTGAGAGGTGCAGGGAAACTCGGACTTCTACTGAAGCTTGAGAAGACCGCAGATAAGATGCGAGAAATAAAAGCTCTGTATCAAGAATATCCTTCTTCAGAAGACTTCGAACATTGGAAGCGCAAGGTCAATTCTGTCTATGGGTCATTGGCAGACTAGGAATGAAAGCCCATAAATCATAGGCCTATCTCGTAGAGTGCCGGCGTTCGGTCCGTCAAGGTTTCAGCCTAGGATTCGAATAGATGCGAGAGAATGAATTTGAGGACAACGTAAATCTCGTGGAACCCTGCCTTGCTCGCCCCCATCTTCCTGTTCACGAAGTTTATGGGCACCTCAGAAACTCTCAGCCTGTGTTTCTTCGCAACATAGATCGTCTCGATCTCGAAAGCACCCATACTTCTGTTCTCCTTTGTCTCTTCAAGCACCAGTCTCGCAGCATCTCGGCTGTAGATCTTGAACCCAGCCGTCGGATCCTTCGCAGGCAATCCAAGAAATGTGCTTGCCAAGAAACACGCCGTTCTGCTTGCTATCCTACGAGTCAGTTTCCATCCTCTTGTTCCCCCTCCCGGAACATATCTTGAACCTATCACGATGTCGGCATCCTCGTTGAACATAGATGGAAGATATGATGGATCGTGGCTCAGATCCGCATCCATCTGCAGGAAACGTTTCGCATCCTCATCCTTCAGTGCTTCCCTCAGACCATCGCGGATGGCGCTACCAAATCCAAGTTTACTTCCCCGCTGAAGCACAAATACATTCCCGTATGTTGAGTTCAATGACTTGAGCACGGATTCTGTTCCATCAGGGCTTCCATCATCGACGACCACGATTCGGGAGATGTGTTCTTTTAGGGCTTCGAGTCGTTCGACTAGCAACTTGATGACATCAGCCTCGTTGTATGTTGGGATGACCGCTACAGACATCTCGCCACCTTTCCACCTGAGGGAACTGTCGGCCGCTATATCAATATCCTTGTCCTCAAGGGAACCGAGCATGTCGCTAGAGTAAACCGATGATTTGGCTTGACTGTTACTTTCACCCGGCAAGTCTCGAAAGGCTTAACAAATGCCCCAATGGACATTCTTCGGTGGCCAATCTTGGAGCTTAAGGCCGTCAGGGTCGAAACACCAAAAGACGCGCAACTAATCCTTGGAACGTCTCACTTCATCAAATCAGTCGAAGACCTCTACGAGTCCATTACATGTTCCGTTCCAAATGCAAAATTCGGGATTGGATTCTGCGAAAGCTCGGGCCCCTGCCTAGTGAGAGGCGAAGGAAACGACTCCGATCTTAAAGAGCTCGCTCAGAAGAGCGCCTTAGCTTTAGGGGCGGGCCATAGCTTCATCATATTTCTGCAAGGGGCATATCCGATCAATGTTCTAAATGCCGTGAAGATGGTTCCAGAGGTCTGCACTGTATACTGTGCTACAGCAAACCCTGTCGAAGTCATAATCGCTGAAACTGAACAGGGAAGAGGCATACTTGGAGTGGTTGACGGTCTAAAATCAAAGGGAATTGAAAAGGAGAAGGACGTGGAGGAAAGAAAGCAGTTCCTGAGAAGAATTGGCTACAAGCTCTGAGGGAAACGACCTGCTTCATAGACTAGTGCCCGAACTGCTTTATCCATCGCGAGATTGAGCTAAGCTTCCTAAGCTCATTTCCATAGGCAGATGTCAATGTCTCCACCGTCCCGTCAGGTAGACCCTGCTGGGTGAGAGTTCTGTGAAAGGTTACCCTGGCCTTCCTGAGGTTCCTTTTGGCGTACACGACTGCGCTAATGCTGGTCACGGCAACTCCCGGCTCGAATCCTCAGACATGGAAGCGCCTCACGGCTGGTCGACTAGGCCAATTTGAGCAACATGAAGCTGAGTGAGCTATGCAAACTCCTGACCTTATGAAAGTTACGGGTGTACGCGCGTTGGCCGCATGACAAGTTTTTTCTGTCGTCATAGGTTACTTTCGAGATTAAGGAGAATACGCAATGCGATCTTTCCGCATGAAGCAGGTCGACGTGTTCACTGACCGTCGCCTCACGGGAAATCCCCTTGCGGTCATTCTTCAAGGAGAAGGCTTGACTTCTGAGGAGATGCAGGCTATTGCAAGAGAGATGAACCTGTCAGAGACAACCTTTGTCCTCCCTCCTACGAAGACAGGCGCAGATTACAAGATGCGCATCTTCACCCCAACAAAGGAGATCCCCTTTGCCGGCCATCCCTCGATCGGGACTGCTCACGCTCTGGCTGAGGAAGGTAAGATAAAGGTCAAGGAAGGCACAACAATCGTGAACCAAGAGGTGGGAATAGGAGTCTTACCCATCGAAATAGTGCGCGACAGAAACGGGAACAATCTCATAACGATGACTCAAGGCCAACCCAAAGTCGGCCGAGTGCTGCAGAATGTGCGAGTCGCTGATGCTCTGGGAATACCCGTCGAAGACGTAGGAACTGAGAGCCTCCCTGTTCAGGTCTCATCTACCGGGATAGATCAGCTCATGGTGCCTATTCGATCATTGGAACAGCTGCAAAGCCTTTCGCCGAACCTCGAGCATCTAGCAAGGCTGGAACAAGAACTCAACATCACAGGTTGCTGCGCGTTCACGCTCAGAACTGTCAGCCCCGAAGCCTTTGCTCACATGAGATTCTTCGCGCCCGGGGCAGGTGTCCCTGAGGATCCCGCCACGGGAAGCGCCGCTGGCGCCTTAGGCGCCTACTTGGTCGCCCACGGGGTGTTCGGCCCGAAGAGCCCTGTTTCCTTCGTGGTAGAGCAGGGAATTAAGATTCAGCGCCCAAGCAGGATAACGGTAACAGTGCAACAGGAGGCTGGCGTGCCAAGAGTTGTCAAGGTCGGAGGAAAGGCCGTCACCGTGCTTGACGGTGAGATTACACTATAGCTCCAGTGTGAATCCGAATCACGGAAAGTGCTTCGAGATGAAGGCACAAATGACCCGCATGAAGGGCGGTCACTTGGGCTGGACGTTTGAAGGCTAGCTCAAGGGGTGGTACCGATCGCCCTTGCCAAAGGGGTAGGGGGGTGATATCACCTGTATCTGCAATCTTCAACTGGATCATGAAGTTCGGGTTGACTGATTTCTGGAAGGCGTATTGGTCAGATAGTCCCACTCACGGCACCGTGCAGGAATACCAGCCCCAAACCTAGAAGGAACAAGCCGCAGATTCCCATAATCGTCCGATATGTCCGGTCTGACACATGTTTCCGGCTCTTTCCGACTGACCATGAGACCAAGGTGTACCAGGACAGATCGGACATCCAGTGCGAGATGAGAAACACTGCTACACCGACAAGACCTGCAATCTCCAATCCCTTCATTGTGAAAACATTTCCAACAGTGGCCCACCAAACGTAGAAGTAGGGATTGACTGAGCTGGTCACCACTCCAGTCACCACTGGAGAGGAAGAGAGCAGAGTAGCATCTTGAATGGTCGATTCGGTCAGGATCTTGGAATGTCTACTCGCCCTCAGGAGGTCAAGACCCATCCACAGGAGGAAGACTCCTCCGAGCAATCCGATTACCGTCCGCACAGTCTGTATGCCCATAACCGTACTCAATCCGAGAATAAGCGCCATCCCCATAGCAGTCTCAAGGATAGCATGTCCTACGACTATCAGGGGGCCGACCCTCCAACCCTTCTTGGCAGCATGCAGGACCACGGCGATAAAGACAGTCCCGGGCATGAGAGCTCCTGACAGACCGACTATGAAAGCCGCGGCCGACAAAAGGCCAAGTTCCTCCAAGCCCACGCGAAGCGTCTCCACAATTTAAGACTGCCACATCTCGTTGCTCATAAACTGTCGCAGAAACTCATCTCGACGGAGGGAACAGAGCCGGCCCTCATCCTGCAAACCAGTTACTGCATGCCATAATTGTATACCCTTCTCGAGTTTCGGGCAATGCCCTCACCCAGAAAAGGTTATGACAATATGGCTATGTTTCATTCATCTTGGGCGAAGATTCTTGTCCACACCTGAATACGCTGCCTTGCCGGCCGAGGTCGAAGAGCAGGTTGCTCATCTGAAGAAGACTCGACTCCTATACTACGAGGACCCCTATACGCGGGAGTTTGATGCAGAAGTACTGAGGTCCGTTGCGATCGGACAAGGCTCATATGCTGTTCTTGACAGAACCGCGTTCTTCCCTGAAGGAGGAGGCCAGCCTGGAGATAGAGGAGTAGTAGAATGGGAGGGAGCTACCTTTGAGGTCTTGGACACAAGGTCAGTTGGCGACATAGTTGTGCACGTCTTGAATCGCCGTTTTGAGGCTGAAGGAAGATCAGTCAAAGGATTGATTGACTGGCCAAGCAGGTACAGCAACATGAAACACCACACAGCTGCCCACATCGTCTTTTCAGCTGCAAGATCTGTTCTGAAAGCGCAAGATCTCCAATACATGGGATTCCAGATAGGCAAGGATAGAGTTCGCCTTGACCTCAACAGAGAGGAATCAATGACCTCAGACCAATTTCGTGAAATTGAAACGCAGGCAAACCTGACGGCACTCAGACAACTCCCCATCAAGACAAGCTTCACTACTAGAAACGAGGCAGTCGAAAAATTCCGTAGCAATCTTGGCCTAACAGAAGTCACGCCGTCAGGCGAAGTCCGCCTAGTCGAAGTTGGAGATCAAGATGTTAGCCTCTGCTGCGGCACACATGTCAAATCCACAATCGAAGTGGTCCCGATCAAGATCTTGGGAAGGCTGAGGCTCCAGAAAGGAATTGAGCGACTTGAAGTGGCCGCAGGGGAGTACGCCTACAAGAGATTCTCAGAAGCATCCAATGCCCTCTCGAAGCTTGCTGACATATTCAACACAGAAGACAAGAACATAGTTCTTCGAGTCGAGCAACTTCTCCGGGAGCACGACAAAATGAAGGATCAACTACGCGATTTGAGGATGTCGATGGCTGAGGCAGAAGCACTGAGATATCTCTCGCAGGCCGAGCATTTGGGACGGTCCAGACTCGTAGTCAGAACCCTCACAGACATTGATGCGGATACCCTGAAGAGAATGGCGCTGAAGATCACGCATAGCGACGACGATGCAGTCACGGTTCTCGGAAGCTCTGATGGGGCAGGCTACATGGTTAGTGCTGCAGGGGCGAATCTAGTGGCGAAGGGGCTTGACATCAACCTAATTGTCAAGGCTGTGGCGTCTGAGTTCGGGTGTAGAGGAGGGGGAACGAAGAATATAGCTCAGATGGGGGGATTCATTCCAGACCAGCTTCAGGAACTCACCCGAAAGATTGAAGAAACGATAAGACGCGAGATCTCCGAGAAGACTTGACCTGCTGGCTTGCATATCTGCAGGCCGCGCAAATTCTTATTACTCATTGTCATAGGAAACCGTTTAGCATCGCGTACCGTGGCGAATGAGGAGTCATGTTGAGTGAGGTAACCTTCGACGAATTCAAGAAACTTGACATGAGGATAGGGACAATAGTAAATGTCGAAAAGATCCCGAGGACTGAGAGACTGTACAAGATTATCGTAGACCTTGGTGAGCTGGGGAGAAGGCAGACGGTTTCAAGCCTCGTAGGATACTACAATCCAGAGGAACTGGTGTCAAAGAGAATCGTGTTCCTAACGAACTTAAGGCCGACGAAGTTCGCAGGGGAGCCCTCAGAAGGAATGCTTCTCGCCGCTGAGAAAGGAGATAGGCTAGCCCTTTTGAGTACTGACAAAGACATCGAGAATGGAGCAAAGGTAACTTGAACAACGTTTTATTTCCCATTCAACAGTATTCATGAGTGTTGATCTGGCCGTTACAGGTGTTTCGAATGCCAAGAAAAGGCTCAACCGAGCAAGACATGCTTCAATTCGTGATGAGCGTCGGAGAATCCGGGATACTCCAGTCCGAGCTGTGGAAGAGGTTGAAAGCAGACAGCCGGGAAGGTTCTAGAGCAGTGCTTAGACTCGAGAGAAAAGGTCTGATAGAAAGAAAGCGCGAGCTCCACAACGGCAGATGGACGTTCAGAGTTTTCTCAAGGAGGAAACTATCAAGAATCGACAGCGTGTCTGACGTTCCATGCGCCTTCTGTGAGGACGAACCTAAGTGCGGCCATTCAGCAGTCCTCACTCCAAGCAAGTGTTTGAAGCTCACGTTGTGGCTCGAAGGAGTTCCTCCACCTCAGCCGATCGGAGCCTGACATTTGTCCGAGCGTTGGAAGCAGCAGCGGCGAAAGGATCAGTTCTACAAGCTGGCAAGGGAGCGAGGGTACAGAAGCAGGTCAGCCTTCAAACTTCTCCAGGCGGTGAATAAGTATCACTTTATGAAACGAGGAGACAAGGTTGTCGATCTGGGAGCAGCCCCCGGAGGATGGCTTCAAGTCTCAAGGCAAATAGTGGGGAAGGAAGGGTTCGTTCTGGGCATCGACACTGAACCGATACGCGGTCTACCTTGGTCCAATGTGAAAACATTGGTGTCAGACGTTACGGATGACTCTCTCGATTCAACTATCCTTGAGCAAATCGGCTCGAAAGTTAACGTTGTTCTATCAGATATTTCTCCGAAGATAAGTGGAGCTTGGGACGTCGATCATGCTAGACAGATATACCTTGCCGAACGATCTCTTGAAATGGCAAGAAGGACCCTGAAGCGAGGTGGAAGCTTCTTCAGTAAGGTCTTTCATGGACCCGAGTTGAGTGCGTACAGGGATAGTGTAACAGAGGATTTTGAGAAAGTCACGTTGGTGAAACCGCCCGCGAGCCGGAAGAAAAGCTCTGAGATCTACGTTTTAGCTGTGGGCTTTAGGGGCTAAGCGATGGGCAGTAAGATCTTCCTGACGGGCCTTCCTGGAGTTGGGAAAAGCACTGTTCTTGCGAAAGTCATTGATGAGTTGAAGAGCAGAGGAATGAAGGTTGGGGGAATGGTCACTCAGGAGGCAAGACAGCACAACGTACGAGTAGGATTCAAGATAACAGACGTTCTCACTGGTAGAGAGGGCTGGTTGGCAAGAGTGAGGCAACCTGTCGGGCCGAGAGTGGGCAAGTATGCCGTTGACCTCGAAGGCCTCGAAGGAATTGGTGTCCAAGCGATAAGAGAGGCTCTCGGGAATCCGGAAGTGAGCGTCGTTGCCATCGATGAGCTGGGACCAATGGAGCTATTCAGCACCACGTTCAAGGACGCTGTTAGGCAAGTCATAGCAAGCGGGAAAACTCTCATTGGGACAATCCATTACAGAGCAAATGACCCCTTGCTCCGTGAGATTAGGAACATGCCTAACGTGAAGATTATCTCAGTGACAAAGGAGAACAGGCCAGGACTACAGCGAGACATTGTACAAGAGCTCATGGGCAAGGAAGAAATGGTCCGGAGGTGAGCCAAATAAGAAGTCTCGTGTGTGGAGTGGACGACGCCGGGAGAGAGCTGAGGTGTCAACCAGCTCCCCGACAGGTCCAGTGATAGGCCCACTCGTCATCGCCGGAGTTACGATCGAGAAGGCGAGAATCGGCGAGATTGGATTGTTAGGCGTAAAGGACTCGAAACTTCTCTCTACCATTCAAAGAAGGAAACTGGCTGCTGAAATAAGAAGGGTTGCTTGCAACATATCAATAACCGAACTATCTCCCGCGGAGATCGATAAGTCCGTCCTCAAGGGAAAAAAACTGAGGAAGCTGAACTACCTCGAAGCCACCGCAATGGCTAAGGTCATCAAAAAGCTGGATCCAACAGTCGCCTACGTAGACTCCTCCGACGTCCAGTCGGAAAGATTCGCGAAGGATATTCTAGAGCTTCTCCCCAAGAAGATCAAGATCGTTTCAGAACATCATGCTGATGAGAAATATCCTCTGGTCAGCGCGGCATCGATCATAGCCAAGGTCACCAGGGATGAGAGAATAGATGAGATAGCAAGGATACATGGAGATTTCGGAAGCGGGTATCCGTCTGACCTGCGCACAGTCAGCTTCCTGAGGGATTGGTTCATGAAACATGGATCGTTCCCCGACTTTGTCAGGAAGTCTTGGAAGACTGTAGCAAGGATCGAACGGGAGCTCGAACAGTCAAGACTCTAGTCTCCCGGCCTTTTCTCGAGCCTGTCTTTCTAACATATAGGCTCGAAAAGCGGTAAGTCTAAAAGGTTTTGGCTAATGGTCCGTTGTAGATCATGGAGACCATCGCGTGATCACGGTCGAAGGGTTCAAGTCTAATTACAGATCGGACATCAAAGCCCCTGAGGCCCAGTTCCTGAACTTCCTTATCGAACACGTCGGAGGGCGACATAGTGACATCGACGCTTCTTGACTTGATCGCTAACATCGATCCTGAGCCTCTCTTCAAGTGTAGGTCCGCATTGTCTGCAAGAACTCGTGCCTGCTCAGGCTGCGCTATGTCACAATATATGGAGTCTACGTTCCTGACAATCCGGTTGTAGCGCTCTGGAAACCTCGCATCCTCAAGGATCGGATAGACGTTATGTCTATCCGCGCATAAGCTGTCAATCAGTTCCCTCATGGCTCTTGGTGCGAAATCCACGCAGTAGACGGCGCCATCCTCCGCTACGATATCACTCACATGAGAAGCAGTTGTTCCTGACGCTGATCCTAGATAGAGAACCCTGCTTCCAGGAGAAATGGGTACTGGCCTAACACCTTTGAGGATCGCGGCGGCAAGCTTGCTTCGGTAAGCGTCCCAGACTCTATATTCGTTCTTTCCTTTTCGGACGAGTCTCTCTCCGTAGACGCTCTTTCCAAGACTCACGTTCAAAGTTGCAAGGCGTCTTGAACCATCTTCTAGGCTGATCCAGTAGACTCCTTCTAGCTCGGCGTGTGGCTCAACGGACACGTTCCGCATGCCTTCCCCTCACAGGGGGAGACTTATACTTCTCAGAAATATCCTTGATCTTGCTCTCCACCTCTCGCCGCAAAACCTCGCCCTTGAACTCTCCGCCGAAGTAGTCCAGTCTAGCTGCGATCGCAAGCTTTCCGGACAGTGCTCTTGCAATTTTTCCACGCTGCCACCGCGGAGACTGGTGGATAGCCCCATATTGGAATATTACGCCATGCTTAGGTGGGCGGGCCCCTGTCTTTAGGGATCTGAAGAGAGCCTTCTCCGCTCCAAGAACCTGAATAGTGCTGGCTGGCATCTTGGCGAGGTTTTCAAGCCCGCCTGCGATAGATACCAGTCTCGCGGAGAGTTTCGGTCCAGCCAGGCTGGTCATGTTTGGGGCGACCTGGTTCATAACCTTGTCAACATAGCCTTCGGCTTTTTCCCTGAACTTCAACAGTTCCAGCCAATCGTTGCAGAAGTATCTCAACCATTCCAAGTCGTCGTCAGCGATTCCTGAGCCCATCGAACCTCTGGCGGCTCCATCGATTGCAGCGGCCTTTTCTTTCGGGATTCCTGCTTCGATCAGGCGATCTTTCGTGAAGCTCTCTCGCCTGCCGAGACCTGCGACCAGCCTGACATAGCTTTCGTGCTTGTCAACTTGCCTGTCTAACTCTGGAAAATGCAGGCCGTACCACTCGCGGATCCTGCCAGCCAAGAGATTCAGCGTTTTGTCCGAGTCGTCTATCGTCCTCACCGCCTGGACTGCGTAAAGGTCTCTTCTGCCAACAGCAACCGAGACTGCCTCCTTGGCTAATTGGACTGTGACCTGTCTAACGAAGTCGTCGAAGTCGTCCTCGCTCTTGAACGCGCGCAGGTTGACTGCGATCGATGGTAGCTTATCCGTGAATCGTTGAACGATCTTGGGGGCCTTCTCGACTTCAACGGCGAAAGGCCATTTTTCCTTGATGTTAGGTGCTAGCCCCTCATTTTCTATGACGAGCGTTTTGAAGCGGTTCCTGAGAAGCTTGTCTAGAAGGAGGGATATCTCTTCTATCAGTTCGCCTGAACGAAGCTGGCTGAGCTTGTCAGCAACCTTCTGCTTGTCTTTTCCGAACAGTACCTTGTCAACTACTTTTCCCTTCGCATCAAGAGCGAAAATGCCTATCGGACACTCGACCAAATACGCCTTCAATGTTCTTCCTCCGTGAAATCATCAGCCCCAAATGGAGGGGCTTCAAAGGCTATTAGGACTACCTCTCTACTTGAATAAACGTTTCCGAGGTGGGGAGGTAGGATGACGCCACAGATCGGTACCGAGTTTGCAGGGCTACGTCTTCGGAATCCATTCATCTTGGCTGCGGGAATACTTGGGATCTCCGGACATACTCTTCGAAGAGTTGCTGAAGCCGGAGCAGGTGCGGTAGTCACAAAATCTTTTGGATTGGAACCACGCGCGGGCTATCCAAACCCAACTGTTGTCGAGGTGCCCTGCGGATTGCTGAACGCCATGGGCCTCCCGAACCCGGGAGTAGGAGTTCTGAAAGAGGAGGTGCACGAGGCAAGGATGACGGGTGTTCCGCTAATAGCAAGCGTCTACGGATTCAGTGAAACTGACTACGCAGAGGCTGCAAGCCAGGCTGAGCTGGCAGGGGCAGACGCCGTGGAACTTAATGTATCTTGTCCACATGTCAAAGAGGTCGGGGGACAGATAGGACAGGATCCAAACCTCGTCGCATCCGTTACCGAATCGGTCAAGAAGCGGGTTAAGTTTCCCGTTGTAGTCAAATTGAGTCCGAATGTCACAGATATTGTGAGCATCGCCAAGAGAGCAGTTGAGGCTGGAGCAGACGGCATCACAGCCATAAACACGGTCAGGGCGATCTCTATCGACATAGATGTTCAAAGGCCAGTTCTCGCTGCAGAAACGGGAGGACTTTCAGGCCCCGCCATCAAGCCAATAGCGCTGAGGTGTGTCTACGAGATCCACAAGGCAGTCAACGTGCCGCTGATCGGCTGTGGGGGGATTATGGACTGGAGGGACGCAGTCGAGTTCTTCCTCGCTGGAGCTACCGCTGTGCAGGTCGGAACTGCAGTCATGTACAGAGATTTGGAGGTATTTTCTGACTTGCAGAAGGG
>Ga0315307_1000977_pt1 | contig 12627 bp, 1 predicted proteins | sample TDP2_MG_FD_203079 | JGI IMG/M metagenome (GOLD analysis project Ga0315307, IMG submission 203079) | Freshwater sediment microbial communities from Lake Towuti, South Sulawesi, Indonesia - TDP2 | ecosystem: Environmental > Aquatic > Freshwater > Lake > Sediment | place: Indonesia: South Sulawesi... | reverse complement strand
AACCGCCTCGTCCGCTTTCCTCAGGGCTATAGCTAAATCGGCAGTACCTATCTCGCCCAAGATTATGCGTAGTTGGGAATTTTCTATTGTGGCGATTTGCTCAAAAGAAAAGGTCAAATCCTTTATCTTTTTTGCCAGTTTTGGGTTCTTCTTTTCCAGCGCATTTAAGACCCTTTCTCTTGAATCTTTGTCCAATCTATCGAATATTTCCACAAAGTCATCCACTCCGCCTTTAAGCAGGTCAATCTTCTCTCTAATATCCCTCTCTATCATATTTACTAGTTTTCCGTCCATCTGCTTAACCGTGGCTAGATTCAAAGCAACCTTTAACTGGAGTTCCGGAGACAGTGAAGAGAACACTTTTGCTGCTTGGTCTGGAGTTAAATAACTCAAAATTAAAGCCATTGCTTCTGGAGGTTCATTCTTAATCAGATATAGGAGCCTTTTTAGGTTACTCCCTTTAACGAATCTGAAAGTTTGTGGAATTTCTTTCTCCTCTTCACCCGCTATCCCCTCCACCTTTTGTGGCAGACCTTCGCCTATAGTGACTAAGCCGGGACCCACTCCTTCCGCAGTACCTGTGGAACTGGTAGACTCGATTTCAGTTCTGGAACTTTTCAATTCTTTCATAGTGTTCACGAGGTTCTGGAAGAAAGTCTTGAGGGGCCCAAAGAGGAACATAAATAGGATAATAGTCAAAAGCATCCCGATTATGACCCAATAAGTCCGTGGCTCAAAAAGCAAATTCCACCAAGGTTTCGCAGGGAAAAAAGAGACTCTCCTTATTATCAACCTGTCCCCCCGTTTGGGGTCTAAGTTCAAAAGTTCGTTGACTACACTTTTTACTGTCTCTATTAAGCTGTCCGAGACTTTCTGGTCAATAATGACGGTCGCAGTTATTCTTTTTATGAAAGAAGGCGGTAACTTAACAATGGTTTCCATTTTCTTCTTCATGCCAGTGGATTCTTTTTTTGCTTCAGATATGGGAGCAATTTCCTCCTCTCGTTCGAGCACACTCTTCTTGAGGGGTATACCTGGTAGCAGCTCTTTTACCTCGGGGGCTTTGGCTGGTTTCTTTTCCTTTGACTTCTCCTTTTCTTCCTCTTCTTTAGACTTCTGCTCGGCCCAAGTCTCTATCTCGGTCGTCGACCTTTCTACATTCGGCTCAACTACAATCACTACTTTGGCTCTATCGGGCCCCAAAATTTTAGTGAGAACGCTCTGGACGCGCTCTTCTAAAGCCTGTTCTACCATAACCGTAGCTACAACCTCAGAATATTCTACTGCTTCGCATTTCTGTCCAAGAACCAAAAATGGCAAAATTATCAGTAAACCCATTATTATAAAACGTTTCATCTCAAATCTCCTTGGAAAAGGTAGAAAAGGAATGAAAAAAGTAGCCTGTCCCCTTTTTGAGAAAAATGTACCTGTCACCTTTTTATTTGTCACCTTTTTATTTCCCGGGGAGCTCCGGCACTCTCTTTTCCAGTTCCTCCAGATATTCCAGTTCCTTATCTTCGGGGTACCCCTTTTCTTCCCATCTATCCAAGAACTCTTTTAAAGATTTATCAGCGGGATTAATCTGTAAACACCTGTTCCAGGCCTGTTTAGCCTTCTCTCTCTGTCCCATTGCGAAGAATGCCGAACCTATACGCTTGTAAGCCAAAGCATTATTCGGCTCAAGCTTAAGGACGTCCTGCGCCTCTTTGATGGTCATATCGTACTTTCCTTCATAGAAATAGTTAAGAGCGTTATACAACTTTTGGTCTACTAAGCTCATTCCAGGAGTTATCTCTTCTACCAGATCTACCCCTTCCACTCTGGCAATGGTTTTTAAGAGTCTATCCACTTCTCTATCTTCAGGTTCCATAGATGAGATATAGCGAAGAGCATTTATCGTAAGCTTTATATCGCCGTCTAAGTAGGAGAGGACAGCCTGTTTGATTAATTTGGCGCGTTTGGTTTCTTCTACCTCTTTAGGTATTATCTTGGCCACCCTTTCCAATTTCAACAATTTGTCCTTGGCTTCTATATTTTTGGGGTCGAGAGAGAGGGACCTATTCAACTTCTCCACTGCTCTCTGATAGAGTCCTTTCTCATAGGCAGCCATAGCTTCTTTATAATATTCCAATGCCATACTTTCACTGGCAGCACTGATCGATGGGCCAAACCTCCAGCTTGCTGAAAGTCGGTGAGAACCTCCCAGGTCATGGCTGGCAAATGCGTAATCGAGTCCATAATCTCTGTATCTGACTCCAAAACCAAGAGTAAACTCCTCAGGGTCCATCCCCAATCTGACGGCTAAATATTCGAAAGCCCAGTACTCTGCACCAAAATGGTAACTGAAAGGAGCGCTGCTTTTCTCTAAATCTGAAACCAGAGCCAACCTGTCCCTCAATAATTTATAGCTAAAGCCAAATCTTAGAGTCAGAGGCAGTTTGTCCTCTGTATATTCTCCCATTCTCAAGCCCATTATATTCCTTAGATTGAGACCCACCTGTAGATGCTGAACCAATGGCGATTTATACATCGCTCCTATATCGATAGTAAAATTCCCGTTCTTATGGTCATCTAAACTGTGGGTTACATATTTAGCGCTGGCACCTAGGGCAAGAACGTCCACAATCTGTTTTCCGTAGCTAACTCCGAAAGCTGTTTGAGAATCTGAGAATTCATGAGTAGAAATATTACCGTCATCTCGACCATCAAATTTTCCTGAATAGAGCCGCGTAAGGCTACCTCCTACTGTTCCTATCCCGCTAATCGGGTGGACATAACTTATGAAATCGTATATTGTGTCGGCCCAGAGAATCGCATGTAAGGCAGTAATCTCTTTCCTATCTAATTGTGCTAATCCCGCGGGATTCCAGTAAGTGGCTGAAGCATCGTCAGCAATGGAGACAAAAGCTTTGCCCATTCCCAGGGAGCGAGCGCCCGCACCCCAGGAAAGAAAAGCCCCAGGTTGGCCGCCAGAAGCTTTACCCCAGCCTAGTTGTGGCACACTGAATAGCAGCATGCTAAAACTAATTAGTACAAATAACGAATTATACTTGTTTCTCTTGTCACCCATTGGCGAGCTCCTTTAAAGCTCAGCCGCTGGGTTGCCTGAAAAAGAAAGCCGAATTATCCACAAAGCCGGATAATTCGGCTAACAGTTACCGCCCGAGGAAAGAAGCTCTTTCCCCGGCCTTCTAATCTTCGGCAACCCGGCTAGCCAAATCGGCCCCGTGGCTTTGCGTCCTCCGATTACTCGGAGTTTGCTCTTGTCGGATTAGTCCACGATATTTAATTTCCAAATAAATGTTACCACAAGATTATCTGTTTGTCAACCAGTTTTTGAGAGGAAATTTGGTCAACGGATTACGCCAATTTTCCTGATTACTCGCACGGTGCGATCTTCACTCTTCGGTGCGCTACTATCCTCAACATCGACGGTAATCCGGCAAATATAGCCACCCTTGGCCACTTTCTCGTCTCTTTCGTTTGTCAAATTCCACGGCCAGTAATTGTCCCCCTGATGCCCCTGCTCACTTCTTGGCTGGAATTCCTTCCTGAGGACAAGATATCCGAGTAGGTCGTAGATTTCAATTGTAACCTTTGCATCATATTTGAGCTTATAAGCAATTGTCGTCTGGTCACCCGTGGCTGGATTCGGGAAGTTGGAAACACTTGAAATTATATCTTTAGGAAGTCCGGTAACTGCAGGGCCAGAAGCATCAGACCAACCGCTCCAGCTTCCCGCGCCATTCTGGGCACGGACACGGTAGTAGTAGAAATGTCCTTGCTCTTTACCAGTTATTGAATAATTCTGGCTGTCTCCGGGAATGGTGCTACTTATCGTGTTCCAGACAGGGAATGTGTCTGCCCTCTCCTGTAATTCATAAGCCACAACACCCGACTCTGGATCCTCAGCGAAGTCCCAGTGGACATTGTAGGAGGTAGCTTCTCCCTCGGCTGCTATTTCAGGAACTGGTGGACCAATAGTAGTCGGTGGCGTAATGTCCACTTTAAATTGTTTATAGCCTGGGTCACTGAACAGGGTCACCTCTCCGCTTACACTTCGAGTTATGACCGAGAAGTAATAGACGGGCCCTGACTCTTGCGGCCGGTACTGCTGGAGGCTCATACCGGAGACCAGTGTTTCATAATTACCGCCTGCAGACAGCCACTGATTATTTGTCTTCTCGGCTCCTCCTGGGTTTGTTCCCACAGCGCAAATGCTTTCCACAACTCCTAAGGGAGATTGGGATTCCCACTTTGCTGACATCTTGGAAGCATCGTTTGTCCACTCATTGGCATAGACTATGGGTCTTGTGGGAGTACGATAGTCCCTCACCCTGGTAATAGAAGTCCTGATGGGAGTGGTGTAGTTCCTCTTAATAGTGGTTGGCTTGACGTCTATGAAATCTTCCGTAGTCAGTTGCAGGAGAATCTTATTTCCAGGATCTGCTGTATCACTTATATCCAGGGCCACAAAATAGTAGGTAGTGGTAGGCATAATAAGTTCAGGTTGAATTCCTGGCGCGGTGTTGCCATCGATGGTGAGGTTTGCTATTCCTCCACTGAAACTACCCGTGCCTATTAGAACATCTGTCCCGGAGGTGAAAACTCCATCTCCATCCGCATCACGATAGAGTTTGACTAAAGCGAAGTCGCTATCCTGGGCTGTATCTATCTCCTCCACCGTAAGAATATTCCACTCCGCCCTGTTAGCATTTACTGATAAGGCAAGCTTCTGCATTATCACGTCCTTCTCTTTTTGTCTCGCTCCTCCAGGAGCTAAGTCTTGAGCTACCAAGTTCAATTCCAGAGTCTTCACCGCAACTTTAGGCGATTCGAAGGGGAATTTCCCCAGAGGCGTAGTCACATCCCAGTAGCCCGGACCAAGGTCTTCACTGACCGGGTTATCCACATTATTTGGCGGAACAGGGAAGAAGAAGCAGGCAGGGCCATCAAACATTGCTCCCACCTGCTCGTTCAATGTGGCATCAACAGCTATATCGTAGATGAGGAAATACGTCTGAGGAGCAGTGCCTATTACTTGTGGAGTACCAAAGTAGATATTTACTGCCTGGTCAATGAAAGCATAAGTTATGGTGGAGATCGATATCTGCACATCAGAAGTTGCACTGAACAGTCCATTGTTATCCAGGTCACGATATATCTTCACCCTCTCCACGTCAACATCCCTGCTTAACGGCGTTCCCGTTCTTCTCACCTTCACTCCTGTCCACAATGCACTTGACTGATTGGCCTTCAGAGTAAACTTGTGCATTGGCACGTTCTGTCCACCCTGCACAACCTGGGTGGGAGTCTGGGTAGGTTCTAAGGGTGTTACGGTAATGGTATCTGCATACTCGTTGACTATGAGATTTGTGGTGGCAAAATTTGTTGGCCTCACAATGTCCACACCTTGGACCGTAAAGTAAGTTGCCGAAGAGATAGCGACACCAATGCTCTTTCCTACTTGAGCAAGCTGATAAACATCGAGAACCACAAAGTAGGACCTGGGTGTGGTACCGACAATTTCAGTCTGAAGGAGACTAATATCAGCTAATTGACTAATGAAGGTGTTGACGCCAGTGGTGATGAGCCTATCGTTAGCGGGGTTGAATGTTCCTTCATAGGGAGCCTCATCCCGATAAATCTTAACTGTGCTCACATCGCTATCCGTGCCAGTGCCTGTGCGTTTGACTCTCAGTTTATCCCAGATAACCGTATTCTCATTACTGGATAGAGTCATTTTCAACATCCCTACATTCTTATCTCCCTGAATCAAGGGCACTGCAGCTCCACTTATGTCAGTGAAGCTGGCGATGAGTTCATCTCTTGTGGGATGGACTCTAATCTCAGAAGAGAGAATGGGGAAGCCTCCTTCTACAATATGCGGCGAAATCTTATAGATATCGTTGGCACCATCTATCCTCAATCCTACCAGGGCATCGGGAGTTGCACTTCCCGATAGTGAGAAGGTCAAGAAATAGTACTGGTAATCATCGTAGACATACTGGGTCGTGGGGAATTGAATGGAAACGTCTGTGCCACTAAATGTGGTGGTAGCAATACGAATATCCATTCCATCTAAGATCTGGTTATTATTGTTATCTTTCCATACCATCACCTGAGCGATATCTGTAAATAGCCCTGTGCCAGTGAGGATGAGCCTAAGTCCATTCCATCCCACTCCCACCGGGTAGGGAGAATTGGATATCATCTTCAGAGAAGCCATCCATGTATCCTTATCATTCTGGAAAAAGTACTTAGCCACAGTCGCTCCCGCAAGGTGGGAAGCCGGCTGGCTGCCAGAAGCCCCTCTGGTAACACCTTCAAAAGTAGTATCAGTTTTCCCAGTATACTTTATGATTTCATCATCAATCTTTATATGCCCGGAAGGTAAGAAACTGAGAGTGGAACCTACTGGAATCACTGTATCTGTCGAACCGACCAAACTGAAAAGTTGTGTTGAAATCTTTGCGATATCTACCCCGTTGACCGTGAGAGTTCGTGGTTTCGGATATATCTGGAGAAGAGTGGATGTTGCTGGTAGGACTGTGAATTGTACCCTCTCATTGATGTTCTTTACTGTTATGTAGCTGTTTTCCACTATTTTGGCTCCCAGAGTATTTCCGGGTATTGCTATGTCACTGATGCCATAGGCAATAAAGTAGCGTTGAGCAGTAGTAGTTATCCTTTGCTGCGTGGTGAGGGAAATATTGGCTGTCGTGCCGAGGAAGACTTTTGCAGGATTGCTTATAAGGGTATCGTTTACAGTATCGAAATTTCCTATATCTCCCACTAACGGATTATCCTTCCAGACAGTTACTGAGGTCACTTCGCTATCCTCAGCCGTTCCTGTCTTGTCTATGCGGATATCCGTCCAGATGGAATCGGACTGGTCACAGGAGAGGTCAAGCCGAAGGATGGAAACCGGTGGGTCGGCAGGGTCAGTTGGACTAGGATCACCAGAGCCCTGCATTGCCGTGGCAGGAGCAATCGACTTGGGTTCCACCTTAATCGTATCAGCGTACTCCACAACCCTCGATTTCGAACTGTATCTGGGGAATCCTGTCGGCGAAACAATATCAACGCCGAGCACAATGAAGCAGGTGGAGGTACTTACTGTGAGGCCGAGGGCATCATCCTGTGGCTTTGCTAAAACATCCACATCTAAAGTCACCAAGTAACTTTGGGGAACGGTGGTTAGCTCTTTTATCTCTTCATAATTTTTGCCAGTAATTGGATTGGTTATTTGAATTAGCGTGGTTGTCGAGGTAAAGATTGCCCAGCCGAGCTGGATGTCATTATCCGCCATAGTAAGGAGGTTATTGTCAGGACCGTCGAAGTCTATTATCGGCCTTCCATATCCATCAACTGCACCACTATTATACTTGTACACCTTGACCTTATCCACATCACTGTAAGTTCCTGCTCCAATAAGATCTACCCTTAATTTGTCCCAGAGGACTGTATGGGCGTCACTATGAAGTTTGAAGTGGAGCATAGCTTGGTTGGTTGTTCCTTGAATCAACTCAGCAGGTGCCACATTTGCACTTTCTCCCGGAGCCCCGCCTGCTACAATTAAATTATCTTGAGTGGCAGTAATTGTTGGCTTTCCGGATTCAAATGGCTCCTGATCTACTCTAGCCGGACTCTCCACCCAGAAGCTTCCCACTCCACACTCAGCACCAATTGTGGAGCCAACAGTCGCGCTATCGTGAATGGAGAAGACAATGAAGTAGTTCTGGGGAGTGGAAGTGATCTCTTCAGGCTGGTCTCCCACCGCCACATTATCACTATCAATATTGATTAGCACTTGACCAGCCTCAAACTTATTGATTCCAGAACTTATCTCCCTATCCACGAAAGGCTCAAATGTGCCCAGTGGTTCCCTATCTCTATATATCTTGACCCCTTCCACATCAGAATCGAAACCACCAGTGCCTTTCCTATTAATCTTAATCTTTGTCCAGTTAGCCGTAAACCTATCTGTAGCCAGAGTCGCCCTCACCATTGCTAAATTCTCGGTGCCTTGCTGGACAGTCCCGGTAGAATAGACCATATTGTATGGAGTGACCTGCACCTGGGCAGGTGCTGTCTGAATTGTGGATGAGGCGGTCTGTATGGCGAAGTTATCCTTACCTATCTGTACCTCAGGGAATACTAAGGTAAAATCTCCCTGCTTCTGAATTTCTATCCCAAATTTTCTTCCCTGCACTGCAGTTGTGCTGACATTGACTGCGAGGAAGTATCTTTGCAAGGACTTATCGAGTGTCTGCGCCCGTGCACCCAGGTTGAGAGTTAGTGTTCCTGTCTCTCCGATGAAAGTTCCCATAGCCAGTGGTATATCGTACGGCGAAGGAGTGCCGAGCGTGAAGTTATATGGTGGAAGAGGTGCATCAAATTCACCTATTTTGCCCGTACTTCCATCTTTCCACAATACCACTTGCGGCACATCTGCATCCCGTGCATCTCCAATTCTATAAATCTTCAGGTCTGTCCAAACTGCTTCATCTGCCTCAGGGGGCGCTTGTGGATTTGCCTGGATGTCCATCCTGAGCATACCTACTGCTTTCTTGTTTTCCAGAATTCCTTCACCCTGGAAGATATTGGTCGGTGCTAAGCTGATGGGTGTGACTTTGATACCACAAACCGAGAGGTCTATGCTGGTTCCTGTAATTGTGGGATTTGAACCATCTCTGGCGGTTAGCTGGACCTTCTCCACATAATCGTCAGATATCTTGAAAGTAGTAAATCCGCGATCCCCTTTAGTAAATGTATAGATGGCAGAAGACGGTTCCTCTATCTTGCCATGGCCTGTGACAGTAAATGTCGCAGTTCCCGTATAGTAAGTAGCCTGGAATTCTGGCTGATCGTATGGTGGATTATCATTGGGAGGTCCTATAGCATCATTTGCGAATTCGTCCATTGCCTGGACGCTAATTGTCTCCAGGACATTCACGCTGGCTGCTCCGTCATGGGATACCCTGAAGGCTACAGCGTAAGAAGGCGTCACTGTCACAAGCGTTGTTCCTGCAATCCACCCCTTCGCTGGAGGCGCCATAGCAGTCACAACATTCGTATTGCCTGCAATCTCATCAGTGTAGAAGAAGTTTGCATTTGATTGTCCGGCATCAATGGTCACCGTTGTTCTTCCCCAAGTATTCCCATCCCAGGAGAAGTCTACTCCTCTGAGAGAAGTGGATAGTAAACTTATCTCAGTGAGTTCCTCAACTGGTGTCAAGTTACCATAGAGGTCCTGGGTCTGGATGGTCATCGTAGACGAACAGGTTCCAGCAATGAACTTCGGCTCTGGAGAAATGAACACAATCTTCCCCACTACAGCTCCCACCACATTCTCATCCTGCACAGCATCTGTCCAGGCGTAATCTCCAGACTTGATGGTAACCCTCCAGGTGCCAGCTTTGAAGTTCTTATAATAGAAACTGGTGGAAGTCGAGCCAACAACAATCCAAGCTTCAGTAGTTGGATTCCAGGTGATGGAAGAGATGGAGAACTCATATTCGCCAGATGGCTCTGAGCTGAGCAAAAGTTTAGTATTTGAAGAGAGAGGATTACCCACAGTAAGAAATCTTGAGGGATTGCTGAACTGGTCCTGCATCTCCACAATTATTCTCCAGGAAGTAGCACCCGCCACCAGAGGCTGAGATGATGTATATGCAGGAGTAGTGAAGGCTAACTTAGTTATCCTGTCAGGAAGGACTGTCTGGCCTTGGAATCCAGCCAGCCAGCCGTATCCGTATGAGTCGTCCTCGTCCACCTTAAGCGTTTGCACACCAGACTTGGTGTCCTTATAATAGAAGCTTTTCTGGTAAGTGTTGGTGGAAATGGTAACATAGGAAATTGGCATCCAGGGATCGACTTGGGCTGAGAAGGAATTGGTGCCCACAGACAGAGAATAGAGATTTATCTTTGTGTCTCCACTTACCTTCTTGGGATTACTGAACACATCCTGTGTCTGGATATTTATGAGTCCCGAAGGAGTTCCAGCAGTGAAAGTCTGAGGGCTTGAGGAGAAGGCGAGTTTGTTAACCACTGCATCAGGGTCAACCCTCAAAGGAGTAGTGTCGTCATCGCTATTTCCAAAATTCGTATCCAAACTAACAGTTATGGTGAAGGTACCCATTGTAATCTCATCCCAGGAGGCTTTCTCGTCATAGTAATAGAAGTAAGCTGTATTTTGACCACCGTAAATATTGATTTCACCGTCAACTCCGGGTACAGAAGAAGTGAGAATTGTTCCTTGAGGATAACGGAAGCTCTTCTTGGCTCCATTTGAAGATGATTTGAGATAGACGGTTGTCTTCGTAATATCGGTAACGTTCCCGTATTGGTCATACCTCTGCACGGCAAAGGGCTGACTGGTAATATTTCCTGCCACCAAAGTTGCTGGAGGCGTGCCTATAAACACGAGATAGTTAGGATTGCCACCGATAGTAGTAATGAATGCCGATTTGCCAGTAACTGTTCCTGTAGTAACGGTTATGGTCGCCTTATCGCCCGCTATAGTGGAGACATAATATTCAATTGGTCCAATCTCACCATTTGCGTTGGTTGTGGTAGAGGTAACCGTTAGATAACCCGGACTACCAACCACATCCGTAATGGTGAGGTCACACGGCTTAGCTGCTTCTGGTGTCTGGTTGCCGTAGAAGTCGGAAAGATAGGCAGTGATTCCCTGGTAGGAACCGGCTGGCACATTCTGGTTGGTCTTGGGACTTACCACAAATCTGTATGCTGGGGCTGGAGAGACTAAAATATTTTGCTGCCTTCCATAGATGGAAGAATCGGAGACATCTGTAGCCTCTAACCACCAGCTCCCTGCCGTGTAGAGTACCACCTGATTATATAAAGTGGTCGTGCCGGCATCTAGTTGTCTAAAGGTGACTTCTCCAGGCAATCCTGCTGGATATGGATCATTGCAACTGAAGGTGATAGTTCCCTGATAGGCGTTATTTGGTTCTGTTCCTCCATTAGCAATATTGCCTTGACCTGTCCGGGGAATAGGATTCCAGGATGCCCACTTATCGTAGGCAGTAACAGTTATATCTCGCGTAGCTCCTGCAACTCCACTCGGAGGAGAGACCACAACTTTGAAATAGGCAGCCTCTGCAGGATTTATGGTTGTTGAACTTGTGCTAGAAGCAAGGCCAAAGGCTTCCGCCTTTACCGTGTTCACTCCCGCAGTTACCATCTTTATGACAGAGAGCATTGTTCCTTGGCTATTCAGGCTACCAGAATAACTAGATTCGTTATCATTGGGGTCAGTAGGAGTGGTAACTGTAACATAAGGACTTGTGCTTACCCTGTTCCAATAATTATCCACAGCATTTATCGTAACATTAAATGTGGAGCCGGCTACCCAATAAGTAGGTGCTCCTTCCTTTCCATAAGGTAATTGATTCCATTTACCTTCTTTTGCCATCTCTCCCGGAAGCAAGACCTGTAATTTGGTCGCACTTCCCGCATTAATGGTCACCGTAGAGCTTCCCGCTTGGTAGCCAGAGGCCTGAGCGGTTATGACCCAGGAGCCTCGTGTTGCCATCTCTATCTTAAAGGTATTCGTCCCGTTGTCAAGCTGTTTGGTTAAAGGGTGGCTATCATAAGGGTCGGTAGTAGTTACTGAAACAGAAGGATTAGTACTAACAATATTCCAATAGTTATCAACTGCATTTACTGTAACGCTGAAGCTCGAGCCAGCCACATGCCAATCTGGCGTGCCAGTCTTTCCTCTTCCATTGGGATCGGTTCCGGGTAACGGATTCTCCGGAGGAGCTAAGACCTGGAGCTTAACCGGGAGCCCTGGCCCTACAGGTACTGGATTAGTAATATAGGCTGTCCATAGAGGAGGCTGTCCATCTGTGTCAGTAGCTGTTATTGTCCAGGTAGTGTTGGCAACTTTGAAAGTGATTACAAATGTGGTTGTGCCACCAATGAGATTTGCTGTAGAAGGCTGAATAGCATAGGGGTCATTAGCGGTTACCGTTACTTGAGGAGTGGCATTTGTATTAAGGTTCCAATAGTTGTCGCAAGCCCTCACTTTGACTGCATAGGGCGCCCCTGCCGTAGGATTCGTCACCGGACCTGTTTTCCCCGAGGATGTTCCCGGAGCCGGCGATTCTCCTTCCAGAAGCACAAGCAACTTATATTGATTGGGATTGGTGCAAACAGGAATGTTGGGGCTCTGGTTCTCTAATAGTTTATCTGTTGGTGCAGTATCTTCTGCTTTAATCCATGGACTATTTGCCGTTATAAGAGTAACCATAAATACAGTTGTGCCATTGACTAATTGCTGATTACTTATGGGAGGAGCATTAGTATCATTGGTAGTGAGCTTTATAGTGCGAGTAGAATAGGAGATATTCCAGTTCTGGTCAACAGAATTTACTGTTACCGGGAACGCTACTCCCGCAGTGCGGGTACTGGGCAGGACGTCCAGCTTGCCATTAGGATGTCCTTGCACTCCCACCTCACCAGGCACTAGGACCTGCAATTTAACAGCGTCATCGGGAACTACTGTAATGTTTGAACTTGTATTATTTCCATATTCAGCATCTTCTGCTGTTATATTCCTTGTCCCCCTGCTTACCAGCACCATCATAAATGTTG
>Ga0315307_1000975_pt1 | contig 12628 bp, 24 predicted proteins | sample TDP2_MG_FD_203079 | JGI IMG/M metagenome (GOLD analysis project Ga0315307, IMG submission 203079) | Freshwater sediment microbial communities from Lake Towuti, South Sulawesi, Indonesia - TDP2 | ecosystem: Environmental > Aquatic > Freshwater > Lake > Sediment | place: Indonesia: South Sulawesi... | reverse complement strand
CAGTAAAATTAAGGAGTATCCCTTACTTCGGCCTCGAGGGGTAGAGGGGGGATGATGTATCCGTGTGGGGGAGAAGGGGTTCCCCCACAGGCAATCTTACCTAACTCTGAGCCTAGACGTCTAGGTGAGGGGGTAGGTAAGAATCTGGGACCTGAACCCAGGACCTTAAGGCTTATGTTATCTCGTGCGATATCTTGAGGTTATGAAGGCTGCTGACTGGGGGAAGGTTAAGCCCGGAACCATCTTGATCTATGCAGACGAGTATGAGGGGATTTTTAAGGCTAAGGTCCTCGAGACTGACATCAGGCTCTATGAACCGGGGGAGCCTAGCGTCTGGTCTTACCCCTACGGCCTCACTAAGGACACAGGGACCATCAGGATCCAGTACGACTCAGGTGAGGCCATAGTCAACCTGGCTGACATGATCCGGTATAGCCAGGATAACCTTCAGAGGCTAGAGACGGCCTGGAAGAAATACCAGGCATACGTAGAGGCCACAGAGACCTACCGGGGACAGTTGACCAGTCTGATCTCGGATCTTAAGGAGAGATAGGTCTGGCAACAGAGGAAGAGAGAGGGATCCCGGCCTACAGAAGGAAGACCCTCTTCGTTAAACTGGTGAAACAGGTAAGACAGATCCGGGAAGATCGGCCTGAAGCTAGGATCCGGGCCTGGGCTGAGAGGACAGCAGTAGCCCAGGGACAGGTAGACCTCTTCTTAAGGAAGGTCAAGGCCCTTTTAGATGGCCTGGGGGTTTACTCAGATCTCCATCATCAATACCTGGCCTACGCTACAGCCCTCGACAAGACTCAGACAGAGATGGCCTACATGGTTGACCTGATCCGGGAACATCAGATCCTCAGGGACCGTTTTGAGAGGAGAGGCCTAGACCCTGAGATCCTGGACAGCATAGATACCCTGGTCATCTACAGAACTGCTAACAAGTGATCTCATGCCTACGAGGAGAACAGGACCCAGGTATACGCCAGAAGAGGCCAGGGTTATGATCCCGATAAGTGCGAAAAGGGTAGCCCTGGAAGCTGTCGACCTGGTAATAGCCCTAGAGAAATACCCCATCGACAGCCATAATGTCGAGAGGAGAGTCTGGGCTCTAAGAGGTCAGGTGTATCTCTTACAGAGGCTCTGTTATGTGATCTGGAAGTACGAGGCCCTAAAAAAGGCTGCAACTCAGAGATCTAGCTAGATGCTAGCATCTGGGTTTCCGGTTAAACCTTTTATACTCATCCATATCATAGGCTACCCTCGAGGAAAGAGCTGTCATGCGACATCCGGCGTACAGACTTCGCAAGTACGACGCTAAGATCGACCCCGACGCTATTAAGTTGAGGTTCGCAGCCCATAGAGACACGATGGTAGAACAGGAAGAGGCCATTTTCGGTGAGATCAGCCTCATCGAGTCTAAGGCTAAGGTAGTGTGTGAGGCTGCTGGGATCGTGACGATGAACATCCCGGCATACCTGAACTTTGCCAGACAGTGCTATCGCCTCTTCAAGAAGTTCTCCCAGGTGTCACGCCAGAACGAGGTCCAGAACTGGTTCAATATGTGGGTAGCCCGAGGCTACAACCCGACAGTCCTGGCCCGAGTAGCTGACCTCTGTGGGATAGCGATCCCAGGCTACTAGCCTCGGTCTCGGTCCATAAGGCTTTTAGCGTCTTCTCGACATCTCTTCTTACGGTAGGTCCTCATGGTCAGAGAACAGATCTGGCGCCGGAAAAAGTATGAGGCTAAGCTCGATGGGGCCGTCTCAGAACTCAGGACCGATGCCTACGGGGATAAACAGGCCGAGTTATACACAGCCATCACAACGATCCTGGTAGAAAAGGAGACCCAGGCTAAGACGGATATCCTGGAGCCCGCCGGGGTAGCTACCAGTGAGATCCCCTTCTACCTGAATAGCATGAGGGAGTTCTGTAAATGCTCCCGGTCCTTCACTAGCACAACCCGAGATAACAAGTGCTACGACATCCTTCTCAGATATCGGGATAAGGGCCTCGAGATCAGCCTACTCTATAGACTGGCTGCTCTCTGTGGATGTTACCCCCCTGGCTATGGCTACTATGTTTAAGGCTGCCGGCCATGTCTGGAAGTGTCCTCATAGCGATCCCTCAGGTAGGCCTCTACTGGGAGAGATCCCATTTCTGTCTTAGCAGCATCAAGACCTCGAGGATCCATGAGGTCCTTCTCATAGATAACACTCAGGAAGGCCTCTCAGACCACATCAGACAGACCCTAGAACGCTACAGGATCCATTATGTAGAGAACAGGAAGAACCTGGGCTTTTCAGGGTCAGTTAACCAGGCTATGAAGTGGGCCTTCTACTCTGGCCTCAGGTTCCTGTTGATGGCCAGTAGTGATACCGTCTTCCATCCTCAGGCTATAGATCATCTAGTCTCGAGGATCCTGGAAGGCGATGTTATCCTGGTCTCCCCTTCAGATGTGAGAGGCCAGATCCCTGGCCCAGACCAGTTGATAGGCTTATGCGTTCCCATACCCAGGGAGACGCCTATCTCTAACCGGGATGGCTACCCTACAGGAATGGCGGCCTTCATAATTGAGCCTACCAGGTTCCTGTCGACAATAGGCTATTTTGATGAGGGGTTCTCTCCGGCCTACTACGAGGATAATGACATCCTCTACCGGATCCGTCTAAGAGGGGAAAAAGCCATAGTCTACGAGCCCTCTATGATCTATCATCATGGCCGAGGAACCTCTGAGGCTATAGGTGTCTCAGACTGGTCTCTTCAGAGAGACTACTACGTTAAGAAGTGGGGGGGACCCCCGGGATCTGAGATCTACAGGAACCCTTTTAACGAGCCTGATAAGAGAGAGAACTGGGTTAGTCAAGATGACCGTTAATTATGCTGTAGGATCCCTGGCTCCCTTCAAGCATGAGGTTTTTGACCTCTGGCTAGATGCTGTTAAGAGGCTGAGGCCTGCTCCCCTCGAGATCCTAGTGGCCTCTGAAGGACCCTTCCAGGAAGGACCTCAGGCCCATGGGCCCCAGAACCCTGACTACACTCTCATAAGATTCGAGCCCTGGATCCCAGGATACCTTAAGGCCTTAGGCGGGGGTTACGGGGAGAAGCTGCTCAGGATAGGGGAAGGCCGAGAGGCTGTTAGAAGGGTCTTCCTAGAGAGGCCCTATGAGTGGCTTTTCTTCGTGGATAGTGATGTCGAGGTTCCCCCTCATGCCTTAGAGGTCCTGATGGCCAAGCATCAGCAGACAGGCTATAAGGTGATCCAGAACCTAATCCCTGAAAGGAACGGGGTTATAGGCCAGGTCTATTTTGGAACGATCCTGATCCACAGGGACATCCTGAGGCTGATAACATTCTTCTCCATCGCAGTAGCCCCAGACCAGTGGATCTCTGAAGACTGGATCTTTTTCAATATCTTGAAGTGGCATGAGTATCTAGGCCATACCTCGATCCCCTTCTTTCGAGGACAGTTGTTTAAAGCCAGACATTACATAGACCGATCTAGGTGGGTTGAATAGTTGAGGATGGCCGTCTTCTCTGTCAGGTCAGCAGCCAGTTTCAGGAACCAGTCGGCCCTAATCTACCGGGCTGCTGTTCATTTTGGGTATGAGTGTGAGGAGAGGGACCTCATAGACCGGGCTGTATTCCCTAAGGAGAGATGGGATAGACTAGTCTCCCTGATCCCCCTCTGGCCCAGGTATATCCTGGACAGTGTTAGAGTCATGGCTCCCTGGATCTCTAAGAGCTCGAGCCTCTACGGTCCTGTCGACGGGCCTCTGACCCTGAATGTCCAGATCCTAGAGGTCCTGAAGAACCTCGAGGTCCTGGTCCCTAGCCAGTTCTGTAGAGAGGCCCTGGTCAGATCTGAGGTCCATGTTAAGGCTGTGGTCCCTCATGGGATAGACCCTCAAGACTTCGAGTTTGATGATTCTCTGAGGTATGGCCGTATGGACCAGTTGAGAAAGGCCTACCCTGGGAAGAGGATCCTTTTCTCAAACATCAACCCTCTACACAGGAAGGGCCTGGACCATCTAGCAGCAGCCTTAAGGATCCTTAACGAGAAGAGATCTCCAGACTGGGTTTTTATCTTGCATACCGGTCTTCAGAAGGCTCTGAGCCTGGTCCCTGACCTCGACAAGATCCCTAACCTGGTCATCGAAGACGCCTATAACGTGCTACCCTTCAGACAGATAGCCCTCAAGACTGTTGCCTGTGATGTTTTCGTCTGGCCTAGTCTCCTGGAAGGTTTCGGCCTTCCTCTCCTAGAAGCTATGGCTGCTAAGAGGCCTATAGTATGCCTCGATGCTGAGCCCATGAATGAACTGGTAGGACCTCGAGAGGCCTGGCTCTTCCCCATGACAGGCCTGAGAGAGGAGAAATGGGAAGCTCCTGGATGTCTGGCTCAGTTGCATGAGTACGAGCCCCAGAGCCTAGCAGAGGCCATGACTCAGGCCCTAGACAACCCTAAGGAAAGTCAGGAGAAGGGGGAAAGGGCTCTCAAGAGATCTAAGGCCTACCACTACCTCAAGGTCTACGAGCCCCTAGTCAGGGGGATAGGCTAGATGGGTAGACGAAGAGGAGTGGCCAGGATCTCTTTTCCCAGGCGTAGGGTCTTCAGGGTTATCGCTAAATGGACCGAGTTCTCTGTCCCCAGAAGGTTCAAACTTCTAACTCCCAGAATGGTCCCAGAGCTGGATCTTGAACTCACGGTCCTAGACTTCCTAGAACAGATGTGCTACCGGGTCCTTCAGATGCTCGGGGTAGATTCGGGCCAGTGGCAATATTATGTAGGCTACGCTAAGAGGCTCTGGGAAAAGGCCATGTCCTTCCTCGAAGAGACCTATCTCCTCGAGAGAACGAGCCTTCAGAACGAGTACGTTCTCAGAGGCCTAGACCAGGACGTTATGAGCAACCTAGATGATCCGGTCGCCCTGGCCATAGAATACAAGACGACAGGCCGATATCCCAGTTTTCCCCCGGCCTGGGCCTACTACAATCTTATAGGCTCAGTGGACCTAAGAGAACAAGGATCCTATTTCTGGAGCACAGGGGGAGCTGTCCTCTATGTTGAGATACCTCAAGGATGGGGTGGGGGATACTTCAACAGGCAATAGGCGATATCCATGACTCTAAAGGTTGAGTTTCGAGTAGGAGAGATAGACGGAAAGAAAAAGTTGCGATCGATCTACACTGACCTGGTGAACCTACCGGATCCTCTCTACCTGGGCCTATCTATCAGAGTCTTCAACTATGATGATGTAACCCTCTACATGAGGGTAGACGGGTATGGTACTGGATGGAGCTTCACAACTAATAATCTGGGATCTCTAGCTTCTGGGGCAAATATACGATCTACGTTAGACAACTTCGGGACTAGGGCCAAACCTGGGGCTGCTTTGACCGAGACTATCACTGTGAGGTTGAGGGCCTACACAGACGCAGCCTACACCAGCCTAAAATGGACCTATGAGAGGGTTATAGATCTCGTCTTTATCAAGTCTGATGATGGATCCTGGATTCAGGACGTCCTTAACAATTTTGATGATGGGACAGTGCAAGGCTGGGCTAGAGTACGGGAGGGGGGAACAAGCGATGATTTTACTGTGGCCACTGACTACGTGCTTTCGGCCCCCTATAGCCTCAAATTAAGAGGCTACTCAGGATCGATCTATCAGTGGAACGGTTACATCCATAAGACTTTTTTGACCCCTGACAGGGCTATTGTCTACGCTATTCTGGATCTAAGGGCTGGGAGACAAGACGCAAATATGCACCTGAACCATCTAAGCGTGAGAAGGAACACAACGGAACTGATCAAATTCGGCTTAGACTACCCCACAGCTACGCCAGTGAGTTATTTCCCATATAACAAATGGGCTAGAATGGTTGTCCCTCTTCCCAGAAACACCAGTTTAAGCCTCAGAATCTACGTCTACTTTAGATCCTCTGTTACATTTCGGTATGGGGACCTCTGGATGGATGACTTCAGGATCATCAGCAAAGACTAGTCTTTTATGTAGAACGTGCTACACTCATGGTTATGGAGCCCTTAACAGGTCTAGTCTGGTTTACGGTCCTGGGCCTTCTGGGGGGTCTGGCCTACTGTGTTATCTGGGCTGAATCATGGGCTGATCTCAGGTCTTTCAAGTATTCGAGAAGGGTCATTCTCGGAGCCATCATCGGCCTGGTCTACAGCTTCCTTCATAGCGACTACGGATATCCTGACTTCGTGATGTCCTTTGTGGCCGGATACATGGGTACAGACTTCATAATGGGCCTGATCGACAGGCTGAAAAAGAAGGGTTAAGGGATCCTTCTCATTATGGACCTGTCAACCTGTCGATAGTTGCCTGGCCGGATCTGAGGGACAGGGACCGGGATCCTCTCCTCTTCTATGCCTAGATCTACCTGGCTGCTCAGCCTGTTGAACTCTTCTAGGTCCTGGAAGAAACTCAGGACCCCCTCATCGAAAAGGATCCTGAGCCAGATCTTCATAGCCAGGGACCTAGCCCTCTTCTCGAGGTCTGTCTCAGTCTCCAGGGCCGGATCCCCTCTTCATTCTCTCTACCCAGGTCAGCCTCTCTCTCCAGAACTTCCGGGCCTCAGGATCCAGGTCCTTCCTGGTCAGGGCTGCTCTACAGATCTCCTCTAACTCTCGATATCCCATCTTAGGCCTCACCTCTGAGAAGAGTCTGGGACCATGATGGATAAGCCATTTATGAAGGGTAAAACTGTGCTAGAGATCTATGGCCAGGGGGGACCCCCCTCTCTTTCCACTCGAGAACGAGGGGGTCATGTTATGAATCGTTAAAAAGTGCAAACGATTACTCTAGGCAACATGGTTCCCTTACTCTAGGCAATTGGTGAGGTCTATGTCTGAGGTTCCGGTTCTGTATAAGTGTGTGGTTCCTGAGTGTGGTAAGGCCTATGGGAAGCTTCAGAGTCTCAGGGCTCACATGAAGGTTCATAGGCGTCAGGGGTATTTTAAGACTAGTTTTGTGGTCTTCCGGGCTGACTGGGAGAGGTTTAACGAGGTCTGTAAGGCTCATAATACTACTACTTGTCAGCTTCTGGGGGCTCTTATCCGGGCTACGATTAAGGGGGAAGAGATGGGGGTCATAGATGTAGGGTCTTCTAACCCGGCCATCGTTCAGGTGCATCAGTATTTTATGGGTAAGCCCAGGTCTGGGCTGAAGTTCCCGGTTCCAGGTGAGGCTCTAGGATCTCTGAGGGGCCGATGTCCTGAGTGTGGATCCTACGATATCTATGAGCAGAAGGATCCTTTCGGATCTGAGTTTAGGACAGGCCGATGTAAGAAGTGTGGGGCTGACTGGTGCGTTAATCCCGGAAAATCTTACCTACCATGAGTCTTAGACGTCTAGACGTCTGGTTAGGTAAGACAGATATCTGATAGAAGAGCCTGAGTTCTACCTGGTCTCAGCCCCTTCCTGAAGATCGAGAGGCATCTTATCCTCTTATTCGGGCCTGAACTGATCCCTATGGTGGCCACTCTCTTAACCCTGGCATCTCTGGGACCGTTAGGGATAAGAAAATGAAGGACCACAAGCCAGCCCCCCGGCCTCACGCATCTAGCAGCCTCTTCTAGGGCTCTGTAGAAACGTAGTTCAACCTTCCTGTCGATCAGGGCCATATAGCCCTGATGATAGACCTCTTCATAAGGGGGATCCATCAGGACCATCTCGAAGGATCCCTCTCAGATAGGTAGGTTATGAGCATCAGCCAGGACAGTAGGCCGGACCTCTCTGTTAAGATCTATGGAGACCCCGAGCTTAGAGGTCCCCCCGAAGGGCTCCAGGACATTCTCAGGCCTGCTACAGAACTCATAGATCCTTCTAACTAAGCCCGGGGGCCATCTCCCAGTGTAAGGTCCTATGACCCTACCACAGGCCCAAAAACCCGTATAGTTCCCTGTCCTGGGATGCCTATAGAGATACTTCCGAGAGTTCAAATCTCCCCCTCATGTAGGAACCTGTCGAGAGACTCAGCCCTGGGGGGCTTAGGCCTCTCTGTGAACCCATGACTTCTAAACTCACTTCTCCCCATCTCAAGCATACGATAGATGACTCTTCCGTTCTTAGTGATCTTATACCAGTATGGAGCCCTGAAGACCCATCCATCCGGCGCCACTGAAAGGGCTCCTAAGAGATCCGGATCCTCTCCCTCTAGCTCCTCTCTGTTACAATATACCGAGTACCTTCTCCACTTCGAGGCCTTCCAGATGGGGCTATCCTCGAACCCACACTTAGGACACTTGAACATCTAGCAGCCCCTCACTCAAGTTCTCTACCAGTGCGACAGGGCCCTCGGCCTCAGGATGCTCCCGGTTAGTGTGTTTGATGATGGACCAGGCAGCAGACAGAGGCCCGGGTTTAAGGTGAGATCTCCAGGAACATAGGAGACATCTAACTCGAAACATCTCAGGCCTTCCCCAGGTACTTCCAGATCGTTCTTCCCCCTTCCTTCCAGACCTGATAAGCGTAGGGTCCATGAGGACAGCCTGAACAGTGCTTTCCACAGGGGACCAGTTTGATGACTACTGAGCCCCCTGTCCTGATGGTTCTGGCCTTCTTCTCTTCCTTAGCCCTAGCCTCTTCCAGAGCCTTCAGGCCTTCCTGGAAGGATCTCTTCAGGTCCTCTATCAGCCTCAGGTAGTAGTCTACCTCTGAGATCTCGGCCTCAGACTTGTCATAGACCTCGAGAGCTTTCCGGGCCCCTGTCTCCTTATCATCCTCAGACCTGTAGGCCTCGAGCATGGCCTGGTAGATCTGCTCCAGTTTCTTACCTACCTCACTCATCAATAGCAGCCCCGATCCGGTTGGTAAGATGGTCTGAGACCCTTAGGATCCTCGTAGTAGTGGCATCGAGAGGCCAGAGGGATCTTGATCTGGAAGGCATGGCAGAACCCACTATCAGGATCACAAGCCTTCCCCGTCTTCCTACAGGTCCCCAGTCTGATCGCCTCTCAGCCCTTCTTAACCTTCCTGACATTCACGAGCTTCCGTTCTCGGTTCCAGGCGAACTCATACTGGCCTATCTTGAGAGGTCCCTTCTCGAGAACCTGTAAGACTATCTGGCTGAACTGGTCTTCCCCATCCCAGCCCCAGTTTTGATCCCAGGGCTCATAGCCTTCGCCTTCCGTCTTCTTCTTCCCCTTCCAGTCATGGGTCATAAGCTCCTGAGGGTCAAACTCTGGGACCGGAGCAGCAGCCTCAGGCTTAGGCTCCTCTCCCTTCCTTAGAGCCTCTTCCTTCTCAGCCTCTTCTACCTTCCTAATGATCTCGGCCCCAGTCTTGAGGATCCAGGTAAAGTTAGCCTCTATTCCCAGGTCATAGTCTAGGATGAGCCCCTTTTTCTTCATATCCTCACAGAACCCGGCCATCTTGGTCAGGAACTCCATGATGGAGCCAACCTGCTGAGGGGGAGCCTTTACCTGGATGAACAATTTGCGAACATCCTCGGTCATTCTTCAGCCCCCAGGTTTTTAGCCTTCCACTCTTCGAATCTCTTATCCTTCCTGTACTCTCGGATCCTGTCCCGGATCCAGGACCTCACTAACTCGGGGACCTTAGAGCCTTCATACTGTGCAATCAGCTTTAGATCCTCGAGTAGATCACTCGAGATCCTGACATTCAACTGGTCTGTCTGTTTGCTCAAATACTTCACCTCGCTACATTCTACTATCCTCTGATATCTTTTCTGCTATCAGACGCTATTAAGACTTATGCCTCTGATAGTGAAAAGTGCAATTCCCGGGGGATCTAGCTTCCTCGAGATCAAAATACCTGAACATGGTTAGCAATTGCTATCATGGACCATGTAAGGCTTAAAGGTTCAGAGTCTGAACTATTCTCAGGTGAAAGGCTGAAATGAGCAAGAGGGAAAAGGCTAAGGCCGAACCTAAACCTGAAGAGGACAGAGGAGCCCTAGACTTTTCAGGCCTCGAGAAGGCCGAGAAGAGCCCTTCCAGGAAGAGAGGGAAGAGATAGATGGCTGAAGAGGTTGAGAGAACCCGAGAGGTCCCCCTGACCAGTGTGGTATCTCCCCCTGGCCCCTTCGATGCTGTTCAGATGATCCAGGATTTTATTAGGATGGATGCTCAGGCCAGGAACATAGACTCTATGGCTGCTAACCTGGAGCTCATGCTAGGCACGGGTATAGGGACAGCAGATGTCCAGGCCAAAGCCGGTCCAGAGGGGAACGCAGAGGCCCTTAAGACCACAATAATATCGATGTACCGGGAGCTCTTCCAGTTCTGGAAGGCCGGGATCTGGCAAGGGGTAGGGGCTACCTGGTCGACCTCGACAGAGAGGTTCATTCAGTGTAGCCAGTGGATCTATGCCTATAAGACCCTCATGTATAACGCTGCTATCGTTCCTAGAATGAGGCGACACTGGAACCGGGTCTATACGCCTCAGGTCCCAGATCCTAGAACGGCCTGGCATCTTTACCGGGAGAAGGTCTTCTCCTGGCCAGACTTCGAGAGATATGTCTCTTACGATGGCTGGGACAAGACCTCAGCAGCCTGGCTTAACGAGGTCTGGAACCGGGAGCCTGACAGTAGAACAGCCTTCGAGTGGTGGGTCAAGGACCTCATTAAGGCCTCAGACCGGGATGACTACTATTTTCTGGATGGATGGGAGAAGGATCTCCATGAGACTGTAACTAAAGGCCTCTACTACTGGCCCAGGCCCTATGAACTGACCCGGATGGCTGACTTCGTAGAGATGGATCAGACCTGGGCCCTTAAGAAGCTGAAGGGAACAGGCCTCAACGAAGAGGACCGGGTAAAGTTCTGGCAGATGCTACAGCTCAGGCCCCTCAGAGAAGAGGTCAGGTCCTTAACCTCTAAGTGGGTCTGGCGTTTCAGGATGGGCCGGGCCTCTCTGACAGAGCTTAAGAACTCCCTGATAAGCCTGGGGGTCAAGGCCAGGGAGAGGGAGCTCCTGGTCAACCTGGCTCAACTTCAGTACGAGGATGAACTCATAGACGAGTGGGTTGAGATCCTGACCTGGCGTTTTAGAACGGCCATCATCACAGAAGACGAGTTCCTAGATGGCCTGATAGATCTGGGGATCAACCAGGAGAAGGCTAACCTGATCGTAGAGACTCAGAAGGCTATGGGCTACTACGGATACTATTAGCCTCAGCCAGGGCTCACTATCAGGGTTAAGAGGTCCAGGGATTCCTTAACCAGGATCCACATATCTCGAGGATCCTCTACGTTAGCAGCCTTCCTCAACGCCTTCCTAACCTCTTCCAGGTCCTTCTTATCCTTCTCTTCCATGGGCCTAGATATCACAGGTCTAACCTTTAAATTCTCAACTACTCTAACGTTAGAGTAGGGATTAACATGGTGAAAGACGCAGCCAGGCGTTCAGACCACTATGAGAAGAAGGTAGACGGGGACATTATGAACCTCAGGATCAGCTCTGAGAGAGACTTTATGATCGAGCAGATCCATGACCGCTATGCTGTCCAGACTCTGTATGAGACCAAGATCAAAAACTACCTCGAGGCCATAGGGTTCTACGGGATACAGCAGCATCACTATATGAACTTCGGGGCTGAGTGTTGGGCCCTCTCGAGAACCTTCTCAGGGGCTACTCTCAGGATGGAAGTTGAGATCAAGGCCTCGAAATGGCTTAGGAGAGGTCTAGCAGCAGAGCATCTGATCGCTATCGCCAGGCTCTACGGAGTCGACATCTCAGGCTGGCCATAGGCTCAGAATCTTCCTTCTCCCCTGGTCCCCCAGGATCCCCCTGGACCCCTCATCCTTCTACGTGAAAGCAGTAGTGATCTGTCCAGTCATGCCTCTCTGGATCTACCCGGAAACCTCGGCCCTGATTCTTAAAGAATCGATAGGCTACTACTACCATGTGAACAGCCTCGTTACATGAGACAGCCTTCCTATGCTCCCTAACAGCAGCCAGAAACCTACAGCAGACAGGACACTGAACTATAATAACCCCCCCATCCTGGAAGACAGGAACAGCAGACTCGAGAACCCTACAGAGACCACACCTAACCATCCATACCACAAACCAGTATCACAAATCCATATCCATCGCATTAAGACTAATTAGTAAGACGACATAGAGGCTATGGTCCTCAGGGATGGTTATGGTACTGATGTTAGATAAGATGTCTGACAAGACGTCTGATAGGCTGTTTGATAGGCTGTTGAAGTCATCAGTCTCTCTGCTGCTTTAACCATCACTGAAACTGATGTTGTCATCAACTCTACTACCATAACCCTTACTGAATACCTGAGACCTGATGTCATCTTACTATAGAGAGTTAATGCCGATTTCTGATATGGATCTGTGATACTGGTTTTCTGCCTTGAGGGCAGGTCTATGTTTCGGGGACAGGCTGATGGTCTATGCTGAGCATTAATGTTAAGCATTGATGTTAAGCGTCTATGCTGTGCATACCCTGGCCCTGGGGCCTTAGAGGGGGTCTGGGGGACCCTTCCCCCAGCAGTAAAATTAAGGAGTATCCCTTACTTCGGCCTCGAGGGGTAGAGGGGGGATGATGTATCCGTGTGGGGGAGAAGGGGTTCCCCCACAGGCAATCTTACCTAACTCTGAGCCTAGACGTCTAGGTG
>Ga0315307_1000974_pt1 | contig 12633 bp, 10 predicted proteins | sample TDP2_MG_FD_203079 | JGI IMG/M metagenome (GOLD analysis project Ga0315307, IMG submission 203079) | Freshwater sediment microbial communities from Lake Towuti, South Sulawesi, Indonesia - TDP2 | ecosystem: Environmental > Aquatic > Freshwater > Lake > Sediment | place: Indonesia: South Sulawesi... | reverse complement strand
TCCGAAAGCTCGCATGTCCATGAAGAATATGGTGCAATGAACGCCTGGAGTGTGTTCCATGGCTATAATCGACTCTTTTATGGCGTACATGCAACAGGCGGAGGAGCAATAGTTGTTTCCAACCAAGGCGTCACGGGAACCCACACACTGCACAAAAGCTATCCTCCACGGAATCGTTCCGTCAGAGGGGCGCAGGATTTTTCCGCCGTATGGTCCAGATGCGCTCAGAGTCCGTTCGAACTCGATGCTGGAAATAACGTTGGGGTATCTACCATAGCCATACATGCTCTTTAAGCGAGGGTCAAACTCCTCAAAACCAAGTGCAAGAATGATCGCTCCAACATCAAGGTTTAGGACTTCGGGTTTTTGGTTGAAGTCAACGGCTCCAGCTTTGCAGACGTTCATGCACAATTCGCATTTGAGACAATTTTCCTCGTCAATTGCGAACTTTAAGGGAACAGCCTGAGGAAATGGGACATAAATCGCCTTTCGAGTACCCAATCTCTCGTCGAATTCATTTGGCACCTCTACAGGACAGTATTGGGCGCAGACGCCACATCCATTGCATTTGTCCTCGTTCACGTATCTGGGTCTCTTCACTATTTTGACCTTGAAATTTCCACCCTCACCGTTGACCTCTTCTAGCTCTGCATTAGTTATCAACTGGATGTTTGGGTGTCTCCCAGCGCCCACAAGTTTTGGCGCTAGGATGCACATTGAACAGTCGTTTGTCGGGAAGGTTTTGTCCAACTGCGCCATGGTTCCTCCAATACTCGGCGATTCATCTAGCAAGTAGACTTTGAATCCAGCCTCAGCCAAATCAAGCGCCGCCTGTATCCCAGCGATTCCGCCACCCACGACGAGTGTTGCTCCCACCTTGCCGCTCAACTACTTCACCTCCCCTTTTTTCTAAAGGCTTGCAAGGTTTTACCTTGATTGGAGTTGATAAAGCATTTCAACAGCTTTTTTGACCGTTTTTTTCTCGCCGCGCACGACGAAATGTAAAGTGTTCTCAGGTTTAACTACTACACCGAGAATCCTTGATATTTCTTCCACTCTTTCCTTTGGAACGGGCTTCAATAACGTTATTCTCGTCCATCCAATGTTGCTATTTCTAGGTAAACCTGGAACAAATCTTGGTCCAACGGCTGGGATTTCTCGAAGCTCGCCTCGTTCTGCTCTGTCGATTTCGCTTATCCAGTCTTGAGCATAGTCCCCGGAAACGCAGATAGCTGTTGCAATCAAATCACGTTTCACATTTTCTAAGACGTGTTGTAGGTCTGGTAGCCTTTCGTTTGCCAATTCTATGTCGCATTCTGGACATATGTGTGAGCGAACAAAATTTATCAAGGTTCTACTGTTTCGCAGTTGACGCGCATATTCAGCGTCTACCTTGATGTCTTTTCGAACAAGGTCGCCGAACAGCCTGACTAAGACCCACCAGATCTGTTCTGACCGTTGAAGCTGGACATTTATGTAACCTCTGGTGCCCTCTGTTATCTCAGGAGTCATCATGGAAACTGGAGTTATTGACGTAGTCAGTGTTGAAGGAGGGCTTTCTGCGGCTAATTCTGGAATCGCTTCGCCTTTGCGAGCAATTTCTTCTAAACGTAATCGAATTGCTTCGGCTACAAACTCTGATATGCTTCTGTAACGTCCCGTACTTTTCAACAGTTTTCTTATTTCCTCTATCAGTTCTTCTCGGATGCTTACTGTTGCCCATTCTGGCATTGGAATTCCTCTCTTAGGATTGTGTCTTATGTTAAATGTAATTCAAACATAACATATATATACATCGTTTATAGAAATATTATTTCTATTTACAAGTAAATAGGAGAAACCCCGTGATGGAAAGCCGCAAAATCCAACGCGTCGGTTACTCTACGTTTAGCGTATCTCTCCCTAAAGACTGGGTTGAAAACAAAGGTCTAAAACAAGGCGACCTCATAGTGCTTCTTCCCGAAAAAGACGGTTCATTAAAATTAATTCCAAGCAGCATGATAGAGCGCAAAACACAGATTGAAGAATACGAAATAAACTCAGACTTATGCAATGAGCCCAGAATGTTGGAGAGACTCATCGTGGGAAACTACACGCTTGGACGGGATGCGTTTAGAATTGTTTCTTCGGCACGAATAAGCAGCATGCATGTTGACGAAGTGCGTCAGATCACCCGGAGACTTATGGGGTTGGGTATAGTCCAAGAGACACCGCCACGAATCGACCTTCAATGCTCCATAGACCCGACAAAATTCAAAATAGACATGCTTATGCGCAGACTGTCGGTGATCGCCTCAACCATGAACACTGAGGCAATACAAGCGCTTACAGAATCTAATCAAGAATTGGCAGAGGACACTATCCGTCGAGAGGATGAAGCCGACATGATGTACTGGCTTGCCATACGATTACTCCTCTCGGCTCAGCGTGACCGAGTCATAGCAGACAAGATAGGCTTGGAAGAGCCGTCGCAAATCCTGTATTACACACTAATCACAAGATATCTTGAAATGATAGCAGATTACGCCGAAAACATTGCGAGGAGAGCAATAGAATTCAAAACTCACGGCAAAGAAAGAGTGAGCAAACATGCCATGAGAAGAGTAATAAATTTGAGCGAACTGGCTCAAAACGTGTTCTTAAAAGCTATGGACTGCGTTTTCACCGGAAACATCGAAATCGCCAACAACGTTTTAGAGATAAGCAAAGTGATTAGAAACGAGCATGAAAGACTGATGAAGGAGCTTCCAGAATCTCCCATTCTCAGAACAGTTGTCTTGGATCTAACAAGAATAGCAGACAACGGCGCGGGCATCGCTGTAATAGCCATAAACAGAGCGTTAGAGAAACCAAGCAAAATATGTTCAGTTAGTGGTTCTGAAGCCTAATCAATGAAATTGCGCATTCTTACATTAGAAACATCAATCTTTGAAAAGACCATGAAGGGAAAGCTTGCCTCAGAAATAAATCGGTCTTGTGCATTGCCATTTTCCTTTTGCGCTACGTTTGAAATATAAATGGCTAAAAATATATTAGGCTGTTTGCACATGTGCTTCTTTTCAGCACTATAGAAAAGACTTAGGAGAGAATGCTTTTGAGCGAACTTGACCTAGGTTTTATGCGAGAGGTGGCGAACACTCCGAGAGGCAAAGGAATACTTCTGTGCATTCAGTGTGGAAGATGTTCAAGCGGCTGTCCTGTTGCTAGGCTAACCAGTGAACACAACCCTCGACGTCTGATGGAAATGATTATATTGGGTTTCAAAAAGGAGGTTCTGCCTACTCAACTGCCATGGTACTGCCTGTCCTGCTTCTCATGCCTTGACAGGTGTCCTCAAGGCGGTGACGTGGGCGAAGTGATGTTTGCCCTCAGAAACCTGGCTGTAAGACAGGGCAATTTACCAGCAGGGGTTGCTGCACAAGCCAAGAGTCTCTATGAAACAACACGAGTCATAAATCCGGTGCGAACAGCCTTGGATAAGAGAGAAAGCCTTGGCTTAATCAAAATCACTACAGACGGATTAGAAGAGGTTCAAAAAATACTGAAGAGAACTGGAATGGAGGAAATAGTAAAGTCTACATAGAAGAATGGTGAAAAAAATGAAGTACGCCTTTTTCTTGGGATGCCTCATACCTGCCAGAGAACTCAGCTACGAGGTTTCAGTTAGAAAGGTAATGCCTGAATTAGGCATAGAACTGGTTGACATGAAGGGCGCAAACTGCTGCGCACCCTTCAGCATTCAATCAGTTGACCATGCGAGTTGGATGGCATTAGCTGCTCGTAACCTCTGCCTTGCTGAAGAAATGGGTCTGGATGTCATGACTCTCTGTAACGATTGTTACGAATCTTTGCTAATGGTGAACAATATCTTAAAGAAAAACACCGAACTCAGAGATCAAGTCAACCAGATACTTTCTGGAGTGGGCAAAGAGTTTAAGGGAAAGGTTGATGTCAAGAACCTCGTTGACGTTCTTTATGGAGATGTAGGCGTCGACAAGGTCAAAAGTATCATCAAAGAACCTATCAACGGTTTGAGGGTTGGTGCGCAACCAGGATGCCACTTGACGAAGCCCAAACGTATTCACTTTGAGCTTCTGAGGGGCTTCAACGAGTTAGATGCACTTATTCAGGTCACAGGTGCAGAATCAATTCCTTATGAACGCAAAGAAATGTGCTGCGGAGGTCCATTACGGGACATAAACGATGACCTAGCCCGACAGGTGTCGAGACAAAAACTCTTAGCCTTAAAAGACGCTGAGGTGCAAGCTGTAGTCACGGTTTGTCCATTCTGCTTTTTGCAGCTTGATTTGGGTCAGTTAGAAGTTCAGAGACATTTTAACGAGGAATACAATCTTCCAGTCATACACTTTATCGAGCTACTACGAATGGGGATGGGCATGAAACTCGAAGACTGGGAAATTAAAGCGCACAGAATTCCGATAACCAATCTACTTAAGGAGAGATTATAGAGGAGAGGTAAAAAATGGCAGAAAAGGCAGTTTTGGTTGTAGGCGGCGGAATATCTGGCATCCAAGCTTCCTTGGACCTAGCGAGCAGAGGATACAAAGTATACTTGGTGGAAAAGTCGCCTAGCATCGGCGGCAGAATGGCTCAGCTGGACAAGACGTTTCCAACAATGGACTGCTCAATGTGCATCCTAGCGCCAAAAATGATAGACTGCTCCCATCATCCCAACGTCCAACTGCTAACATACTCCGAAGTAAAAGGAGTCAAAGGCTCGCCTGGAAACTTTGTTGCCACAGTTCTCAGAAAACCGAGGTTTGTAGACGAAACAAAATGCACAGGCTGTGGCATATGCGCCGACCACTGTCCCATTGAGGTTCCCAACGAGTTCGACGAGCAACTCGGAATGCGGAAGGCCATCTACATGCCGTTTCCACAGGCAGTGCCAAGAGCCATGACAGTTGACAAAAATAACTGCATCGATTGTGGACTCTGCCATAAAATGTGTCAGGCAGGTGCGGTTGACCTCAAGCAGCAGCCAGAAGAGGTGGAATTGAACGTGGGCGCAATTGTGGTAGCCATCGGTTTTGACCTCTTTGATTCTTCTCAGATTCCAACGTATGGTCATAGACGCTACAAGAATGTTGTCACCGCTCTAGAATTGGAACGATTGCTGTGCGCCTCTGGACCCACAGGTGGGCATTTGATAAGGCCTTCTGACGGAAAAATACCAAGGAAAATCGCTTTCATACAGTGCGTGGGGTCAAGGGACAGACGATTCGGAACCACCTACTGCTCCAGCATCTGCTGCAAATACTCGGTTAAGGACGCTGTTCTAATCAAGGAACACGAACCCAACACAACCGTTAGCATATTCTACATTGACCTTAGAGCTTTTGGGAAAGGCTTTCAAGAATTCACTAATCGAGCCAAAAGCGAATACGGCGTGAGGTTCATAAGGAGCAGCCCTGGTGAAATCATGGAGGACTCTGCAACAAAGAACCTCACAATATGGTACGAAGATACTGTGGCTGGAAGAATAGAGAATACAGAATTCGATTTGGTGGTGCTTTGCCCAGCTCTCGTGCCTCGAAAAGACGCCAGAGAGCTAGCTAAGGTCTTAGGCGCAGAAGTTGACGATTATGGGTTCTTCAAGGCGTCAAACATTCTCACAAATCCTGTGGACACCACTGTCCCTGGAATCTTTGTTTGCGGCTACTGTTTGGGACCCAAAACAGGGGATATTCCAGACTCTATAATGCAAGGAAGTGCGACAGCGGCAAGAGTGGCTGAGGTCTTGGAGAGAGTGTAATCTTATGGGAGAAGAAGAGCCACGGATTGGAGTGTTCATCTGCCACTGCGGCATAAACATAGGCAAAGTAGTGGACGTTCCTAAAGTCGTCAAATACGCCAAGACTCTCCCAAATGTTGCCCACGGTGAAGACAACATTTACACTTGTTCTGAGGCGGGACTAGCTTCGATAAAAGAAGCCATAAAGAAGTACAACCTTAATCGAGTTATTGTGGCCTCTTGCACACCCAGAACGCATGAGCCATTATTCAGGTCTGCTTGCAGAGAGGCTGGACTGAATCACTACTTGTTTGAGATGGCAAATATCCGTGAACAGTGCAGTTGGGTTCACGCTCACCAACCTGAGAAGGCAACAAAAAAGGCTCAGGATATAGTTAGGATGGCTGTAGCGAGAGCCACGTGGCTGACCCCCCAAGAAGAACCCGAACTTGACATTAAAGACACCGCCCTTGTCATCGGCGGCGGCATTGCCGGCATGACAGCAGCGCTAACTATTGCCGACCAAGGCTTCAAGGTTTACTTGGTTGAGAAGGAACCCGAGCTGGGTGGAAACCTTCGAAGACTGCACAAGTTGTATCCTACCATGCAAGACACGACCGAAGTCTTAGAGCCTACAATAAAAGCGGTGAACAAAAACAAGAACCTTGAAACGTTGACTTCCACTACGGTGTCGGATGTCAAGGGTTACGTTGGAAACTTCAAAGTTACACTCGCAAAAAACGGCGGTGACAAAAGAGAAATCGAGGTAGGAACCATAATCGTTGCCTGCGGCGCATCGAGTTATACACCGCCCAAGGGACTCTACCAGTACGAAGTTTATCCAAACATTGTGACACAACTAGAAATGGATGAACTCTTGAGGAACGGAAAAATCGAAAAACCGCCTGAAAGAGTTGTCATGATACAATGTGTCGGAGCCAGAAAGGGTGAAATACGAGCCCTAGACCTTGCAGGCTTTCCGAAGTCTGACACAGCAAGGTTGTTGGCGAAGATTCTCAAAGCCAAGAAAGAGGAAGGCTGGCCCTACTGCTCCAAGATTTGCTGCATGAACGCCATCAAAAACGCCATACTTATCAAGGAGAGGTTTCCTGAAACAGACATCGTAATCCTTTACGGAGATGTCAGAGTCTACAAGGAATACGAAGACTTCTACTCCATGGCACGGGAAAGCCAAGTAAAATTTGTGAAACACATCGAAGAAGTGACACCAGAGATATCCCAAGGACCAGAAGACAAACTAACCGTAACTGCATACGACGCTCTGTCAGGTCGGGAAATGAAGCTTCCATGCGACTGGGTTGTGTTGTCAACACCTTTAATCCCACGCAAAGAAGAGATCATTTTGGCCAGAATGCTCAAAATCCCAATAAGCCAAGACGGCTTCCTCATGGAAGCCCACTTGAAACTCAGACCCGTAGACACGCAGATGGACGGAATATTTCTCGCAGGCGTGGCGTCTGGACCCAAAGACGTTCCAGAATCAATAATTTCGGCCAAGGCTGCGGCTGCACGAGCCTCCACTCTTATGGCTAATAAGAAAATGAGAACAGAAGCGCTGACTTCGGTTGTAGATGAGGAACAATGCATCGGCTGTGGACTCTGCGAGGAAATCTGTTCTTACGGCGCCCATTATCTTGAGGACGCAAAGTCCCATACTATAGCCGCTCTTTGCCGAGGATGCGGAGCATGCGCTGCTGAGTGCCCGAGAAGAGCCATAACCATGCAACACTTCACAGACGAGCAGGTTCTGGCACAGGTTAAAGCGGCGTTAACGGAGGAAGCCTAGATGCAAGAAGCCAAAGTGGAAACAGAATTCGAGCCAGTCATATTGGCTTTCTGCTGTAACTGGTGTAGCTACGCAGGCGCTGACTTGGCTGGGACGAGCCGCTTTGAATATCCAACAAACGTGAGAATTATAAGGGTTATGTGCAGCGGAAGATTAGACCCAACGTTTATTCTCTCCGCCTTCCGATGGGGTGCTGACGGCGTGCTCGTAACAGGCTGTCATCCAGGCGACTGCCATTATGTTCAAGGAAACTACATGATGGAAAGGCGGTTTGCATTCTTAAAAGAGGCACTCGGTCACCTTGGCATTGAGCCTGAAAGACTTAGACTGGAATGGATTTCAGCTGGTGAAGGCGAAAAGTTTGCAGCTTTGATTCGAGACACAACGCAAAGAATCAAACTGTTGGGCCCAAACCCCTTAAAGGCAACTTAATCAGAGGTGAAGTTGCAGTGGGAGAAGCCGCGTCGGAATTCGAACCCCTCATTCTGGCCTTCTGCTGTAACTGGTGTAGCTACGCAGGCGCCGACTTGGCTGGAACGGCTCGCATCTCCTATCCACCTAGCATAAGGATAATACGGGTTATGTGCTCTGGCATGGTTCATCCAGCCTTGGTGATGGACGCCTTGGCTAAAGGTGTAGACGGCGTGCTCATAGCAGGGTGCCATCCAGGTGATTGCCATTACACGGATGGAAACCTGAAAACTGAACGCCGCTTTGAAGCGATGCAGGTAATGATGGAGGACATGGGCATCGAAACCGAACGCCTTCGCCTGGAGTGGGTCTCCAGCGGTGAGGGAGAAAAGTTCGCCAGAGTGGTCCGAGAGATGACCGAACAACTCAAGAAGATAGGTCCAAATCCGTTCAGGCCGAGGTAAAAAAATGCCTAAAACCGGTCGACGCGAACGGAAAAAAGTTGTGAAACCTAGAAAACGCGCTGAAAAACGACCGGTTCGGGTTCAAGCGCCTCCTAAGCCTATGCCTAGACCTTCAAAGCCGAAGCCTATGGTGTGGAAAGAAGGAGAAGCGCCTAGAATCGGAGTTTTCATCTGTCATTGTGGCGTCAACATAGGAGGCGTCGTCAATGTTCCGGCAGTGGTGGAATACGCCAAGACACTGCCCAGAGTTGCCTACAGTGAAGACAACATTTACACTTGTTCCGAGGCTGGGTTAGCCTCAATAAAAGAAGTCATAAAGAAGCACAGCCTCAACAGAGTCATTGTGGCTTCGTGCACCCCCAGAACACATGAGCCGCTTTTCAGGTCAGCTTGCGAAGAAGCCGGATTGAACAAGTATCTTTTTGAGATGGCTAACATCCGTGAACAGTGCAGCTGGGTTCACTCACACGAGCCAGACAGAGCCACGGAAAAGGCTAAGGATGTTGTGAGGATGGCTGTTGCGAGGGCTACTTGGCTTCAGCCCCAGGAAGAACCTGAGATTGACATTAAGGACTCAAGCCTTGTTATCGGTGCTGGCATAGCTGGAATAACGGCGGCGCTGAGCCTAGCAGACCAGGGCTTCCAGGTTTACTTAGTTGAGAAAGAACCCGAACTCGGTGGGAACCTTCGAAGGCTGCACAAACTCTATCCCACCATGCAGGATGCGTCTGAGATTCTGAATCCAGCCCTTGAAGCTGTGAAGTCTCACAAGAACATTCAGCTTTTGACTTCAGCAACCATAACAGACGTTAAGGGTTACGTTGGAAATTTTCAAGTCTCGGCGTCTAAGAACGGCGAAAAAATCGGATTCGAAGTGGGCACAATTATTGTTGCATGTGGTGCTTTAAACTACCGACCGCCAGAAGGACTCTACCAGTATGGAGTTTATGACAGAGTCGTCACGCAGTTTGAAATGGACCAATTGCTAAACAAGAGTGCTATTGAAACCCCTGAACGAGTTGTGATGATACAGTGTGTAGGGTCGAGGAAGGGAGAAATCCGAGCCTATGAACTAGAAGCCTTCGCCATGTCTGACACCTCCCGCCTGCTAAGGAAGATTCTCAAGGCAAGGAAGGAAGAGGGCTGGCCCTACTGTTCCAGAATTTGCTGCATGAACGCCATCAAAAATGCCATACTCATAAAGGAACTGTCGCCCAAAACCGATGTCATCATACTCTACAGTGACCTCAGAGTTTACAAAGAATATGAAGACCTATACTCGAAGGCACGCGACCTCGAGGTCAAATTTATAAAGTTCATTGAAGAAGCGACACCTGAAATCACCGAAACCCCAGATAGGAGACTGCTTGTTTCGGTTTACGACATGCTCGCAGGACACGAAGTCAAACTCACAAGCGACTGGGTTGTGCTGTCCACACCGCTTATTCCACACAAGGACTCCATAATTCTGGCACGAACCCTCAAGATACCCCTGAGTCCAGACGGCTTCCTAATGGAAGCCCATTTGAAACTCAGACCCGTAGACACGCAGATGGACGGAATATTCTTGGCAGGAGCAGCCACCGGACCAAAAGACGTTCCAGAGTCCATAGTCTCGGCGAAGGCTGCAGCCTCCAGAGCCGCCATTCTGATGGCCAACAAAAGACTGAGAACAGAAGCCATCACAGCCGTTGTGAATCCCGACCTGTGTCGAGGATGCGGCAGATGCGAGGAAGTGTGCGAGTTCAAAGCAATTGAGCTCATAGAGATTGCTCCCAAAGTCGTGAACGCCCGAGTGAATGAAATCTCTTGCAAAGGCTGTGGCACATGCTCTGTCACCTGCCCAACAGGAGCCATAACCATGAAACACTTCAACGAGAGGCAAATCAACGCCATGGTGGAGGCTGCCATATCTTAACTGCTTAGGTGGAAAGTTGACTGGTGTCAGAATACGAACCAAAAATTGTTGGGTTTCTGTGCAATTGGTGCGGTTACGCTGGCGCAGACCTAGCTGGCACCAGTCGACTGTCCTATCCAACAAACATCAGAATAATACGACTGATGTGCAGCGGCAGAGTGGAACCAGTCTTCATATTGAACGCCTTAGAAAACGGTGCAGACGGAGTACTAGTCGCAGGTTGTCATCCCGGCGACTGTCACTACCGAGCTGGAAACAACTACGCTGAGAAACGGGTTGAAAAGACCAAAAAGCTTCTAGACCTGTTAGGGATAGGCTCTGACCGACTGCGTCTAGAATGGATTTCTGCTGCTGAAGGAGAGAAATTTGCGTCAGTCATCAAGGACTTTACGGAAAAGTTGCGAATTAAGGGACCCAACCCGTTGGGTAGAAAACTAGAAGCCGCTGCTGCTCAACACAACTCAACGGAGTCTATTCACGACATTTTGAAGCGAACAAAGGCTCTGTACTGCCAAGAATGTGGCAAGTGTTCAAGTAGTTGTCCAATAACAAGGCTTGACCCGTTGTATTCTCCACGTTTGGCTGTGGAAAAAGCCTTGATGGGACTTGAAGACGCCGTTTTGACGGATAAGGGTTTGTGGTCATGCTTAACATGTTACCTATGCCGTCAAAGATGCCCCCTAGACATCGAATACGACGAACTGATTCGAACATGCAGAGCCAAAGCAACAGCCAACGGCATTGTAGGAAACTGCTCTCATGAAGGCGTGCTCTATTCTTTGTCAAGGTTAATGGCAGACCCTGATACTAAACAAAACCGTTTGGAATGGGTTCCGCAAGAGGCACAATTTGCCAAGACCGGAGACATTTTGTATTGGGTCGGTTGCCTACCTTACTTCAACGTTGTCTTCGACGACATCGGCGTACAACACATTGAAATCGCTCAGAGTATGTTGAAGATTCTGAATTTTGCTGGAATTAAACCCGTTTTGTTGGAAAATGAAAGGTGCTGTGGACACGACCTATCCTTTGCAGGAGATTTAGAGAGCTTTGAAAAGTTAGCGAAGATGAACGTGACTGCCATAAAAAAGAGTCGTGTGTCCACGGTTGTAACAACCTGTCCCGAATGCTACCGAACTCTCAAAACAGACTATGCTGAACTACTCGGCAAGCCCAAGTTTGAAGTTTTACACGCGTCAGAGTTTCTAACTAACCTAATTGCTGAAAGTAAGATCAAGTTCAATGGAAAATTAGGCATGAAGGTTTCTTATCAAGACCCGTGTAGGCTTGGTAGACACATGGGCGTTTATGATGCGCCTCGTAAGGTTATAACAAGCATTCCGGGCGTAGAACTTGTAGAGATGGAGAGAAACAGAGAGAACGCCTTATGTTGCGGCGTAAGCGCATGGATGGGTTGCGGCAGACACTCGAAACAGATGCAGATAGAAAGGTTGGCAGAGGCAAAGGGCACAAAAGCCGACCTGCTGGTGACCGCATGTCCAAAGTGTCAAATTCATCTGAACTGCGCTTTGAGTGAGAAAATACCAGTGAAAAAAGAGGAAGTAGCCATAGAGACATGTGACCTATCTGTTCTAGTGGCACGAGCGCTGAACTTGACACAGACGCCCCAAATGGTGGAGATGATTAGAAATGAGTGAGAAACCCTCAGTGCTAGTCATCGGAGGCGGAATCGCTGGGATACAAGCAGCACTGGACCTCGGGGGAAGAGGATTCCAAGTCTACCTTCTCGAGGAGACGCCCACCATCGGGGGAAGAATGGCTCAGCTTGACAAGACTTTCCCAACAATGGACTGCTCCATCTGCATCTTGGCGCCCAAAATGATGGAGTGCTACCGTCACCCCAACATTAAACTGCTCACCTACAGCGAACTCAAAGAAGTGAAGGGCTCAGTCGGCAACTTCCAAGTGAAAATCCTCAAAAAACCCAGATACGTAGACGAAACAAAATGCACTGGCTGCGGCAACTGCGCCGAACACTGCCCGATTGAGGTGCCCAACGAGTTTGACATGGGGTTAGGCATGCGCAAAGCAATTTACATGCCGATGCCTCAAGCCGTGCCGAGATGTATGACCATTGACAGAGAAAACTGCATCGAGTGCAAACTCTGCACCAAGATGTGCCAAGCAGGAGCTGTAGACTTTCAACAGCAACCATGTGACATTGACTTGAACGTGGGCGCCATAATCATCGCAACTGGCTTCAATCAATATGACCCGTCGGAGATTGTTGAATACGGTTACGGAAAGCAAAGAAACG
>Ga0315307_1000973_pt1 | contig 12636 bp, 17 predicted proteins | sample TDP2_MG_FD_203079 | JGI IMG/M metagenome (GOLD analysis project Ga0315307, IMG submission 203079) | Freshwater sediment microbial communities from Lake Towuti, South Sulawesi, Indonesia - TDP2 | ecosystem: Environmental > Aquatic > Freshwater > Lake > Sediment | place: Indonesia: South Sulawesi... | reverse complement strand
AATTTGTAATAGGCTAATCAAAAGCTAACATGGGCAGCATTTTTGGTATTGGAAAAGGATAATAGAAACCAAGAGAAGTTAGAGAAAACGGGTTCTGCCAGAGTGCAGGGGTGGCAGAGCTTGGTCAAACCCGCAATAAGCGTGAGGGGCTAAACGCGCGGGACTCAAGATCCCGTCCCGTAGGGGTACGTGAGTTCAAATCTCACCCCCTGCACCAATCGTATAGCCCTTGAGTATGCTCAAAAAAGTGGGATTCAGCCAACAGGAAAAAGACTATTGTGCGTTAGTCGAGTCTCGTTCCAAAGGCTTTTGAAAGCCGATCCTTGTAATCCTTTATTTTCTTTAAGCCATCTTCAATTTGACAAATCTTGTCTTTCCTCTCAGAAGGTGATGTGCTATTCCATTGCCAGAGCAAATATCCGAGGCTATCTTTGTGATACAGGATCAACTTTGAAAACTGTCTATATGAACACTCGAGGTTTTTTAGTGAAGTTTTCATTTTCGCGCTAGTAAACCCAGCTTTTCCCTCATAGCAGTCAAGAGATTTCATAAAATTCTCACATTTGCTAAAGTAAACATCACTTGCTCTTATATTGTGAAGAAGTTTAAGATATTCCTGCCATTTTTCCTTAGTTAGGTTTTCTGTTTTCAAATCATCGATTAGTGGAAGACTAAAATCAACTATTTGGTTATACCATCCGAGAATGTTGTTCGTGAAATCTTTCAGTTCTGCTTCAAATTTTTCAGCAAGTTTTCGAGTTTTTTCGGTTCGAGAGCGCTTAACTTGAAACACTAAATTTGCCAGACCAATTATTATCGAAAAGACTGAAATTGCTTCGGACATGAAGTCGAATATGATCTATCTTGTTTTAAAAACTTGTTGTCTCTTCTAGGTCTAAAGGCTTCCCGCTACACCAAAACTAATAATCTCTCATCAAAACCGCAATCAGCCCAAATTTTAAAGGTGGAATCAGAGTAATAGGCATTGATGAGATATGGTTACTGTGTTTATTTCTTATGAGACAACGACAGGGTTAGAGTTTGCTAAGCATCTCCGAAAAGCTCTTAAGAAGCGAGAGATTTCCTCTTTCGTTGCGGAAGCAGATATTGATTTAGGAAGAGACCCTTCGCAAACAATTCGTCACAACTTAGAAGAATGCAGGTTTTTTGTGCTAATTCTTACAATAACTGCTTTGAAATCATCAGAGTTAAGGAAAGAGTTCGTTTTGGCTAGGGAGCTTGGAAAACACATTGTCCCATGCATTAAAGAAGGACTTGAGAACTATGTTGAAAAAGAGTTCAAAGAGATACTTGATTTTCAGTATGCATCCTTTAGAACCAAAGAGGATTTGGCCAACACCGTAGTCGAGACAATTCTGCGTGGAGAAGTATTACACTATAAAGATTCATTAAGACGGTTAAAAGAGCCTGTGACGAGAAAGGACCTTGTTGATTCGCTTCTGAGTGAGCTAATACTCACCAGAGACGAGATTTACTTCTGGCTGACCGAACCAGATGTTGACCCTAACGAACAGTACGTTTTTAGAACCCCAAAAAAGATCCTTGAAAAACGGAAAAAAGACGAGTTACGAAAGATCAAGAGAAATATAATAGCCCGTGGTTTTACTATAATAGAATAGCTTGCATAAGGTTGGTTTTGTTTCACCCGAAAGTGGGGCTGATCAAAACAAGAATAAATACTCAAGACTTTCCTGTAGGGGTTCGTCGGTTCAAATTCGGTCCGCCCCGCACCAAATCATTGTTATGTACATAATTTTGGAGGTTTTCGATTGCAATACGAGCTCTACCCCCTAGGTTTTTTTCTATGGGAACTTTAAGCCCAAAATATGCACACTTTGCCATCATAAAATGTTCAGATTTAATAATTGAGACTTTTTTGTAGTTTAGTTGAACGACTTCCTAGAAACGTTTATTAAGACTCGAGATACAATAAGGTGAACTTAAAGGATGAATGAAAATATGAGAAAGAAACGAAGCGCAAGTTTAGAGGATAATAAAGAAAACTTGACATTTGAGATAGTTGTCGATGATATTCTCATATACGACATTTTATCCCGCAAAAGACCAATTTAAAGGCCAAACTTGCACAGCCGCAAGGCCACGCTTGAAAAAGGAGCAACTGAAGAACACAGAATTCCACCAATTCTCCACTTTCTCTATATTTTAACTAAATAATAGGCTTTTACTTTTGAAAAGAATAAGTGAACGCATTTTTAGGTAAAGGAATATATCTTTGCGTGCATTTAGGAAACTTCATAATTAATGATTGATTTATGGGCGAAATCGATGAAACTTACCGACAAGATACTTCAACTCAAAAAAGACAAGAAAGCAGTAATTTTGGCTCATAATTATCAGAGGCCTGAAATTCAGGATATTGCGGACTACGTGGGCGACAGCATAGAGTTAAGCAGAAAAGCCATGGAAGAAAAAGAAGCGGAAATAATAGTTTTTTCTGCTGTGGATTTTATGGCTGAATCAGCGGCAATATTAAACCCAGAAAAGAAGGTTTTGTTGCCGTCTCTTGGTGCGCGTTGTCCTATGGCTCAGATGCTTACTGTTGATGAAATTAAGAGGTGGAAGGTGCATTATCCTCTTTTGCCTGTGGTTTTGTATGTGAATACTTTGGCTTCAGCTAAAGCCTATTGCGACGTATGCTGTACATCTGCAAATGCTATAGAAGTGATAGAATCTTTGAACTCTGAAACAGTATTGTTTGGACCAGATCGCAACTTGGCTGAATATGTTCAAGAGAAAACTGGAAAGACAATTATTCCAATTCCTGAATGGGGCTTTTGTCCAACACATTTGCTTTTCCAACCTGAAGATGTGCAAGTCCTTAAGACGCAGTATCCAAACACTGTTGTTATGGTTCATCCTGAATGCACCTTTGAAATGAGAAACATAGCAGATTTTATTGGAAGCACTTCTCAGATGTGCCGTCACGCAAGAGAAACCAATGCTAAAACTTTCATTGTAGCTACTGAAGAGGGACTTCTGCACCGTTTAAGAAAGGACAATCCCAGAAAAAGGTTTATTTTAGCCTATGAGGAGGCTGTTTGCCCAAACATGAAATTAAACACTCTGGAGAAGCTTTATGCGGCTTTAAAAGAAGAGAAACATGTGGTTACTGTTCCAGAATCCATAGCGAAAAAGGCTAGCAAAGCTCTAGAAAAAATGTTTGAGATAACAAACTAAAAGGGTTATATCGAAATAAGCATTGCCCTGAGCATCTTTACTCCCCTTTTTGCAGCTAACTCATCGCTTAGCCGCCTAACTTCAACAGCGTCGCCCTTCACTGCTATAGCTTCTAAACAGTCGCGTTCGCTTAAGTGAATATGCATTGTTGAACAGATTATATGGGCATGGTGATGCTGAACATCGGTTAATGTGCTTTCCAGTCCCTTTACTTCGTGATCGTAAAGCATCATTAAAACTCCTGCTTGAGCCCCTTTTTCTTCTTGAAGCCACTTCTTCTCAGAAACAAACATTCTAACTGCGTCTTGGATGGCTTTTGACCGGTTTTCGTATCCTATCTTGCTGAGTATTTTGTCGAAATCTTTGAGTAAGTCTGGGGGAAATGTTACGCCTACTCGAATTATTTTAGTCATGAATCTCCCGTTGTAAGTAGAGAAAACTCGTCATAAAGCTTTTATTCTCTTTTGTGCTCTGCGGTGAGTAGCCCTCTCATATAGACTGAATTTTTGGTTATCTAATCTTGGCAAAGCTTATGTGACTTCAGCCTTTGCGGAAATTCTGTTATGCCTAAAACAGAAACGTAATGCGTATGCAACATTTCTCCTAAACTTTAAATGCTCAGATACTGATCGGCTTTTCAGTGAAATGAGCTCTCCTACGTGGTTGAAATTAACATTTGAAGGATTACGGGTAACACTATTGTTTTGTACGTAGTTCTGTTCAAATATGTGATTTCGAAAACAAGATTTAACTGGTGATCTTCGTTATTCGGGTCGTTAAATACCCAATTCGCTTGTGTATTCATGTAGGAAGGCGAGTTCAAGATTTTAGCCCTACAATATGCTTCGCTTTCTTTAATGCCAAACCACTTTACATTGGTGACTGAAACATTGGATTGAATCATAGAATTGGTTTCGATGTATATTGTAGTGTTTTCGTCAGGGAGATATCTGACAGATAAGGAAACGCCAGAACCTTGCAAAACACTTACATTGACATACACTAAAAAGAATAAGCCGTCTCTTCCGAAAAATGGTCCTACTGAGGGTTCTGGGTTCTCAACATACCATGCGACGTTTACACCTATTCCAACAGCAACTTCGCCGTTAGCATAAGCATTCTCAACTCTCTCACCAATGTTCAAAACAGAAGCCGAAGGACGCTTCATTTCCCAAGTAACAGGGTCCATTGGTACTGTTTCTGGTTTTTGTGGTTCCGGTAAAATACCTGTTAACTTGAAAGTAATCAGCAAGCCTATCGGTAGAATAACTGATAAGAGGGCGATGGAAGCCCACTTCCGTTTAGTTAAGGCTCCCACAATTAAAACCAAATCTATCTATAGGTTTAATTCTTTAAAAAAGTTTATGGTACCTCTTCTAGAACAATTCTGCATATTTTCCCATGTATCACTGTAACACATTCCAAGTGAAATTCAAATGGTTCTCACCGCAAAGTTTTTACGCTCAGTGTTACTATTCTCTTAAAAAGTATTACTAAAAGGAAACAAAATGTATAGAAAAACATATTTCGCTCCCGTAGACATCGCCCTAATAAGCATCTTCTGCGCATTATGGGCCACGCTTAACTTAACATTCGGGCCGTTGGGCTTCGCTTGGTTCGGGCTTCCAATATTTTGCGATTTTTCGGTCTTCTTAACACTTTTGCTTGTCACATGGGCAACTGGCAAGCCCGGAGTAGCCTCCTCAGTTGGCATTATAGGCTCAATAATAATTCTGTTGATAAGAGCTTCACCACACATCATTGGTTTTGCGGCTTCAGCAATAGTTTTCGACATATTAATGTCAGCAAACCACCATAAACTATCGGCAAAAACCTACAATATGTCTGTAGCAGCTTTGGTAACGATGGTATCTGCATATTTTGCAGGAATAGTCATCGGCGTCTTCTTCACGAATAAACCACCAGACTGGACAACAGCAGAATGGGCATTAACCCTTTGGGGCGGATGGCACTTAATAGGCGGAATAATAAGCGTAGCGGTAACATTGCCAATAATTGGCATCTTGGAAAAAGCAAACGTGAGGAAAATCAAAGGTGCTTAAGGAAAAAGAACTTACGTCGGCGATAAAAGAAGCCGAGAGACTGCACGGACATTTAGGTCCTTTTCTAGTTATTGGAGTCAGAATGGGAAACATTGTTAAAAGAATTTTGAACCCAAACAAAGGAGACAACAATCTATTATATGCAACCGTGACAGCCCCCCTTCTAACACCCTTTTCATGTATCATCGACGGAATTCAAGCCACAACCAAATGCACCATCGGAAATCAAAAATTAAGAATAAAAAACTCAAAAAAAGAAATATTCGCACATTTCCAACTGCAAAATTCAGATAAAGCGTTGAAAATATCTGTTAATCAAAAAATAATAGAGGAATTAATAAGTAAAATTGCAGAAGGTGTCTCCAATGAAGAGCTTGCATGGAAAATTGCTCGGATGCCAGAAAACCAACTGTTTACTATTGGAAAACAATAAATACTTTAGCAACTAAGCATTGCGAATGAACATGCAGAATTTGGAAATCGCCAAAAAACGTCTTAACGAAAAAGGTTTATCACTTTCCATTGTGAATAACGGCGAGATAGTTTTTGAAACTGTTTCTCATGGAATTTCCGGTTTTTTAGAAGCCATCGAAAAGCTTGGAGAAAAGCTTGAAGGTGCGTCTGTCGCGGATAGAGTTACTGGAAAAGCAATTGCGCTGCTATGCGTTTACTCAAAAGTTGAAGCAGTTTATGCAGTAACCTTAAGTGAAAGGGCAAAGGCTGTGTTCGAAAATTATGAAGTTTACCACGAATGGAACAACCTAGTCAAAAACATACTTGACGCTAATAAGGCAGGAATATGCCCCTTTGAAAAACTGGTGACAAAAATTTCAAATCCAAAGGACGCCTACAGAAAGTTTAAGGCTTTACAGAAATCTTTAAAACATGGCAAACGAACATGAATGAGCAGTAAAGATAAACAGTTCATATTAGAAGAAAATGGAACTGAAGCATGCCAACGAAGGGGGACTCGTGAAAATTAAGGAGAAAGAGTGAAATGAACGCACAACCTGTTCAAGTGACAGATTCAAGCTTTAAAGAAATAGTCAACAAACATTCGCTAGCAATAATTGATTTTTGGGCACCATGGTGTGGTCCATGCCTAGCCTTAGCCCCTGGAATTGAGGAGCTGGCCGAGGAACACACTGGAAAAGTCTTTGTTGGAAGGCTTAATGTTGACGAAAACCCGATGACTGCGGAGCGTTTTAAAGTTTTTAGCATCCCAACCATGTTAATAATGAAATATGGAAGGGAAGTTGACAGAATTGTCGGGCTTGTTCCCAAAAAGTATATTGAAGCCTTGTTAAGAAAGCATTTGGGATAAGGGAGAATATGGATATTCCAGAACGCAGGGTAATAGGCGCGTTGCTACTTCTTTTGGGAGTTTCCTTCCTAGCTGTGGCCATATACACGGGTCAATTAAACGCAATAGTGGAAATGCTGAAAGAGATTTTCAGCACAGTCTTAGCCTAAAACTCTTAAACTGACTCTGCATAAGTTTGGTTGTAAAGTCAGCTTCACGATTTAGTGTGGATGATAAATTTGAGCCCGCCAATAATTGAAAGCAAAAACGGAGAACGAGAAGCAATCCTGGAAGCAGCTAAACTCATGTTAGTAGCAGCGAGAACAGCTCCAAAATCAGGCGGTATAGACGATGTCCTAACTTTGATCATCTACGGCAGAAAGAAAGATGCTATTGCAAGTAAAATGGAGGAAATAGCCGAAGAAAGAAAAAATGAAGGATTTAGACGAGACGCAAAAAATGTTAGAGATTCAGAAGCCATCGTTTTAATCGGTGTTAGGGGAAACAAAAGTTTTGGACTAAACTGTGGCGGATGCGGCTACAACAACTGTAAGGAATTTGAGCAAGCGGAAAAAAGGCTTGGAGAAGACTTCTTTGGTCCAACATGCATTTTTAAAGCTCTAGACTTTGGAATAGCTTTAGGGTCGGCCGTAAAAATCGCAAGCACATTAAACATTGACAATCGCATAATATATCGTGTCGGAACAGCCGCATTAAAGCTGAAATTGATGCCGGAAGCAACAGTTATAATGGGAATTCCAATATCAGCAAAAGGCAAAAACATCTACTTCGACAGACGGTAACCTCCCAGCTAGCTTTGACTTTTCATTTTCTCATGCATTTTTTCAAGTGTCCAGCGGATGCTTGACTTAAGTTCTCTCAAACGGTCTTGGCCAACATTTTTGATAACTATTTCACGGATCATGTCACCTTCCCTGACTATGTTGTAGGAGAAAATCTTTTCTGGTGCTATTTGCCCGGTTCTAGCAAGTTCGCTGTCCTTTTCCTGCATTTTTGCCAAAACTCTTTCCACTAGAAAAGGGGTAAAAGGTGGCGTGTTAACGTTGAAGTTTTTGTCTTCTGCTGGTACCATCTGCAATGAATCTTCACTTACGTAAAGTGTTGCAAGAAGCTCGCCTGTGGCTGTCCTTAAGGGAATTACGCTTTCATGCTCTGTTGGAGGTTGAGGAGAAGAGGGTTCAGCTATTACCTCTTCCTTTGGTGGTAAAGCCTCGATTTCAGCGGGTGGTTTTGTTATTTCCGCGCGTTTAAATCCTTTTTCTAATAGTATTAAGTTTACTGCTTCAAGTGTGGCTTGTAGCTCTTTAAGTTCAGATTCCAGTTCTTCAACCTTTTTTTCAAGTTTTTGCTTAAACGAGACAAGTCTCTTTATTTTTTCAGCATCCTGAGACATCGCTTTTCACAATAATTATTTTAGAAGCTTTTCCTTTATCAAACCTTTGAGAAGTTTTGTTCAGAAGCTAGGCTAGTTCTTCAATAGTGTAGTTTTTATCGGTAATGTTCGTATTAGAAAGGGATGAAAGAGGTTTCAGTTTGACTTTTAGTTCGCTCTTAAGAAAACGTTCAAACTCTTGGAAAACAGGGCTATCCGTGTGGTTCAGTTTAACGCATAGATTTTTTCCCTCTAATAAGGGGCTTAGGTCATAAAGGGCTATTCTACCAGAAAAGTCTGGATTCTCAAAAACCAATTTAACAAGAGTCTCTGAAGGCGTCTCCGAGAACAGCCATGCAGTGTAGGATGCCTCAACCACACGATAAGATAAACCTTCTCGAACCACACACCTTCTATTTGAAACTATCCTTTTAAAAGAAGAGGGATGAATATCTCTAGCCCATAGAAAACTATGATAATTATCATCCATTTCAATCCAATCTTCACTTTCAGAAGTTCTCCAACCGCGAAATCTACACAAATCTTTAAATTTTTTCACAATCTCCCAAACTCTAGGCATCTTCATCTTTTAATCACAAACCTCTTTCTGTGAAAATCTTCTAGAACAATATTCTATTTAGTCAGCCATAAATTTAAACTTATTTGTCAGTTTATTCGCAAAAATGTAGGAAAAAATTCCTCAGATTGAAAGTTTGTAGACAATTAGAGTTTTTATTGACAAATTTACGGAAACAAATTTCTACATTTTTCCGATAGCAAATAATAAATTTAGACACAAATTACTTGATAGTGGAAGAGGCAGAGCCTGTATTGAAGCTGAGAAACAACACTTTAGCCTTAGATACTATAGATCTAGGAATTTTGGAGGCTTTACAAGAAGACGCAAGGCAGACTTACACAGCCATAGGCAAACGTTTGGGAATAGCCCATTCGACAGTTTACGACAGAATAAAGAGAATGGAACTGCAGGGAATAATCAAGAAATATACAGCTCTAATAGATGCTGAAAAGGCTGGAGCAAAAAACATCACAGCGATAATGACAATTTACACAGACCCTAAAGAAAGCGAGAAAGTTGCAAAAACCCTTTGTGAGGCACCACAAGTGCTAGAAGTTTACACATCTCTATCAGAGGAACTCCAAATAATAGCTAAGGTTGTTGCAGAAAATCAGGAAAGCCTACACACATTCATCGCCAATTCAGTTGCGCCTCTGGCTGGAGTATTAAGAATTCGCACGTCAATAGCTACGAAGAAGTTTAAGGAAACCCAATTTTCAATAGTCAATAATCCTAAAGAGTTAACATTTATAAATGAAAAACATAATAAAACTGGAGGAAACAAACCTTGAAAGAAGAATTGAATCTAAGAACCCTTCCAAGGGAAAAAGCATTCTATTTTTTCACTTCTATTGGAAATTACACGGGTCAAAGTGCAGCATCCTTGAAAGAGTTTATGGAGAAAATAGGTGAAGTAAATATAAAATCACTAGAGTTTCATCTTTACCGTGGAGATTTTAAGAAGTGGACAGCCGAAGTCTTACAAGATGAGGAATTAGCGAAAGACTTGGGGAGACTTCAAGAAACAAATATGTCTGGAGATGCATTGCGCAATCAACTTCATGCAACTGTTTTAAAACGTTATAAAGAATTGACGGGTCAGTTTATTTCGCTGAAGAAAAATCCTTCGATCTAAACATTCATTTGCAAGAAAAGTGGAGATAACGCCTCCCAAATTGTAAAATGTCGACGCTGTGGGGGAGGATTTTGCTTCTGTAATTAAATCTGATATTTTTAAATCTCTAACTGACAGTGGATAAAACTCCATTCGACTTGTTACGTTTTCGTTGGTGACGGGATCATGGTACTTATGCAAACTCGTCATAGCTCTGGCACCTTCCAACGTTTTATTTTTGCCCAGAAACATTTCTAGAAACATAGCAGTTTCGTGATCTGTATCATTAGGTAGAACAATTTCTGTCCATCCAACGTAGGCTTTTGCTCCTTTATTGATAAAAGCCTGCGCCGTTTCATAGCATTCTGTTTTCAAGCTCCAACAACCCATAGCTATGACTATACTTTTCGGGAAGTTGCCCTCCAAGTTCCCTATAAACTTTGGTGTAATGGCAAAATAGAACCGTCCAGACTGCTGTTCAAACAGATATTCGCCTTTGGTTATAAGCCCGTTTCTCCGTTCCTCGAGGTATTTGTTTTCATCATATGGTTCGGAAGTGAATAGGTCTACTATTGTTTCATTTGCTCTTAATGCAGAGTGTGCTCGTAGTATTATTATTCCATAAGTATTTTTGGCAAGTTCCTTGTAAAAAGTAACATTTACGGTTTTGCTTTCATAATAGTATACGCTAAAACCAGCTTCTTCTAAAAGATTGGTCGCTGTTTGCCTGAATGTTGCGTTTGGAAAATGTTGAGATAGCTGGTCAATTATTGCGGCTTTTAAAGAAAATTTGGTTTCTTGAGTTTGAAAAAAAGTTTTGTAAGCTACAAGGCCTGACACGATAATAGCACTGAGCCCCACAGATAGAACTAATAATCTTTTGTTTGGAAATTTTTTCTTTTTAGAATTGACCTTTTTCATTTACTGAACTCCAAACGGCAACTAAAATAAAGAGGGAAAGAAGCCTATTTTCTTTTGCGCTTTATAAGGCTTAATACTGCACCAAATAGGGCGATTAGCATTATGTAGACCGTTATGTAGGATACTGGGGTTTGTTGAGTTAGCGATATCGAGTAACCTCCCACGGGCACAGAGGGTAAGTATCTATAGTAGGCTGTCGCTGTGTGAGGCTCATTCATGTTTACATTTATGGAAGGGACGTCATCCCCTTGAGAGAGTCCGTCAACTTCCCAGTGGAGAAACTGGTAGCCCGCAACCGAGGGAGCGGTCAGAGGAACGTTTGTTAAGGGATCATACCAACCTTCTCCTGGAATACTCACGATACCAGACGGGTAAGTTCCAACAATTAGGTAGTATTGAGTCTTCCAGAGCCAAGTTATTGATGAAGGCTGAGTTATTGTGAAAGCTACTGATGAACCTGTTCCTGAACCTGGAACGCTTCCCATTCCATTCCAACCAGTGCATACGTAATGTGTGCCTGGTGGACCTGGTGATGGAGAAGTGACCGATGCTGTTATGAGTTTATTATCGTCAAACCATCCGCTTATTGGATTGGGGGAGCCGTAGGGAGAGGAGACTGCTAAATAGTATTGCAACTGGTAATTGGCTGTTGCGGTCTTGGGATTATCCATAAGCACTCTTGCTTGGTTACCAACACCAGTTGGAGTGGCACCTGTCCATGATCTAAAGTCATATCGGGATTGCCCAGAGACTTTGTCCACGTTTTGAACAGCGTCGACGGTGGCTGTGAAATCGCTGTCATACCATCCTTCTCCAGAGACAGCCGCTGGATTGAGTGTTAATACCTCAGCAGGATTAGTGTCCACGGTTAAATAATACTGGATCTTGTAGTTTCCAGTAATCGTTAGAGGATCATTTACTGTCTGTGGTGAAGCAGGATTAACACCAGTAAAAACGTATCTTACACCAGGAGAACCGAGCACAATATCTTGGTACGTGTATGTAATCTCAGAACCCGCCCTAACCCAAACACCGAAGGGAACGGTCTGGGTTGGGTCAGTGTCCGCAGTGTATGTGACAGTGGGAGCTACAGCCGACCCAGTTTGGGTGAATGATACCAAGTATTGGGTTTTGTAGTTTCCTGTAACTGTCACAGCGGACGTTACAGTGATTGGTGAAGTAGGTCCGCTCACATCAATTAGGCTGAACCTTTTGCCTAAAACACTGCTTGACACTATACTATTATAAGTGTATTCTACAACCGTTTCGCTGTCGACCCAAAAGCTGTAAGGAAGTTCACCATAAGTCTTTCCTGAATCATCAACCGTTACAATCGTGTTCAAAGCTGACTCGTCTAAACCTGTCTGATCAAAGGTGACTTTGTATTGGGTTACGTAGTTAGCTGTTACAGTCTTAGCATTATCCATAAACACGGTAGTGGAAATTGCCGAGGGATCAGCTATTTCAGACATAACGCCAGTGGTCCAACCGTTAAACCGATAACGAGAAGCCCCAGGTACAATGCTTACGAATTCTGGAGTAAAAATGGGAGCGTTCGTTCCAGCGTCATACCAATCCATACCAGCAGGCGTTGTGACTCCTGAAGGGCTTGTTGTCAAGGTTAAGTAGTATTGAGTGATATAATGGGCTGTGGCAGTGTGGCTAGCATTCATATGAATAGAGATTTCATGAATGCCTATGCCTTGGCTGACTCCGTCAACGTCCCAGTAATCAAATCTGTACCTTGTGCCATCTGGACCTGGGAAGAATTCAGTCGCTGTTAAATTGGCAAAGGTGCATGCGTTGTACCATCCCTGTCCAGGAATTGTTCCAATACCTGGTGGATCCGTTCGGACGGTCAAATAATAACGTATTGGCGGAGGTGGTGTGGTAACTTCAAAACGGCAGTCTACATAGTGATCCTCACAAGTTCCAGACGAATCAGATGCCTGCCTTACATGAAGAATCCACGTTCCAAGCTGAGCGTCCGATGGCAATAAATAGCTTCCAGTCATTGAAGTTACGCTAGTCGTCCAGCTACCA
>Ga0315307_1000972_pt1 | contig 12643 bp, 8 predicted proteins | sample TDP2_MG_FD_203079 | JGI IMG/M metagenome (GOLD analysis project Ga0315307, IMG submission 203079) | Freshwater sediment microbial communities from Lake Towuti, South Sulawesi, Indonesia - TDP2 | ecosystem: Environmental > Aquatic > Freshwater > Lake > Sediment | place: Indonesia: South Sulawesi... | reverse complement strand
TTTCTCTCCGTCGACCTTCCATATTCCCTCGTTTCCGCAGACAGGCGCGAGGTGTCCCTTGAAGTCTCTCGCGGTTGTGTCCTTTGTGACGCCTACCAGCAGGACGTTGTTCTTCCAGCATTCTTCGATGAGCATTTCCATGCAGTACAATGTTAGGAACGCTAGGTCCTGGGTCGTAATCCAGTGCTCGCCATCTTTCTTCCTCATGCGCATCGGGTTTCCCGATTCCCCCTCGAAGAACTGTTGCCCGACTATCTCCACGAGCTTCCTTATGCGTTGCCAACTCTGGAGGTAGAGCGGGTTAGGCGCGTACTTATCTCCTGCCTTGAGCAGATAGCCCTCCTCAACGGATTTCTCGAGGAAGTTCAGGGCTCTCCTCCTCCGATCATCAGTCTGTATCCCCAGACCTCTGCAGATCTCCTCCAGGCCCAGAGGTCTTCCAGCTTCCTGTATGTGAAGGACCAGGGCGTACCGGATGTAGTCCCCCCTGGCCGGTGGGAGTGCTAGCCCGGGGTTGACTGTGTGCTGTCTGCCGTAGCCCATGTCGTTCTTGTCTACGGGAACCCCGTCGACCTCGTAGCCGTGTATCGCCCCCTCGGTCACCCATCTCGACCTTCTTGATGTGTCGTAAGTTAGGCTGTTGAGCGTGGTGGATAGGCTTCTGTCGAGGAGGATGAGATCGGCTTCTCTGTTCCTTGCTATCTGGTAGGCGAGATAGTATTCCGAGAAGGTCATTACCCAGCTCGCTATTGTGGAGTTATCGACCACGGCTTGCTCTGTCATAGCTCTGCCCACCGTGGCCTGCCCCGGTTCTCTCTCGGCCATCACTGCTTCATCCACCTCGCTGACCTGGTCCACGTAGATGGGGATGCAGCTGGAGACTCCCTTTCCCCGTTCGATGAAGCCTGTTGCACAGTTCACCTTGGGTGCTTGCCCCTTGTGGAATTCTATCGTGCCTGTGGCCGCGTAGGCTCCTCCCCAGAAGACCGCCAGACCTGAGACGAGCTTCTGGTCCTGCGAGCCGTCTACAGCCGCGAACCTCACCTTGTCCGTTCCGAACATCCTTTCAGCTGTTTCGACGGCTCCGTCGCGGTCGAAGTTCGAGACCATTAGGTCGGAGATGAAGTCTTTGAAGGTTTCGACCGTGGATTCGAGTTTGCCTCTTGTCTGGTCGACCTGGTCTTCTGCACCTCTTCTAAGAAGCTCTCCCAGGCGCTTAACCTGTGAACTGAGGGTGGAGGACAAATCTTTCCCTTCTACCTGTTTCGAAGGGACTAAAAACACCCACCAACTTAAAGGCTTGCGCTCACCGAGACGCAGAGCGAAACCGTAGTGTCCAAGCCGGATCCCCGATCTCCTTCCGATTCGCCGGGGAGCCTTTCTCTACGCCGATCCATCGATGATCGATTGAGGTGACTGTAGCCGTAGTTTTCGATCATGGGTCCACCGGACCCATGCGGCGATTGGAGCAGCCAGTAAGAGCGCTGTCATCAACGCCACTAGTATCGTCAACCAGAGGGAGGGCTCATGACTCACTGGACACGGCTCCAAGAGTGTTGTCGCAGCCGTGACAGTCATGGTTGTTGCTAGGGGCACCGTCGACACGATCGAGGTCGTGAGGGTGACGGTCGCGGTTTCCGCGGCCAGCCTAGACGTTATGCTGACCGCTGTCATCGATATGGCAGTCACAGTGACCCGACTCGAGGAGGACGTGGATGTCTCGCTCTGGCTATAGGTGGTTTGTCCGAGCAGCTGCTCAACCTCTGATGCGAGCACCGCTTCCTCTGTCAGGCCCACGTCGATCGATCGATCGCGAACCACGTGTATCACCTTATCCATATGTGCGCCGTTTCCCTGGTCTCACAGAACCGCGTTCGATCCCCACGCGGTCGCCCAGTCATTCAAGAGGGTAGCGATTGCTTTCTCTCAAGGCCATCGAGAGCTAAATGTTCTTTGCTATAGACCCAGCAACTGACCGCAAACTCGTCACTGCGGTTGACGAGCGTCCCCCTCAACAAAAGCTCCGATTGAAGACCTGTGACAGAAAGATAGCTATTTCAGGCTGCGAAACGAGCTGAAGTGCTTTGTGGCCGGCCTACTTCAAGCCCAGACTCTGGAAATATTCACGCTCTTAGGTATGCTCAGACAGAGTCATGCGAGAAAGCATCGGAGGACCATTGGGTGAGGAGGTTTGGGCAATGGCTCTGGTGTGGTGAGATGATCGATCAGCCGCCAAGAAGTCAGCTGACTGAACAACTCCATGAAACTGCGCCCAGAAGCAAGAGATTTCGAGAAAACTTCCTTTTCGATCAATCGTTGCTTCCGTGGCAACAGCCATTGATCGAATGTCGGAAATCATCCGCGAGCTCGCGTAGATGACTTGTGCACGCGTTCGGTCGACCGATCAAGTTTCGTTCTCAGTCATTTCACAGAATATGAAGTCCGCATCCCGTATGTACCGTGGTCATAAACTCTTTAAGCTAGCGCGGCGGATCGATCCCTGAACCTCTTATGGTGAAGTTCGGCGTATATCCTCCTCAAATTGGATCGAACTATCAAAGCATAAGAAAAGTGGTTTCTGAAGCTGAGAGACTTGGCTTTGACTCGGTTTGGATGTCGGATCATCTTACGCTTCTACTTGAGGACGCCCCATTCCTAGAAGGTTGGACGACATTGTCCGCCATCGCGGTGGATACCAAAAGCTTAGAATTGGGGACAATAGTTATTTGCAACACATTTAGACATCCTTCACTTCTCGCCAAGATGGCTGCAACCTTGGACGTGATCAGCGGCGGGAGACTGATTTTTGGAATAGGCGCAGGATGGATTAGAAAGGAACATATTGCCTACGGCATACCTTTTTCCAAGCCATCTACTCGCATAGAACAGCTCAGAGAAAGTCTTCAGATCATTAAGAAGATGTGGACCGAGGAAAAAGCTAGCTTCCGGGGAAAGTATTACACCATAACGGAAGCCATTGTCAACCCTAAACCAGTCCAGAAGCCTCATCCCCCCATTCTGATCGGTGGAAGTGGAAGGAGGTTGCTGAAAGTGGTAGCTGAGCTTGGTGACTACTGCAATTTTGATCGACTTACTCTGCAAGAGAGCAGACATATGCTAGACATCATGGAAGAACACTGCTCGTCTATCGGACGCGATGCCAAGAAAATCCGCCGATCCTTTGTTGGGGAGATAGTTATGGGCGAAAACAAAGAGGAAGTAAGGCAAAAACTCGAGAAAGCATATGAGAACTTCATGACGACCACGAGACATGCAAGAAGAGAGCCAATTGGTCTCTATGCAAGTCGGTTCCGTCCAACACCGATCGATGACTACTCGGAACGTCGTATCGTTGGTACCCCAGAGCAGTGTATCGAGAAGATTGAGAAATTCGTCGATCTTGGTGTAGATCATTTCATACTTGTATTCCCCGAAATTGCCTTCTCTGAGGTCAAAGATCTGAAGTGTCTAGAACTGTTTGTGGAAGAGGTCTCTCCGTCGTTTGCTTGTAGGTGAAGATCAGGCGCCCTAGCGTTAGTTTTCCGCGATGGCCAAGTTCAAGAGCACTTTCTCGATACAGTTTGACCGAGTAGTCGATAGCCACGAATATGGCATTAAGTGAGCCGGGAAGCCTATTTGCGAGATAGGCGAACAGGTCTACCGGTGTTCAGTGACTCATGGACCGCAAGTGCTATCTCCGTAGCAGCCCTTCCATCCTCAAGGGTACATACTGGCCCTTCCTTGTCCAAGATATATCGAGTGAAGTGCTCAATTTCTTCTCGGAGAGCTCCACCTATGCGTCCATGTACCTCCGGCCAGTACAGTACCTCAGACAAAGGTTTAACTCCTTCTCCGTCGAGCAGACGCATCGTACCCACTCCGCTGGTTTCGGAAAAGCAGTCGATTACAACGCAACCTTCCGTGCCCGTTATTTCTAGTTTTGCAACGGTATGAGGTTTCGGCCTACCACCACCAGTTTCGTAGCAGCCGATTGCGTCATTACGGAACTTCATGAGTACCCAGACGGCATCATGCACTTCAACCATTTTTGCGGCCTGCGACTTCATCGCGCCCTCGGCGTAGACACTCTCCACTTCAGTCTTCATTATCCAGCGCATGATGTCGAAGTCATGAACACCGAGGAAGATGGGAAAACTTGTTCCCAAACGCTTCATATATTCCAGGGAATCCGAGCCAGATAACACCCTCCTCGCATTGACAGATTTGGGTTCGCCTATAGCGCCCTCGGAGACAAGTTCTTTCGCCCTGAAGTACGTCGGATCGAACCTTAATACGAAGCCGATTTCCATTTTTACACACGCCGACTTCACCGAGGAGATAATTGCGTCTGCGTCCTCGAGGGTTGTTGAAAGCGGCTTCTCCAAGAGGATGTGTTTGCCTGCTTCCGCGGCTCTAATTACTGGATCGCGGTGCAATGAGTCTGGAGTGCAGATGCTGACAGCCTCGATCTCTGGGTCCCTCAGAAGCTTCTCGTAGTCGACGTACCACTTTTTCGCACCAAGTTCCGAGGCAACACTCTTAGCTTTTTCCTCCACAACGTCACAGACTGCAACTAGCTCGGTACTAGAAATCTCTTTGTAAACCCTCGCATGTTTAAATCCTATAAAGCCTAAGCCGACGACCCCCACTCTTATCATAGACGAACAACTCTCTCACACATCCATATTCTATATAAGGGTTAAAGCATCGTAACGATTGGCAAAGGAACCAAGAAGAGGAGTCGCAAGGTGGCCGATGTCACGTTGTTTGTCACACAGCACCTGCCGAGGCTTTCGAAAACCATAGAAAGATCTTTGTCTTCATAGACCTAAGAAAGAGACCAGGTAACACGTCTTGTCGCGCGTTCAATCTGATCGACCGATGTGCCTGACATGATTAGATTAATAAGCTCCTGAGGATTCAAGACATCCTAGGGGGAAAGACAACGAAAAGGGTGAATGTCGGCATTCTGGGTTACGGTTTCGTTCAGTCGGTTTTCCATATGCCCTGTTACAAGCAGATTCATGAAGCGAACGTCGTAGCAGTTGGAGGAAGGCGGAAGCAGGCTGTCAAGGAGTTCGCCGATAGCTGGCGAATAAGAACAAGCTATTCAGGACAAGATTACCTAGAGAAGTTATGCGCTGACCCTGAGGTTGACGTCGTGGACATAGGGTTACCAAACTTTCTTCACAAAAAGGCGGCAGAGGTGGCGGCTGAGAATGGAAAGCACATCATATGTGAGAAGCCGCTAGCGCGTAGTGTGGACGAGTCTAAGGATACACTGGATGCGGTCGTGAAAGCCGGAGTGATTCATTGCTACGCTGAGAATCAAATATTCGCACCACACGTAACCAAGGTGAAGGGAATGATCGAGAAGGATGCGATCGGGGATGTTTTTTGGATAAGAAGCAGGGAAGCACACTTCGGACCGCACTCTGCTTGGTTTTGGGATCCCAGCCTCGCTGGCGGCGGCGTCTTGATGGACATGGGCTGCCATTCAGTTGAGGTGGCTCGATACCTCATCGATAGAAATCCGATAGAGGCTTGCGCTTGGAGCGCCACACTCGTTCATACAACTGAAGCAGAGGATAACGGCCTTGCCTTAATTAGGTATGAAGGCAACGCACTTGGGCAGTCCGAAAATAGCTGGGCGGCTCATGGCGGGTTAGACCTACGATATGAGGTCTATGGGTCTGATGGTGCCTTTTTTGTCGACATAACCAGAGAAACCGGCATTAGACTCTTCACCATTGCTCCAGAGGAGAAGGTAGGATATGTTGTTGAGAAGGCAGAAGCCAAGAAGGGCTGGATGTATCCGATCTACCGAGAGCATGAAGTCTACGGGTATCTATCCGAGTTGCAACATTTCATATCAAGCATTCTAAAGGGCGAGATGCCAACAGAGACCTTCAAAGACGGATACAACGTCAACCTAATACTTGACGCTTGCTACAAGTCGATAAGATCAGGAAAATGGGAACATATCCGACTACCATAAGACCGAACATTCATTTATAAGTGAGTGTGTACAAACAGTGACATTTCCATATAGATGCGTCCTGCCTGAGAATGGTGAAGCCAATGAAGAGTGAGGCAGATGAAAGAAAGGCATCAATTACTTGAGGAATTCAGGAGAATAGTTGGTTCTAAGTATGCTTCAGATGATCCGTACGTTTGTTTGAGCTATTCTACGGATTCGAATATCTTCGATTTGACCGATCCAGCGTCCCCGGCAATGGTGGTAAGACCAGGGGGCACAGGGGAGATTTCAAGAATATTGCGTCTGGCAAACAGGACAAGAACGCCCGTGTACGTTAGGGGGGGTGGAACCGATGCCGGAGGTAGTCGAGGGGAGGAAATGTGCAACGCTATTCTAATCGATATGACGCGAATGAATGATGTAATAGAGATAGACGAAAGTTCTCTTACAGTTACCGCACAGGCTGGAACAACTTGGGGCAAACTCAATGCTGAGGTGGAGAAAACGGGGTGGAGGTTGGGTTTCAAGGGGCCCTATTCCGGTTACGCATCAACTATAGGTGGAAGCGTGGCCTCTCAATCCAATGGTTACGGAAGTACCATGTATGGCGTAGTTGCCGAAGAGGTTACGAATTTGACCATAGTTCTCCCAAATGGAGATGTGCTGGAAACTGGTTCGGCCGTGAACCCAGACGCTAAGAGGTTTTACAGGTTCTGCATAGGCCCGGATTTGACTGGTATTTTCATTGGCTCAGGTGGTTGTTTTGCGGTTATCACTGAAGTGACTTTACGGATATATCCGAAAGCTACTAGTGCCGGTTATGGTGCTTACGCATTCAAGGATTACGAATCCAGCCACAGGTGCTATTATCGTTGGCTCAAACACAGGGTGGCTGAAGATGTTGCATGGTATGCGAGAGATGGGTTGGAAGTCATGGTTCCAGAGCTCGCGAAAAAAGGTTTCGAGGCGATGAATACCTTTGTTGTCGAGGATGTAACGCGCGAACTTATTGAAGCTAGGAAAAAACTGCTTGACACAATAGCCCAAGAGGAAGGGGGAGAACCACAAGATCCCAAGTATGCGAAGGATGGTTGGGATTACAGATTTGAGCTTCTGCCAAGATGGCCAGCGAAGATAGGTCAATGGCAGTGGAATTGTCACATGGTTGCGGCAGGAGACGCACTGGCGGATCTAAAAGGTATTCTGGCCTTCCTCGACTCATTTGAGGAGCAGTGCAGAATTATGAAGATATATCATTCAACTATTAGCATTGCCCATAAGAACGCAGGGCATGTTTCCACCTCCATCTACTATGATCAGAGCAATCCAGAAGTCGTCAGTTTGGTGAGGAAGATGATGAAGGGCATGGCCAAGAAGGCGATCGAAAGCGGGGGTTGCAATTATTGGCTAGGCAAAATGTGGTATCCATACACCATAATGAGAAACCCCGTGTATCGCGAACTATTGCTTAAGATCAAGAAAGCCTTGGATCCAAATGACATAATGAATCCAGGGGGGTTAGCCCTTCATTCACAAGCCTAGGCGATGACACTGTGAGCTTGTCGCATCTTGAAAACCATAGAAAAGAGATCTATCTATGCTCCAGATGCGGCTACTGCAGAGAGATGGTAAGGGCGAGAGATGGCACCCACTTGATTTGCCCGGTTCGCGAACATACTGGCGGATTCGATGCCTACACCGCCAAGGGGAGGTTGTCCATCGCAAGGGCTCTCTTGGAGCATAGGGTCGAAATTACGGACGGCCTGCTAGATATCACATATTCCTGCACTCTCTGCGGGAACTGCACAGAGCACTGCTTAATGGTAAATCCTGAAGCTTGGCATGCATTTCCCGAAATCAAGCGTCAAGACCACCTAATCGATCCTGCAGCAGTAACAGAGGCGCTAAGAGCAGATATCTTCAACGCCGGACTAGTTCCATCCAAGCATAGGATAATGTTGGAGTGGTGTAAAGAACATCATAACCCATACATGGAGAAGCATAAAGACAGGTTAAGATGGATACCAAAGGAGAGAGAACTCCCGAGCGAGGGAGAGGTTGCCTACTTTGCGGGATGCACAATGCCATATAGAGAGGCTCACCTTTGTCGCGCCGCTGTAAAAATTATGGAAGATGCGGAGGTCAACGTTAGTATCGTACCGGATGAATGGTGTTGTGGATCGATATTTCTAAGAGTTGGAGCAACGGACTTCGCAAGAAAACTAGCAGAGCACAATATCAGTGCCATAGAAACCACAGGTGCCAAAACAGTCGTCACGCATTGTTCTGGATGTTTCAGGACACTGAAACTAGACTATCCAAAGCTTATCGGGGAGTTGCCATTTGAAGTTGTCCACACCACTGAGTTTTTTAGAGACTTGATCAACGAAGGTCAATTACAACCGAAAACCAGAGTTAAGGCTAAGGTGTCTTATCATGATCCATGCCACCTTGGAAGACATGCTGGCATCTACGACGCCCCCAGAGATATTCTGAGAGCGATTCCAAAAATTGAGTTGGTTGAACTACCAAGGACAAGGCAGAACAGCTTCTGTTGTGGGGCTGGTGGCGGAGTGAAGTCATGTTTTCCAGAACTTGCAGCTGATATAGGAACAGACAGAATCAAGGAGGCGGAAGAGGTAGGGGCGGACTGCTTAGTGTCGGCTTGTCCGTTCTGCCTAATCAATCTACGTGACTCAGCAAAGACGCTCAAATCAAACGTGAAAGTTTGCGACATTCTAGAGTTACTTGCCAATCCCTTATGATCGATCGAGGCACTTGCACTATAAACAGCAATAAGGGGAAAATTAGTGCCGCGAATCACGCAATACCATGTCGGTTCGAAAGATTTATGATGCTCCTTCCGTGTCTCAGCGTACCGAAACGCCACACCAATTGACAGCCATCGAAAGATAGATTTTGCAGCATCTGATCATATCATCGATGGTTATGTATTCATCCGTCCCGTGGACGCCTGCACACTCATCCCCGGGGCCAAAGATGACCCCTGGGATGCCTTTCTTGCCGAAGTGCGTCGCATCGCATACCGCTTTGAAACCTGAGAAGATAGGCTCCTTCTCCATCACCTCTTCGAACGCCAGCGCCAACACCTTGCACCCCTCATGATTCGGGGAAACCTCATTTGGATCCCAATGAGGGATGTATTGAACGTCTCCCTCAACAGACCGATCAATCTTTAGTTTTGGCGGGTGTTCCCTTAGCCAGTCATCGGTCAAGGAAACTGATTCCATGACACCTTTTACTTCATTCCAAACCTCCTTGGCCGTTTTCCATGATGGGTAGTAGACCTGGCACGTTACCTTGCAGTAATCGGCTATCGCAGCGACGTATGTCCCGCCTTCAATCAACGTCGGCGTGATAGTGAAGACACCAACTCCCTGTGTATCCTTTGGGATAGGATATCCTCCACCGCCAAGAATCGGATGTCTCCATCGAAGCACCCAATTTCTTTCCAAGTCTCGGAACGCAGAGAGGAACCTCATCGTTTTTCCTATCGCATCCACGCCGACCTCTGAACCTTGTTGTAAACCGTACCGCTGAGGATATGTTATCAAGTTCTTCGTGGCCGTGTGAGTTCCCTTGCCGATCACGGTCATCTCGAAAATGAAAGTGCCACAAGTGGCCGTTCGGATCTCGTCAGCCTTAGTAGGTTCAGCGACTATTGCGAAAGGCGCGACATACCCTCGATCGATCGTCGTAGCAGTGCCGATGGATGCTCCCTCATTTGACTCCTCACCCACTACGCACTCAACATAGATATCACCCTTGAGCTTCACCCCGCTGTCTATGAGTGCCTTGGCCGTCCAGATTGTCGCAGTGTTCCCGCCGAGCATGTCGCTGGAGCCCCTACCATAGACCCTTCCGTCTTTAACTGTGGGCCTCCACGGATCAACGGTCCACCTCTGCAATTGAGCCTCTGGGACGGGAACGACATCGGTGTGGCCGTTGAATATCAGCGACTTTCCCCCACCGGTTCCCTGTATCACTCCTACCACGTTCGGTCTTTTCTGATCTGAATCAGCCGCCCAGTAGTCGACCTTATCGAATCCGAACTCTCCAAGTTCATCCCTAAGCCAATTCTGTGCTGCCAACTCTTCACCCTTTCCGGGTATCCCTGGATTTACAGGCCTAAGCCGAATGTACTCGCACAGGAAATCTACAATGTCTTCCCTGTGTTTATCTATGTAGCGAAATAGTTTCTCCTTGACAGGTGCTGACAACCATCTTCAACCTCCCTCACAATTCTCACGTACACGCCTACTTAAGTCTGCCTTCGATCGATCGCCTTCCAGACCTATCCAGCAGATTGCACATCAGGCTTTTGATATCTGGAGCTTCACACAATTCAGAGCCAGACTTCCACATCGAGACATCTGTGACTGCAAAGATCGATTGACTGAATCATCAACGTACTGCCATGGAGCTCCCATAAGCATATTGAGTATTCATAAGGATGAATTAGAAAGTCATAGCCGGGGTACGAAGCTTAAATAACGCTTGCTTGTAACAACCACATAAGGTATGGAAGGAGAAAATGAGATGTCTAGAAGAGTGGGCATCGGTGTCATAGGGTGTGGTGCAATAGCAGACCTAATTCATTTGCCGGCGTACAAAGAGACAGGCCACGCTCAGTTGCTAGCGGTTTGTGACATCGATGAAATGCGTGCCAAGAGTACGGCCAAGAAGTTTGGCATAGAAGCTTGGTACACCGACTACGAAAAAATCTTAGAACGGAAAGATGTCGATGCTGTAAGCATTTGTACTCCGAACTTCTTGCACTGTGAGCAAGCTGTTGCCGCAGCCGAAGCGGGAAAACATGTTTTTGTTGAAAAACCGATGGCAACCACCTTGGAAGAATGTGACCAGATGATCCGGTCCTGCGAGGGATCTAACGTAAAACTCATGGTTGGTCATAACGAGAGGTTTAATCCTACCAATGAGAAGATCAAAGAAATACTAGATGAGGGACTGATCGGAACAGTGTTCGAGATCAGGTCTCATATATCATATGGAGGGCCCTATGAGGGCTGGCCAGCGGTCTCGGACTGGTTTTTTGACATAGGCAAGGCTGGCGGCGGATGTCTAATTGATGTGGGCGGCCATGTATTCGATGTCTTCAGATGGTTTGTTGGAGATGTTCAAAGTGTCTCTGCCTTTCTCGGTTCTCTAGCAAAAGAAACCAAGGTCGAAGACAACGCAATGGTTCTACTGACTTTTAGAAGAAACGCGATAGGAGAATGCGATATTAGTTGGACCTACAAAGGCTTCGAGAATTCCAGGGAAATCCTTGGAACAGAGGGAGGGATCTTTGTTGGAGCAGCTCCGTCTCCGATAGCAGTTTATACCGAGAAGAAGGTTCCTAAAGCACTTAGAGGATTACTACATCCAACATTCCCGGTAAGCCTGGCCGAGCAGATAGCCTACCAGAAAAAGAAGATATCTCACTTCATAGAGACAATCATGGAAGACAAAGAGCCATTTGTAACGGGGTATGATGGAAGGGCGGCATTGGAAATAGTCTTGGCAGCGTACAAATCGGCTAGAACAGGAAAAGTCGTGTGTTTGCCAGATTGAAATACCTTCAGTACATTGGATAGACGCGGAGGGCTGCAAGCTTTTTCAGCAAATTACTGCTTGGCACCCCTTTGGAAAGGTTTTTAAATGGTGTGAAGAAAGTACGCCATGTGAAAGGAGGCTTATGTCGTGCCCAAACAGGTGGGAATCGGCATCACCGGCCTTGACAACTGGTATCACGCATTTCCTTTTGCTGACTTCTGCACCGAAAACACAAAGGCTAGGTTGATAGCTGTATCAGACCCCGTTGAGGAAAAGGCAAAACAGTTCGCAGAAAAATATGATGTAAAGCATTGGTATACTGACCATGGAGAAGTATTGAAACACAAAGATGTCCGAATTGCGGTAGTAACTAGTTGCACATCTTCACATGCCAAGATCGCTGTTGATGCTGCAAAGGCTGGAAAACATATTTTGCTTGATAAACCAATGGCAGCGAAACTAGGTGACGCTGACCGGATAATAAACGCTGCAAACGAGGCAAAAGTGAAGCTAATGATGACACATGCGTATAGGTTTGCGCCTTGCTACGTGAGAACAAAAGAACTAATCGATATTGGCGTAATAGGTAAGCCGAAACTAGCCGTTTACACCACCCGAGCTCCCCTCCCCGAGGATTGGCCTGGGAGCGGCAATCCGGGGTGGTATGCAGATCCTGAAAGAGCGGTTGGCGGCGCCTTCATAGATCATGCTGCCCATAATGTAGACATAATACTATGGCTGTTCGGAGGGAGAGTCAGGAAAGTCTACGCTGAAATGGACAAGCTAATCCATAAAGATTTGGGAGCTGAGGATTATGGAATAGCCACTTTGAAGTTCGAAGACGAAAGTATAGTGACCGTTGAATCCTCTTGGACAGCTCTCCCTCCAACGGATTTTGACGAAATTCTGCAGATCGGAGGGGATAAAGGGCTTATAACAGCTAGTCAGACAATGAGTCCAGCCCTGAGAGTCTGTGGCAAGATGGAGCCCTTCAAAGAATGTCTACGACTTGAGGTCCCATTAACACATTGGACTGAAAATCAGAAAAGAGTTCTGGAACACTTGATTGATTGCGTGATTCAAGAT
>Ga0315307_1000969_pt1 | contig 12654 bp, 9 predicted proteins | sample TDP2_MG_FD_203079 | JGI IMG/M metagenome (GOLD analysis project Ga0315307, IMG submission 203079) | Freshwater sediment microbial communities from Lake Towuti, South Sulawesi, Indonesia - TDP2 | ecosystem: Environmental > Aquatic > Freshwater > Lake > Sediment | place: Indonesia: South Sulawesi... | reverse complement strand
AGGACGATTGTTGCCCTCGCCCGCCCTTTCTGAACTAGAAGCATGTGCCACGGGAAGGGGGATGCTGTATAATGATTTCTGCACGGCCAGATAGCGGACCCAGGCCCCAGCTGAGCCGGATCAGAGGTACGCGCTCCAGGCATGGATGACGGCCCTGTCCGCGTCACCGAACCCAGCCATCACCTGGTTCCAGTTCTGGTTCACATCCCCGATGGCGTACAACCCGGGTATGGGCTTCCCCTTGCCGTCAAGGACCCTGCAGTCGTCATCGACCAGGAGATACCCTTCCCTATCCGTCGCGCCGCCGAGCATGACGGCAAGGTCGTTATTGATCTTGTACATCCCAAGGGCTGAGAAGGAGAAGTCGAACCTCAACTCCCTGCCCCCGGCGAGCTTGACGCCGAGGAAGTTCTCCTCCGCGCCGAAGAGCGATGCTATCTCCTCGGTGAACACGTTGATGTTCTTCGAGGACAGCCTGCTCAGCAGCTCGCGCCTCTCCTTGCGGGAGAGCTTCTCCCCTTCGAGAATGTCCATGCCGTGGGTTAGGATGGAGACGCTCCTCGCGTCGAAGTAGAGGATGTCGAGGGCAGTCAGCGCCGCCTTCGTGCCGCTGCCTATCACGGCCACGTCCTTGCCCTTCGCAAGGTGCCCGTCGCAGATCTCGCAGTAGCAGATCAGTCCCTTGTTGGCATAGGGGAATATGGTCTCAAGCTTGCCCCCGATCATGGGCTGTCTATCCACAACGCCGGTTGCCAGCACCACGGCTCTGGCGGCGTACTGCCTCTTGGAGCTAGTTGGGTGGTGCGTGCCTTCAAGCTTGAAGTCCTTGCCGTCAGTTTTGATCCTTTCCACCACGACGAAGTCATCGATGGTCGCCAGATCGCGGTGCAAGGCTAGCTGGCTTCTGAGCTTGGAGATGACCTCCTTGCCACTTATTCCCTCAGCGTACGTTGGGAAGTTGTGGAAGTTGGGCACATGGAAGCCACGGCTCCACTTCCTTCCTTTGTCAAGCACGTGTACCCGCAGGTTCAACAGAGCAGCTCTGAAAGCAGCATACAGCCCCACTGGACCTCCGCCGACGATGACCACGTCGTAGGAACTTCGTGCCATGTAGCGTCCGACCGGTCTGAAGAGGGCGGAATCCAAGATAAAAGTTTGGGTAGAACTCCGATGTTCTCCAGCGCAGACTCGTTCTGGGCAGCCCGGCATCTGCAGGGGCGGGAGGCAGGATCCTCGTGGGAATCTCCTCCCCGGTTGACTGGCAACGAACGTGCTTTGCCTCGAAACTTTTTTAGGGAAAGTTCCCGGCTTTCTTTGCGGCGCAAATGGCACTTGGGGTCGTGGCAAGGCACGGTCGGGCAATTTCACTTGTGCTAACCCTATTCGGGCTCTTGCTTCACGCTCCGCCTTCGCATTCCCTAGAGGACGGGCGGATAGGGGTCCTCTACGTTGGCTGCCTTGCGCGTTCCCCGCCCTTCAGGTCCATGAAGGCCGATCCCTTGTTCTCGATGGGCTTTGTGCAGGCAACGCTGCGCGACTGGGCGGGCATGCCGGAATCAGAGGTGCACAGGATGGTGAGGATTTACATGCCCCGAACATATTCCGATCTGATCGGTGGCTACGATGTTCTGGTTCTGGCCAATGCAAATCGCATGGCGGTAGGTCCCCACATCGATAAGCTGAGGCGAGGCGTCGGGGAAGGAGGCATGGGCTTCCTGATGTCCGGGGGATGGGAGAGCTTCGGCGGCACGGGGGCTAGCTACCCCGATTGGGGGCAAACCACCCTGGGACGGCTTCTGCCGACCGAGGACGTGATCGGTGTGTGGACGGAGGATGGCCGCCTCGTAATCGACGACCCCGATCACGAGCTCATCCGAAGCATTCCCTGGAGTCTGAATGATCCCGTGCTGGGATCGCCGGTGAGGTGGCATCACAACCCGGTCACCGTTAGACTTGGCGGTCAGCAGCTTGCCCATGTGATCTGCCTGGTTGGCGAGGAGGACCCGCTCATGGTGACATGGGAGCTTGGGAACAATGCCCGGGTCTTTGCGCTGACCAGCGAGATCCATGCGCTGGCTTGGTATGGTGCTCCATGGACCTATGTCGTGGATTTCGGGAGCAACCTGATGATCTACCTAGACAGCCGCGAGGTCCCGCAGGACATCGGCCTGGTCCACAATGCAAGATCCAAGATCGCCGAGGTCGACACGAGAAGATCCCTGCTGTTCGCTCTGCTGGATTTCTGCGAATCCTTTGGTGCAAATACCGAAAGGGTCCTTTCGAATATCGCCAAGATGGATGAAGAGATAGACAAGGCCACACCGGAATACCTGCAGCTGCGTTTCGAGGACATGCTGGAGACGTATCGTTCGGTCGAGGGGATGCTCAGCGAGATCGAGGAGGATGCCGTCAAGCTAAAGGATCGAACCCTGCTTTGGGTGTATGTTGTCGAATGGCTTGCCGTGACGGGAACGATGCTCGTCTGCGCCTTCATCCTGTGGTCCACAATGGTGCGTCGCAAGTTCTATAAAGAGGTTCGGATCTCCGCCTTCAAAGAATCTTGGTGAGGTCTCCCCTGGAATCACAGCGCAGAGAAGGGGGGATTCGGACAGGACTGGAAACGCCATGGGCGAATCCTAACTCAAGGTCCGCAAAAGGGTCTGTTCAAGTACATCCTGGTTTCATGAAACCCGATATGGTAAAAGGCAGGGCGTGAATGCCAACGTTGCCTTTTTATAACACGTCAAGTGCCTTTCCTCCAGACCCGCGCGGGGTGTTCCCATCTCAGGCATAGTCGGAGTCTATTCCGAAAACGGCGAGAACACAACTGCGATAGCCTTCAAGGCCCTCGTCGCCCTGCAGAACAGGGGGGAGGCGGGGTGCGGCGTGTGCACGGCTTCCTCGGAGAAGCTGCTCTACTGGCTCTCGCCGTATTCGGACGATCCGGAGCAGGGGGTCTCGGGAGAGGGCAGGGAGAGCAGCAAGGTCTTCGAGTTCCTCTACCCCAGGCTTGAGAAGATAGACGCAACGAAGCCCCGCACCATCATCGGGCACACGCTGTTCGAGAAATCAGGCAACATCCAGCCCACGAGGATCAATGGGGAGGACTTCCAGATCGCAATAGCCATGGACGGCACCGTGATCGGCGAGAACCGTCTTCTCGACGAAAACTACCTGGGCAACGAACTCCTTCGCCAGATGAGGCAGGAAGAGGGGGATCTTCGGAAGGCCGTGAAAAGGCTCATGGAGGGCCTCTACGGCAGAGGGTATTACTGTGTGGTCATGGTCCTGAAAGGGAAGGACGCCGCGCCCATGATGGCGGCTTTCAGGGATCCCACCGGGGTCAGGCCGATGTGCCTGGGCAGGGCCGATCATGCCTACGTGGTGGCGTCCGAGTCTGTTGCCTTGGACGAGTCAGAGGCCCGGTTTACGAAGGACATCGAGCCGGGCGAGCTATTCATGTTCAACGACGATGGATGTCGTTCCGAGAAACTGGTGGACAGGCCCCATGCCCACTGCCTGTTCGAATGGATATACTTCGCCCGGATACAGTCGGTGATTGAGGGGGCCCATGTCTACGGGTTCAGGAAGAAACAGGGAGTCAAGATGGGGGCGAGGTACAAGGATGCAGTCAAGAGAAGCGACGTGATTGGCGCCTCCCCTGACTCCGGACGAGCGTTCGGCATAGGCGTGAGCCAGGCCAGCGGCAAACACTCGGAGGAGATCGCATCCAGGAACGCTAGAAGGACCTTCCAGATCACCGACAGGAAACTGAGGGAGATGACGGCCGAGGTCAAGTTCCTCATAAACGGCCCCGTCGTCAAGGACAAGTGGGTCATCGTCGAGGACGACAGCATAGTCAGGGGCACCGTCGGCGGGAAAGGGATGATAGGGAAGATCAGGTCATGTGGGGCAAAGAGGGTCGACATGATGGTGTCATGCGCGCCCCTGACCGGCCCCTGCATGAAGGACTTCCACCCCGAGAGCACCACGGCCGCGTTCGGCAGGTACGGCGAGCCCGTCGAGGAGACGGCGAAGCACGTCGCCAAGAAGCTGGGCGCGGACAGGGTCTACTACACCACGGTCCAGGACATGCTGGAATCACTGGGGATAGAAGACGGGGTGTGCACCGGCTGTTTCACGTGCCAGTACCCCGTCCTGAATGACCTCCTGCCCGCCTATCTTCCCAGCTATGCCAGGTCTACAATTCAGTGAGACTCATCGAGCTAACATTTGGAAGCCTACGAACTGCAGCGCCTCGGGGCCGCTTGGGCAACGTGACACCTTTATGCTCAAGGGTGGGTACCTGCCGTAGGATGCCCTTCCCCAAGTGGTACCTGATCGCGAGGAACGAATACCGCATTCACACGAGCAGGGTTAGGGCGATCAGGCCGTACTTCCCGTTCCTGGTGGGGGGTTTTCTGGCGGCCTACGTGGTCTACCTCGCCCCCGCCATCGTGAGCCTCTTCGTGAATGAGTTCGTGGCCCTGATGCTATCCCAGGCCGCCTTGGCCATGGTCCAGATCATCCTCTTCTTCGTCCTCGTGTACTTCATCATCATACCGATAACGGAGACGCTCAGGGACGTCCAGGCGGGCGAACTGGAGATACTGCTCTCGGCCCCGGTGAGGCCGAGCGATCTTCTCCTGGGCGACTTCCTGGGCGGAATGAGCTTCTACCTGATCTTCATGATCATTATCGCAGGCGCTTTCACGGCGGCACTGAGCCCCCTGGGACTGGGCGTTGCGCAGATGGCAATCGTCATCGTCGTCTTCGTCCTGGTGTTCCTCTTGGCCTCGTGGATAGGGACCGTGATCGCCGCAGTCCTAAGGACCAAACTTGGGGAAACGGGGCGTGGACGGGACATAGGCAAGGCCCTGTCCTTCGTGATCGCGCTGCCCCTCGTTGCTCTCATCTATGCGATCCAATTCGGGGGCCTGATTGAGGCCCTATCGGATCCCTCCGCGAGCGGAGCGGTCAGGACGGTTCTGGGCCTCCTGCCGAGCTCCTGGGGCGCAAGCGTGATCGTCGGATTCGCCTCCCACCCCGGCGGCCTTGGATCTCTGGCGGCCCAGGCCCTTCTGAGGGTGGGCGGCCTTGCCGGCTTCTTTCTCGCAGCTGTGTGGGTGGGATCAAAAGTCGCAGACAGGGCCTACAGCCTCGAGTCCACGAGCTTCACCTCGCCCAAGGCGGGCTCCGACGGGACATTGTACAATACTTTGAAGGCCGTGGGAGGAGGGGGGCACTTCGGAACCCTTCTTGTCTCGACCATGAAGGAGTACGCCCGGAGGTTGGAGAACCTTTCGCACATCGCCTACATCCTTGGCGTCATCGTCATCATGAGCATTTTCGTGGGGCGATCCAACAGGTCCAGCAACTTCAGCGCCGTGGTGCCGTTGGTGCTGCTACAGTTCCTGTTTCCCATCGTCGCGGTGTTCGTCGTCGGCGAGGTGACACTCAAGGGGAAGGAGGCCCTCTTCATATTCCGGAAGACGCCCGATGGGGTGGGAAGGTTTGTGAAGGCTAGGTTGCTCCAAGGGTGGATAGTCGTCATGCCCCTGGCCGCGCTCGTGGCGGCTATCACCGCAGTGACGAACCCGCGGATCACCACGGTGTCGATTCTTCCCAACGTCGGGATGGCGATGCTGTTCGCCGCCGGGAACGTCCCCCTGGTCCTGGGGCTCTTCCTCATCAGTCCAGCCTTCTCCGAGAAGTCGGGCAGGTTCTTCCTCGACATGCTAGTCGTCATCTTCTTCTCCATCGGCTTCTTCGTCGTCTCGCTCGCGGTCTTGGCCAAACCGTTGGAAGGGGCGGATCCGGTGAAGGGAGCACTCTACCTCCAGATCTCGGAGACGGCGATGTGCTGGCTGGTTGGGCTCGCGTTCTTGGTGGCCGGCAGATGGAATCTGTCAAGGATCGAGTAGGCCGACTTGGTTACGCAGTCCTCCTTGCGCCTCGACGCATGCGGCCTCCTGAACCGGTCAGGCAATCGTGGCCCGCATCATGTAGGTGGTCAGATATCTCTCGTAGCCGAGTTGCTTCAAGACGTTGACTAGGTCTTCATCCTCGGCGCTGATCCCGTCCACTAGGATTGTCCGAACGTGATGGTCTCGTGCCTGCCTTGTGAACTCCTCCATCATCCGCCGGAGCACCGAGGTCCTGGTCTCCCCGATCTGCCTGCAGCCGTCGGCCAGCACCCAGATCGACAATATCCTGGCAATGGCCGTGACTTTCTGAGTCCCTTTCTGTGCACCGGTGGCGAGGCGGATGTGCATTGAGCCAAGCTTGACACCGTCCTTCTCGAAGCCCAGGACATGTCCGAAGAAATCAGGCGGGGGCATCTCCAGCCTGGGCAGGGAGTCGGTCCACTTCTCGAACTCCTCGAGTCGCGGTCTGTCCTCTGGCACTGCATGTGGGCTTTCCTCGGGTTTCAACGGCGGTTTCCTCGGTCCGCCTAAGAGGATTCCATACTCGCCGTTCCTGACTTCGACTTGGCCTAGCCACTTTGCGGTAATCTCTTCCATCTCCCCTTCACCTCCTTCGCGCAGTTTGTGGGTTTTGAGAAGGAAGGCGCCTTCGCGTTCCAACGAGTCGACAAAGGTGGCAATGGTACGGCCCAAGCCTGTGAGTTGGTAGTCATTGCCTTTCTTCTCGACTATTCCGGAGTCTGAGAGAACGGACAGGTGATAGGAGAACGGCCCAGTGTCGTAGTTGGGGTTCAACCCGCACGCCCTCATCACGTCCGAGAACGTCATCGAGGTCCCCTTCAGGGACAGGATCATCGACTTCCTGATAGGGTTGGATATGATCTGTAGCATTCTGAGGACCACGTCTGGTGGCAATTTCCTCCTCCTCATAGACCGATACGCGTGACGCTAGAAAGGCATTTTGCATAAGGATTGTACAAGGTGCCGCGCTGGTCATGGAAGAGAACGGGCGTTCAGATCAGAATGAGTTCTGAGTTGGGGTTTTGACCCGAGGTACGAATCTCCGTTAGTTCAGATTAGGGGCTGTGGATTGAAAGCTGCCATCGTCCAACCCTGCGACTTGACCTGGCCACTGGTGAGGTCTGGGGTGTCTTCTCATTCTCTCCGTTCTGCTCTGCGCGATCTGTTGATCAGTCGGCTCAGTGTCCCCTCTGTCGCCTTGACTGCTTCCAGCTGTCGGGGCTGTGTGGAGTGCAGCCTTTGAAGGCGGAGGAAGTCGTCTACAAAGCCTGCGGGGAGATCCGTCATCGCTGCCAGCGAGCGCACGAGTACGGTGTCGCGGTACTCCTGCCTCAGAGACCGCTTCCTTGCCCTAACTACCCGCTCGGCGAGAGATGTGCCAACAAACCCACAGCAGGCTATCATCGATCTTGGGTAGTGGACTGCCAGCGGCTTGTAGAGGGCTTCGAGGAAGCTTCCGAGCTCTTCAGGTCCGGAGGCGTGGTGCATGAGGCCCAGCTCAGATGGGCTGAGTCGCCGGTACAAGCACGTGTTCTTCAGGAAGTTGTATGTCGCTTGGGAGAGTCCAATCATCTCGCCCAGGAGCTCATCCACCTCCTCTTGTCTGGCTTGAGCCTGGAAGAGGTGTACGAGACATTTGACGGCTTTGTCCTGGCCAAGGTTCTTCATGTTGGAAAGGATCTGGTCAAAGCTTCTCCTGCCCCCTCTTCTGACTTGTATGCCGTTGCTGCCCAGCCAGGAAGCAGAGACGTTGATCGCCGCCCTCCTTGTGTGGATTAGGCAGGATGCAAGGTCTCCTTGGCGAAGCGATCTGTGCGGTTTTAGGAACTCCTTCCGGTATATGTCCTGCAGTGTTGGGGCTGCCTTTGCCTTGTCCGCTTCCTTCTTTTGGGCTGTCTCGGCTCTGGATTTGGTGAGGGCTTTCTCTATGATCTTCTCCTTGTCCCAGCATGTCTTGCATCCTTGTATCCAGCTGATTGCCAGTGGTCGAGCTTTGAGGAGATCCTGTCTGGTGAGGATTGTGGAATGCACTATGACGCCTTGGATGAGTTCGCAGTCAAAGGCAGGTGTCCTCTCCCTATATCTCTCTTTGACCACCAGGATATCTATGTCGGATCCTTCCCAAAGGCTCTCGGTGCTCAGTGAACCGACCAGCGCGACTGCGACGTTGCCCGTCTCTCGAAGGAGTCTGTCAGACTTCTCCCTAAACGCCGAGTCCAGCTTAGCAGCGATATGGGACAATGCACCCAAGACTAGATCGCTTGCTGAATAAGACCTTTTCTGGGAGTCCAGTCGAGTGTAGCCACTTTCCCATCCGCGGCAACTGGCACTCATGTCCGCAGTCATTGCCCGAGTCAAGCCACGTGCGAAGTGTTCATGATCATTGTGGTTGGGTCAGGTCCCGAGTCCTCAGCGCCTCAGTTTGAGGAAGACGGTCGCAGAAAGGCCGGCCGAGATGCCTTGTCCCTTACAGATCTCGACATTCCATCCGCCACGGGACGCACAGGCTCCCGCTGCGAAGACGCCAGGAATGTTGGTCTGACTACGTTCATCAACAATGACACATCCTTGCGTGTGCGTGCGGATTCCAGCCCCCTGCAGTATCCGAGCAAAGGGCTTCGCACCCGCGGCAATGAACACACCGTCTCCCTCGAAGACCACCCTCTCCCCACTCAGACTCTTCTGGGCAATGACTCTCTTGGACCTCAACTCCCCCTCTATCGCCAACACTCTGTCCACTTCCGAAACGGAGACGCGCCCGGACCCCAAGAGCCGCCTGTCAACCTCCGTCTGACCTTTCTGAGGGAGCAGGATCAGCTCCACCTCCCCAGCCTCCGTTGCCAGCCTGCGTGCCTGATCCTGTGCCGAGGGGCCTTGACCTATCACCAGCACCCTGGTGCCCGCAAAGATGCTCGCATCGCACTCAGCACAATAGCAGACCCCGTGCGCCAACCAACACTCACCCTGAATCCCCAGCATCTGGCTCCCGCCCCCTGTCGCAAGAACCAAGGAACTGCATCGATAGTTGGCGGCAGCTGTCTTGACCTCCTTCTGCTTGCCCTTCACGTCGAAATCCACCACTTCCTCCCCAACCTTCATCGATACGCCCGAGTCCTTTGCTGGTTCTATCATCTTCTCCACTTGCTCCCATCGTTCCGGCCAAGGCCGGTGGGGTAGGGAGCCTCCCAATCCACTGGCGGCAAGAATGGCTGTGCTCAGACCGTTGCGGGCTGTGAATGTTCCAGCTGCCAAGCCTGCAGGACCTCCACCCACTACAACCACATCATAGCGATCGAAGGATTCCACCCCGTAGTCTCCTCGACCACCCTAGTTATATCTGTTGTGCGTCTGGGCGTGTGAGTCCGCATATCTCATGGATGGTGGAAACACGCTTCCCTGTCTAACTACCTGTCCATCCTGGCTTGATAGGAACCAAAACTAAGAAAGAGAGGTTCGCGTTCCTGGAGAAAGAAGCCAAGACTTATGATGAGCAGGGTCTCTCGGTCCACAGCCTTAGGAACATGTGCATGGGGAAGAGGTCGGGCTACGTCAGAGATGGTCAGGGCTGCAAGGCCGGGTGGACTCGTCCTGATCACCGAGTACACTCACAACGCCAGTACTCCATCACAAAGGCTCTTTCTGGACCTCTTCTCTATGGAGACAAGGCTCTCAGCGGGGGAATACCACGAAGACCGATCTCTCGCACTACCTCGATCCAGAAGATGCGGAGGATGTCTGTGTCTCTGAGCCGAATACCATGACAAGTGAACCCATCTGGGCCTTCGACATCAACTCCCCCAGAAGCACCACAAACGATCATGACACTTTCCAGCGCCCTGTCGGAAAAGCCAGGGAAATCGGCATCCTAGCACCCCCGACGCTTGTCGCATGGGGAACAAAGCCCCAGTCAAGCGAAGCTCAGGGATGACTCTCGGAGTGCAGGGTTCTCGAGTTATGTCTGCCCTCAAGAGTCAATGGTCGCCGTTCAGGCTTTCTGACTACGAAGACCAAGTAATCATTCTCTGGTTCCTTGTCCAGATTCCAGCAATCGTACAGGCTCTGAACCTGGAACCCACCGATCTCTGTGAGGTAGATCAGCATCTCTTGAGGAAAGAAGATCCGATCCCTGCCGTATCCCTCGTATAGAGTTGTCCTGCCATGCTCGGTCACGAAGTATCTGGATTTGTGGTGCAGCATCTGTCTGATGGGATCGAAGGTCTCTTCATTCTCAATCCTTATCTCCCTGTCGCCCAATCTGGCATTGGTCGCACCTGTGAAGGATCCTTTCTTGTACCACGACAGGAAGTCCACGACGAAGAGCCCCCCGGGCCGCAGGGACCTGTAGACACCCGAAAACATCCTTGAAATCTCCTCAAGCCTGGTTAGGATCATTGTGGTCTGACCTATGCAGATCACCGCGTCAAACTCCTCATCGAAGTTGAGGGAAAGGACGTCCCCTTCCACAAACTGGATTCGATCCTGGATCTGATGCCCGGCTGCTTGTGCTTTCCGTATGGCTATCTCGAGCATCTTTCCTGAAAGATCCAGACCTACGACTTCGTATCCCTTGCTTGCCAGGAAGATGGAGTGGGGCCCTGTCCCACATGCAAGGTCGAGGACCCGGCGAATCCTGCGATGCTCAAACCTATCAAAGACCCCGGCAAGGAAGTCGAACTCCTTCTGATGGTGGGGGTGCTGATCATCGATAGCATCATAGAACTCGGCAAGCTCATAGGAAGCCGGGTCGGCAGACTGAGTCAAGGTCGTTCCCTCAACCCACCCTGCAACCTGCAATCTGAAAATGTTGCCCTCGAAGACTGAGGTTCGTCATGTCCGCGATAGCAGTCATGATCGCGGCTTCTTGGTTGGCAGTCTCTTGAGTACTGTGTATGTCTCCCTTCTGCCGGCGTGTCTGTATTCGAATCGGGGTTGGTGGATCTCGGTGAATTCTCTCTCTTTGAATAGCCCTCTGGACTCCGCATCGTCAGGTTCCAGATCAGCAACAATGTAACAGATCCCCCGGTTGGTCGCCCGATTCTCTATGTGTTCCAGCACCTTGTTGCATACCACGTGTTTGTCGAGGCTTGGATGAATGAGCAGTTCGTAGATCTCGAAGCAGGCAGGCGGCCCTCCGAAATCCATTGCCTTCATCTCTTCCCTAAGAGTGTCTACGGCACGTGCGGCGACCTTCTTGCACCAGAGGATCTCTTCCATTATCTCCTCCAGATCCGCTGTGACATATCCTCCGTCTGCAAAGCTCTTGCGGGTGAAGATGAGCTTGATGGGCTCACCCTCTATCAGCGATGTACCAGTGACGCCATACTTGGTCTCCAGATAGTTGGTTGAGGAGAGGGTTGCGATCAGCCTGCTCTGGGCGTCCCAGTATCTCTTCCTGAACTCCTCCTCTTCCTCTGTTTCACCAAGCCGGAGGCCCTCCGGCAGGCTTGCCTGGTGTTTGTGGGCCAGATACTCAGCTTTCATCTGGGCGAGGCTGAGCTGGTCAAGTATGCAGCAACCGATGATCTTTCCCTCGTACTTGGCGACGAAGATCAACCTGCCCAGACCTGAGCCGTCGTTGAGCAGTGCTTGCTTCTTGATTCCCTCTTTCCCGGCGATCAGTTCTGCCACGAAGTAGTCAGGCTGCTCATCCCCTGGGAAGGATGCTCGCCACAGCTCCACCATTCCCGCCATGTCCGGCCAATCAGCCTGGCTGATGCTGACTTTATCCGCCCGGAAATCCTCCCTTCGCCGATCCGGAGGGGTTTCGAAGAGCTCTTTGCTTGTCTCCTTGACTTTTGCCATGAGCTTGGAGGCTTTTCGGCCTCTCTCTGTCAGGGCATATGTGGACTTGTCCCTCGCTACAAGTCCAAGGGAGATGAGTTGCTGGAGGTGATACCCAAGTTTCCCTGACTCGGAGTACGGATCCAGCTCACAGGCCTGGAGGAGATCCGAGTACCTCGCTGCACGTTCCTGCAGGGTCAGTACGATCTGTGCCCTGACAGGATTCGCCAAGGCCTCAAGAATGGCGGTAGCACCAACCGACAAAGCCCTCACCACCGCACTGCGAACGGATTGGGGTCTCCGCTCTTAAGGTTCTTGACAAAACATCGAAGTTGCCGTGACCATGAGCTGCCCTACACGTCAGACAATATGTCAATGCACCACTTACGAAGAACCAACACAGCGACCCCCAGCTCAAGATATGAACGCCCGACCAGACATCGCGGACATAATGGGAGGTCTAGGGTTGTGTGGCGCTGGGATGAGGGCGACAGATCGAGAAGGCAAGACAGGGTTATCAGACCTCTAGGACACCACCCTCCCCTGACAGGACGCTGGCTGTCAGCCTGTCAATCAGACCCCTGCATCTTGGGACCAGTTCCCTGGGCAGGTGTTCATCTTTCAGCCGGTGCTTCTCATTCGCCGTAACCATTCTCTGTGGTTTGCCAAGTGGGCGGGTGTTTCTTCCTGCGGTCTCCTAGCGGCCCACTTCTTGCAACAATATACTATTCCGCCAGCGACAAGGATCCCGATGAGCCATACGAATCCCGTGACTCCGGGTGGGACCCTATGGCCGGTCTGCTGCCCACAAATCTTGACGAGCCAAGCATCACTAGCTCCTGCGCCAAAGGACTCTGTCATTCCAGCTAGGATGTATCCGCCATCACTAGTCTCCAAAACACGGTAGGCCTGATCATGAAGTGTG
>Ga0315307_1000959_pt1 | contig 12705 bp, 9 predicted proteins | sample TDP2_MG_FD_203079 | JGI IMG/M metagenome (GOLD analysis project Ga0315307, IMG submission 203079) | Freshwater sediment microbial communities from Lake Towuti, South Sulawesi, Indonesia - TDP2 | ecosystem: Environmental > Aquatic > Freshwater > Lake > Sediment | place: Indonesia: South Sulawesi... | reverse complement strand
CGCCTACACAGTCTCTTGAATCATGGTGAGAGACCATGATTCAAGAGACTCCCCAGGAGAGCGTCTGGCGCCCTTCTGAGGGATTCTCTTGCATCAGGGGTCTTACCCTGATGCAAGAGAATCTGTAGGTTGCTCCGCCGCCGACACCAGCAACCGTGGCAGCAACTTGCCGTTTTCCACATCCAGCACGACCGTGTCTCCCTCACGGTACTCGGCCTGGAGGATGCCTCGGGCCATCGGGTTCTCCACTAGCCGCTGCACCGTCCGCCGCAGGGGCCGGGCTCCGTATTGCGGATCGAAGCCCTCGTCGGCGAGCAGCGCGCGCGCCGCCTCCGTCACCTCGAGCTTCATGCTCTTCTCGGCAAGCTGGGCGCGCACCCGGTCCAGCATCAGGTCCACGATCTGCTCGATCTGCTCCTTGGCGAGGGGATGGAAGACAATCACCTCGTCAATCCGGTTGAGCAGCTCTGGCCGGAAGGTCCTGCGCAGCTCCTCCAGCATCTGCTCCCGGGTGCGGGTGAAGTCCTCTGCGCCTTCCCCCGGGCCGAAGCCCAGCCGCGCCGAGCGCACGTGCTGGCTGCCCAGGTTGCTGGTCATCACCACCACGGTGTTCTTGAAGTCCACCACTCGGCCCGCCGCGTCGGTCAGCCGGCCGTCCTCCAGGATCTGGAGGAGGATGTTGAACACATCGGGATGGGCCTTCTCGATCTCGTCGAGCAGGATCACCCGGTAGGGCCGGCGACGGACTGCTTCGGTGAGCTGGCCGCCCTCCTCGTAGCCCACGTATCCGGGCGGCGCGCCCACCAGGCGGGAGACTGCGAAGCGCTCCATGTACTCCGACATGTCGAGCCGCACCATCGCCTCTTCGTCGTCGAAGAGGAACTCGGCCAGCGCCCGGGCGAGCTCGGTCTTGCCGACGCCAGTGGGTCCGAGGAAGACGAACGAGCCGATGGGGCGCTTCGGATCCTTGAGGCCGGCGCGGGCTCGCCGGATGCTCTCGGCCACCGCGTGCACCGGCTCCTCCTGGCCGATCACACGCCGGTGCAGGTGCTCCTCCATGTGGAGCAGCTTCTCGCTCTCCTGCTCGAACATGCGCGCCACCGGAATGCCTGTCCAGGAGGCGACGATCTGCGCGATCTCCTCTGCAGTGACCCGGGAATCGCGCACCCCGGACTCCTGCTCCCACTTCCTCTGGCGGTCATCGAGGTCAGCTCGGAGCACCTCGATCTGCTGCTTGAGCTTCGCCGCGGTCTCGTAGTCTTGGCGCAGGGCCGCGGCTTCCCGCTGCTCCTCCAGCCTGGCCACCTCGGTCTCGAGCTGGCTGATATCCGGGGGCGACATCACCGCGCGCAGGTGCTCCCGCGACCCCGCCTCGTCCACCAGGTCAATCGCCTTGTCAGGGAGGAAGCGGTCGGTGATGTAGCGGCTCGAGAGCCTGGCCGCGGCCTCCAGGGCGTCGTCCTCGTAACGCACCTGGTGGTGCTGCTGGTAGCGCTCCCGCAGGCCCTTGAGGATCTGGATGGTCTCCTCGACACTGGGCTCATCCACGTAGACCGGCGCGAAGCGGCGCTCCAGGGCCGCGTCCTTCTCGAGGTGCTTGCGGTACTCGTCCAGGGTGGTGGCACCGATGCACTGCAGCTCGCCCCGCGCCAGCGCCGGCTTCAGCATATTGGAGGCGTCAATCGCTCCCTCCGCCGCGCCCGCGCCGACGACGGTGTGGAGCTCATCAATGAAGAGGATGATCTGGCCCTGCGCCCGGCGGATCTCGTCCATCACCGCCTTCAGGCGCTCCTCGAACTCGCCCCGGAACTTGGAGCCGGCCACCATCGCGCCCAGGTCGAGCGCGATCACCCGCTTGTTCTTGATGGTGCGAGGCACGTCACCGGCGACGATCTGCTGCGCCAGGCCCTCCACCACCGCGGTCTTGCCCACTCCCGGGTCGCCGATCAGCACGGGGTTGTTCTTGGTCCGCCGGCTGAGCACCTGGATGACCCGCTGGATCTCGGCTTCCCGGCCGATCACCGGGTCGAGCTTGCCCTGCTTGGCGAGATCCGTGAGGTCGCGGCTGTAGCGCTCCAGAGCCTGATAGCGCCCCTCCGCGCCCTGATCGCTCACCGTCTGGCCGCCCCTGATCTGGAGCAGAGCCCGCTCGAGCCCCTCCACCGTGACGCCGTGGCTCTGGAGGATCCGCGCCGCCGGGGAGTGGCCCTGACTCAGGATGGCGAGCAGCAGGTGCTCCACCGCGATCAGGCTGTCCTTCATCCGCTGGGCCTGCTCCCAGGCGCTCCTCTCCAGCACCTCCAGCAGCGCCGGGGTCACGTACACCTGGCCCGTCCCGCCGCCCCGGTGCCCCACCTTCGGGCTGCGCTGGAGCGCCAGCTCCACCTCTCGGCGGATCGCCCCGGGCTCGCCACCCGCGCGCTCAATGATCTGGTTGATCAGGCCATCAGTGGTATCCAGCAGAGCCAGCAGCACGTGCTCCACATCCACCTGCGAGTGCCGGTAGCGGCGCATGATCTCCTGGCTGCTGATCAGCACCTGCTTGGCACGATCCGTGAACCTGTTGGCATCCATCTTCGTCACTCCTGCGGTGGCCGGGCAGCGGTCACCGCGAGACCAGAATCCGCTCCACACCAGTCGCCAGCAGCAACAACAGCAGCGTCACGCCGCACATCCGGGTCGCGATATCGTAGCACCGATAGTATGGCACTTTCAGCCTCCGCTCCAACTCCCACATGGTGAACGGCCAGGAGAACAGGCTCCAGAGAGCGGCCGTCACGGCAATCTGCCAGACGATCTGTCGGACCGCCCCGAACAGGGAGTGCCCGCTTGGGCTCAGCCAGCAGGCCAGGCCCCAGTAGACCGTCCCCTGGGCAACTCCCACCTCTGCCGCCACCCGGGCCAGCCAGGGCCGCAGGTCGTAGACACCCTCCAGGCCGGACACCACCAGGTACGCCACCCCGAACCCGATCACCCAGCACACCGGAAGCAGCCAGAAGCTCACGGCAGGGCCTCCTCCATCGCCCTCGGCCGGGGCGCGGGGTCTGCCCGCGCTTGTGCCCGAGCGGGGCCCCGGGTGGCGAGCCCGCCCCGGGCGGCCTCGCCTACTCGATCTCGCGCTCGAGCCCAACGGCTGGCTCGGCGCTGGAGGCGGCTGGTCTGGTGAGACGTCTCGCCATCTCTTCCTCGAGCTCGCGGCGCATGGCGTCCATGCGCTCGAGCAGCTCCAGCACCATCTCCACCCCGGCCAGGTTCAGCCCCACCCTGGTGAGGCGCTGGATCTGGCGCAGCCGCTCGATATCCTCATCGGAGTAGAGCCGGATGTTGTTCGCGGTCCTGGCAGGCTTGACCAGCCCCGCCCGCTCGTAGAGCCGCAGGGTCTGGGGGTGCATCTCGACCAGCCTGGCGGCGACGCTGATCACGTACACCCCCTTAGGGCCTCCTTCTATGCTGTCGTATGTCGGTCTGCGCTGTTGTCCCATCTGTATCGCCTGCTCTCGCGGCGGGCATCGGCCTCCGCCGAAGCGTACGCCGGACACCCGTCCTCGAGACCTGTTGCCTCGATCACTCGCTCACCGCGGCACCGATGCACCTCCGGCGCAGGGCCGCCCTGCAACCTCCTGTACCAGGGAGGTCGGCCCTCTGCCGCCGCCATCAGGCGCGGGGATTGTCCCGGCGCAGTTCGCCAAGCCGCTGGATGAGCTGCTTCTCCTCTCCGGTGAGGTCCCTGGGCACCACCACCCGAATCCGCACGTACAGGTCGCCGTGGCCACCGCCGCGACTGCGGGGCATGCCCTTGCCGGCGAGGCGCAACTGCTGGCCGGAAGATGTGCCCGCAGGGAGCTTCATCCTCACCCCGGCCGCCGAGCTAGCCGCACCCTCCCGGGGAGTGACGCTGAGGGTGGGCACCTCGATCTCTCCCCCCAGTGCGGCCTCGGCGAAGGTGACGGGGACCTCGCACTCCAGGTCATCGCCCCGGCGCTTGAAGATGGGATGGGGCGCCACCTTCGGGGTCAGGTAGAGGTCGCCTCCGCCCACGCCTTGCCCGGTGAGGCGGATGCGCGACCCGGAGTGAACCCCGGGCGGGATCTTCACCTCCAGCCGCTTGGTCCGCTCGAGCTGCCCGGTGCCCCGGCAGGTAGGGCAGAGGACGGCCCTGCCGGCCATGCCCGAGCCTTGGCAGGCGGGACACGGCTCGGGCAGCGGCACCAGGATGTCTCGCGCCACGCCCCGCGCCGCTTCCTCCAGGGTCAGCTCGATCTCGAAGCGCAAATCCTGGCCGCGGCGACGGCGGGCGGCGCGCCCCCCGAGGAGATCGCCGAGCAGGTCGTTCAGGTCCACATGGCCGCCGAAGCCGAATCCGGAGAAGCCAGCCGGGGCCCCGGCGGCCCAGGTGAACCCACCGGGCCGGCCCGCCCCAGCCTGGCTCCACCTCTCACCTGCGCGTCCAAAGCGGTCGTACTGGTTCCGCTTCTCGGGGTCGCTGAGCACCTCGTAGGCCTCGCTGATCTCCTTGAACCTCTGCTCCGCCTCCTTGTTCCCCGGGTTCACGTCAGGATGGTACTTGCGGGCCAGCCTGCGGAAGGCGCGCTTGATGTCCTTCTGATCCGCGTTCCGCCTGACCCCCAACACCTCATAGTAGTCCCGAGGTCCGGTCCGCATCTGCTGCTATCCCATCACTGCCTCGCTGCCCGAAGCCGGATCACTCGACCGCCAGACGCACCCCGGCTGCGGCGGGTCCACCCGGCCCCGGCTTGGGAAGAGCAATCTCCAGGACTCCGTCCCGGTAGCGCGCCTGCACCTTGGCGGGCTCGACCGGCACACCGATCCGGAAGGACCGCCGGAAGCGGCCCGCGGGCCGCTCCAGTCGGACATCGCGGGTCCCGGCCAAGCGGGTTCGCTTCCCCTCCAGGGTGAGGCTGCCCGAGTAGAGCTGGAGGCTGATGTCTTCCTTCCTCACCCCCGGCAAGTCGAGCAGCAGGATCACCGCCTCGTCGTTCTCGTGGATATCCACCTGGGGCGCCCGGGAGCCCGGCTGAGGCGGGCGCGCCCCGTGCCTCCGGATGCGGAAGCCGAGCCGGCTCAACTCGTCCCCGAACCAGAAGAGTTCACCGGGCAGGTCCCAGTCTCGAATGCTCATGGGAGATGTCCTCGTCGTCTGCTGCCTGGGTCACTTCTCCCTGAACTCGGCGTCGATGACGCCCTCGTCGCCGCCTTCGCCACCCGGCTCCTGAGTGGTCGCTCCCCCCTCGGGCCGGGCGCCGGCGCCCGCGGCCTGGGAGCTGGCGGCCTGCTGGTAGGCCACCTCGGACACCCGTGCGAAGGCGCGCTGCAACTCGTCCGCGGCGGCGCGGATGCGGTCCATGTCCTGGGTCTCCAGCGCCTTGCGCACTTCCTCGATGGCCTGCTGCGCCTTCTCACGCTCCCCCGCCGGGACCTTGTCGCCGAGCTCGCGGAGGCTTCTCTCGGCGCTGTACATCAGCGTCTCGGCCTGGTTGCGGGCCTCGATCTCCTCGCGGCGGCGCCGGTCCTCCTCCGCGTGCTGCTCGGCATCCCGGACCATGCGGTCCACCTCGGAGCGCTCCAACTGGCTGGAGCCGCTGATGGTGATCTCCTGCTTGTTGCCAGTGGCCCGGTCCTTGGCGGTCACGTTGAGGATGCCGTTGACGTCAATGCTGAAGGTCACCTCGACCTGGGGTATGCCGCGGGGCGCAGGGGGAATGCCAGTCAGCCGGAACCGCCCCAGGCTCCGGTTGTCTCTGCTCATCGGGCGCTCCCCCTGGAGGACGTGGATCTCCACCTCCGTCTGGCTGTCTGCCGCGGTGGTGTAGATCTCGGTCTTCTGGGTCGGGATGGTGGTGTTGCGCTCAATCATCCTGGTCATCACCCCGCCGAGTGTCTCCACACCCAGGGACAGCGGGGTCACGTCCAGGAGCAGCACGTCGTGCACTTCCCGGGCGATGATGCCGGCCTGGATGGCCGCTCCCATCGCCACCACCTCGTCGGGGTTGACGCCCTTGTGCGGCTCCTTGCCACCGGTGAGCTTGCGGATCAGCTCCTGCACCATGGGCATGCGAGTGGCGCCGCCCACCAGCACGATCTCGTCCAGGTCCCTGGCGTTGATCTTGGCATCAGCGAGGGCCTGCTCGAAGGGGCCGATGGTGCGGTTGAGCAGATCCTGGGTCAGCTCCTCGAACTTCGCCCGGGTGAGGTTCGTGTCGAGGTGTTTCGGGCCGGTCTGGTCAGCGGTGATGAAGGGCAGGTTGAGGCTGGTCTGCACCATGGTCGAGAGTTCGATCTTCGCCTTCTCGGCGGCCTCGCGCAGGCGCTGCAACGCCTGGCGGTCCTTGCGCAGATCTATGCCCTGCTCCCGCTGGAACTGGTCGGCGACATGGTTGACAATCCGCTCGTCCCAGTCATCGCCGCCCAGGTGGGTGTCACCACTGGTGGCCTTGACCTCGCACACGTTCTCCCCGACCTCCAGCAGGGAGACGTCGAAGGTGCCGCCGCCCAGGTCCCACACCAAGATGGTCTGCTCCTTGGAGGTGTCTCGGCCGAAACCATAGGCGAGGGAGGCCGCGGTGGGCTCGTTGATGATCCGCATCACCTCCAGGCCGGCGATCTCGCCCGCGTGCTTGGTGGCGGTGCGCTGCGCGTCGTTGAAGTAGGCCGGCACGGTGATCACCGCGCGGGCGACCTTCTCGCCCAGGTAGGCCTCCGCGTCCTCCTTGAGCTTGCGCAACACCATCGCCGAGATCTCCTCCGGCGTGTTCTCCTTGTCGCCGATGCGGACCACGGCCATGCCATTGCGCGCCTCGGCCACTTTGAAGGGCACCATGCTGCGCTCTTGCTCCACCTCGCCATAGCGCCGGCCCATGAAGCGCTTGATCGAGTAGACCGTGTTCTCGGCGTTGATGATGGCCTGCCGCTTCGCCGGCTGGCCCACCAGCCGCTCGCCGCTCTTGGTGAAGCCAATCACAGAGGGCGTCAGGCGGCTGCCCTCGGCGTTAGGGATCACCACCGGCTCGCCCCCCTCGATCACGGCGACCACCGAGTTCGTCGTTCCCAGGTCAATCCCAATGACTTTGGCCATCAGCCTTGCCTCCTTGCGCTCACAGCGGCCCCTGCCACCTCGACACAGTGCAGGGCATACCCGCCCCTTTTCGACCGCTTCCGGGCACTGCCTCTCCCGTCTTAGGCTTAGTCTGGGGGATTATACTGCCTTGATAGCAATGCTGTCAAGGGCCCTGCCGCCAACGCTGGTCGGTCGGCCGACCGTGGGCGGTGCGGGGAAGGCCCCAATAGCCCCCGGTCGGCGTCCTGCCGCTCCCCCGCGCCGCCACGACGCCTTCAGCACCGCATGGCGGCCCAGAGAGGTCCTCGTAGCGGGGTGGTGAGGAGCCGGCCCTCTGCGGGGGCTCTGTGCGCCTTTTCTTACATCCCCATGGCGACGGGAATGCGAGGGACGCTGCAACTCACATCGCCAGCTCGAAGGCGTTCGCCACGTAGACCGCCATCTGGTCCCGGGTCACGACGATCTCGGGATGGTAGCGACCGTCCTCATACCCTCTGACCACGCCCTCTTGGACGCAGTACTCGATTTGCTTGTAGGCCCAGGAGCCAGGAGCAACATCGGGGAAGGTCGCCGTGGTCGGCGGAGTGTATCCGGCCAGGCCCTCTTCACCGGTGGGGTCAACGATGGAGCGGGCGATGTAGACTGCCATCTGATCCCGCGTCACCGGCAGGGCTGGCCCGTAGCTCCCATCCTCATAGCCCTTGACCACGTTGTTGGCAGCCGCGTACTCGATATAGCTGTAGGCCCACTGGCCGGCGAGCACATCGGTGAGCGAGGGCACGGGATAGGCGCTGTCGGGCGGGACGTTCTCATCCCCGCCGGCCAGGGCGCGGGAGATGTAGGCCGCCATCTGGTCGCGAGAGACAGCAAGGCTCGGCCGATAGGTGCCGTCATCAAAGCCGCGGACGATGCCCGCCTTGGCGCAAGCCGAGATCGCCGCGCTCGCCCAGTAGCCGTAGGGCACATCAGTGAACCAGCGATCTCGCATGAAAAGGTTCCAGAGGCCGGCTTCTCCGGCGGGACTGCCGATGTTGAATGAGTTCGAGCGGAACAGCACGTACCTTCCATTCGCGCTCACCGCGGCGGCGACCGAGTCGCGATCACCGAACTCGTCGGTAGAGCTGAGACCGATGCACTCAGTTCCGCCTGTCAGCCGGTCGTAGAGGAAGGCGTTCAGATACCAGTTGAACGGCCGATCGGGCCAGTCCACCAGGTTCGTAGCAAAGGAGCTGTAACCGACAAACCTTCCGTTCTGGCTGACGGTCGGAAGATCCGAGCCGTGGTTGGCCTCCTGCCCGTCAAGACCGAGCGTGATGCGCTCGATCGTACCGGCTTGGCGGTCGCGCACAAAGATGTCGCGCTGGCCGGCCTTGTCCCCGGGCACCAGATTCGAGGCGTCAGAGGCGAAGACAGCAAACCTGCCGTCTCCGCTGAGAACGGCACCGAACGAGCCGTCGTTGGCCTCCTCGCCCGCCGCGCCAACGCTCACCCGTTCCGTGGTGCGGAGCTGTCGGTCTCGCACGAAGGCATCCGGAGCCCCGTTGGTGTCGAAGTCCACCAGGTCGGAGGCCATGGACTGGAAACCGACGAAGCGTCCATCGCCGCTGATCGTGGGGTAGGCGGACGAACCGTTGCCAGGCCGCTCGCGCTGTCTACTATGAGGTTGGCGCCGCCCGATGATCGTGGGGTAGGCCGACGCACCGTTGCCAGGCCGCTCGCGCTGTCTACTATGAGGTTGGTGCCGCCCGATGATCGTGGGGTAGGCCGACGCACCGTTGCCAGGCCCCCTCCGGCCCACGCTCACGCACTCGGTGATGCCAGTCTCGCGGTCGTGGACGAAGACGTCGCAGGTGCCGTTGAAGTCATGGCGGACGAGACCGGAAGCGTCCGAGAGGAAGGCGACGAACCGGCCATCGGCGCTGAGATGAGGGTCCCACGAGTCCCCGTTCACCTGCTGGCCCAGACTGGTGACGCTGACCCGCTCGACCGCCGTGGTCTCTCTGTCGTAGACAAAGACATCCCACCGGCCGTTGGTGTCCCCGGCCACCAGGTTCGTCGCCCAGGAGCTGAAGGCGATGAAGCGGCCATCGGCGCTGACAGCCGGATCAGCGGCACCCAGCTTCCACTGAGGATCAGACGGCCTGACACTGACGCACTGAGTGGTCCCGCGTACCCGGTCTCTGAGGTACACGTGCAGGGGGGTGTGCAGGGGGTCGCGGCCAGGCGCGCAGGCCAGGAAGGCCACGAACCGGCCGTCGGCGCTCATCCCGGCGTCCGTGGTCTCTCCCTGCCAGAGGCCGTCACTGGTGAGGTTGACCTGCTCCGTCGTCGTGGCACACGCAGGAAGGGCCGCCCACAGGCCCAGCAGCAGAGCCAGCGTTAGCCAGGGCTTCACGGTCCTAGCCCTGCTCGTCATCGGGACTGGCACCAGACGTGATTGTGTCCTGGCCGTAGTGTAAGGCTGCACGCACCCTCTGGTACATGCTAGCCCGCGACGCGGCCCTCGTCAAGGGTGAAGTTCGCTTCCTTCCTACCTGACTGCCCATCATTCACGACGCCCTTCAGCCTGCACAGGTCCTCGTGCGCGATGATCTTGCGCAAGTTCCGCTCCCTCGCTAGCGGGCGGCAGCCGCCTCTGGCGGGACTTCGAGCTGCCAGATAGCCACCCTCAGATCAAGCTGGGCACACACTGGATGACGGAGGCGACGCTGCAGCTGGCCAGATCTAAGTTCGGGCAGGTGACCGTCCTCTGGAGCTGGGTTGGCCGCCAAGGCCTCGGCATCTCTCACCACTCCCCTGATGGCGGCGCGGGGCCCCGGGGGTCAAGGCGAAGTTGGCCACCGTGGTCAGCCCGTCGGCCACAGAGACCCCGCTCTCCTGCCCTGACGGATGGCCGGCCGCGACTGCATCCACCACCAAGTCGGTGCCAGGCAGCATAGCGAGCAGGTACTTGCCGTCCGGTCCGGTCGCTGGCCTCTCCACAGCTCACGATCGCTCCCTCGACCGGCCCTGCCGTGCTCGTGTCGGTCACCGTCCCCGCGATGCCGCCCCAGTCTGCCGGTCGTGAACGAAGACGTCGTAGGAGCTGTTAGTATCCCCAGGAACCAGGTTCGAGGCTTCAGACATAAAGGCCACAAACCGCCCGTCGGCGCTGATGGCAGACTCGTACCAGCAGTCCATATTTGCCTGTTGCCCCTCGCTGCTCACGCTTACCCGCTCGGTGACACCAGTGAGCCGGTCGTGGACGAAGAAGTCGCTGCAGCCGTTGGTGTCCCCGGGCACGAGGTTGGAGGCCAAGTAGGAGAACGCGACGAAACGCCCCTGCGCGCTGATGGCGAGGTACCAGGACCCGCTGTTCACCTGCTCCCCAGCGCTGCTCACGCTCACTCGCTCGGTGATGGTGCCGGAGGGCATGTACTGGGAGAGCTTGGCGTGGAAGGCGAAGGCTCCGCCGCCGCACTCGATTCTGACCTCACCCTCGGGGATCTCCAGATCATCCTCGTGGTAGATCCAGTGGCTGGCAGAATCGCCCAGGGAAAAGATGAGGTGATCCGGGATGAATCGGCAGTAGAGATAGTCACAGCGCTCGAAAGCGGCGTCGGCCCAAGCGGCGGCATCATCGCGGCAGAGGTTATCCACGAGGACCCAGCTCACTCCACCATCGGTGGACTTCTCGAGGGTGGGATACACCGACCCGCTCTGCTCGAGGGTCAGACGATAGCGGATGGAGCCCAGGGCGTTGAGGGTGATGGCCCAGTAGATGGGATCGGTCTGGAAGTAGGGGGGCTGGGATCGCAAGAAAGTGAGGCGCCAGGTAGGGTTCTTCGCCCAGCGGAAGCGGGAGAGGAGGGAGCCTGTCTGATTCTCGCGGGCATCGTAGAACTTGATCCAGTAGTGATCACGGCCGGGCGGCTGGGTGAGCTTCCAATAGTTCGATTGTTCTTGAATCCAATCGTCGAGGGACATATTGATGGAGCCGGCGTGGCAGGAGAGGATGGCGGCATTGAGCTCGGGCAGGGGATGGATGTTGGTGAGTGCCCACTCGGGCTTTTGCATGGCTGCGTTCTGCAGGAGCCCGGCGACGCGCTGGGTGCGATCGAGATCGCTCATGGGGAAGTCCAGGCCCCAGGAGTGCTTCTCGAGATAGCCGTCGGAGCGCTTGTCGGTGATGATGAGATTGGCGCAGGCTAGGCCTAGCATGCGAGGCTCCTGCGATATCTGGAAGCTGGAGATTGCAGCGCGCTAGGCAGGCTGAAGCCTGCCCTACCCGCGTACCGCAGGCTGAAGCCTGCCCTACCCGCGTACCGCAGGCTGAAGCCTGCCCTACCCGCGTACCGCAGGCTGAAGCCTGCCCTACCCGCGTACCGCAGGCTGAAGCCTGCCCTACCCGCTAGGCCGAGAACCATGTCCCCGCGTCTCCATCGCGCTGACTATAGGCGACAAGGCGATTCCCCGCGGCATCGAGGTAGGTGATGTAGAGGGTGCCGTCGGCGTCTATGGTGAGGTCAATCGGGCTGTCGGCGACGGGCTGCTCGAAGGCGGTGATGGGAGTGGTGCGCCACTGAGTGACGAAGCGGATATGCACGTCATCCACCCAGAAGGTGTACTGCTCGCCGTAGAGATCGGTTTCGATTTGGGGGCTAGAGATGGGCATGGTCAGGTCGCGTTCCAGGTTTCGCCGTCATCGGAGCTGAAGGCTTCCTTGATATAGGTGCGATCGGTGGAGACGCAGACGATGCGGAGGCGGCCGTCGGCGAGGCATTCGATGCTGCCTTCGGGATACGGGCCGCCCGCGATAGGCTTGATGGGCTCGCTCCACTCTCCGTTCCGGAGGTCGAGGCGCTCGAACCAGATATCACCTTTGGCGGGGTGGCCGAAGAGGCGATAGCGCTGGCCATAGATATTGTCATCCTCGGCGATGATCTTGGGCGGGTTGTACTGGATGAGGATGAGGCTCTTGTAGAGGGGGAGATTGTTGTCCGGGACGGGGGTGGAGGTCTGCCCCGGGGCTTCATTGAGCGGAGCGCCGGCCGAATCGGTGGTGTAACTATGGACGTGAGGGATGACCTTGAGCTGATCGTCTTCGTGGTAGTAGGCGGGGCCGGGCGAGGGAAGGGTGGTGGTAGTCTCGCCGCTGTGGGCATGATTGGAGAGGGCTTGGGCGTGGGCCTGGGAGGTGTGAGTGTGCTGAGTGGCCCCTCCGGTCTGGCCGACTTCGACGAGGGTAGTGGCGCCAAGGAGGAACACGTCATCATCGTAATCGGGCCGGCCCTCGGCGCCGTCGCAGGGATCCCAGTCAGGAGGGATCTCGGAGGCGGGGCCATCCCAGAGGGCGATGACCTTCTGGGGGATGCGGGATTCGCCGCTGACATTCTGGATGATGCCGATCTTCTTCCACGGCGGCCAGCCGGAGGCGGGGTTGATGGCGGGGGTGGCCTGAGTGCTGGGGGCGGCCTGATAGCCTCCGATGCCGCCGTGGGCATGGGCCAGCGCGCCGATCATAGAGGAGGCCCCGCTGCCGAGGGCATTGTCGGCTTCGCCTTGCCAGCTCGAGCTGTTGGTATCTGGGTGGGTGTGTTCGAGGGTATGGGAATGGAGCTGCCCATCATGGGTATGAGTCTCTGGCGATC
>Ga0315307_1000957_pt1 | contig 12719 bp, 10 predicted proteins | sample TDP2_MG_FD_203079 | JGI IMG/M metagenome (GOLD analysis project Ga0315307, IMG submission 203079) | Freshwater sediment microbial communities from Lake Towuti, South Sulawesi, Indonesia - TDP2 | ecosystem: Environmental > Aquatic > Freshwater > Lake > Sediment | place: Indonesia: South Sulawesi... | reverse complement strand
TGATAATCTCGTTAAATGGTGGAGCGTCTACGGCTATCGCGGGTTTGTTAAATTTGAAGGCTTCTAATATCGGAAGCCCGAAACCCTCTGAATAACTGGGCTGTACATAGATGTTACATACGCTATAGAGCGTGTTTAATTTGGTCTGAGGTAGTTTTCCATAAAGGTTTGTCAGCCATAATCTCTTGATTCTTAAACCCTTAGCTGTTTTTGTTAGGTTGTAATATCCTCTTGGCTTAGAGTGCAAAATTAGAAAACTATCTGGAATTTCATGCTCAACAAACCGATAAGCACTAAGTAATTTGTCAAGTCCTTTCCTTGGATCGTTTGCAGCAACTGTTAGAATTATTCTCTTATTTTTGAGTCTCTTCTTCAGAGTTTTGTAAAATGGAATGTTTACTCTCTTATCCTTAACATCTAAACCATGATGCACGACTCCTGCAACTCGAATTCCACTTTCCTCAAGCATTTGTTTCACAAAGTTGCTGACTGCGACAATTTTGATTTGACTCGCGATCTCAAGACTAGTCTCATCCAAGATGCTATGACCCTCTGTTGTCCCATAGAAGACGACATTACTTTGTCGAACAAATTTACTTAAGAAATTGAGAGTTTGATGAAAAACTGTGCCTATGAATAAAATGTTACCTCCGGGCTTAGCTCTTGTCCAGTCGTGAATCGTGCAATTAGAATGCGTCTTTAGTGCTTTATCAACCAGCATGGCAACGTTTCGAAAAGATGGCCAATCCAGCTTTGTGATGATTTTTATTTTCATTTTGCATCCCTATGATTAAGTCAATTATTTCTATGAGCAATTTTCTTCGTTATAGGGATGCAAGGGGTTATGCATATAGTCTTCTAGGATATCAGAAAGATAGAATAAATATTTAAGGGTTGAACCTTGATTTTAAATGCGCATCTAGAGTTGCTAAGTTATGTTAAGGAAACACATTGGCGTAGTGATATATCAAACAAGCAATAGCAAAGGTCAAGAGTTAGTAGCCCAAAGAATGGTTAAAGAATTTATCAAACTCGGGCACAAAGCCTACCTTATCACTAGCATTTACCATGACGGCGTCGAGGTCACCCCATCAGAAAATCTGAAGAAAATCAAAGGATACGTATACGTCGAAGATAGCGATATGGGAATACCTATAATTAGAGTGTACAGCCGCATTGCGAAGTGGCCGCCCAGACGCATAGTTTTTCGAGACTTTATTCCTAATTTAGAGAGGATAGTTGACGAATTCAAGTTGAACGTGCTTATAACTCACAGCACACTTTGGAATGGTCCTGAAGAGGTTGCCAAATTTGTAGCTTGGAGACGATACATGAGAGAACTCGGTGGTTACCAGGACCCAATTGTGTTTTGTCACATGTCCCACTTTCAAGAACCCACGCAAAAACGTTATTCTCTAGTGGAACGAACATTTCGAATGGCGTGGAACAAACTGGCGTTGTCTCAGATTCTTAAAACCGCAAATCTTGTGCTGGTTGTTACGCCCACCGAGAAATCTGAAAAGGTTAAAATGGGTGCAGACCCCGAGAAATGTTTTCTCTTTCCAGGCGGCGTGGATGATGAATTGTTTCTGCAATTTGCTGCTACAGACATTAGAGATTTCTTTAAAAGACACGGAATATCAAGAGACATCAAACTTGTCTCTTTCTTGGGAACAATAGAAGAGAGAAAGAATCCAGTCACTGTTTTGAAGGTTGCCGAGTCGCTTCAAGACAGACAAGACATCCATTTTATGATTGCTGGAAGGGGAGAATCACTCTATGCCAACAAGGTTAAAGAATCGGCTAGCCTCTTGCCGAATGTGACCTATCTTGGTGAAATCGACGATAAGGAAAAGATTTTGCTGATAAGGGCAAGTTACATTAACATTCTCATGAGTCGTCTCGAGTCACTTGGTTTAACACAACTTGAATTCATGTACAGCGGCGTTCCTGTTGTGACTTCAGGTGTTGGAGGGCAGTCTTGGCTGGTTCGAAACGGTCGAGAAGGCATACATACTGAAGGACCTGATGATACAGGTGGTGCAGCAAAAGCTATACTGAATCTCGTCGATGACCATGAAATGTGGACTAAGTTATCAGTAAACGCCAGAGAGAAAGCGAGAAGTTTGGCTTCGTCCAAAATCATAACGGAATTAGATGAGGCAATAACCAAGGAAATGATAAAAGAAAGTGGTTTGAAGCACATACCTCCTGAAGCCCGTCAAACGTTGGAGGAACCAGAACACATTTTGAAAACATGGTCAGCGGGGAGCTGGGGAGCAGTTGCCACTGACAGAAGACTTTTCGTCAAGCACGGACGTTTCTCCAGAAAAGTTGCAGAGATTCCTTATACAAGCATAGCATACATTGAGCACACAAGAAGATACCCGTGGAAAATCCTGTTGGTCGGACTTTTGCCGACACTCATCCTATTACTCGAGCCTTTGTGGCGAGCCATTCTTAAACCCGCATTCATTTTGACTTTAGAAGAACTACTAAATTCAATTATAACGGCAATTCCTCAATTTACTTCACCTCAAACACTAATGACAGTTTTCGCTGTAGTCCCATTATTAATAGGTCTAGGAGCGTTTACACTTCAAGCAAGAACTGGTTTCAACTTATACGGATTAGGAACAAGACCCGTATACCTTCCTCACAAATTTAGCGAAGTCGTGACATTCATAAGGAAAGTTCAAGATAAAAAAACAGAACGCCACCGTACAAATAAAAAACTTTGAAACAAAACCATAATTGCCAAGACTCCAGCATTTATTTGCACCATATTTGAATCCTAATAGAGGGGCTAGGTCAACCAAGCGCACACACAAACACCTTCCACTCAAGACATTACGATTAAACCTTATATGAATGAATGATTCATATGTCTCAAAACTCACCCTAGAAGGCGCCTTAAATGAAAAAAACCAGAGTCATCATAATGGGCGCGGCTGGAAGAGACTTCCACAACTTCAACGTTTACTACAGAAACAACCCACAATACGAGGTCGTAGCCTTCACTGCTACCCAGATTCCGGGAATAGAAAAACGCGGTTATCCGCCAGAGTTAGCGGGTCCAAATTATCCAAGAGGCATACCAATACATCCGGAGGAAGAACTACCAGAGCTTATCAAAAAACACGGTATTGAAGAGGTTGTTTTCGCTTACAGTGACGTTTCCCACGAATACGTCATGCACAAAGCTTCGATAGCGTTGGCTAACGGTGCCGACTTCCGACTTATGGGCCCATCAACTACCATGGTTAAGGCTAAGGTACCAGTTGTTTCCGTCTGCGCCGTCAGAACAGGTTCTGGAAAGAGCCAAACCTCAAGGAAGGTCGCAAGAACACTGAAAAAACTAGGCTTCAAAGTCGTGGTTATTCGGCATCCAATGCCCTACGGCGACTTAACCAAGCAAGTGTGCCAACGCTTCGCTTCTTATGAAGACCTCGACAAATATGACTGCACCATTGAGGAACGAGAAGAATACGAACCCCACATCGACACCGGAATCATAGTTTACGCAGGCGTCGACTACGAAAAAATCTTGCGGGAAGCAGAGAAGGAAGCCGACATTATAGTTTGGGACGGGGGCAACAACGACATTCCATTTTATAAATCAGACACGCAGATCGTTGTGGCTGATTCGCATAGGCCCGGACACGAGATGACCTATCATCCAGGGGAAACCAACCTGAGAATGGCGGATGTCGTTATAATCAATAAGGTGGACACCGCTGACCCCACCAACGTCGCAACCGTTAGAAAAAACGCCAAGACAGTGAACCCGAACGCCACTATAATAGAAGCAGCCTCACCCATAACCGTGGATAACCCCCAACTGATAAACGGAAAGAAGGTGCTCGTGGTTGAAGACGGCCCAACATTGACCCATGGAAACATGGCATACGGCGCAGGAATGATAGCTGCAGAAAGGCTGGGCGCCGAAGAAATGGTGGATCCACGCCCCTACGCTATGGGCTCCATTGTTAAGACGTTTGAGCATTATCCGCATTTGGGCGCTGTTCTTCCAGCGGTAGGCTATGGCAAGGAACAGATAGGCGAACTAGAAGAAACAATAAACGCAACGCCCTGCGACGTTGTTCTCATCGGAACTCCCATTGACTTGCGTCGGGTTTTGCAACTGAACAAGCCGGCTGTGAGAGCAAAGTATGAACTTCAAGAAATTGGCACCCCAACTCTAGAAGATATACTCAAACAACGTTTTCCAAAAAAGTGAGACACAAGTTGTCGGAAAGTAGTGTGTCCCGGATACCAATCAAATTCGTAGTTGCGACTGTTGGAGAGGCAGGAGGCGAACTTGTTCGCCACTTGGCTCCGAGAACCGTAGACGCCATCGTGAAAAAGCTTCCCATCGAAGGACGTGCCGCTCTATGGAAAGAAGAGGTTTACTTCGAGATTGCAGTCAAAATGGGAGAAGAAAAACCGAGATCCAAGGTCGAGAAAGGTGACTTAGCCTTTTGGCCCATGGGAAACGCCCTGTGCGTTTTTTACGGTGAGACTCAACCCTACAGCCCAGTAAACATTGTTGGCAAAGTCACGAAAAATCTGGAACTGTTTGAGCGAGTGAAAAGCGGTTCTGTGATTAGGGTGGAGAGGCTTTAGGGAAACATAATCTTGGTCTCAGACCATCTCTTAAGAAGTTCTTCGCATTTCTTCTTGACATCTTGACTTTTGCTCTTTTCTCTGAGTTTCTCCAGAAATTCTAAGCGCTTTTCTATTGCAGTCACTTCGCCTGTTCCGTAGTAGAGTTTTCCTTCTATGTAGTCTTTCATCTGCTGCGCCTTCTGCACAAGGTAACTCGCAGCGTCCACAATGTCAACGAGCATCGGCATGTTCGCCCAGATGACCGCGTCTGCCTCGTGGAGTTGACTGAAACCCTCGATTTCTTCTATCTGTCTGATATATGTTCTGAGAAAGTCGTAGTAGCCCGCGATCTTGATAAGACTCAAGACTTTTCTGAGTCCGCTCTTGAACTCAGCGCTTCCCTTGATTTTCAGACGATGTTTATATCCCTTAGCTATGAGGTCTTTAACTCGTTTTACCTCTTCTTCCGTGAAAACACGTTCAGGAAATTCCAAAGCATGCCTGCCTGACTTTGAAAAAGAGGGCTAGTCATGAGGCTTGTATATCTTGAGGTTTTTGCTTCCTGAAACGTACTCAATTATGCCACGTTGTGCCAACTCGTCGAGTAGGTCTTTGGCCACACTTAGGCGTAGGTTGAAGCGTGTTGCCACCGTGTAAGGTGTGAGTGCCTTCATTTTTTTGAGTTCGCCAATGACTTTCTCACTATTTGGGTCAGGCGGAACAATCCCTGGTGCTTTCTTTTCTGGGGGACCTCCGCTGCCTTTTCCTCCCTTCTTCTCTCGCTCGTCTTTCTTCTCTTGCGTTCGTTCCATCTGTTTTAGTGTTAGTTTCTTTTTTCCGCCCATGTTATTTGCACCGTCTTTTCACATGGAGCACAGTTGCTTATAGACTTTCTCTCGTCTTCTTTCTCTTTATTTCCTTAGGAAGAGGCACGGCATACGTTTTCTCTAGGGTTTGGCGGTGAAGCGTGTTCATTGTGCAGAAGGGCACTATTTTGCCGCCTGGAAAGCCGTAGTGGATGCAGCAGCGCTGCACTCTCTGGAGGTCGAAGTTGAAAGCGTCCATGAAGTGCATCAAACCGATCATCAACGTCTTGTAGTGGAAAGGTCTTAATGATTCATAATTACCTTGTAATATTGCGGGTATGACTTGGCGCAAAATTTTAAGTCTGACGTTTTTGAGCGCCGATGCTCCCACACGCAGCTTAGCCTTAGTTCTGTGTTTGTGCCTAATGTCTTCCGCAGCCTTGCTTAATGCGTTGAAGAACGAGTCAACGTTTGCTAGTTTGGTAATCGGTGTTGCCTTTCCCTCCTCCACATACAAGTACGTGGCAGCTCCACAATGAGGATGCACGGTGAATTCTACATGTGGCTTCATCTTGTATTCATTCAAGAATTCTGATATAGGAACAACGCATGGAACAGGATAGAAATCCTGCGTTTTGATGAGTCCATTCGTTTGTTCTTGGATTTTGTGCAAGGCTTCGGGAATGGTGATTCTCCCCTTCTGAACCTCCCACTTTTCGGTTCTGCCTGCAAAAGAGACTGGTTGAAAGTTGACGCATCGGATAACATCGATGTTGTTAATAGCAAAGTTGATGATGTCGCCAAGTTGGTGGTCATTCATTCCCTTAACGATAACAGGAACCAAAACGACACTGCGCATTTCCGCTTCTCGGCAGTTTTGTATGGCTTTCAGCTTTACATTGAACAACCATTTTGCATATTCTTGCTTGCCCTTTTCATCTAAATGACTTGGAGCCCTGCCCACATAGGGTTCAGGCGTTACACCGTCAAATGACAGATAAAACGTGTCAGCGCCAGCGTCTCTAAGCTGACGAACATATTCGACCCCATCATTTTCATCCGCAACTCTGATTCCATTAGTATTGACTTCAATGTGCCTGAAACCCTTCTCCTTAGCCATCTTAACAATCTCTAAAAAATCAGGCCGAACAGTTGGTTCTCCGCCAGAAAGTTGAAGAGCAGGGGGCGGGACAGGCATGTTGGCGCGCAGATTATCCATGACCTGGCCGATTTGTTCGAGAGTCGGTGTGTACATGTAGCCGATTTTGCCTGCGTATGCGAAACAGATTGAGCATTGGAGGTTGCAGGTATTGGTGACATCGATGATGGCTAGAACTGTGTGCGACTTGTGATTTGGACAGATTCCGCAGTCGTAGGGGCATCCTTTAACTGTTTGGGTTCGAGGGTTAAACACACCCTTGCCAACTTTTTCGTATTTCTCAAACCTTTTGAAGAGCTCGTAGTCAGACCAGTAGACGTCTTCGAAATGGCCGTGACTCGGGCAATCTTTTATGATTTTAACTTGTCCATTTCTTTCTATAATAGTGGCATCGAGTCTTTCTAGGCATTCTGGGCAGAGGCTTGTTGTATGCTTTATGAGTTGGGATTGCTCTTCCTTTTGCTCTTTCTTTAGCGCTTGCAATTAGACACCACGGTTGAGTTGTAACATGTTTATTATGAGGGATTCAATACATTCTATAAGAAGTTTTCCAAACCTTTCCTAAGGTGAAGATGGGGTCAACCACCATGGAAGAGAAGGTGAGCGAGGAAGCGAGAAAAGTTTTACATGAGCTAGGTTTGACAAACTATGAGGTTCGCGCATACTTGGCTCTTTTAGAGAAGGGAGTTTTAACCGCCAGCCAAGTGAGCGAACACTCAGAGGTTCCATACTCCAAGATTTATGAGACCTTAACCTCACTTGAAAGAAAAGGCTGGATAGAAACCGAACATCGTAGACCACGCCGATACTTTCCTAAAGCACCTTCTGAAGCATTGGCGACAATGAAACTACAGCTTGAAGACAAAGTAAAAACGTGGGAAAAAACAATTCTAGACGAGTTTGAACCTTTCTATGAACGACGTGAGATAAGGGAAAAACCTGACATTTGGATTCTTCGAGGCGAGTTTAACACTCTTGCCAAACTCAAAGAGATGGTAGAAAAGACAAAGAGTGAACTTATGATTGCTGCTCCAGTCTTGCCCAAGACGCTGGCTGACGCAGTCACACCTATGTTGATGCAGTTGCAAACCGCAAACGTCAAAGTTCAATTCATGTTTTCAAAAAAAGCTAGGGATTGGAACCTACAGAAACTTGTAGAAGTCGCTGAGGTTCGGGTGCGAGACCACATGTTCGGCGGAGGCGTCATAGCCGATGGTAAGGAAGCAATGTTGTTCTTAGGCGAAGACAAATCAACTCTGGTCATCTGGTCAAATCATCTGAGTTTAGTCAAGTTTGCCAAAGAATACTTCCAATATCTATGGGAATCATCGGAAACGGCAAAATCGCTGCGTGTTTAGATATTTGAGACTAAAAGAAGCCTTAATTCATATTTTGAATCAGTATTTGTCATTAACAAGGCTTAACTCTGAGATTCGCCGATTTTTTGACGAAGTTTAACCAAAAGGAGAATATAAAGTTGCAAAATGAAACAAGACCGAAGGGAATGCTGATTGTTGCAATAGTGTTTCTGTCAATAATCTCGGCGGCTCTCGTAACCAGCATTTTACCAGTTGCTAAATCTCAGGTCAGCGGTGTAGCCAAGCCCGAGGAGTTTTACTTCCACTACACCCCTGCCCCACTGACCATTGGAAGTGGCTATACCTCAGACAGCCACATACTGAACACCACTAAGTTGTGGGGTGGGACTCAGAGGGCAGGTCCCCAATCGGGGTCTTTTGACATCTACTTCTACATGGCTCCAGACCTTGCTGGGAACTATCGCATAAACGGCACGCTTTGGGTGCACTTATGGATAAACGCAACAGGAGCAACGCCCTCAGCTGTTTTCACAATAACGGTTTACGAGTTAAGCGCAAGCGGATTTCAAACGGTTGGTTCATGGAACTCTGGCAACCAGCAACTCTCTCCCGACATATACGATGTCAACGCAATTCCAGGAAATGCCCCATTAAAGTTCAATGTTCCATCATACACATTCCAGTCAGGTTCATCTGTTGTGCTCCAGATTACCGTAAAGCCTGGTGCAGCTACATCAGTATCTGCTTGGTATGACTCAGTTCAGTATCCGAGCCACGTTGTAATTTACTCTGAAGATTATGCTCGTCCAATATCTGTCAAAACCTACGCTGTCGATAATTCAGAGACAAACCTGTTCTACTACAACTGGAGCGAGAGTCAACGCAAGGTCATCGTGCGAGCTAACGTTACTGACCCGTTTGGCGGATACGACATCTACAAAGTCAACATGACCATACTTGATCCCGCGGGTAGCCCAGTTTTGGTCAATCAGGACATGACCAGAGTCACAGACGGTTTGTGGCGTGTCCATTACTCGCACATCTACGAGGCAAACTGGTCCTATCTAAGCACAGCCATCCTCGGTCAATACACTGTCAAGGTCTCAGTCATCGACAACAACGGGTATTATCACAACATAGAATTCGGCGCTTTTGAGCCTTTTATGGAAGAGGGCTCCCACATTTTCAGCATCGGAGTCATCGTATACTACGACCCAGCCTTTCTCGTAGTCGATGACGTGAACGTTCCGTTGCCAAAGGCTCAAGTCTACATCACATGGCCAAACGGCACAACCGAGACTTTGCCACGCTACACTTCTCAGAATGGTTTCATCAACCTCACACACGTGACCGCGGGAAACTATGGATTCACAATCTTGTGGAAAGACGTGGTCGTTCTCCAGACGACGCAGTATGTTGACTCAAGCGATATATACACGCTAAAATGCCGAGTGTATCAGCTCACAGTTGAGGTCTTGGGAAACAACATGGTTCCTGTCCACGGAGCCTATGTAATAATCTACGCTGAGGGCGGAGTTGGCTACGGTCTTGAAACATCTAATGCGGCTGGTAAGGCAACGTTCAGGTTGCCTGCTGGAACATATGACATAGAAGCCCATTATCGCGCTGACTATTGGCTGACAGTAGTGACGGCTGAGGCTAGCAAACCGTCTGTTTCTGTGGCAAATTCAAGGTCTGAGACAATAATCCTCTCAGGTTTTCCACCATCACTATGGACTACTACAGGATTTTGGTTAATCATGGCACTCGTTGCAGCAATACTTGTGACTATCTTGATTGTATTCATAAGTCGCATTAGCCTGCCAATCTTCCGAAGAAGAACATAAACCCAGCAAATCCTTTCTTTTCTTTTTGAGCGAACCTTTTCTTAGGAGGCTTATTTGAAGAAAGTTTTTAAGAACACTCACATCTAAAATGCAAGTCTAGCTTTAAGCTTGAGGTGATGCATGTGGGAAATCCAATTGTCCATTTAGAGATACCTGTTTTAGACCTGAACAAGGCTAGAGAGTTCTACTCCAAGATCTTCGGCTGGAAAGTTGACTTAATACCGCAGATGGACTACGCGCTGTTTGAAACTGGTACTCCACCTGGGGGAGGCTTCAACAAAGTAGACAAAATCAAGCCAGGTGGCTGCCTATTCTACATATCGGTCGACGACATCGAAAAGAAACTGAAAGAAATAGAAAAGGCAGGAGGCAAGACTGTGAGAAAGAAGTCAGAAATCCCGCAAATGGGCTGGGACGCCACTTTCACTGACATCTTTGGCAACGAGTTAGGCTTGTTCACACCAATGAAAAAATCTAGCTGATTTTAGTGGCTTTAAAGCAGCTGTGCAAATCCTCCTCATTTTTATTTCCATAATATTTATTTCTTATAGCGCATAGAACACACTGCATTCTACATGGCGAGGAATAATTAATGACAAAGAAGGTTACGGTTGAAGAACTGCTTGAAAAAGCCAAAAAACCCAGCAAGCTTGCTCTTGCGTATCATCCTTTCTATGAGGGCAAGGTCCAAATAATGCCCAAATGCCCCATAAGAAGCCCAGCCGACTTTGCCATATGGTACACTCCTGGCGTGGCTGCCAGCTGCAGAAAAATTAAAGAAGAGCCAGATCAGGTTTGGGAGCAGACCAACCGAGGCAATTATGTGGCTGTTGTGAGCGACGGCACTAGGGTTCTCGGCTTGGGCGATATAGGTCCAGAAGCTGGCATGCCCGTCATGGAAGGAAAAGCCTTACTGTTCAAATACCTTGGCGGCGTCGACGCTTTTCCAATCTGTCTCAAAACTAAAGACCCAGATGAAATTGTGAGAGCCTGCGAACTCATTGAACCAACTTTCGGTGGCATAAACCTCGAAGACATAGAGAAACCCAAATGCTTCTACGTTCTGGAAAAAGCCCGTGAAAAGTGTCAAATTCCAGTTTGGCACGACGATCAGCAGGGAACAGCCACCGTAATCTTAGCAGGCTTGATAAACGCATTGGCAATTGTGGGCAAAAAACGAAAAGAGGCAATGATCACTCTTTTTGGCAGTGGTTCCGCAAACATACGCACAGCATTTGTTCTCTTCCGCGCTGGCTTCAAGCCCGGCAACATTCTAATGGTGGACACTAAAGGCATCCTTACACCCGACCGTCCAGACGTTGAAAAAGAAAAGAAGGAAAACCCATGGCTATACGAGTTAGCTCAAAAAACCAACGCAGAGGGCAGAAGAGGAGACGCAGCGGCTGCGTTTAAAAGCGTGGACGCCGTGGTCGCAGCTAGTAAACCTGGTCCTGGCGTCTTAAAACCTGAGTGGATAAAAACAATGGCTACAAACGCGATAGTGTTTGCCTGCGCCAATCCTATTCCAGAAATCTGGCCTTGGGAAGCAAAAGAAGCAGGCGCCAAAATAGTGGGTACTGGTCGTAGTGACTTTGAAAATCAGATAAACAACAGCCTAGGCTTTCCTGCTATCTTCCGAGGTGTCTTAGATGTCAAAGCGAAAACGGTTACAGATGACATGTGTGTAGCCGCGGCGGAGGAACTGGCTCGATTTGCAGACGAACGCGGCATCCACGAAGGCGACATAGTTCCACGTATGGAAGAGTGGGAAGTCTATCCCCGAGAGGCTGTTGCCTGCGCATTACAAAGCATCAAAGAAGGCGTGGCACGAATCAAACCAAGTCGACAAGAACTCTGGGAGAGAGCGGTCAGAATCATCAAAAACGCCCGAGAAAGTGCACAATTGTTGATGCGGGAGGGCTTGATAAAGCCGCTTCCACCAGAAAAAGATGTCTTGGGTACTTAAGAATAGTCAGCCACTTTCTTTTCTTTTTATCAATCATCTGAACTGTTTTTCCGTGTGCGCACACTTGACCCTAACCCCTCCACTAGGATCCAAATAGGCGGTGAATGTTGAAAAATGGGTTTTTGTTAAGGATAAATGGCGTTGTTGTTTTTGTTGGTTTGACGGTTAGTCTTATGTGACGTATTGGCGCAGTCTTTGGAGGGACTTTAGCCTTTCTTTGTCGCCTATTCTTGCGTTTTTGATGGCGTTTTCTAAAATGTCTATTGATTCGTCCATGGTTTTTCTGTCAACTGGATGCGGGACGCCGTCTTTTCCTCCGTATGCGAAGGAATATTTAACGGGGTCTTTCCAGCTCGGCGGCGCACCATAAACCAATTCGGCTATGAGTGCCAAGCCGCGTATGGTTGCTGGTCCAACACCTCTGATGGCCAGCAACTGCTCGTAGTTTTTAGGCTGAAATTCATATGCTCTTTTGACGGCTTTCCAATTGAGATTGTTGGGCATTGAAAGCACTTCGACAACGTATTCTTTCCACTTTTCTTCCGGCACCCACTTCTGTAACGATGTCTGATGGGCTGGTCGAACAGACTGGAGCAATCGCATCAGCTTTTTTGGCTGGTCTTTCACCATGTCGGTTGAAACTTTTCGGCAGCCCTCGCTTTGTTTTGCAGTCATGTCTAACGCAACGTTTCTTTTCACGTCTCCAACAATAGCGTCGTGAGGCTCCACCACAAAGTTTTCAACGTGCTCTGAGAGCCAGTGATAACGTCGCGCTGTCCTGTCTTGAACGCTCATTCCCTGCTGAACTACAGCCCACTTTCCGTCTTCAGCGACAACAAAGGCATGATGATAAAGTTGATAACCAGCCTGTACAGCAGTGCTGTCCACCTTGGCACTCATTCTGCTCGCGTAACGCAACTCGTCAATCCGACTTGTTGAAAAACCGAACTTGTCGCCTACTTGACCGATTTCATTTGGCGCCTGCAATGAAGCCTTGCCTTTGCCTCCGCAAAC
>Ga0315307_1000956_pt1 | contig 12743 bp, 8 predicted proteins | sample TDP2_MG_FD_203079 | JGI IMG/M metagenome (GOLD analysis project Ga0315307, IMG submission 203079) | Freshwater sediment microbial communities from Lake Towuti, South Sulawesi, Indonesia - TDP2 | ecosystem: Environmental > Aquatic > Freshwater > Lake > Sediment | place: Indonesia: South Sulawesi... | reverse complement strand
GGAGCCGACCTGGAAGTCTTCTTCCTGGAGAGGGCAGCCGTAGAAGGGATTCTCATCCTCCCTCATTCCCCAGGCATCCGAGAAATAATCCTCAGAGCCTGTTCCATGAAGAGAGGGCTTTTCCTCACCGTCGATATAAATCATGTCATCGCCTTCTCCCCACCAGCCCATGGCTGTCTGGAGGATGCTGAGGTTGCAGCCAACATAATGGCCTCGGCCAGAGGCTTCGAGGATGAGATAATTTCTCCCGGGCTGGCAGGGAATCTCCTGCCGATAATAAGAATGAAAATAAGGAGTATCAGCAGAAAGGGTTGGGAGCTCCCTGTAATCAACATAATAGTAGAATGCGCCAACCGGCCTTGTCCCTTCGTTAGTTACAGTGACACGCGCCGACTTTTGAAAAGGCATATACCAGTAGCAGTTCCGTGCCCGGCCTTCGGATGAACAGTTTATCGGGATGGAGCTGAAGTTGCGATTCAGGCCGTGCCCTACGCCAAAAAAGTCGCCTATCGGCGCCTCGACCGACGGGGATGTCTCGTCGTCCCAGTACATCCTCAGGATGAGCTTGCGTCCGTAGAAGGCCTCAGCAGAGATGGTGACCCAGATGTGGTGGATAGCTCCAGGCCCATTTATCTCTGCCAGAGACGCAGTCTCTCCAGGTTGAATCGATAGAGCATCCCTGTTTCCGCCTGTGCGGTCATAGGAAGAAATTCGCTTGCTCGCATAATCCTGGTACTGGCCAAGTCTAACGAGCATGTTTTGACTGAAGAGAAGAAACAAGGCTCCGGAAAAAAGAATGAAGATGAAAGAGATTAGCCACGTTATTTTTTTTAAGTTTTTCTTAGGCATATTTCCTCCATCCGAAGAAGTTTAACCGGCAAAATTCATAGATCTCAAACGAATCATTTCTTTTTCTAAATTAAAATAAGCCAAACGCAAAAAGCAAGCTGAACTGTCAGCTCAAATTTTTTGATAAACCTATGCCTTATTTCTATAGTTTTTGATTTTTTTTGGTTCAAGTTTTGGAATTCACCACTTTATATCTAAAATTTTGTTCCGGGCGTTGTCCGTTGTTTTTTTATTCAGCCTTGTGTTTTAGCTTTCTGCTCTAGATTTTATAGTCTTTGCTGTGAAAAAAGATTATTCTGTTTTCGGAAGCCCAGCCTTCTGGAAGAAGTCCGCGGCTGGAGCTATTCTCACTTTCTCAGGCTTGATATCGAGAGGGAAAATCTGAATGATCTTGTCTTCTTCCAAGACTTCCTTAGGCATATTGGGATTGGCATACTTAATCGGAGATGGAGTATTGGCTACCAGAGCTTCTTTCAATGATTTGGCGTCGTCGGTGATCATGGCTATGTAAGCATTGTCGAAGTTCAGGTATTTTTTGATGGCCCGATTGACATCTTCATGCTTGATCGTCGGAAGCCTCTTCTGGGCTTCAGCCAGGAAATCTTCCCAGCCGTAATAATGAGAATCCATCTGCCAGCCAAGCCTCTCTCCTAATGTCTGGGCATAGAGCTTGGTGTAGTTGAGGAGGTAGGTCCGAGTTTTTTCAAACCTTTCTTTGGGGATTCCTTCTTCGACTAGCTTCTTGAGCTCGATGAGCGCCTGACGCAAAACAAAATGCCGGTTTGAATTTGCCAGCGGCCTGATCCAGATAGAAAAATACTGCTCCTGTCGGCAGTAGTTTTGGGCTGGAAATTTGTCCCTTCCTTGAATGAAATGGTCCGCGTAGGCATAATCGCCATAATTCTGGCCGCGCTGCTCCCTTATCTTCTGGAAGAGGAGAGAGAGATGCTGCCGGTGCTCTCCGAAATGAGAGACGGCGATCCACAGCGGAAAATAATCAGGGTTGGCTTTTGAGATTGAGAGCGGGAAGCCCATGGAGATGGCTGTTGCCGGCGTCTTCTTCTCGGCGATGACGATTTCCAGGCCTGAAGGCTTCCGCTGAGCAGGTAATCTAAGCTTTGGCGTTTGGCCCTCAGCAAGAGCCGAGAAGTCCTTGATGACCTTGTCGGGAAAATCTAGAGGATAGCCTCCAACAAGGCCGATGGTGATATTTCCCTGAAGGAAGTGCTCTTTGTAAAAAGCTTTGATGTCGTCCAAAGTCAGCGACTTGAGGGATTCCACTGTCCCTGCCTCGTGGTGGCCATAGGGATGCCCTTCGTACATCATCAGGTTTAAGATCTCCTTGCCGAACTGTTCATCCATGTTGCTGACTAGGTTTCTTTCGACAAAATTCAGCTGCCTGGTTTTTATCCTGCTGAAATCTTCCTCGCGGAAGCCGGGGTCAAGGAGCATGTCTTTGAAGATGGCATAGTATTTATCAAGGTTGTCGATGTGAATCGTTCCGGTGAAGACAGACATCTCCTTATCCACTGCAAGCCCCACCGAGGCAGCCATGGGATAGAATTTCTTCTGGATTTCCTTGAAGGCCAGACTCTTGCTTCCGCCGTTGGCCAGCATGCTGAGTGTTAATGTGCATAGCCCCTCTTTTCCCGGCGGGTCATTGGCCGAGCCGACATTGAGCAAAATTCTGAAGCTCACCAGCGGATTTCCTTGCAGAGGAAGAAGCTCGGTGGAGAGTTTCTTTGGACCGACCTCAGCACAGGAAAAGACCATGAATGTCAGGGCTAAGGCAACAATTCCTAATAAAGAATGATTTATGCTGCTTTTCATTTCGATTTTCCTCCTGTCAAAGTGGCCACAGTGCTGTTCGTTTTATTAAAATACTTTTTGGCCATTTCTTGTATGTCTCCGCTAGTCACTCTTTCGTAGAGGTCAAAAAGCCTGTTCACGGTTTCAGGGTCTGTGGTCAGGTTGATATAGCCGACGAGCAATCCGGCGACTCCGTCAGTTGTCCCCAGTTCATCAGCAAAGGAATATTTCAGGTTTGATTTGACGTCAGCCAGAACATCTTCCGGGACAGGCTCCTTCTTCAGCCTCTCCAGCTCTTTGAATATCTCATCCTCGACATAAGGAAGGTCTTTTTCATCCTTGAGCGTGGCGTTGAAAAGTAGAAGATAGGGATCACGATTGTCGGAGAAGCTGGCGTTGAGGTTGAGGCATTTCTGTTCCTCGATGACCAGTTTCTGGAAAAGTGGAGAAGAGCTGGAGAAGGATGTCCGGGCCAAGAGGTCAAGGGCTGCTTTGTCGATTTTTACATCAGAGTAGGCCGGGCCATGGAAGGCGATGGAAATCATCGGCGAAGTCTTTGAGGGGAAATCAAGGTGCGCTCTCTTGGCTTTGGTCTGGCGAGGTTCTGCAGGAGTGACAAGAGTATAGTTGGATTTCGGCCAGTCGCTGTAATACTTCTTGACATATTCCATCAATTGAGCATGGTCAAAATCGCCGGCAACGAGAAGAATAGAATTGTCAGGCGCATAAAAGCGCTTCTTGTAGAGCTGGCTGTATTCAAACTGGTTCGGCATGTCCAGGATGTCCTTGAGATAGCCGAGGGTTGTGTGCCTGTAGGAGTGCTTTTCAAAAGCCGTGTCTCTTAAGAGCTCGGACAGGCGTCGGCCAGGGTTGGAGACACTCGCATAATACTCCCCTTCAATGACTGGAGCTTCTGTTTTGAGCATCTCTTCGTCATAGTAGAGGTTGATAAACCTGTCCGCTTCTGTTCGGACCACCTCTTCCAGGTTCTCCCTTCCGGCGAAGACCACAAAATAGCAGGTGTAGTCATTGGTTGTGAAGCCGTTCGTGCCTGCGCCCAGTCTGGTCAAGAAGTCATCGTAAGCCGGACGGGGGACAGTCTTTGTGCCTTTGAACATCATGTGCTCGAAGAAATGGGCAAACCCGGATTTTCCAGGCTCGACTTCATTCCTCGAACCGGAGCGGACGATGGTGTAATAAGATATTATGTAAGGATTGTTAAGGGGGATGGAGACGACTTTAAGACCGTTTTCCAGCTCCTCAATCTTGTATTCAAAGGGGAAAATCTTCGAACTCTGAAGCGCGGCTGGAACAGCAAGGAGAAGGAAAACGGCCAGAGCGATGGGGACGAATTTAGTCATTTTTACCTCCTTTTGGAATCTAAGGTTAAACTTGAATAATTTCTAGTTTTCTGAATATATCAAAAGTAAAATTTATAAACAAGCAACATTCATTTTTAAATAGTATTTTTACGAGGCGAGGTATAAATGCTTTGAAAGCCGTTTGAGGGCTGAGCGGGCATGGTTCCTCGACCCAAGGTCGAGGAGAGCGAAGCCTGAAACCGAGCAGGCTTTGGCCTGATTTGTGGCTTGCCACAAATCAGCGGGGGAGCCGAGGGGGTGTGTCCCCTCGGTCGCAGGGCGCAAGCCCGAGAAGGGGAGGCAGGGAGCCTCGATGGAATCGAGGCGACCGTCGGAAGGGGGAAAGCGAAGCTGTTCCCCCTCCGAGTAATCGCTGGGGCAAAGCCTGCGTGCTTTCGAAGCATTTAGCCCGAGCCCTTTATCTTGCCTTCCAGCCAGCCGAGCCTGATCGGAGATTTTCGGTCCCTGGGCGTGTAGGGCTTGATGTCGAGAATCGGGGTTCGGTCGATCATATCGATTCCAGAGACTTTGAGGATATTTCCCTTTCTTTCCAGAACTTTGACCACGGTCATCCCCAGGGGATTTGGCCGGTTTGGGCTTCGAGTAGAAAAAACGCCGCGCAGGGTGTCGTCAAGAAAGGGCTTTGTCTGAAGCTTGTATCCTTTGGATTGGTGAAAGGCGAAGATAACAATGAGATGGGAAAAGCCCTCGGTGTCTTTCAATCCGGCTTCATAGTCCTTGAATATCTCCAGCTCTCCCTGGACTGGATCAAAACCGTCCGGATAGGCGAATTTTTTCTGGTCAATATCTTCCTTCGCTTTGAAAGGGGAATGAATAACGCCGATGGATTTAAACTTGAATGGCATCAATGCTTAATTTTTTAATCATAGACATAGGTCAGCCACTTTTCGTATTTTTTAATTTTGCCGCAGACGATGTCCTTGTAGATTTTGGACAAGCGGGAGGTTATCTCTCCGACTCGACCTGAGCCGACGGCGTATTCTTTCTTCTTTCCTTTCGAGTCTGAGCAGTCGGTCACCCGGCTTATGGGAGCGATCTCTGCCGCTGTCCCTGAGAAAAAGGCCTCATCGGCCTTGAATAAGTCTTCTTTGGTTATGGGTCTGATTCGTGTTTTATAGCCAAGGTCCTTGGCCACTTCCAGAAGAGAAATCCGGGTTATTCCTTCCAGGACGGATTCTGTCTTATCGTTGGTAATGAAGACTCCATTTTTGATGATGAAGATGTTCTCTCCCGGACCCTCGGCCACGTTTCCTTCAAGATTTAAAAAGATGGCTTCATCGAATCCCCGGGAGCGGGCAAGCATGCCGCAGATGGTTGATTGGACATAAACCCCTCCCAGCTTGGATGTCATATCGAGTTGGGAGCGATGGATTCTCCTCCAGGGAAGAATACAGGCATGAACTCCTTGCGCCGCCTTTTCGCCGAGATAGGCTCCCCATTCCCAGACAGCGATGGCAAGTTCCACAGGAGAGAACTTGGGAACAAGACCCAAGTTTCCGTAAGAATAAAAAAGAAGAGGCCGGATATAGGCTGCATCCAGTTTGTTTTCCTTCATGACCAATTTGATGGCGTTAATGATTTCTTTTTTGCTGTAGGGAACTTCCATGAACAAGGTCGAAGCGGAATGGAAGAAGCGGTCGATGTGCTCTGGAAGCCGGAAGACCGCAGGTCCCCGCGGTGTCTTGTAGGCCCGAATTCCTTCGAAGACCGAAGTGCCATAATGGAGGGCATGGGACATGGAGTGAAGGGTTGGCTCTGACCAATTGTAGAATTTTCCCATGTACCAGAATTTTTTTGCCCCAGGAAAATGGGTGTTATCAAACATAATAACTCCTTTTATTATGATGTTTGTTTGATAGAAATAGTTTCCACTTTTATTGATTCTACTCTCTGGTTCCTAAAAAAATCTGGCTCATCAACAGAGGATATAGTTATCATAATTAAAACGAAATGAAAAGAGACAATCTTGAAATTTTTTGAATGGCCGGTCGTTATTAAAAATCATTTTTCATTTGCCTGCGGCTTGTTGGGCGCAGCCAAAAGTTGACGTTCCTTTATTCATTGAATCAAGGTTTTATCTTGAACTCCCAGGCGCACCAAACACAAGGAGGATGAGGGTCAGGAGGACAGACCAGGCACGTGGTTTCAATCCTGGGGTCGATGGTTTGGGCAAAGTAGCTGTACTCAACAATGCCGACTGGCTTGCAGGGAAAATCAGGAAGACCCTGCCTTTTCCTTGCTTCCTGGACGCGGCAGGTCTTCATCCGGAAGACACAGCGTTTCTCACTCACTTCTGCGACCTCTTGAACGTTAATCTGAGCATAGAGACGGAATTTTAGCGCCTGAACAAGGGCTGGAATTCCTTCTCCGGGCTTTATCCCCAGCCTTTTCATGATTCTCTTGGCTTCGATGACAGTGAATTTCTCCCAGGCCTTTCGGTCGAGCTCAATCGCCGCCTCAGTGCCGTATTTTTCCTCGACAAATCGAAACCAGAGGCCATCATGGGCCAGCCAATTTTTTGAAGCGTCGGCTAGGAGTTCAAGAAGCTCTTCCTTTGATAGGTCTTTGACTTCCTTCATCTCCATTCCTATTGGATCAGGCTGAGTGTCTCGAAAAAAATAATCTTTAGAAGTTCTCTGGGCGAAGGCAGAGTGTTAAGAAAGCCGTTTGAAGGCTGAGCGGGCATGGCTCCTCGACCGAAGGGAGAGGAGAGCGAAGCCTGAAACCGAGCTGCTTTTGTCTCGCCGGGGCAAAAGCAGCGTGTTTTCAAGGCACTTATCCGGAGCCCCTTAAAATTGAATCACGACCTCTTTCCTCGAATACTCTCCCCCTTTCCCCTCAAATTTTATTCGAATCCTCTTCTCTGCTCCATCCGCTTGGACAACTTCTGCCTCCTTCAGGGAGACCAAGGTGCGGGGTGTGATAAGGTTCAGAATATAATCTTTCCCTCCCAATCCTTCAACAACTATCCGCAGCTGCTCAGCCTTGAAGCTCGCTCGAATCACTTTCAGGCCAGAGGCTCTCTCCCCGATTTGAGGGAAATTCAGAGGCAAGTAAATAAGAATCGCCTTCTCGGTCATGACTTCCACCAACTTTTTTCCTTTTATCTCAAGCCCGATCTCAAGGCGAACTTCAGCGCTGCTATCGTCAATCCTGAAATCTCGTGCCTCACCATTCACCTTAACTTCTTTCACCCGTGTTCCATAGCCTAATGAAGGGGAAAAGAAGAGACGATAGGAAGCTCCAACCTCAGCCTTAGGCTCGACCTGCAGAGAAAGTTTGCCCTCAGAGCGCTGGAGTAGAAAATCAAAAGTCTCATTCCCTATCCTAAAATTTCTGACAGCGCACGCATCCCATTTTCCAGGAAGAGTCGGCGCGAATTCAATCTCTTGAGTCAGAGCACTTCCTCTCAATCCTAAAAGGCCCCTGACCAGGCAGGTGATGACCGGCGAAGAGGAGAAAACTTGGTGCGGGACTGCTTCTTCGAGTGGCTTGAAAAACTCGCCAGAGAAAAGCTCAGGGCAAGAACCCAAGGCGTTGATAAAAGTGTTATAAGCCAAGCTCATCAGGTGGGAAAAACCTGAGAGCGAGCGGCCGTAGTTATATTCTGAAAGACAGACGTATCCAGTAAGAAAAGGCCAGACCGAGCCGTAATTGTAATTCAATGGGTCATAGTAAGTACTCTTGGGCGAAAGGGACCTGACTCCCCAGTCTGTGCTCATTTCAGAGGAGGCAAAGAGGTCAAGGAGGTTGTCTGCCCTTTCCTGAGGAAGCTGCTTGAAAAAAAGAGGCATGGCAGGCCAGACTGTGGTCTCCATCAAAGGCTTGTCCTCGACAGTCAGTGCATGGGCATATCTTCGCTCCTCCTCAATCCAAAATTTCTCGCGGATCACTCCAACGGCCTTCTCAAACGACTTCTTTGCTTCTTGCGAAAGGCCTCTTTCTCCCATGATTCGGGCAAGCTCTGAAAAAATCCGATGGGCTTCAGCGGAGAGTGCGGCCAGATAAATATCAGATTTTGTGTTTTTCAAAAAAGCCCCCAACTCCAGCGCTGCCAATCCGGCTGCCGTGTTTTCCATGAGGCCGTCGCCGTCTTTGTCAGAAGAAAGGACATATTGATAGGCTTTCTTCAGCGACGTCCAGCTCTCCCTGAGAAAGCTTAAATCTCCAGACCAATGAACATAATCTCCAACCGAGACGATATAGTAGGGAGTTGTATCAGCATGATAGAAACCATAAGGATAATCCTCAAACCAGCGGATAAAGCCTGCCGCTTGAGATAGCTCATGCATAATTTTCCCGTCCTGCCGCTGGTTCGATCTGATGAAAGTCAATGCCTGCCGGGTGATATCGAACGAGCCGTAGCTGGTAATAGCCCAGGAATTGAAGAAAGCGTCGCCCCCAAAAAACCAGTCAAAGCCGGGCCTTTCGCTCTTCCCAGAAAGGCCGTAGCCAGCCACCAATCCGCATCCCAGCTGAGGATTGCAGACAAATGCCTCATCGACTGCCTTTTTGGCCCATTCAAAAGCTTGGTTCAATTTTTCGTTAGGTGTTCGAATGGAGAGATTCTCTTTTGCCAGTCTTTCGAAATGCTCGAACTTCTCAAGGTAAAGCTCCTTGAAGTTTTTTCCAAGCCGGGCATAGGCCTCATCAGCCTTTGCCCTGTTTTCATGGCTTGCGGCGATAAAGATAGGAAAGAATGTCTGTTTCGAACTTTCAGGCGTGGCTTTGATTCTTATCTTCATCTCTCCCTCTGGAAGGGCGTGGGCTGGGCCAGTGGAAAATCTTTCGCCAGCCGGACTGCCGACAAGGGCAACATTCTTTCTTGTCCCCTCTGAAAGGACAAAATATTTCTTTTCATTGTCCCAGTAGCTATACTGGCCGCCCAATCCTGCCGGCCACATAGGCTTCAGGTCAGGAGTGAAGCTGGCCACGATTGAGATGGGCTTGATGGTCTCGACTGAAATAAGGATGACTGCGCCCGACTCTCTCAATGGAGTGAAGAAGATTTCCTCTACCTTGAACGAGGAATGGGTATAGCGAAGAATTGTCTGATGAGGATAAACATCTATCTTGGTTGCCACCTGTCGCCCATCTATGATTTCATTCTCCTCTTCTGCCAAAAAATAGAGTTGAAAGTTATGAAGAATTTTGTAAGGATAAATCCAGATTTCCAGATTTCCGCTTTCTGTTCCCAGAATGGCGCTTTTCTGACCCAGGCTATCGAAATAAGCTCCAGGCTGAACAGGGCGCTCCAGATGAAGCCCAGAAGCTTGCAATTGAAACTTCTCGATATATACCTCATCATTGCCCAAAGAAAAAATGGAGAGCAAACTAAGAATTAATAAAAAGAGGATTGCCTTTTTCATTTTTTTTCCTCCTTGTTCAGGAAATCGGCTTTGGCCTATGCTCATTTATAATCCACTGCCTGATGATTTTTCAATACATTTTCCTTGAATCATCGAGGTTTTTATGTCAATATTTTTCCTCATTTTAAATTCATTCTTTTCTTCATCGGAGGCTGAGCGATGTCATCAATGTTTCAAGCTTTAAAACCCTCCCTTCTCTGGAAACATTTTGAACAGATTCTCAAGATCCCTCATTGCTCGGGCAATGAAAAAGCTCTTGGCGATTATATTGTCTCTACGGCTGAGCGCCTGAATTTGAGCTGGAAAAGGGATAAGGTCGGGAATGTGGTCGTCGCCAAAAAGGCATCACCCGGACACGAGAAGTCCGGGACTGTCATTCTCCAGGGACATATGGATATGGTCTGTGAAAAAAATTCCGATGTTGTCCATGATTTCAGCCGTGACGCCATAAAAGCTGAAATCAAAGGCGAATGGATTCAGGCTAAAGGGACAACCCTTGGCTCTGACAATGGCATTGGCCTGGCCGCTTCTTTGGCAGTCATGGAAGATAAGAGCCTTGTCCACGGACCTCTTGAATTTCTGTTCACTGTGGACGAGGAAACAGGGCTCACGGGCGCGAACAAGATAGAATCCGGCTTTCTCAAAGGAAAAAAGCTTCTCAACCTCGACAGCGAAGAAGAGGGAGCTTTCACCATCGGCTGCTCTGGCGGAGCCGACTCGGAAATTGCCTTTCCCTTGAAGAGGAAAAAGCGAAGCAGCCAAGAGCTTTACAGGCTTAGAATCCATGGCCTGAGGGGCGGACATTCAGGGCTTGATATCAACCAGGGACGGGCAAATGCCATAAAATTGCTGGCGCGCATGCTCTGGCAGGCTTCGAAGAAATTTTCCTTTGAATTGGTTCGAATGGAAGGGGGAAACAAGCGAAACGCCATCCCCAGGGAAGCATGGGTTGATTTATTCTTGGAGAGCGGCCAAAAGCAAGAGCTTTCTCTTTTTTTGCAGAAAGCTTTTGAGAAAGTACAGTTCGAATACAAAGCCGTGGAAAAGGAAGCCAAATTTTCTTTTGAAAAGTCTGATGGAGAAAGACAAGCTCCCTTGGCCTCAGAATCTCAGGCAAATCTCATCAACTTCCTCTTTAGCCTGCCTCATGGGGTTATCGCCATGCATCCTGAAATAGAAGAGCTTGTGGAAACATCCACAAATCTGGCCATCATCCGCACCCTTCAAGACCAGGCCCAGGTCATCTGCAGCAGCCGGAGTTCAGTCGCCTCTTCTTTGGAAGCCATCAAGAACGCCATCGCTGCCCTTTGCGAACTCGGTGGAGCAAAAGTCACTCAGCCAATGGGCTATCCAGGCTGGACGCCCAACCTCCAATCCCCTCTTCTCAAAACTCTAAAAGATGTCTACAAAAGGACTTTTCAAAAGGAGGCAGAAGTTGGGGCTGTCCATGCCGGTTTGGAATGCGGAATCCTGGGAGAAAAATTTCCTGGGATGGATATGATTTCCTTTGGCCCGACCATCGAACACCCGCATTCGCCTGAGGAAAGAGTGCATATAGCCTCTGTAGAAAAATTCTGGAAATTCCTGACCGCTGTTTTGGCCGAGCTGGCTGCCTAAATAAAAATCTTCAAATCCTTAAAGATTCGTACCAAATTTGTATTCATTCTCATCAAATGAAATAGAACAATATGAACAAAGATATGGTCGGTGAAGGTCTGATAAAAAAGCTAAAAAAGAAGGAGAAAGTACGACATCCAGCCTGAGAAGAAGGCTTATTTTTTCAGCGCTTTAACTCCCCAGAGGGCCCGGGGAGGCGAGAAATATGATTTCATGGCCATTCCTTCTTGAGTCAGCTCGATGTCTGCTTGTTCGTAGATTCTTCCTTTTCCCTCTCCTTTGTCGTTGATGTCGAGCTCAATGACCATGAATGGAAATCTGGCATCTACTCTCTGCACGGCATCCGCGTCCCAGCTTTGCCTTGGCGTAAAGAGCAAGATTTTCCTTCCTTTTTTTGTCGGGATGCTGTGCGCGACATGGATGACGATTTTCACACCGCGGCCGCCGACAGGCTTAAAAGTACCCTTATTCATTGTACGAAAGACTCTCATGAATGCTTCATAGCCTTCTCTGGAGAAGACTTCCTCTAGCTGCAAGATTTCTTCGTTGCTGGTGTAGCTCTCGATCGAAATCTCGAATTTCGTCGCCATTCCTGCCTTCGGTCCGGATTGCTCGAGGAGCCTGGCTTCAAATTTTTCCTCGCACCAGATGACGGTGCTTAGAACCAGGCAGGCGGCTGCGACCATAAGGACTAGGCGAATTTTCATCGTGGGCTTTTTCATTCCCTGCTCCTTTCTTTAAAATGTCGGTATCAGCCTGACTTTGAGAAGTCAGAAAGTGTCGCTCCAGAAATCATCATCTCCAAATATGCCGCTCATTCAGAATTTGAACCTCAGACCGGCCCTTATGCTAAGATTCCTCAAATCAAGCACGGCTTGGCGAGCTCCGGCCTGCTCGCCTTCGAGTATGGCCAGCCTCGGCTGGGGTTCGTTTTCGAAGTAATAAAGCGCTCCGTTTATTTTATAACCCTGGGTGCCAGGATATAGCTCTTGTCTTTGATATAGCTCTTGCACTTCCGAGCCTTCGAACCCGTTGAGGCGGGCATAGCATCCCTGGGCTTCGACGAATAATGACACCTTGGGATTCAGAGCTAATTCAAACACGCCTCCGCCGTGAACGCCGAATCCCTTTCCTTTGGCGCTCTGAGTGAAGCCCTCACCTTCGTTCCTCATAGAAAGGGTCAAGTTGAGTTTATAATCTGCCAGATAAAGCCCGACCCCTCCCTGGACATAAAATGAAACCAGCCTACCCAGCAGCGGCCAGTATGAAATCCCAAGTCTGACATGAAGCGTATGTAAATTGGGTTGGCTATTAAGATTAGAAAGAACACCGGGACTTTCATAGAAAACAAGAAGGTTCTCGACATCTGCCTTCCCAGCACCGACCCCGAGGCTGACGCCGACTCGAGACATGACCATAAAAGTGAGGTCGGCCGCAATCTCTAACCCAGAGTTGAGAGACTCGGCTCGCTTTTCATCGATGGTGAAGCCTTGAGCGGCAATGTCTTCGGCCCGAGCTTCGAATTCACCTTGGCTTCCACGCTCCAAATCTCCGCAGTCAAAGAAACTCCCTCCGCCTGAGAGCTTCAAGCTGAGCCCGATGCCCCGGAATTTGCCCGTATCCTCTTTTCTAACATCCGGTTTCCTCTCGGCCAGCGCTCTAACCCCCCAGAGAGCCAAGGGAGGGGAGTTATATAAATCCATTCCTACAGTTCCTT
>Ga0315307_1000955_pt1 | contig 12747 bp, 10 predicted proteins | sample TDP2_MG_FD_203079 | JGI IMG/M metagenome (GOLD analysis project Ga0315307, IMG submission 203079) | Freshwater sediment microbial communities from Lake Towuti, South Sulawesi, Indonesia - TDP2 | ecosystem: Environmental > Aquatic > Freshwater > Lake > Sediment | place: Indonesia: South Sulawesi... | reverse complement strand
CAGAGGCTAAGGAACTGACGGAAAAATTCATTCGGGGCGAGAGACCCCGTTAAAAGTCCAATTATTGTCGAGAAGCTGTATCTCCGAGGTTTTCTATCTCAACTCTACTCACTTTTCTACGGAACGCCTAGTGACTTCAATTTATTTTGTGTTGGCACGCCATCTAGGCTCCATCCCCGCTCCCTGTAGTACTCTTCAAGCATTGACTGGAAATTCTCGTCCGTAAGGAAATGCCGTGCTCCCGTATCGTCGACCGCGATGCCTTCAGACTTTATTCTTTGTGGCAGATCGTCATCTGCCCTAGTTACTCCTTCACGGTTCAGTATGATTCTTTCAAGGTTGTAGATTCTCTCGCCTATCTCCATAAGTCCTCCTTCGAAGTCTACTCCCGTGACAAGCTGTAGTACTTCCATGTTTGGCTTAGCGCCCTTGAATCCGAGTGGTGAACGCATGTATGTGCACAATCCGAGTGAATCTATATAAGCCCTAGTGTCTTGAAGCGTTTTCACCAATCTGCCTTTACCCTTGGTAGAGAACCGATCTGCTTCATTGATCATCAATTCGTCCCTTCCAGTCCATCCCCCAACATTGTGGCAAGCCCCTCTGCTCGAGGTTGCAAACGCCAGACCCATACCGATCATGGCCCTAGGATCCCAACCTGTCAATGGCAATCCCTTAGCGTGCATAACATACTTCGAAACACGACTTCCCAGTTTATTTGATGCCCTCAAAGCTCCCTCGGCCAATACGTCGCCGAACGCCTTTCTTTCGGCTATCATCTTGATTAGCTTCATCATAGATTCATGGTTGCCATATCGTAAGTCGACTCCGTCTAAATCGGCTTCCTTGATGAATCCTTTTTCATGAAGTTCCATCGCGAAACTGATGACGTAGCCGGTCTCTATGCCATCCATCCCATATTGGTCGACGAGGTTCACTGCAGCGATGATAGGTGAATAGTCGAATACGCCGCACAAGATGCCGAGAGCCCAGACGAGTTCGTAGTCTAGGTCCGCTCTAATCCCTTTGTATGGCGGATCCTTTGCTTCTAAGAGTTTCCCGCAAGCGATGGGACAATTGTAGCATGCAGTGTGCGAAACAAAATACTTTTCCATGGCTTTGACTCCAAGTCTCTCTGCCGCAAAATTGTATGTCACCGCTTGAAAGTTTCTCGAGGGCAGAGTCCCTTTCTCGTCCGCTAAATCAACGATGTAGAGCGTACCGTACTTCCTATAGTCTCGCGCAGCAGCGGTAATGTCAGACAGCAAGATTCTTAACTTGTCCTTGAGTTTCTCGGGTTCCGAAACTTTAACAGATGAGTTACCTTTAACCGCTACGGCTTTCAACTGCTTGAATCCCATGACAGCTCCAGCCCCACCTCTGCCGAATGTGCGGTGGTCAGATTGTATGCATGCAAACCTGACAAGTCTCTCCCCTGCGGGTCCGATGCACATCACCCTGGAGGTAGGATCTGTTTCCTTCTTTATCATGCTCTGAGTTTCTGTCGTGGTCTTATACGAGAGGTGTGCGGCTGGCTTGAGCTCAACAAATTCATCCTTAATCCAGATGTAAGTGGGTTCTTTCGCCTTTCCTTCAACTATTAGCCCGTCGTACCCCGCCTTTTTCAGTTCGGGTCCAAAGAAGCCTGAAGCATTCGTACACAGATATCTATTCGTCAACGGACTTTTCGTAACGCATTCGAATTTCCCGCAGCATGGTACTATTGTTCCTGTTAACGGACCCGTAAAGAAGATCAACTTGTTATCTTGTTGAAAAGGTTCCAGGTGGGGAGAGATCTCTTCGAAATAGATGCGGGCAGCTACTCCTCTTCCGCCCATATACTTTCGAATCCATTCTTTCGAAACGGGGTGTGTCTTGACTTCTCTTTCGGTTAGGTTTACTCTAAGAAGCTTTCCGACGTATCCTCCTATCGAATCCGTAGCATTACCCTCTTCAGGTCTTTTGCATTCTATCAAAAAATGCCGGTGTTATAGTCCAAATGTAGGTATTTGAGTTCTAGCTTTAGTTGCCTCTTGCCCTCTTGTATTCATGCCCTCCAAACTCGTATCTAATCGACGCCACAATTTTACCTGAGAAAAGTTCTTCAAGCCTTGATGCTAACCTCATTTGCAACGCCAAATCTATACATGGAGTTGGCACGCCTAGCTCGTGAGCAGTTTCAACCGCCCATGTTCCCGTTTGCCCTCCTCCAATATAGTGAGCGAACTCCTTCAAATTCGGATCCTTGCTCAACGCTCGGTGCGCCAGATCCAGTAACCATGATCGAAGTACGCTGGCATTTCTCCAAGTCGAGGCTATTTCATCCAGCTTGAGTTTGTAGGGTGCTGAATGTAGCATTGCGAAACCTTCGCCATAAGCTTCGAGGACCCCGTAGAGTATGCCGTTATGCACCATCTTAACAAAGTGCCCCGAGCCGCTTTCTCCGATATGCTTGTATCCTCCCGGTGCAGCCAAGGCCTCAAATACCGGGATGCATTCCTCAAACGCTGATCTATCGCCACCAACCATTAAGCATAGGCCTTTTTCCGCGCCCTCTATGCCTCCGCTGGTTCCTACGTCAAGAAAGTGCACGCCTTTTTCCTTGAGCATGTTTGCGCGCCTCATTGAGTCTTTGAAAAATGAGTTTCCTCCGTCTATTATGATATCACCAGAATTGAGTGAAGGCGACAAATCTCTTATCGCGTTTTCAACAGGATCTCCCGCTGGAATCTCTAGGTAAATCACTCTCGGAGGTTTGAGCTTAGGCGGTATTTCTCTAATGGACCTTATGGTAACCGCTCCCTTGGCTTCAACTTCTTTGAGAGCTTGGATATTTGTCGGCGTATATGCCACTACCTCGTGGCCTTTTTTTAGTAGGTTGAAAACCATGGGTTTGCCCAGTCTTCCTAAACCCACGAAACCCAGTCGCATTTTGTTTCACACCTTGAAGACACGCTATTATGTGTATATAAAATAGTTTGTGTTTTCCAATTCTTTTGTATGTTCTCAGTTTCAAGAAATTGCGTATTCGACAGATCTACTCGCGAAAAAGTTGCGCAGAATCGACACGTTTCCTCTCTTCAGAGGATGCGCGGGCGGCCGCCAAGATCTTCTGGATTTGCATACATCCAATAAAGGCTTGTTTGAATCGGTTATTGTTGTCTCCAACTCAAGGACTTTCGCATTGGCTTTTCTTACAGTTATACTACAAAGGTTGAAGTTGTTCTTGAGGGATCGCTAAATTGAACTAGGGAGAGGAGAATTTGAACTGCTTGGCCCTCGAATACCATCAACTGTGAACCAACAACCTTCTTAAGGACCTAGCTTTGACAAAACGAGTGATTTCTTGAAGTGTTGCATGCTTTCCAGCCGGGTTGGAAATATAGTATGCAGCTACGGCGTTTGCGAACATGAGCCTTTCATACTCTTCTAAGCCTATCAGTTCGCCGTAGGCATTGCCCGCCTGCCAACTATCACCTGCTCCTGTCACTCGCAGAACATCCACTTTGTAAGTTGGGACAATGATCTCTTTATCTTCATGAAACGTTGCTGAAAATCGAGGGGTATGCAGGTCTACTCTTTTCTTCAATTTTTCCGCAAGGATTGAGGCGCATTTAATGCCTATGGTTTCAATACCGCCTTTTTTCTTCAGGTATTCGGGATAGAAATATGATGCGAAGTATATGGCCTCGCTTTCGTTTACGCCAAGGACATCGAAACTAGGCTTTACGAGAACCCTTTCCACTAGGTCTGGTATATCTTTAGGTCGAACCCCGGGGTCGCCTGGGTCAAAGAATTTTATACATGAGTGTTTTGCTGCGAAATTGAGTAGCTTATCTGCAAAATCGGTCCCTCTTGAATTCAGACTCCATTGGGTGAGGAGAAGATAATCCGTTTTCCTTATTGTATTCAGGTCTTTCGCTGTGAGATCTTCAAAGTCGAAGTTGCTGACGGATCCGAGATGACTGACCATCGTATTGAACATTCTACCTTGATACTTCATCTCGATTGTTGTTGTAATGCCCATGTCCCCGTCTGTCTTTACATGGGATAAGTCTACTTTTTTCCCTTCCAAAAAAAACTTCATCAAGTAAAGGCCTAGGGGACTTGTCCTACCGATGAAATGAACTTTTGCGCCCAAAGAGCTCAACGCCGAGGAGGAGTTAAAGCCTTTGCCGCCCCTCAAGATTTGTTGCTTGATTTCCCCGGTAACATGCCCGCCACCCAGTCTCGCCAATCTTTTGAGTTGCTTGATAAATGGTTCAACAGAACTTCTCTCCCCTGTGTAAGTCACAAAATGGTCGAGGAAGAAGTCATGCATTGTAACGACGTCCGGATGCTTCTCGACTTTCAATTTCTCCATGAAGCTTACTTTGGTCATCTGCATGTGACACTTCTTGTAGAATCTTCATTTGGACGAACTTGGTCTGTTAGAGCCCGAATCTCTCTTGAACGCAATCCTGTTTCTCATCCCCGCGCCGTTTATCCACATTGGTTTAAACAGATTCAGGCGTTTCGACTTCGTATGCAAAGCCCCTTTTCCAGTTGCAACAGAATCTTGATTTGCGGTATTTAACGTTTCTTGCGATTTTCAGACGCTGTTACTTGAAAGTGGCGAGTTGAAACTTCGACGGGCAATATGTTAGATTAATGCTTGAAGGTTGACCGGTGAAAAGGGTTGCGGATGACTTTCAGATATCCTGCGTACACAAGAGATAAATATGTCATGACGAAAAACTAGGAAGTTGGAAAATTTGGTGATACATTTTGACCGAGGAGAAAGTTTCTAGACGTGGTTACATGAAGTACGTTGGCGGCATCGTCGTTGTCGCGGTTGTAGCAGGCGTAGCATACTATGCAACTTTACCTGCACCGACACCTACACCGACACCTACTCCCACACCAACCCCAACGCCCACACCTACACCCACGCCTACGCCAACATACGACTATAAGACAACTTTCCCAACGCCGGAAGGAGCGACGCCTAAAGAGAGAGCGATAAACGGCGCTCTGATGTACTTGAAGGCTTTTCCAGAGGCTAAGGCTAGAACTCTTATTATGACGAGTACTCCTGGCGGAGAAGGACATTTCAAGCCAGAGTATCTCAAGGAGTTTACGGACGCTACCGGACTGAAGATCGAAGCGGTCACAGTGGCTTTCGAAGATATTGTACCGAAGTACACAGCGGAGTCGGTGGAACACTCAGGTGCCTACGACACCTTGATTTTGTGTCCACAACACTTCCTAGGAACATTCGTTGAGAAAGGGTTGGCACTAGACCCTGAGGCCGAACCTGCAAGGTACTACCAGAGGTATCAGCCTCAGTGGAAAGATGAGCCTCCATGCCCACCCTTCCCAGCGCTGGTGCAGGGAGTAGAATCCTACATGGGAAAGCTATGGGCGGTGGTATACGACTACGACCTCTGGACAAACCATTACAACACAAAACTTTTCGAGGATCCGAAGGAGAAGAGCAACTTCTATGATAAGTACGGGTATGAGCTAGCTCCTCCCAAAAATTGGAAGGAGTTCAATGATATAGCTGAATTCTTCACTAGACCACCGAAAATGTGGGGGACTTGGATCTACGCTGTGCCATTCTGGAATAAGAACAGTTACAAACTGGCCTTGCATTCAAGGGGTGTCGACTACTTCGACGAGAACATGGTTCCCCTAATCGACTCACCGGCGGGGATCGAAGTAATCAAAGACATGAAATGGCAGGTGGATCACGTCTGCCCTCCTGAAGTTAAAAGCGGCATCTGGGATACTGCATACGACTTCTTCATCAAAGGCAAAATAGCCATGCTATTGGCGTGGGCTTCATTGAAGAAGTCGTCTATCGCTGGTGGCCTTGGAGATGAGGTCAGAAACGCGCTGCCACCTGGGTACCCGACGAAGGCCGGAGGAGTCAGGCATTGCGCCCATGTAGGGCAAACTCACAATATATTCGTTAACAAATACTGTAAACATCCGGAGCTCACTTTTGCTCTGCTGACGTACTTTGCTGATCCAGCGGTAAGCGCCAAAGTCGTATGTGACATGGCTGGGTTCCTTGAACCCTTTAGAGAGTGCCACTTCGACGACTCATTTGTGCAGACGTCTTACGGAGGCAAGTACTACACAGATGTGTTAAGGGAAGCTTTCGACTGGTTCTCTCCAGACTATAACCTGTTCGGGGCGCCGGAATACGACGACTCTTTGTCCAAGCATGTGAACGCTGTTCTAATAGGGGCTGAGTCGCCTGAGAGTGGCATGAAAGCAGTCCACGACGAATGGGAAGCGATAACAGAACGTATAGGAAGAACCAAGCAGATCGAAGCCAATAGAGGGTTCGGCCCTCCTGAGCACAAAGGATTTGGACCGAAGCTGGCTCCGCTGATGAATCCGGACCTATAAACCCCCAACTTTTTTCTTTTTTTACATGTTAGATGCGAATTCTGGTTGTTCATAAATCCTCTTCGTTAGAAAAACTTAAGATGCTGCTTTTAGATAACTTTGCGACCAGATGTGGGTTCAATTGTGACAAAAGATAGAACATGGAGAAGAAGACTATCGGATTTCATAGATACCTCGTCAGGACGTTTCATAATTCTACACGGGCCTATCTACGTCATCCTTTATTTGATTTTGCTGTTTCCGTTCCTATTGGAGATTTTCCTAAGCTTCTCGAACTGGGAGCCTGGAAGAGGGGAATGGTGGCTCGCCCAATTCAATTATGGACTAGGCTTCTCAATGGTATTCCAAGACGTTAGGTTATGGTACTCGGTTGGAAGAACCTTCCTAATTAGTGGTGTCGCTGTTTGCGTTGAATTTGTTTTGGGTTTAATAGGCGCGATGGTCTTCTCGAGAGCGTTCTTCGGGAAGAGAATTCTGACATCAGTATTTCTCATCCCGATGTTCTTCATGCCCGTCGTCGTCGCATATAACTTCTGGATGATGTTTCAACCCCAGGGACCGATAAACTTTCTAGTGGGGAGGATCATCGGAAAAGACATTATTATTCCTTGGCTCTCCGAAGGCGGCCCAGCTCTCGCAGCAATAATCGTAGCGGACATATGGCAGTGGACGCCTTTCATGTTCCTCATTATGACTTCAGGGATTTTGGCTTTGCCTGAAAACCCGATAAGCGCCGCCAAGGTCTTGGGGGCATCAGAATGGCAGATTTTCCGTTACGTTAAGCTTCCAATGCTAAAAAACATAATTATCATAGCCTTCGTCATCAGGTTTATGGAGGCTCTGAAGCTTTTCGACACAGCTTTCATAATGACAGGCGGCGGCCCAGGCTTCATGACCGAAACCCTCTCAATATATACATACATAGTTAGCATCTCAAATGGTAGGCTTGGATACGGCTCATCCGTCGCTCTGGTCTTACTGATCTTGATTCTTTTCATCGTCACCCCCGCGGTAAGACCAATACTGAGGAGGCGTGAAGTGTGAGCGCCGAAGAAGAAGTTGTAGTTGAAAAGCAGGGAGCAGTAGGCTGGATTGTAATCATAGTAGGGTTGGTCTTAACGCTCTTCCCCATATTCTGGATTCTTTCTACATCCTTGAAGTCGATGGGAGAGTGGGTTACATATCCACCTATTTTCATTCCAGAGAGAGCCGCCGTAGAGAACTACGTAAGCCTCTTCATTGGCGCATCACAGGCCGGCTTCATCGCAAGAGTCCCCGTAGTAACGCGTGCAATCATCGACAGTGCAATCTGCGGCGTAGGCGGCACAGCACTTTCTTTGATAATCGGCCTCCTCGCCGCATTCGGAATATCGAGACACCGTATGGGAGGAGAGTTCTTCCCGATATTCCTTCTGGCAGCGCGAATGGCTCCGCCGATCGTAGCTATTGTTCCGCTGATAGTGCTATATTCCATTCTTGGCTTGGTAGATACTCACATTGGATTGATTCTGGCATACGCGTGCTTCACTTCGCCCTACTCAACTTGGATGATGGCAAGCTTCATAGATGAAGTGCCTAGAGAGTTGGAGGATTCAGCTCAAGTCGATGGCTTGTCAGCTGTCGAAAGCCACTTTAAGGTCACGCTGCCGTTGGTCAAAGGGGGCGTGGCGGCGACTGCCCTTTTCCTTTTCATACTGAACTGGAGTGAATTCATTCTAGCGCTTTGTCTTAGTCATGTAAAGATATTAACAATACCGGTTCAAGTTAGAGCCTTCGTCTGGTACTCAGGAATGCTGTACGGTCCGCAATCCGCTCTAGGGGTCGTCGCCATCATACCTTTGATCATTTTTTCTCTACTGATTCAAAGGTATCTGGTAAGGGGCTTGACATTCGGGGCAATCAGGAAATAATTGAGAGGTGAATGGATATCACAGAGATATTTTTGGAGAAACTGCGCAAGGAATACCGCTCGCTGGTGGCGGTGAAAGACTTGACCTTGAAAGTCGAGGATAGATCCCTCGTCACTTTGCTCGGCCCATCTGGATGCGGAAAAACAACTACACTAAAAATGATTTGCGGCCTTATACCCCCAACCAGCGGTGAAATATATTTCGACAATGTGAAAGTGACCTACCTTAGACCTCAAGAGCGCAAGGCAGGCCTCGTCTTTCAAGACTACGCGGTTTTCCCGACCATGAGCGCATTCGACAATATAGCATTTGGCCTCAAAATCAAGGGCGTACCTAAACGTGAGATCAAGAAACGAGTTATGGAAGTTGCAGAAACCCTCAACATAGTGGAGGTATTGAACACGATGCCTGGACGGATGACTCAGAGTGAGCTTCAAAGCATCGCTTTGGCTAGAACGCTTGTCACCAACCCCTCAGTTCTACTCCTGGACGAGCCCCTGAGCAACTTGGACGCAGCCTTCAGGATTAGGATGAGAGCCGAGTTGAAGAGGCTGCAAAAGGAAATTCAGCAGACCGTGATATACGTAACTCACGACCAAATTGAAGCCATGTCAATATCTGATAGAATCGCCATAATGAACCTCGGTGTTCTACACCAATATGGAACCCCCTCTGAAGTCTATAATCAACCTAAGACGAAGTTTGTGGCCGGCTTCATCGGCAGCCCCCCAATGAACTTCATCGACTGCACATTCCTGGAAGATGTAGGATGTCTGGATCTCGGGTTTGGACGGTTGGACATTGGCAAGTTCAAAGATATAGTGGATGAGGAGGCCTCAAGCTCGGAACTCATAATGGGAGTTAGGCCCGAAGACATAAAGGTAGAAAGTAAACCGGAATTCAAGGAATCTATGGAGATCGTTGTTGAAGCGTACGAACCCTTAGGCGACGAAGCCATCGTTGACGCCGACCTCGGTGGGAACTTGGTCAGAATGGCTGTTCCAATTACGTTGACCGCCAATCCGGGCGATAAGAAATACGTGAGATTCGATTTGAACAGGATCCATATAATAGATAAGAAAACTGAAAATGTCATTGTATGAGGGTATCTGGAAAACTCGTGGTTGAACGAAAAATGGCGTCGGTTACATTCGAGAAGGTGAGTAAGAGTTTCAGACACAAAAAGGTTCTCGACTCGCTGACCTTTAAAGTTGAGGACAAAGAGTTTTTTTGCCTTCTAGGTCCACCGGGATCAGGTAAGACCACAACGCTCAGAGTATTGGCCGGCGTAGAGAAAGCTGATGAAGGAGAAGTCTACATAGGGGACCAGCTAGTTAACGATCTTCCACCCAGATACCGGGATGTCTCAATGCTGTTCGAAACCTTAGCTCTGTTCCCTAACAAAACAGGATACGAGAACATCGCCTTCCCCCTGAAGGTAAGGAAGAGCCCTGAGACCAAGGTCAGAGAAAGGGTAATGGAGGTGGCTAAACTCCTTAAGATCGAACATCTTCTCGACAGGGAGCCGAGAACCTACAGCGGCGGAGAAAGGCAGAGGGTTGCCCTAGCAAAGGCAATAATAAGAAAGGCTAGAGTCATCATTCTAGACGAACCCTTAAGCAATATAGATGCACTCTTAAGACTGAATATGAGGGTTGAGTTGAAGCGTTTAGCAAGAGAAATCGGTCAAACAATCATTTTTTCAACTCATGACCAAGTTGAAGCCATGTCCATGGCTGAAAGAATCTGCGTGCTTTATGATGGTAGAATCCATCAGATAGGATCCCCGAGTCAGTTGTACGAACATCCAGAAGACAAGACCATATGCAAAATGATAGGAAGCCCCCCGATGAATTTCTTCGATTGCACTTATGAGGAGAAAGGCAATATGGCTTACCTGACCGGGCCGATCAAACTTGACGTTACAAACTATGCCAGCCAGATCAGGAAGGCTGAATCCCAAGAGTTAGTGTTGGGGATCAGACCCGGCGACATAACCGTATCCACCGAACCATCATCGGAGAAAGCAGTTGAGGCCACGGTGATAACAAGCGAGCCTATCGGATCCAAGACGATTGTCCATGTTAAGACCACTGGCGGAACCGCTATCGACGTCATCGGTGAACCGTGGGTTGAGTACAGAATGAATGATGAAGTTTGGTTGGTTATAGACGAGAATAAGATCCATATCATGGACAGAAAGACTGAGAAGGTTCTAGTTTAGAGGTGGACAGATCAAATGTATGAAGCTTTGGGCGTTTTTTCCATAATAGTGGCTGGTTTACTTGTCATATTTAGGGTATACACTGCCAAAGCCATTCCTAAACTAGGAAAGAGAATCCTATTGTTTCTAGCTGTCTTCGGCGTGGTGGACGGAGTCTACTACCTAGCGACATGGCAGTATCCTATACTTTTCCATTTATGGAGCACAGGAATACTGTTCATACTCCTCTTGCTTATCATAGCCGGAGTCTAGAACTACCTTAACTATCTCCGCAAATCGAGATGAAAGTATAAGAAACGAATTTGACGTCAATAAGATCTATACCGCAATACCCTGAGGGCGGACGGCAATATTCCCTTTATATTTTGAAGTTGGATCGATTGACGAATACAGACAGGGTCTAATTCAGATCCGGCTAGGAAGATGAAAGAATGAAGCACAAGATCGGCGCCTCGATACTATCGGCAAAGTTTTCGCACCTTGCAGACGAAATTGAAAGACTTGAAAAAAGCGGAGTAGACTTCGTTCATTTTGACGTCATTGATACGTCATTCGCGGATTTCATTTCCTTCGGATCTCTGCTCATTCACTCTCTCAGAGATCTGACCGATCTTCCTTTTGATGTGCATTGCTATGTCGTTGACCCTTTGAAATGTGTCAAGAAAATCATGGAGGCCGGGGCCGACTCAGTCACCGTCCATCTCGAAATGGCTTCCGACCTCAAGCACATCGTAGACTACATTAGACAAAACAATCTCAAAGCAGGGATCGGACTTCTTCCTGAGACTCCTCCGGAATCTCTAGGAAGCATCATAGAAAAGTTAGACAGCATAACCGTCGTAGGCATAGATCTGTTCTCTTTCGGCAAGTGGAGATTCATACCAAGCCAACTTAGGAAAATAAGAGACATTCGATCGCTAATATCTAACCGAGGTCTGCAAACGAACTTGCAAGTTGATGGAGGAGTGACTTTGAACAATGCTGAAGAGATAACTAGAGCAGGCGCTAACGTTCTTGTGGTTGGATCAGCTCTATTCAAGAGCAGCGATATGGCTCAAACAGTCGCGTCTCTCAGGGAAATAATGAAGAAAAGCGGTTAGTTATCTGATTCTCACCTTCGTAGAAATATTTCTCATAAATTTCTTTGGCCCAATAAAGCTGCGTTCCCGCTGCCTCAAGGGCTGCTGCCAAGAACGCTCAGGCGTATATACGCTATTGTTTCAGGCAAGAAAAGATATTTCCGCATCCTGACATCTCATCAAGGACTCAGATTTCATTCTCAAAGTTCAGACCGGTATCGGGAATCCGCGATAGATCATTGAAGATCTTAGAAATCCAAAAAAATGAGAATGGAGGTTTTTGTTAGACTTTTTCTCTCAAGGTCGCTACATCAAGAGGAGGGCCGTGGCAAAGCTGCCTATTTGCGTTCATGTAAATGCCTTCATCGATGATCAAGCCGTAGTTGGCTCCATCTCTCACCGCATGACGTAGATTCTTTGGCTCCACAGAGTCCCCCATGTTAGCGACCATCATTCCTTCTTCCAGCAGCTTCTTGTATAAGTCGTTCACCGGTCTTTCATAAGCCAATATGACAGAATCTATCTCCAACGTTTGTCTCTCGAATTCCGTATTCTCAATAGTTACTTCACCATCGGATATCCTATAGACCGTTGAGTTCGCGAGTATTCTTACTGGTATAGGGATTGTCTTCCCTGTCAATCCTTCGCCGTTCCCTCCCGCCAGCCGTTTCATTAGGACATCTCTGTGGACAGGTTCAAGACTGGGTACGAAATCTTTGTTGTGGGTGACGACCGTGACCTCTTTTCCCGTGAAGGCTAATGCTTCTGCTGTGTCCGCTCCCGCATAATGCTCACCCCATACCAACACCCTATGGCCTGTCTGGACTGGGCCAGGTCTGTCTCCGGGGTGCCATGGGCAGTCGAATCTGTCGCAGACCATAACGTCTTCAAAACCGATCGCCTTGTTGATGCCGGGTATTTCCGGCCTGAAGCTGTGAGCCCCTGTTCCAACCAACACGACATCGTAGCTTCTCAATTCATCAAGCTTCGGCTCGGTCTTTAGGTGGGTCCCAACATTCAACTTCTTCACCTGCTCACGGATCCAGTCTAGGTACCATCTCATCTTCGCCTTGCCTGGAACCATACAGCAGTACTTCATCGCTCCTCCAAGCTCGCTCTCCTTTGAGTACAG
>Ga0315307_1000952_pt1 | contig 12762 bp, 11 predicted proteins | sample TDP2_MG_FD_203079 | JGI IMG/M metagenome (GOLD analysis project Ga0315307, IMG submission 203079) | Freshwater sediment microbial communities from Lake Towuti, South Sulawesi, Indonesia - TDP2 | ecosystem: Environmental > Aquatic > Freshwater > Lake > Sediment | place: Indonesia: South Sulawesi... | reverse complement strand
ATTTGGCGAGAGAAAACACCAGTGTCAGATGAGCCGATACCTACAGCAGCCTGAGGGTTTCCATCACTGTCGGCACAAGTGTTTGGATTTCACATCTCCGATGAATAAAGTTTGCCATGCTCATGCACTTTGCTTTTTCACCATGACACACAATAACTCTCTCAGGCTTCGGCTTCAAGTATGTTACGTAATTGATTATCTGCCACCTGTCTGAGTGCCCTGAAAAACCTTCAATTGATTCCACATGCAATCTAACTTTCACGACGTCCAACTTGCCCTCGCTGCTAACCATGGTGACCTCGTTTAAACCTTTCTGCACCCTTCTTCCTAAAGTTCCTTCAATCTGGTAGCTCACAAAAACTACCGTGTTCCTTTCATCTTCCGCTAGACTTTTGAAGTATTCAATTACGGGTCCGCCTTCTAGCATTCCAGAAGTCGCCATAATAATGCATGGTTCGCCATCTACTATATCTTGTCTAACATTCGGATGCTCCACAATCGTGAAGTAGTCTGATTGGAAAGGATTCACTCCATCATGCAGTATGCTGTGGCGAACCTCTCTACCCAAGTATTCTGGGTAAGCAGTGTGAATTGCTGTGGCCTCTGAAATCATGCCTTCAATGAACACTGGTGCCTCCTTCATTAGTCCACGTCGCATGTAACCGTCAATGACAAGCATTATTTCTTGGGCCCTACCCACTGCTGGCACAGGAATTAGAACTTTGCCTTTGCGCTCTAAGGTTCCATTTATAACGCTTGTTAAACGCTCCTCAGCTTCGACCCGTGAAGGCATAACATCATCTGGACCTCCATAAGTGCTTTCAGTTATCACTGTTTCAACTCTTGGAAACTCCGTCGTTGCAGCTTCCAAGAGCATTGTTCTTGCATATTTATAATCGCCAGTGTAAACAATGTTGTGCAGACCTTCGCCTATATGTAAATGAACCATTGAGGAACCTAGAATATGACCCGCGTTATGTAGTGTTAGACGAGCGTCTGGAGCTATGTCTGTTACAACACCATACCGCAAAGGAATCGTGTGTAAAACACACTCGCGGACATCTTTCTGGTCGTAAGGCGCCGTTATGCCTTGCTTCCCTGCTACATCCAGATAATCCAGTTGAAGCAGTGTCATCAGATTCGAAGTTGGGGCGGAACAATAGATCGGACCATCATATCCATATTTGTAAAGGAATGGCACCAAACCGCAATGGTCAAGATGAGCATGGCTCATAATGACAGCGTCTAAGGAGTCGATTTCAAACGCTGGGTTATCAAATCTCGGAAATGCCTCAAAAGGCCTTGAAGAACCAGGGTTGATGCCACAGTCTAATAGTACGCTGCTTTCTCTAGTCTGAACAAGAAAAGCTGATCTTCCAACCTCTTGCACGCCTCCAAGTGTTGTAATCCGTACGTCTCCAACCTCGTACGTTTTAGGTCTGAAAATTCTTTCACCTATCGTACGAAGTATTCTCTCTCTTTCTTTGCTTTCCGAATGAAGGTAATGGCGCATGTGGGTTACTATTTTGGAGCGCAGTGGGGGACTCCTCAAAACATGGGCACGCCATTTAGTCTTCTTTATAATTTCTTGGAGGACCGTTCCGTTTCTTCCGATGACTAAACCCGGTTTTTTAGCTTCAATTATTATTTCGCCGAGGCTCGGGTCGAAATTTATGTCCGTCACTTCTGCTTCAGTCGGGATGATCTCGTGCGTCATTCTTTCAGCTTCGTTTTCCGGAAGCCTAACTGAAGGGTCGGATCGTATAACTATCCTCTTTCTTATGATATTAACTATGTCCGCGATCGCACTGCTTTGCTCAACCAAGATTTCTGGTCTTTTAGTGTAGACTGCGAGGGTAGGTCCTTCATATTCTATTCTTGTCACTTCTGCTTCTTTTGGAACGTGTTCCAAAATATATTGGCTTATTTCTATCTTGTCTCTTTCAGAGCTTTGCGCCACGATTTTAACTTCCTCAATTTGCTAGAAGCTGTTTCTTCTCCCCATCCGTTAATTCTCGATAGCCAGTCTCATCTATTACTGCAATGTTAAAACTGTCTCCGCTTGCCGCGTCCCGTCTCATAGCAGAATTGACAGCCTTGACAATTACCGTTAAAGCCTCCTTGACAGGCATATTTTCTTTGTATTCATCTTCCAAGACACCATAGGCTACTGGCGAACCGGAACCGGTGGCGACGCACTTCTCTTCTGTCAAACTGCCAAAGGGATCCAGTGAGAACACATGGGATCCAGTTTCATCCATTCCGCCTATCAGAACCTGCGTGAGCAATGGCACATATCTAGATGAAAATAACAGGTTCGCAATGAGTCTCGCCGCAGAGCTTACAGGCATTGGTCTGCTCATGTTCAATTTGTAAAGCTGTGCATTCGCAGTCAATATATCGACGGTTCTTTGAGCATCGGCAACCGTTCCAGCTATGGTCATAGCTAAGTGATCATCTATTCTGTATATTTTCTTCCCTTGTTTGTGGGCTACATAAAAGCCCATGGTTACACGCGTATCAGATGCTAATATCACGCCGTTTTTACAAACGACTCCAATGGTTGTTGTTCCCTTTAACACTAATCGGTTAACTACATCATTATTTGTCATTTCGTTTTTCTCCCAAAACCTAAATGCACGCGGAATTACTTCGCTAGGAAGTAGCATCATGTTATCATAACCATGAGATTTATTAACATTACGGTTCAAAAAGACAATAATAAAGCAAAGGCTTTCAGATTGAGGACCACTAGAGTTAGTTCACAACAAAAAACAGTCGTCGGCCAAATCCATATAAGGTGTTTGGAACAGAAATAATTTCTAACAGGATTTCTCCACAAGACTCATTTTGAAAGACATAATCATGTTCTATTCTCTGTAATAGATGTCTGGAACTCATGGCCCTTTTCTCTCTCTGATAATTCAGAAAAAACATTCCAAGTAAGCGCACTCAAGAACAATCAGATCATATTATATTAAGGGTGGCACCTGTAAACCAAGCTCTCCTGGCGGGTCGATTCCGTTCACCTAGTCGGAGTAAGTTTTTTCCCGAAGTCTTTGGCGATTATGAATATGTCTCTTATGTTTATCACACCATCTGTCTCAATATCCGCCTTCCCGTCAAAACCCTGGTCTGCAACAGGCTTATCGTCTCCTGTATTGCACAGACCGTCAGGCCCAGGCCCTTCATCTTTGGCTCCGAAGGCCTTTGCGCACGTATATATGTCCATGATGTTAACGGTTTCGTCGCAATTTAAGTCAGCGATAACGACATCCTCTCTCACCTTCATTTCAACGATTTCGAACACAACATCTAAATCCCCTAGAGCTGTTGACACATCAAGCACAGACCAAGAACAAGCGTAGGTTACATAAGCATTCCAATATGGATGATCCCAATCCACATCCTCCCCAGAGTGATCTAAACCTGCAAGGAACTCCCATGCCTCTCCTTTAGCCGTGTAGTTCACACCATTTAACATGCTTGCTGGCTCGATTACAACACCATAAGCAGTTCCTGTTGTAAGTACCTGTGGCCAAGGTGCTGAAAACAACTCAATCCATCCTGCACCCATCCAGTAGGATGTGTGTAATGTGGTGGGCATGTAAAGTACAGATGCGCCTGTTGGATCTGCTGTGCCGTCTCCAAAGCCATCATCATCTGTACCAGCCACGCCGTCGGGGCCAGGATCTGGCATTTCCCCGGGACCAGCCGCCTTTAGACCAGCAAATGGAGACTCGGAGCCCCAGTAGACGCCACTATTATTGCCGTGTGTATAGCAGTCTACATCACCAAGAATGGGAGTTGTGCCAGTGGCCGTGAACAGCCATCCGTATCCATTTGCATCCATCGATACGCTAATTTTGTACCAGAGCCATGAGCCTGGATCATAGAAGATATGTTCTACTCCAACGTAACTTGCGGACTGGACGGTCAAGTTTATTATTCCGGTTTCGGGATCTGGATCGCTGAACGTTATCTCTTGTTGACCAGAACCAGTAGGACTTAGGTCTGGTGATCGCGAAGCGAACGGGATAGTGTCGATTGTCCTTGGAAACGTGCCAAGTTGAGTGCTGCTTCTTAAAGTACCTCCCATGACGATGTAGAGGTGTGATTCAGCATTTGATGTGAATGATGCATGTGGGATATATGTGAGTGAAGCAAACAAGATCGTAGATAGAGCTACGGCCTCCAGAACAGTTTTCCTTGCCATTCCAGTCTTACTCCTTTCTCCTTTTTTATATGTTCGTGGGCGCACTTATAAGTATTCGGTGACTGTCTTACGGTGAACACAAGCGAAAGGCATAAGAAACCAGTTTGTGAATCAATGGAACGTGTGAAGATTGTCCGGATTAAAACACAAGTCTAGCATAGCGTTGATTGTTGGAATACTCATCATAGTGTTGCTTATACCCATATGGAGTATGGTCCTCGCCCCATTGATGATAACATTAGAATTGGAGAAAATAGATTTGACAACTAGCTATGTGGGCACCTTTGGAAAGGAAGGATACATAGGTACTTACTCCGTAATAAACAGAAGTGGTGTGTGGGAGATCCCGATAAATGTTACAGCACATATATACACCATAAAAGTCGAAGGACAAAAAATAACTCTGAGTTTAGACGCGACCATGATTAGAGAAGACAGTGGAGAGACGCTACCCGCTCCATTTTCCATAAACTCGACATACGTGTTCAACAAGTTCACATTGGAGAATGTGAAGGATTCCGCCGAAGCTGATAAACCTAGAGAGGGATACTATCCCCTCTATCCATCGCACCTTAAAGTTGGACAAAACATTTCTAAAGCTTGGCTTGAGAATTTAAACATCACAGGCACTCTAGAGTTTAGGGAAAGTTTAGTTGAACAAGGTGTAACGCTTTACAAGTACTTCGTAAACGAAACAATAACAAAATTTCTGTGGATTGAAAATCTAGAAATATTTCGAAACTCTACTCTGACTTCAACTGGATCAATTTTAATCGAACCTGTTTCAGGACTGCTTGCATATACTGAAAATGAAACATTAAACTGGATTATCACTCATGGTACCACAAAACTTCCATTCGTTTATCTAACATACGGATCTACAGCTGAGGCGAAGACTGAAGGAATAGCAACCGCAAAGATGGCCTACGATAGTCTGCAACTCTTGGAATTATACATTCCAACGATCCTTGGCGCATTGATGATCACACTAGTAATCGTCTTCATCTATAACGTACGAAGGCTCAAGAGAAAAACTTAGGTGATCCAGCTTATCGAAATGAATACACGTGATATAGCCATAGTCCGGCTCCTTAAGACGTATATGAAACCAGCCTCTATGAACTGACGCATTTCTTTCCCTGAAGCAGCTACTCTTGCGGTGTATTATTCGTACTTGAACGGTTTCGAATCACAAAACTTGTTTGTCATAATTAAGAACGAATAGAAAAAGGAAACTAGGAACGTTTATCTAGAATTGCTTCGATTTTGGCTGTTCTTTCTCTTTGTTCCATCAACAGCCTCGAGAAGACGTCATCAATTTTCCGATTCTTCTCGATAGCTAAACGAAGAGCCCAAACAATGTCAAATATCTAACATCGAAAGTGAACCTGATGCCATTTGGAGCAATATTCAACAGTTTCTTTAGTGAACCAAGAGCCCTAAAAAACAATAGTGCAAACAAAATAACAAATACATTAGTCGCATATGCAAAGTCAAAAGTGATAGACATCAGAAGGTTGCGCTTTCATTAGATTGCGTGCATATTAGAGAGTCTTTCAACAATTTCTATCATTTTTTTGTCTACACCAACTACACGGGAAATGTCAGTTAAAGTGATCAATCCAACCAGTTTTCCGTCCTCAACCATTGGAAGTTTTTTGATTCGCCTTTTGAACATCAATCTTGCAGCTTCTTGGATTTCCATTTCGGGGTCTCCAACTACTAGCTTTCTCGTCATTATGTCCGAAACCCTAAGTTTTGTAGGATCCTTAGCTTTCTCTAAGACCTTTTCGAGAAGATCTCTCTGAGTTACGATTCCTTTAGTTTCTTCATTGTCAACAATCAGAAGGCATCCAATACTTTCCTTGTTCATCACTCTAACAGCATTATCTACCAAGGTGCAAGAGCTTATCTTGACAATGTCTCTGACCATGACATCTTTGGCCTTCACAACCATACCGCGAGGAGGAAGTATGTCGATTTTTTTCTTTTAAGCAATTGTGCGTAAAGTTTTTCTACACTTTTTCCTCAGTGGAATGTTAAGGCTAGCTCTTAATTTCAAGTATGAACGTAACGACAATGCCTAGATTTCTGATTAGGGTACTTAGAACCTTAAATTCCATTTCACCCATTCTTATATTCAACTGAAAATAGGCAAAATGAGCAAACAGCAAATGCAAAATAGAAGCTTAAATCGCTTCATACGCTTTGCCGTTAGCTATAATGAGTCGCCAACTTCCCCGAGGGATAACTTTCCCCAAACTTTTTTGCAGAATCAAAATTGGAAGAGTAAATGCGTCTCCATCACCTTCCCAAAACCCTATTAGTATGCCTTCAACGCAGACGGAATCGCTTGTTTCACGACAGCTTTTTATGTTTGCAGAACTGTAATAACACCGCATCATTCAAAAGACCCCAGAGAAATTCTGAAGACCCCTTGGAAGTTTGGATGTTAATCACAAGTAGAAGAGAGGGGTTGTGCGGGAGAAGTCTATAAAAACTATTAAAAAGCCTTAAACATACATCCCTATAAAAATAAAGATCCCCAAAAGCTTGAATAGTGGTTGATTTGCCTCTGAAAAATCATCACATGCATCTTCCAAGAGAAGTCATTGTAGGAAATGGGACGATAGAGCGTGTGGGTGAAATCTCTCGAAAATTGGGATGTACAGAATCTGCGCTGATAATTGCAGGTTCGAAAACGTATGATATTGCTGGAAAGACTATTCGGGAGATTCTTGGGCAAGAAGGAATGAGAGTTGACGCTTTTCTAGTTAAGACAGCGACTGTCAAGGATGTAGACGCTGTTGAAGAAAAAATAAAGGTTTTGAGACCACAGGTTGTTTTTGGGGTTGGTGGAGGAACAAAAATCGACGTGGCGAAGTTGAGTTCCGCTCGCGAAAAAGTCCCATTTATCAGCGTTCCAACCACAGCATCACACGATGGAATCGCAAGCCCCTTATCCTCCATCAAGGGTTTCGAAAAACCGTACTCTGTTATGGCTCAAGCGCCTATAGCCATCATAGCCGATACAAGTATAATAATGCAAGCACCCCGCCGCCTTATTACAAGTGGTTGCGCAGACGTAGTCGCAAAATTCACAGCAGTCAGGGACTGGAAATTGGCGCACGAAAGGAAAAATGAATATTATGGGGAGTATGCCGCCAGCCTTGCTCTAATGAGCGCCAAACTTGTAATGCAAAACGCTGAGCTTATTAAGCTTCAAAGCGAGGAAGGTTTGCGCGTGCTTTTGGAAGCCTTAATAAGCTGTGGAGTGGCCATGAGCATTGCTGGAAGCAGCCGCCCCTGCAGCGGTTCGGAGCATCTTTTCAGCCACTCGCTTGACACGATTAGGTCAAACCATGCTCTGCACGGGGAACAATGCGGTGTTGGAACGATACTTATGACCTACCTTCACAAGGCAAACTGGAAACGCATAAAGGATACTCTAAGAAAGTTAGGTGCGCCAACAACCGCCAAGGAACTCAATGTAGAAAAAGAGGAAATTGTAGAAGCCCTTTTTAAGGCTTCATCAATAAGACCTGAACGATACACCATTCTTAACAAACTTAGCCTAAACCGTGGAGCCTGCAGAAAGATTGCTGAGACAACAGAGGTCGTCTAAAAGATTAAAGGATACTGCTATGCTTTTGCTTTGGCTTCTGCCTTAAAAGTTTCCGTAAATTTGACTGTCGCAATCCCTGGGAAGAATCTTTGTATGTCCAAGGCTACGCCTCTTTTTGCCACTTGAATTCCTTCCAAATAAAATGCTTCTTCAGGCATTTCCAAGTTGACTGCCTTAGCCCTTACGCTGAATTTGAATTTGTTTTCTTCTACAGCTGGTATTCTGCGATGAATGAGGGCTGTTATCTTCTCTTGTTGGGCTTCCAGTTTCTTCTCGACTGTCACTTCGTAAACTAGAATTTTTCCAGCTAATGGAGGGTTGAAATCTAGAAGAACACGCCCAGCTCCTGCTGCTCGCACAGTAGCCATCTTCCCATCATGTTCAATTCGCATTCCTAGGGTTGGTGTTATTCCTTTGGCAGTTAAATGTCTTAGTGGAATCCGTTTGACCTTTTCAGGATCCCTACTTCCAAAAGCCTTTTCAGGCGATATTTCAACAGAGGCTGTTTTGCCAACTTCCATTGTTTCTAGGCTTTCATCCAACGCTTTAAGTACCCAGCCTTCCCCTATCACTACGAGTTTTGGTTCGTAAATTTCGCCTTCTTTGTACAAATGTTCTTTTTTGGCAGCTTCTTCACTGGTTGTGTCGAAAACATCACCCGTTTCTTTCACCTTAGCAACGTAATCTACTAGTATAAAGTCACCTTTCTGCAAAGCCATAATAAATCATCCTTTAATGAATAGTGCCAAAGTAAGTTTTTAACTTCAATAAAAACTTTCCCTCATAAACCATTTTCAACCACGCACTTGTCGATTGAGATATTAAATGTTAAATAAGAGTAATATCGGCTTCTTAAGCAAAATAAGCGTCCTGAAAAATAGAAAAGGGTGAGGCTTCTGAAAAACCAAGGATTGCAAATAAGACCAATCAAAAAGGAAGACTTGCCCTTTTTGTTGAGCTTGTGGAACAGCCCAAAGGTTATGCGTTATGCAGGTGCCAAACATGGAAAAGGCTGGAACATGGAGAATTGGTATAAAAGACATCTTGAAAGAATTAGTACCGAAGAGCCAGAAGAAGTTCAGTTCATAATAGAGTTGGCTGACGGCACACTTATCGGCGAGAGCGGATGTGGCAAGGTTAGAAGTGGTTGGAAATGTCGAGGTTATGCTTCTCCGTCCAAAAAACGCGTAGTGATGACCGATGTTAAACTTTTGCCTCGATATTGGGGAAAGGGCTATGGCACAGAATCGATGAAAATGGTGGTTAACTACTTATTCACCAAAACGCAAACAGACATGGTTTTGGTTCCGCCCCACAAGGATAACATTGCTGCAATGAGGGTCTATGAAAAAAGTGGTTTTCGCAAAACAAATGGGGTGGCATGGCACGATCACTTAATATATGAAATAGCACGAAGCGATTTTGAAAGGAAAACACAGTCAGGATCAAAAGAAAGCGAGAAGACTTGATCTGATTGCAAAAAGAAGACCAAGAAACTACAAAAAACGGACGTAAGAGCGCTTACTTGGGTATTCTTCTGCTTGGAATTGTAAGCTTGATGGGTGACATAGTATACGAAGGCTCAAGAGGTGTATTGCCGAGTTATCTTGAGTTTCTCGGAGCATCCATTCTGATTGCTGGGTTGGTTGGCGGACTGGATGTCCTAGGTTACGTCGCAAGGCTTGTCAGTGGCTTTCTAGCAGACAAAACCCAAGCTTACTGGATTTTCATATTCATAGGGTACGGTCTGATTGCTTCAATCCCCTTATTGGGGATCTTCACAGGTTTAGAAATGATTATCCTTCTCGTTTCACTTGAGAGGCTTGGGAAGGCTTTTAGAGCTCCTTCCAGAGACACAGTTTTATCCTTTATAAGCAAAGATGTAGGAGCAGGCAGAGCTTTTGGGATACACGAACTTCTGGATCAAATAGGCGGAATACTTGGACCGTTGATTGTGGCGGGTTTAATGTTTTACAGCAACGATTATCGCCAAACATTCAACTTTCTTTTCATACCTTTTCTCATACTTTTGGTAGCTTTGGGCTACACTTACAAGAGAATAGGCTCCAAAACAATCATTACATCATCAAGAACGGAAGGAAAAGGGAAGAAACTAACAAAACCCTTTTATGTTTATACTTTTGCCGTGCTGTTGAACACTATTGGGCTTATACCCTACACTCTTATACTTTATAGAGCCTCAGAAATTCTTAAACCGATGAATCAGCAATGGATTGTGCCCTTGATCTACCTGCTTATTCAAGGTGTGGATGCGCCTGCCGCTTTGCTTTCTGGCTTTGCATACGACAAATATGGAATAAGAGTTTTAGTTGTGCCTTTCGTGCTTTCAATATTCCCACCGCTACTCACAATAGCCAATGCAGAACTGACGATGCTTATAGCCGCATCCATAGTCTTCGGATTGGTTCTAGGAATGCAGGAGTCAATTTATCGCGCGGCAGTTTCAAATCTAACTCCAATTTCTTCAAGAGGTACAGGATATGGCATATTCAACACGGCTTATGGCGTCGGCTTATTCATCAGTGGAGCATCGTATGGCTTACTAATGACTTTAAATCCGCCCTTTATCATAGTAATACTTTACGTCCTTATCATGCAGATTATAGCAACGGCTTCGTTGCTCTCAGTATCCGTTCAAATGAAAAATAGGTCTGATTATGCAGCTAGAACTTTGCCGTGAAAGAGTTTATAAAAAAGCATTATGAGAACATGAGAAAACAGAGATGAAGTACAATTGAGTAGCCAAGATTTCTTCAACTACTTGGATTCTCAGACTTTTCTAGGAGTCAGACTGTCGACCATTCTGTTAATAGTCGTTGCGATAGCAATAGCTGTCACTCTTGAAAGATTGATCACAAGATTTCTTATAGACTAAAACATATACCCGCACAGAACGTCAGTTGAAGCCTATTGCGAATCTGTCATAACGAGTCCTGTCTTATTCAATCATTTTCCGTAACTTCTCAGAATACTATTCATCAGATTCATTGTCTCCGTTTTCAATTCTTTGAGTCTTTTCTCATCCCTCGCTTCTATCGACAGACGAAGTCTTGGTGAGGTGTTCGAAGCCCTAATAAGCGCCCAAGAATCTGGAAAATCTATCCGCACGCCATCGATTGTGTTTACGTTTTGGTAATTTTCTATTACCTTTTCTTTTATCTTTTCCGCGATTTCAAATTTTACCTTGTCAGAGCACTCTATTTCGATCCTCTCAAAGAACTCAAGCGGCATGTCTTTCAGGACTTCTGATACCTTCTTATCCATCTTTGAAACGATTTCAATCATATACATGCTGTTTATTATTGCATCATCAAACCAGAAGAACTTTGTCACGCATAAGTGTCCGGACTTTTCGATACCGAAAACTGCGTTGTATTTCTTTGTTTCTTGCACTAAAAATGTGTGGCCAACTGGTATGCGAAAAACGGTCTCGCCGTATTTCTTAACTTCATCCTCTATGAGACTCGAGCATTCGATATTGGCAACAACTGGTCCCTTCTGAGTCTTCATTATGTCTCTTATGAATAGGACTGCGCTCTGTTCCGCCATGATGACTTTGCCCTTCTCGTCAACGTACAACGCTCTGTCACCATCAGCATCAAATGCTATTCCAAGGTCAGCCTTTTCCTCTACAACTTTCTTACACAAAGCTGTCAAGGATTCCGGCTTCGGTTCAGGGTCTCTGTTTGAGAATTTCGGGTCAGGCCAGTCAAAAAGGAACTTGGCTTCAACACCGAGTTTCTTCAATATTCTTGGGACTAGCAAACATGCAGCTCCGTTTCCGAAATCAACAATGACCTTTATCCTTTCTGGTTTTATCTTATCCGCTACGAAGTTCGCGTATTCTTCTTCCATCCCCTTGACGTTTTTGACTGATCCCCTACCTTTTTTGAAGTCGCCTGAAAGATGGATCTGCTCCAGTTTCTTATTCTCATGTTCAAAGAACCCGACTCCGTCTCTATGAAAAAATTTGATGCCGTTCCACTCAGCTGGCAAATGGGACGCAGTTATGTATGCTGTTACATCATTCCCGAGTTTCCAGTTTGCAAAAACGCTGAGACTTGTCGGGCATGTTCCTATTAAATATGCATTTGACCCGGTCTTTATTAATCCTGAAATTAATGCCTTTTCAAGCTGGGGACTGTGCTCCCTAATATCCATGCCGACGGTGAAACTACCTGGACTGTATGTTCCAACAGCCATGCCAATTTTCTTCATTATCTCGTTTGTTAGGTCTACGCCGTAGATTCCTCTTATATCATAAGCCCTAAAGATGCTCATCTTTATTGATCGATCCCCCTCTCATAAGATTCATTAGCAACGGCATAAGCTGTGTGCCTCTCTGTAATATTCCTAGACTTCCTTTTTCGCATTCTTTCTCAGAGAATTTCTGGATATTGTCACCTTGAATTTTATTGCCTGCAATGAGCAGTGGAACAGGGTCGTCGCTGTGTGTTTTAAGTGTGCATGGAGTAGAGTGGTCAGCGGTGACGCAGACTAAGTAATCTGAGAGGCTTATTTTCGCTAAAAGTTCGCCAAAAAAGTGCCTATCTACCGTGGTTATGAATTCTTTCTTCAATCGAAAGTTTCCGTCGTGTCCAGGTTCGTCAGGGCCCTTTATGTGAATGTAAAAACAGTCGTAGAAGGACAACACTTCAAAAAGCTTTTTCACTCTCGTGAGGCTGTCGTTTTTTAAATCGCCGGATGGAGGCGGCAAATCAACAGAACTCATGCCAGCGAGTTTAGCTATTCCCCTTTCAACTGGCATATCTGCAAGGCAAGCGAAGCGAACACGGTATCTTTTTTCAATGTTAAAGAGCTTGGGCAGCAGATTTCCTGCATCTCTTGTTAGTATGAGGTTTGCCTTCAACTTTCCGTTTGCAACACGATTTTTGTTAAT
>Ga0315307_1000951_pt1 | contig 12763 bp, 14 predicted proteins | sample TDP2_MG_FD_203079 | JGI IMG/M metagenome (GOLD analysis project Ga0315307, IMG submission 203079) | Freshwater sediment microbial communities from Lake Towuti, South Sulawesi, Indonesia - TDP2 | ecosystem: Environmental > Aquatic > Freshwater > Lake > Sediment | place: Indonesia: South Sulawesi... | reverse complement strand
GCCTAGGCTTCCGGTTGCCCAGGCTCACATCTCGGTCACGTAGATCGGATTGCTGTATATCCATGGCCTATCCTCGCCAACCAGCTTGAGGTAGGCCTCGAGGCGATAGGCTCCGGGCGACCTTGGCCTGTATTCGAGCCTATCCGAGCTAAGGTCTTTGACTGGCTCGCCATCCTTCTTCAGTATCAGATCCGCGGGTGCCGGCAGGTCCGCAAGGAGGACGGGCTTCTCCCCCATTGACACGATGTCTCCCATCAGGCCCCCGTTCCTGCTCGTCTCCCATCTGTAGGAGAACCCCTCCGTCGCCGCAGGCCAGTCGAACCCCACATAGCACCTGCCATTCGAGAGACACTCGATCAGCCCGGCTTCGGTCAACCGGTCCAGGAGAAGATGGGTCCCCACATGCCGGAAACTGGCTTCGTAGTTGTCCGGCTTGAACGTGATGCCTGTTCTGGGCAGACGGCGCGCGATGGCCGCATCCGAGGGGAGGCTTGCCACCACCTTCCCTGAGAAATCCTCAATCTGCAGGTCCCCGCTCTCCTTGGGCCGGACATGGATGGTGAAGTTTGCGTGGCTGTCGTTGGCCGCGATGCCCGTGGCCCTCGATCCGGATGACAGGCGATCCCAGCCCAGGAGGTACTCATGGGGGATCTCGCATAGTGCCGATAGTCCGGTGTCGGGATGGGAGTCTATGGTGAGAAGGATCTCCAGGAGCTTCTCCAGCTGGGATGAGGAGCTGGGTCTGAAGACCTCGGAAAGGCGTTTCTGCATCTTGAAGGAAGCGTGGGTGTTGTAGATCTCCGTCCCGCTCAGGCCTTCCAGGTCCCAGTCCTTCTGCTCCTCCAGATGTGAAAGGAACGCCATTCCTTCCATGGTCCGCGTCTGGGCGATCATCTCCCTTTGGGGAAGGGAGTAGTCGAGCCTGCCGTTCGCAAAGAAGAGCAACAGGTGCTTGGTCTCGGCCCCCGGGATGAAGAGGACGCCTCGCCTCCTTCCCCTGAAACCGTCGGCTATCACGTCGATGTCTGAACGGGCATGATCCGTGATCATGACGACCTCGTTGCCGGTCAACTTCGCGGCGTCCGCTATCTCATCCAGGGATCCCCTGCTGTCGTGCGACAGGGCCGAGTGGCAGTGTATCACGGCCCTTCTGTCAGTAGGCTGGCCGCTCAACCGCGGTCTGCGGAGTTGGGAGCGGATGGCCTTCAGGTCCGCTTCAAGCCTCCCAAGGTAGTCCTCGGTGAGTCGGTCCACGGCATCCATGTTCCGGTCTCCTACCCGATCTCCATATTCCGGCCAGCGTGCTGTCGAAGGTACTCAATGGAAGGCTCAAGATCCTCTGCGGCGAGTTCAAGGGTGACCGGTATGCCCTCCTGCGACGCGTTGCCGCAACGTCCGAGCTCAAGCATCAGGTGGCCAAATTCCAGGTTGCCGCGCCCCAGGGCAAGATGTTGGTCTGACTGGCCATTGTTGTCATGAAGGTGAAGATACCTCAGCCTGGGCAACACGGCGGGGAGGAATTCTCTCACCCCAAAGCCGCAGGTGTTCGCATGGGCCGGGTCGTAGGTGAGAGGGATCTCCGGGTTGCAGGCCAGAAGGGCCCGAACGTCATCTGGGGTGTTGAGTATCCCGCCGCAGCTTCTCTCCTGATTTTCGACGCAGATTTCCAGGCCCATCTTGACGGACTCGTGGGACAGCCTTCCCAGCCTGGACACAGCCCGGGGGATGTGGGGTCCCCGACCCACGGCAACCCCGAGGTGTGTGTTGACCAAGCTGCATCCCAGCTCGGCCGCGAACTCGATCGATCTGAGTGCTGTTCCCAGGGCTTTCCGGCCCATCCTTCCGTCCGGGCTGGCTAGGTTGGCCTCCCCATGGAGGTAGGGAAGGTGGGCGTAGGGCTTGAAGTCGTAGGTTGCCAGCACGTCGGTGAGCCAGTTGCGCATCTTCCGCGTGATCAGCCCATCCCTGCCCAGCTTTATCTCCACCCCAGTCAGGCGGAGGTCCGAGGCGACCTCCAGCATCTCTCTGCACCGGCCCGTATCCTCCGATAGGGCAGGAACTGATGCCAGAATCCTGAGCTTCAAGGCGACCATCAGCCCTTCATGAACAGGAATCTCAGCACGATGGCGATGATGAGGACGGAGAGGATCACGGCAACGAGGATCCTCTTGGCCGCCTCCACTTGGTTCGAAGCCCGCTCCCGGGACCTGGGGGCCATCGACGGCCAACCGAGCCCGGCCCAGCGCCCCGACTCCTCCTCCCGGTCCCACCGTTCCCACAGCTTGGGCCTTTCGGCAGCCCTCCTTCTACGCACCTGGGCCGAGTAGTCGTGCCAGCCGGGTTTACCCTTTGCACTCTTCAGCCCCCCGCATGCGTGGTTTTCCGGCAGTCGGTGATCGGGACAGAACCTTCCGCTGCAGTATCGGCATCGATAGGGCATGAAGCTCTTCTGGCCGCAGAAATCACACTCCCCGCCCTCAGATGACAACGCCCGACACGGCTCCTCAGCGCTTTTCGACACCCACTAGGCCCAGCCCCACTGAGATGTTCTTCTTGGCGTTGACCAGGGCCCCGACCTTGCGCATCGCGAGGGCGTAGCCTTCCTCCTCTCCCAATAGGTCGGCGAGGGGCCGGAAGCCGCAATCAGGGGAGAAGGCCACGTTCTCCACGCCGTAGCGCCGTATCGCCCCCTCCATCCTCCTTTCCACAAGGGCTGTGGGTTCCACTCCCTCGGGGTCGTCCGTGGGCTTCGTGCTCACAACACCCACGGACAGGATCTTGGAATACGATTCGGGTTCGTCTGGCTTGTAGGACTCGAAGTTGCGGTCCATGCCGGAGAACTCGTGGCTTATGATCCTTGCGCTCGTGCCAAGGAGGATCTCGGAAAGCTGCCTTCCGATCCCGCCGCAGACGTGCATGCACGGGATGGACCTGACGCCGTGCAGGGCCTCGTCGAGTGCCTCCGCGATTAGGTCAATGGCCTGCGCCCGACTCATGGACAGCTCCAGAATGTTCTTGCGCTTTCCGACCAAGATCGATAGGAACGGCTCATCCACGCTGACGATGGAGCTCAGCATGGAGTACCTTGCACATATCTTGTGGACATACCCGGCCAGTTTATCGATCACCCAGGGATGTTCGACCATGAGGTCCAGGTAGCCCGATGGGAACGGCTTGCTTTCCGCGCCCTCAATCTGCAGCATGCTTGAGAGGGTGAAGGGACCCGTCACGCAGGATTTCAGCGGGACTGCCCCTTTCTTGGCCCTGAGAAGCTCGTGCGCCTGCTCGGCCCAGCGGCGGACTTCCTTGGTTACAGCGGGCTGGAAATCCTGGGTGATCACGAACCTCTCTCCCTCGCGGTGGACGGTTGCCCCGTCCACGAGCGGCTCCAGGAACATCAGGTTCATGTCGGCAAGCTGGGGATAGCTGACGAAGTCGAGGCCTGCCGTGACCTGGTCGTCGATCGCCCGAGCGAAGTTTGCCCGGGTATCGGCGAGGGGAAAGCTTCCTATGATGTTCGTGGCGATCGGCGGCATCTTCAAGTCGAGAGTCCCCTTCGGGCAAGAAGGCGAGAGTTTTATTAAATAGCTGTGGCGGGGCCGGGCTAGGTGAAAGGCAGGGGTAGGCGTTTCAGTCCGGGGCCTTGGACCCGAATAGGCTGAGTGCCGCCGAGGCCACGGCCGGGATGACGAATGCAAGGGAGACGGCCCTCACCTGCGTGTTCGGGAAGTATAGGCCAAGTCCCGCTAGGAAGGCGATGGAGATCGTCTGGCGGAATGTCCATGCAACGAACAGCCTGTATAGCCAGACCCAGACGATCAGAATGAGGAGTGCGAAGAGGGCCACCATGTAGCCCTTTGCTGAGTAGCGCGTGAGCACCGCAATGGCTAGCAAGTCGAGGACGACCAGCAGCTTGCTGTAAGTGTCCAGGGCCACCCCGGGCTTCACCTCTCGTATCAAAGGGAAGCCATGGCCTTGAGCCTCTCCCAATCCTTGTCCAGCTTGGCTTGGGCTGACTGGATGACCGGTTTGTTCTTCTCCGTGAACAGATGCCTGAACCTACCCTGCATCCGCAGCCACTCCTCAAGGGGCCTCTTCTCGGCCTTTCCCTCGGCGATCCTCTGGGTGACTCCGTTGAGGACATACTTGCCCTCGATGACCTCGTAGAGGGGCCAGAGGCAGGTCTCGACCGCCGTCTTCCCGAGCTCCACCCACTGGGTGGTGTCCGCCCTCCATCCCCGCGGGCAAGGCGCAAGTATGTTGAGGAAGGTCGGGCCCTCGGTTTCTATTGCCTTGTTCGCCTTGTTGATCAGGTCCATGTAGTAGGCCGGGGTTGACTGTGCCGCATACGGGATGTCGTGGGCGACGACGATCTGGGTCAGGTTCTTCTTGTAGCCCCTCTTGCCCGGCTCGAGCTCCCCACAGGGGCTGGTCGTGGTGTGAGCGCCGACCGGGGTTGCGCTGCTGCGCTGAATCCCAGTATTCATGTAGGCCTCGTTGTCGTAACATACGTAGGTGAAGGTGTGTCCCCGCTCAAGGGCGCCGGAAAGGGCCTGAAGGCCGATGTCGTAGGTTCCGCCGTCCCCGCCGAAGGCTATGAACCCTATCCTCCTGTCGGCCGGTATCTTGCCCCGCTTCTTCAGCGCGCGGTACATCGTCTCGATGCCGCTTATTGTCGCGGCGGAGTTTTCGAAGGCATTGTGGATGAAGGGGATCTCCCAGGCACTGAAGGGGTATATGGTTGTTGCGACCTCAAGGCAGCCCGTCGCGCAGCACGCCACGACTGGAAGCTCGGTGGAAAGCAGTATCTGCCTCACGGCCACCGAGGCCCCGCACCCCGCGCACAGCCTGTGGCCGGGGGATAGCCTTTCCTTCCTCGTTGAAAGCGTCTTCAGACTCGGCATCCAGCACACCTCCTATTCTCTCACTCCCAGATACCTCACCCTCTGTCTGACCTTGCCGGTGGAGGCTATGTCGGCCAGGTCCGCGTACACCGAGGCGATGTCCGCCTGGCCTATGTCGCGCCCGCCCAGGCCGTAGACGTAGTTGACGACCTCGGGCCTGCGGTCGTGGTCGTAGAGGGCGTTCCTGACCTCGTTGAACACCGGCGCGCCGTAGGCGCCCAGCCCGTCCGACCTGTCCAACACTGCCACTGCCTTCACGCCGTCCAGTAGCTTGACGAGGTCGTCCCTCGGGAAGGGCCTGAAGCAGCGGATTTTTACCATGCCGACTTTCCTCCCGGCCTGGCGCATCTCCTTCGCGGTCACCCTGGTGGTGCCCGCCGTGCTGCTCAGCACGACTATCGCCGTCTCCGCGTCCTCCATGCCGTAGGGCTCTAGGAGGCCGTAGGGCCTGCCGGCCACCTTGCTGTACTTGCTGGAGACCTCGCGGACCACCCTCTCCGCATGGGACATCGCGTCGATCTCCTGCATCTTATGTTCGAAGAAGTAGTCGTAGAGATCGAGGGGCCCGTAGGTCACCGGGTGCTCGATATCCAGCAACGGGTGCGTGGGGGCGAACTCGCCCACGAAGTCCTTGACCACGCTGTCGTCCAGAAGGTCGACCCGCTCCACAGCGTGGGAAGTTATGAACCCATCCATGCAGCACATCACGGGGAGTCTTAAGTCCTTGTGCTCGGCTATCCTGACCGCCTGGATGGTGTTGTCGTAGGCTTCTTGGGGGTTCTCCCCGTAGAGCTGAAGCCATCCGGAGTCCCTGGCCCCCATGGTGTCCGAGTGGTCGCAGTGTATGTTGATGGGGCCCGACAGGGTCCTGTTGATGACGTTCATGACGATGGGCAGGCGGTATCCAGCAGCGATGTATAGGATCTCCCACATATAGGCCAGTCCTTGGGAGGAGGTCGCCGTCATGACGCGGCCCCCTGCTGCACACGCGCCCACGCAGGCGCTCAACGCGCTGTGTTCCGACTCGGCCACTATGAGTTCCGTCTGGACCTCGCCGTCGGCCACGAACTGGGAGAAGCTCTGCATCAGCTCGGTCTGGGGTGTTATGGGGTACGCGGCCACGACATCCGGGTCTATCTGCTTCATGGCGAACGCAGCGGCGTCGTCTCCGTTCAGGGGAAGTGTCTTCGGCATCTCCATCACCTCTCGGGCTCCATGTGTATGGCCTTCTTCGGGCAGACGGTCACGCAGATCGCGCATCCCTTGCAGTGATCCAGGTCAAAATCCTTGAACTTGCCGCCCTCCACGAGTATGGAGGAGTCCGGGCAGTTGATCCAGCAGGTCAGGCAGTTGGAGCACAGGTCCCGGTTGATCACCGGCCTCTGCGTGCGCCATTCGCCCGTCTTGTACTCCTTGGCGTTTCCAGCCGTTAGGATGAGCCCCGCAGTTGGAATCCTCTTCCATCCCGGTTTCTCGGTCATGCTTCCACTACCTCGTGGTATGCCCTCTCGAGCGCCCTCATGTTGGCTTGGACCACCTTCTCGTCAAGCTTGGATCCGAGATGCGCGCGTATCGAGTGCTTGACATTCTCGAGGTTCGTGATGCCGGATGCCTTCACGAATGCCCCGAGGCATGTCGTATTGGCGATCGGCCTTCCGATCTCCTCCTTCGCGATCTTCGAGGCGTCCACAGTGAGGATCCTGCCGGGGAACCCTATCTTCTTGCGGACCTGGTCGGGCGTCATGCTCGTGTTGACAAGCAGGGTGCCCTCCTTGCGCAGGCCTTCCGCCACGTCGGTCGAGTCAAGAAGGGTGGGGTCGAGAACCACCACGTGGTCCGGGGCATAGACGTTGCTGTGCAGATCGATGCGTTCATCGGAAAGCCTGTTGTAGGCCAGCACTGGCGCCCCCATCCTCTCCGGGCCGTACTCGGGGAAGGACTGAACGTATTTGCCATCAGTGATCGCAGCCTCGGCGAGGATCTCGGCGGCGGTCTTGACACCCTGCCCGCCCCTGCCGTGCCAGCGGATCTCGACTATTCCCGGCAAGCCATCACCACTGGGTGGCGGCCGGCCCGAAACCGCTTAAATCTTTTCTCGGGAACCCGCTGGTTCAGCCTTCCGTCCTAGTCATGCTCAGGTTGACTTGGAACTCCTTGCTGGTCTCCACGAAGGTTCCTGAGAGCTTGTCCGTGGCGACTATCTTGACCAGGTACGCGCCGCTGAGCACTAGGTTGCCCGTGTAGTAGGGGTACTTGTAGTAGACGAAGCCGGGTTTCTCGGTGGTGTTGGTCACATGCATCTCCTTCTCGGCTTTCTTCTCAAAATAGACGTTCCCGGCGGCGTCGGCGAGCGATATGTCGATGGTCACCCAGAATTCGTAGTAGGGGTCGACCTTCTTGGTCCGGAATCCCCTCAGCTCCGTGTAGAAGTAGACGGTCTCATCATCCCCCAGGATGTCATTCGGCACCTCGGTGTAGTTGCCTGGCCCATAGTATTGTGAGGCCAGAACGATGGGGCTGAGCCGCAGCTTCCGTTCGGTGATACAGCCGCTGCACAGGAGCGCAATCGCAAGGATCGACAAGACGGCCAGGCGTTTCATCTTCGGTCTCCACCACCGGATTTGATGGGGTGCCCGCCGGATGAAATGTCTTTCCGACATCCAGCCGCCCGGCGCTCGGGCTTGGTAGTGGCCGCTACGCCCCGGTGGGCAGGACGGCCCTGACGAGCAGCCCTATGCAGAAGCTCAGCCCCGCCACGCCCAGGCTGATGCCGGCCATCTCGAGGAACCTCCTCTTGAAGGGCTGGTCCTTGGCGACGGAGATGTAGAAGGTGAAGACCAGGATCACCACTATCGCGTTGAAGATCGTCACTGCCAGAGAGTAGTAGACGTTCGACAGGACCAGGAATGGCATGATCAGGAACAGAACGGTCAGGATATAGGCGGCGCCCGTGTACACCATGGCCTTCATGGGGTTCCTCGCACCGCCCTCCGACTTCGTCGAGAGGTACTCCGATGCCGCCATCGAGAAGGATGCCGCTATCCCGGTGATCAGCCCCGCCACGGCAACGAGGCGGGCGGATCGGAGCGCGAGGCTGAGGCCGGCCAGGGCACCGGTCAGCTCCACCAGCGCGTCGTTCAGTCCCAGGACGACGGAGCCCACGTATCTCAGCCTTTCCTCGTCGAGAAGGCCCACCAGTTCCTTCTCATGGTCATGCTCATCCGCCGCTATCTCCCTGATCGCGGGCAGATGCTCGGCCATGCGTTGGTACGCCGCCTGGGCCTTCTGCTCACCCATCTCCATGAGTTTGAGTCCGAAAGTGATGCCGAATACCTTTGAAATGAGCAGGTAAGCGGAGGATCGTGTGCGGTCCGGCGCAAGGTCGGCTCCGGTATGCTGCTTGAAGAAACCGTAGTGTTTCAGCTCGTCGCGAGCTACCTTTTCGAGGATCTCCCGGTTGTGGGGGTCCCGGACGGATCTGGCCAGCTTGCTGTAGACTTGATGTTCAGTGATCTCATTTCTCTGCGCGGCTCGCAGCTCCGACCTTATCGCTTCGAGTCCCATTGTGGCTCGTGGAAGGGAGCCAAGGCATAAAACTTGTGTGGCCTTGGAACCGCGTGCAGCTTCCAAGGAGGCGGTCGTCCTCCCTTCTCCCGAGGGATCGCTCCCCCGGAAGGTCACCAGACCGCAGGTTCGGCCCCCTAACCCACCGAACTGCTCGGCAGGGCCCCGTGAAATTACATTTTAATTCTGCCCGCGGCCTGTACCTTTGCGAGGGGCAACGAGCCGGCGGCCATAGCGGTCTGGAAACACCCGGTCTCATACTTCTCGGAAACGATGAAGGAGGAACCCGAACCCGGAAGTTAAGCAGGCCCGCGTCCCTTGCTGTACTGAGGTGGGCGACCCCTCGGGAACCAAGGGTCGCTGCCGGTTCGTCCAATCTCGCTCGGCCTAGTCCCTGAGCGTTCTCCTTGCGGCCAGTATCCTTTGGGCCACGGTCACCCAGGCCAGGATGCCGATGAAGACCACCGCTGCCTCGAGTACGCTGGCCTCGGAGACGAGAGGGTGAATCAGACTGGCAAGCGTAAGGATCACCTGTCTCTCGGCTCGCTCTGCGATGCCGACCGCCATGCCGGTTGACCCGGCCGCCTCGCCCCGGGCCCTGCAGTAGGGCACCAGGAACGACCCAAAGACAGTGAACATCACCAGCCTCCAGTCGACGATTCCGGAGAGCGCAATCCCGCCTAGGACGGCGAAGTCGGATATCCGGTCAAAGGTTGAGTCCAGGAAGCCGCCGAAGCGGGATACCCGCCCCGTTACCCGGGCAACGGCACCGTCCATCACGTCAAGCGCGCCCGAGACAAGCAGGGTCACCCCGCCGAATTGCACAAACCCAAGGTAGTACAGTGCTCCTGCAAGAAGCGCCGTGAGGAGGCTGATTGAGGTTACCGCGTTTGGCGGCAGGAACTTTATGCTGATGGCCATCCGGTCGAAGTACGCGTTGATGGTGCGGCGGTATCTGGTGAGCAAGGCCTTCGACGAGTCGAACCCAAGAGGCCTAATTAAGATTGTGTCGCGGAGTGCTGGTCGGCGAGGTCATACGCCAGGCTGAAATCCCCCAGCTCAAAGCCCAGGGATTCGACCAGTTCGGTCGGGTCCCTGAACTGCTGCGGGGTCTTATGGTAGTCGCTGCCCAGGCTGAACCCCAAACCAAGGTGTTTGAACCTCAGACATGTGCGGCGCAGGAGCTTCAAGAGGTCGGGGTGGGTGGCAGCTGTGTACAGATCCCCATAGTTCAGCTCCACGTAGAGCCCCTCGGGATCCACCCCGTCGATGAAGGCGGATACATCCTCCTTGGTGAATACCTCCTCGTGCGCCACGTTTCCTTGCGCTTGGATCATAGCCCTGAGTTCCTGGAGCCGTCGGTGGAAGGGGTGGAACAGGACAGCGGGCTTCGCCACGGGCCGGCAGATGCCGAGGAGCTCTCGGGCCCTCCGGGCCAGATGTTCACCGCACGAGGCGTTCTCGTAGTGCCGATAGGTTGGATCGTGGCAACTCGTGTTCATGTGGCACCCCACGAAGTCGGGGTCCACAATGAAGGCCCGGCTGACGCGGAGGATGTCCCACTCCCCTACCTCAAGGCCGCTGTAGATCGAGGCAGTCCTGCGGAAGGCACGCTTCATCTCGCCGACCTCCTTGTAGAAGTCCATCAGGCCCTCCGTCGAGCTGGGGTAGACGACCTGTCCATGTTCGGCCCTGAGGGCCTCATCTCCCATCTCGTACAACTCGGAATGGTCAAGCAGGCCCAGGAAGGATATGCTCCTGTCCACGAAGCTCTGGACGAGCTGCTTCATCGGTACATCCCTCTCCTGCCCCGCATGGAGATGGAGGTCTATGGCCTTGATCGACCTCGGAGGTGAGGCCTTGCGCTCAGGAGACTTCCTGGACCGAGACATCGTCTACCCACATCTTCTCAAACTGGTTGTCCACGACGAAGTGGACCCCGAGCAGGTTTGCCTGATCTGGTGCTTCGACCAACGTCAGGAGTCTCTGCCACTCTCCCTCTTGCAGGAGGACATCCGATGCCAGGAACCGTCCCGGCCTGTCCTCGGGCTTCTCAAGGAAGGTCACGTCGATCCTCGGCGGCCTTTTTCTCTGTATCGTGTCCGCGTAGCCCCATGCTCCCACCAGGTACCTTCGCCTCGGCTTCACCGGGATGTACGTTGACAGCCGGTTGTGCCCCCGGCTCTCCAATCTGAAAGCGCTCCTGCCCGAGTGGCTGAAGGAGCGGTCAACCGCGCAATCGCCGTTCCTCCCACGCAATAGCCACCACTCGATCTGGAGGGCCTCGCCGTGGGGCACCGGGATCTGCACGGCGGCGCCCGGTGATTCGAGGAGGTTGGGCAGCCGGGAGGACTGGCCCAGGGCCCGGGCAGCTGCGGCAAACGAATGTGGCAGCCTTTCGATCAGGGCTTCCCATCCTCTGGGGTCGCTCTGGAGGTTCCTTTGGGCGTTCTCCAGCCATACAAGGCAGGAGGAATGGATCAGTCCCCGCCACGTGGCAAATTTCCTCTGGAATCTGTCATCCTTGAAGTAGACCTCGTGGTAGTTGCCCTCAGGAAGGATGTGCTCGTTGTGTGCGGCCTCTGCACGAGCCATGCAGTCATGCAGCTCCGACAGCAGGGAAAGCGCCGCCTGACGGTCGCCCTCCCCCTGGGCTCGTGACGACCGTAGCCGGGAACTCCCGTGATAACCCTTGATTAGAAGATAGGGAAGCTCGAATCCGTCCTTGAGGAATTGAACCCTGTTTCTGCACTCCCCGCTCGAGGCTTCGTAGGCCCGGGTCATGCAGGCCCAAGCCCGTTCGGCCTCCTCAGGTCCCATCACCCTGAACTCCTCGGGCAGGTTGGTGAACCCTTCGAACCAACTGCCCGGCCTGGTTCGAAGCCAGGCCTTCTGGAGCACATCGTAGAATGAGGCGACCTCGGCCCTCGCCTGAGAGAAGAATGCAAAGAACTCGTCAAGGAGCTCGCGCATATCCCTGTTGGCATTCCATAGGATCTGGGGAACCGCGTAGATCTGTGGGGCCATGTTCGGCCAGAAGGGGTAGGCCTCGCTGTATAGCCCGATCCCTCCCGACTGCTTGAGGAAGGCCAGGTCATCGGCAGCTATGCTGGGGAAGTAGCGGGGGGTGAGCCATCCGAGTCCGTAGTAGTCGTACTTGATCAAATGGGCGCACTTCCTGGCCCATTCAGCCAGTATCGCGCGGTCGATGCGCATGTATGAGGGGTCATGGTGCTGGCTGGTGTCCTGGGTCAGGAAGATCGCAACGTTGTCCGGAAGCCTGTCGATCTTCTCCGGCGGTAGTTCAACGCCCCAGTATGCCAGGGCGGTGAGGTGTCTGTCGGGGTGGGTCCGGAGGAGCTCCTTTGCCACCTTGTCCACGAAGTCGAAATAGGCATTGGAGTGTATGGGGCGTCCCCTGAAGGTCCTGACCCCGAATCTCGTGCACTCGTCGCACTGGCAGAAGTCCATGTTGTCATTGACCGAGAGCGAGAAGGAGGTGGCGGCAGGGTTGGAATCGAAGTGGCTGCGTGCCTTGGCCGCCGCTATCCGGGCTGTCAGCGGGTTGGAAAAGCAGGGCTGTCCACGGCGGTCGCTTTGGTCCGTCACCCTTTTGCCGTCCATGAGGCAGTAGATCTCGGGGTGGGCGTGGGCGAACTCTGAGGGGGGGAAGATGTTCGACAGGTTGTGCCCAAAGGAGGCGAATGGGAGGTCAGGCCGACGGAACTGCAACAGGTTCCTTCTTGACCAGTCCGCCCCCTGTTCGCCGGGGACGCCGCTGTACATGCGCCAGGAGAAGCTAGGGTTCGAGACCTCTTCGACCACCGGCAGTCTGAACTCCTGCAATCTGGGCACGAACTCGAACAGAGGCCCGGGGATGAACCACCTCACCCCGAGGTAGCGCTGCAGGAAGGAGTAGATTCCGTTTGCCGTTCCGTGAGGCGTCCTCCCGGAGATGACCAGCTGGGACCCGTTCCCCCAGAGGAGGTAGCCATCGAGGTCAAGGCCGGAGATCCTCTCCGAGAACTTGGAAGCGGCGGCCGTCCGCCCTATCCAGATGCCTTGGCCGGTGTCCTCCCCGGCCGATTCGTGCACGGATACGTCGGCAGACGTTGCCCTGGCAAGGTAGTCGGCAAGATCCTTGACCGATCTGGTCAGGTGGTCGATCGCATCGTGCTCAGCGTGAATCTCAAACTGCATTGGTAGTGCTCCGAGACACTGAAGTTATCGGCGTGGTTCTTGGCTATCTGCGGCCGATTCCCAACAACCTAGCAGTCTCATCGGCGCGGGTTGCG
>Ga0315307_1000948_pt1 | contig 12789 bp, 12 predicted proteins | sample TDP2_MG_FD_203079 | JGI IMG/M metagenome (GOLD analysis project Ga0315307, IMG submission 203079) | Freshwater sediment microbial communities from Lake Towuti, South Sulawesi, Indonesia - TDP2 | ecosystem: Environmental > Aquatic > Freshwater > Lake > Sediment | place: Indonesia: South Sulawesi... | reverse complement strand
GGACTACCTAAGCCGACTGACGCAGAATCTTCGGATTCAAGACAATGTTAAGTTTTGCTTCGAGTTCATTCCTGAAGAAGATCGTATTGCTCATTATGCAGCCTGTGATGTTGCTGTGTTTCCTAGCGTGTACGAGCCTTTTGGTATAGTGGCTATAGAAGCAATGAGCATGGAGAAGCCCGTAGTTGTCGGAGCAAGCGGAGTGAGCGGTATGCGTGAAATTGTTATTCCCACAGGGCAGGATCAGTGTGGTTTCCATGTGAATCCGAGTGACCCGACTGATATTGCGTGGGGGATAATCAACTCGTTGCAGGATGCTGAAAAGCGAAGGCAAATGGGTCTGAATGGTAGAAAGAGAGTTCTGAAAGAGTTCACTTGGGACGAAATAGCTAAGAAAACCATTCAGGTCTATAACGAATTGTTAGAGTCCCAAAAGCCTAAAAAAGCCTGAGTTCAGCATCAGTGCTGAAGTGTTCTGTTTGAATTCTGCTCCTATGACAGGCAATGAGATGCGCAAAGACTATTTAATCGACCGATGGACTGTGATCGCCACGGCGAGGAAGAGACGCCCAACAGACTTTAAGCAAGCGCCCCAAAAAAGCAGGCAGGGCGAAGTGTGTGCCTTAGAGCCGGGCAACGAACACATGACTCCGCCAGCGGTTCTAGTGTATCTTCCGACTGACAGCGGGATTAGTAAAGACGGAGACCTAGATGGTCTACGCCGCAAGAATTGGCTTATTCGGTGTGTGCCCAACCTTTACCCCGCTTTTGTGCCTCCTAAAGAGGGTGAATGGCTTGGACTCGAAAGAGGAGCTTTGGCGCGTGCTAGTGCCGCGGGGCACCACGAAGTGTTAGTTGAATCGCCCAAGCATGATGATCACCCAGGTGTAGCAAGTGTTTCACAGCTAACGCATGTTGTTAATGCTTACATTGATCGTCTGAGAGAGCTCAGCAGAAAACCTTATGTTGTTTATGTTTCGGTTTTTAGAAACCATGGGCTTGAGGCGGGGGCGTCGCTTTCGCATGCACATTCGCAGATTATGGCTACCCCTATAATGCCGAGGATTGTGGGAGAAGAACTTGATGCGAGTCGGGGATATTTTAAGAAGAATGAGGTTTGTGTTTTTTGTGAGATTTTGGAGAAGGAAGGGCAGAGTCCTCGCTTGGTTTGGCAGAATCAGCATTTTGTGGTTCTTGCGCCGTGGGCGAGTGTTCATCCGTTTGAGTTTTGGATTTTTCCTAAGAAGCATCAATGCTGCTTGTTAGATCTGTCGCAAGTAGAGGTGGAGGCTTTAGCTAGGACTATTCGGGTGAGTTTGGGTGGTTTGCGGATGTTGCTGAGCGATCCGCCCTATAATTTTGGTTTTCATCAGATAACGGCTGGGGCGTGTGATTGTTTTCACTGGCATTTGGAGGTTTACCCGCGCTTGAGTATTTGGGCGGGGTTTGAGAAGAGCACTGGCATGTTCATTAATGTTGTGTCGCCGGAGGATGCTGCGCAGAGCCTTCGGGAAGCTTTTGCGGAAGAAGTGAAGAAACTGTAGGCAGCGCGCTATGTTGCTGCTAGCGGGGTATCGTTAGTATGGGTGCCGAAAAATTTTTTTGCGGTGAAAGTTAGACTTTTCAGTTTGTTTTCTGAGGGCTGTTTGCTGTTCTGTATGGTGTTTTGGGCGCTGTTTTCTCGTCTTTTAATGGCACTTTCAATGTTGGCATGCGTGACGTTTAATGTTGCCATGCGTGGCGATTGGCTATGTTGGGTGGCTGTGTCTAGAAGACTGTGTGGAAGAAGAAGGAGATGGTCGCTTAAGCCCGTCTTCTATGGGTGTTGGGGCTGTGTGATTGTGTGCGTGTTAGTGTTGACTGCGCTATAGTCCCATCATCATCACGTATGAGTCTGGCTGAAGCTGTATGGACATCGTCGTCAGAATGTTCCCGTTGACATCAACGCCCAGCATGTTGTGGCTGTGTGTGTTCTTGAGTTGTTGTACACGCTGAACTGTGCTGTAGCTGTTTTGAAGTTGTTGTTGACTAGCGTAGGTCTGCCACAACAACTTATCGAATGCTGGGGACTGAGTAGGTTCAGAAGTAGTCGTCAGCCCCGCGTGTACGTTGACTACTACTTCCGTGTGGGCTTTAGACTGTGAAGGACTGTGTGCGTGTTGTTGCCCAATCACTCTTGGTGTCATCAACAAGTTGTGGTTGGCGGTTTTCTGTTTCAGATGTTATTAACTCTCGATTGAGAACAGTAATAATAACGACCTTCTGGATGTTTGTGAAAGAGGGGGTGAAGGGACGTGGATTTGCGGCAGGTTTCGGGTGGAGTGGTTGTTGCAGTCTTTGTGAAGCCGAATTCTAAGCAGTTTCAATTGAAGGTTGAGGATGATGCGCTTGTTGTGCTGTGTCGAGAGAGCCCTGTTAAAGGAAGAGTGAACAAAGAACTGATGAAAGAACTCTCAAGGATCTTCAAGAAGAGAGTAGAGATTGTAAGCGGCTTCACCTCAAAGCAGAAGAAACTCTTGATCACAGGGATCAACATGGATGAAGCGAATTCAATTCTAAACAAGTATGGGACGAAAAATAGCCCGTAAGCTACTTCTTTCCTATGACGAAGTCGAATCCGACTGGTCGTATGACATACTTGCCGCATTTTTCGCGGATTCTTCTCTCGAAAACTTTGAGGCCTCTTTCAAATTTCTCTTGGCTGAGCAGCGTTAGCGTTGAGATGTATTTGTTTCTGACTCTTTCTAGGAATTCTTCGGTTTGTACTTTCTCGTGGGTTTGAACTACGTGGTAGTGGACGTTTTTGAAGCCTGCTTTTGTCATGGTTTTTTGGAGGGTGGGCACTGATGGAAAGCGTCCGAGGTCTATTGCGGTTAGTCCTGGGAAATTGCAGAGTAGGAGGTGTCTTCTTATCCTGTAGTGTGAGGTTGTCATGATGATGCAGTTTCCACCTTTCCTTAGTGTGCGGTGGATTTCTTTGAGTGTTGTTTTCTTGTTTTCTATGTGGTGGATTACCATGGTCATGTAGATGCAGTTGAAGATGTTGTCTCTGAAGGGTAGGTTCTGCCCGTCTCCTTGAACCCAAGAGACTTGTTTTGATTGGTCTTTTGCGACGGCTTTGCTTAACATGTTGATCGAAGGCTCTAAGGCATAAATTAGTGCCTTTTTCGAGGATAAGATGCCAAGAGGAAACCTTCCTGTGCCGCATCCGACGTCTAGGACTATGCTGTTTTCGTTGATTTCGCCGTGTTGGATGATTTTGTTAACCCACATGTCTGATGGTGGGGGTCGTAGCTTGTCGTAGTCATCTGCTATTTTGGAATAGTCTGTTTTGGGGAAGCTCAAACCAGCCACGCTGTTACCTGAGCATGGGCATTTTGATTCTTTTTTGTTTGGCTATTCGCTGTGCCTTTTCGTAACCTGCGTCTGCATGGCGCACTACCGCTGTTCCAGGGTCAGTTGTTAGCACTGTGACTAGGCGTTTCTCTGCGTCTCTTGTTCCATCTGCAACTAGGCACATACCTGCATGGATGCTGTAGCCCAAGCCCACGCCTCCTCCATGATGCACTGAAACCCATGTGGCGCCAGCAACCGCATTCAACAAGGCATTGAGTATAGGCCAGTCAGCTATGGCGTCGCTTCCGTCTTTCATGCCCTCAGTTTCACGGTTAGGCGAAGCTACGCTGCCGCCGTCCAAGTGATCCCTTCCAATCCACACTGGTCCATTCAAGTTGCCTTTGCTAACCATGTCGTTGATGATTTTGCCGAACTTGGCGCGTTCTCCGAACCCTAGCCAGCATACGCGGGCGGGCAAGCCTTGGAACTTCACCTGTTTCTTAGCTTTCTGTATCCATCTGCAGAGTTCCTTGTTGTAAGAAAATTCCTTCAAGACGATGTCGTCCAATGTATAGATGTCATCTTTGCTGTCGATGAGGCTGTTCCACCTGAATGGTCCACGGCCCTCACAGAACATGGGTCTGATGTACCGCTGCACGAAGCCTGAAAACGCAAAAGCGTCCTTGTATCCAAAGTCTAACGCCTGCTGTCTCAGGTTGTTACCGTACTCGAAAGCCACAGTGCCCTTCTGCATCATCTGAACCATAGCCTTAACCTGTGCAGCCATACTCTGCCTAGCCTTCTTGATGTACGTCGCTTGGTCTTTCTGGCGTAGTCTATCCGCATCCTCTTTAGACAAACCAGCAGGGTAATAGCCGTTCAACGGGTCATGAGCTGAAGTCTGATCCGTAACCACATCAGGAATAAAGCCACGGCGAACCAGTTCAGGATGCACTTCAGCTGCGTTGCCCAATAAGCCTACACTCTTAGGCGTGCCCTCGTCCTTCGCCTGCTTAGCTATGTCCACGGCTTCATCCAAATCATCAGTCCACATTTCCAAGTAGCCATGCTTAAGCCTGCGGTCAATCGCTTTCTTGTCAATCTCCACAATGAGCGCAATGCCATCGTTCATTGTAACCGCTAGAGGCTGGGCTCCACCCATCTCGCCCAGCCCTGCGCTCAAAACCACTCTGCCTTTCAAGCTGCCCTTGAAATGCTCCTTTGCCACAGCAGCCAACGTTTCATAGGTGCCCTGCAAAATGCCCTGAGTGCCGATGTAAGCCCACGAGCCAGCCGTCATCTGCCCAAACATGATCAAGCCCTTCTCCTCGAGTTCGTAGTAGTAGTCCCATGTTGCCCACTTTGGCACAAGCATGCAATTCGCAATCAAAGCCCGAGGCGCCCACTCATGCGTTCGAAAAACAGCCACAGGCTTACCACTCTGAATCAACATAGTCTCGTCAGCTTCAAGTCTCTGCAAAGTATCAACTATGGCGTGGAAGCACTCCCAGTTGCGAGCCGCCTTGCCCGTGCCCCCATAAACAATCAGGTTTTCAGGATCTTTAGCCACTTCAGGATCAACCATGTTGTACAGCATACGTAGAATGCCTTCAATCTGCCAATTCCTGCAATGCAGCGCAGAACCGGAAAGATGTCTCAGGGGCTTAGCAAGCTTGAGCTTCTGCATACCAAATGCATCTCCGCAATGTGGCATATTGATTAGGGTATGTTATAATCTTTGCTTGCTCGGGTCACTTATTGGGCTATTATTCGTGATAGAAATTCTCTAGCCTTTACCATGTTCTTGGCGTTGTTGATGTCTATCTCATCGATCTCCAAAACTATAGGAGGTCTGCTTCGTCTTGCCAGAATAGGTTGCAACACTCTCCGAAAGTCTATTTCACCCTTTCCTAAAGGAAGATTATCCATGCCCTTGCAAGCAACTGCGCCTTTAGCATCTGACAGATGCATCAACTCGATGTGGTCAATGATCATCTCACAGAATTCTTCAACTGCCAACTTGTCTACATTGAACAGCGCTTTCATTTCAGGATTCTGAAGAATGAAGTTGCACGTGTTCTGTGCATGAGCAACATCGAAACAGAGTTTTAAGTGATTTGAGTCTAACTCTTCTACAACTCTGAGCAAGTCATAGGGTGAAGCTGTGAAAACAATGTAAAGTATCTTGTCTAAGTATAAACATGCATTGATATTTTCCAGAAGCAGTGTCACGCCCAAGTCTTCGCAAAAGGGTTCTAGGGATCGAATGCCTTCAACACACTTCTCAAAAGCTCTCTCACGAAGGGAAATCATCTCCTCAACAGTGCTCAGTTTCGTAATGTGTTGAAAACCATGAAAAACCACGTGGTCACAATCCGCTTTCGCCGCTAATCTGATTACGCTCTGAAGGCAAGATAAACCGCGCTTCCTATAGTTTTCATCAAGTGCATCTGAAATCGTCAGTTCACTTGGTGCATGAATTGAAATAACATTTAAACTACTAGAGTAATCATTAAGAATCCTTTGCATCAAGTCAAAAGAATCTTTCAGCTGCTTCTCAAACGTGATGATTTCCACAGCTCTGAATCCCTTAGAGATTCTGTCTTCCACCTGAGCCGCAACGCATGCAGCCTTGGCCGCAACAATTAGTGTCATTAGGTCTCGCCTTGCTTTTCTATGTTGTAAAATCCTGTAAGTTCTTTTGCTACGGCGTTGTCTTGGTCTGGCAGTGTTTTCATTCCTCTCCTCAACCAAACAGGCAAGTAATGCTGACAGTACGGAGTGGCGAAACGGTGATCAAGAAATATGATGGCGCCTCTATCCTCCAATGTGCGTATGGGTCTGCCCGCCGCCTGCGCTGCCTTCTTCAAAGCTGGAACAACGTAGCCATATTCTCTTCCATGCCCAATAAACCGTTGGTCAAAATACCTTATCTGGGCATTCACTTTCGGAGTTGGCTCAGCATAGGGCACCCCGACAACAGCAACTGCATTCATCTCATCGCCCGGATAATCGGCACCTTCTGAAGACCGGCCGCCTTGAACACCTAAGAGCACAGCTCCGCCTCGCTTGGCATAAGATTTGAACTTGTTGATAACGCGTTCATTCTCGCGCGATTTCATGCCCCTGTGCTCAGACAACAAGGTCTTCTCCAGACTGTCCTCAAGTCCCGCTTCCAACAATCTCTCCAAAACCTCATAGGAAGCAGTGAAAACTCCCACATTGGCCGGCGTGTTATCAGCAACCTCGACTATTCGCCTGACGATTTTCCTGTACATGGCTGGAGTACGATGCTCCATGGCAGTCGTTACTCCACAACACGCCAAACTGAGAATATGCTCTTTCGGAAATGGCGAAGGCACAGCTTCACAAACGGTTGAAGACGGCATATGAGTAACTTTCACGTATGATTCAAGCGGCTGAAGTGTTCCCGACATGTTCACACTGCAATAAACCGAAGAGAACACAGGCTCAGTGACCTTAGCTGGATCGAGCGCCACCACCTCCAACTTAGCAGAGGGCGCACCTGTCCTGCTTATGTAACGACTCAAAACATGCGTGTACGCGACATCGCCGTTTGTCTCCAGCCACTTCAACAGAAACTCGCCCATTCGGTGAACAAACGAACGCGGATACTTTCCCTGCGTGAGTAGCTGTTGCTTGATCAAACCACCCGTCTTGTGTGCTTCCTCAAAAAGTGCCTGAGGGTCATCAGCGGCCACCATCTTGGTCAAATTTTCAATCAACTCTGGCGGAGAAACGTAGGTTTCTTTCTCAACCCGACCTCCAATTCTTTCAGTCAATGCCTGCAACTCGCCGGCAAGCTCCGCCATATCGTGACGCCTGAACTTTTTTGCTTCCTGCTCGGCCTGTCGCATAGCGAAAAGGGTGAGGCTGTCGCTGGCGATGTCCACAGCCGTGTCAGGCAGGTTGTGAGCTTCGTCAACGACGAGTATGGCTTCATCCAATGGTCTGCCCAAATGCTTAAGGAATACTCCACGGACTGAAGGGTCAAAAACGTACATGTAGCTCAAAGCCAAAACATCCACGTCGGGCAGCGCCTTCTTAACCAGCTCATAGGGGCAGAACTTCTGAGCCTTACAAATTTCTTGAACCTGAGAAGCCTTGTAAGGACGCGAAACCACGTGCTCCTTCAGGTCTGAGAAGCGCTCCTCTCTGCTCTCAATGTTCTCGTAATACTGACACTCATGCCTCGCCTTGAGTAACTCGCATATTTCCATCGCGGAAGTAGCATCTGGAGCGTGCCGCAAGATGAAAGGATGATAACACATTTCAGTACGACCACGAACCGAAAGCCCCGTGACACGCTGCTTCCGTGCTATCGCATCTAATTCTTCAATGACTCGCTCGTGCTGCCGATGAGTCTTAGCCACGTAAAGAATCTTAAGATCATTTTCCTTAGCTAGCGGCAAACAAGCAGATAGGGCTGCAACAGTTTTGCCCAAACCATTGCTGCCTTCAATAAGAACGTGCCGTCGGTTCTCAACCGCTTCAAAAATGGTGTTGATAAACAAGTCTTGGTAGGGCCTGATGCTTGAGTATGGAAAGAACTCCTCTATACCTGAGTTAAGTTTGGGTTGAGCAACTGTAGTCAAGGGTAATCCCTGCTTCCATGCAACTTATGCAACTCTGGCTGAGCAGCCTCTTTCCTAGCAGTTGGGCACAAAGCGTTGACTGGACAAGGCTCGTGCAGTGGGTTCCGCGCCCTGCAATACTTGCGCCCCAAACTGATCAGTAACAGATGAATCGCCAAATAATCACGTGGTTGATAGAGAGCCTCCAACGAGCGGCGGACATCCTCATAGCCACTCTTCAAAGGCGCCAAGTCCAACCGCTTCGAAACACGGTTAACATGAGTATCCACGGGAACCGTAGGCTTCCCAGCGCTAAACAACAGCACCACATCAGCGGTTTTAGGACCGACCCCTGGAACGCTCATCAGCAGCTCTCGGCTCTTTTCCAAGGGCTCATAGGAAATAAAATCAAGCGAGCCATGAAACTGTTTCAAGACTGTCCTAGAAAGCTCTTTGATTTTCTTAGCCTTATTACGATATAATCCGCCGACACGTATGGCTTCTTGTATTTCCTTCAGGTCTGCATCGGCTAACTCTTGGGGATCAATCTTGTATTTTTCTGCCAGATTCCTGAAGGCTCGGTCACGGTTTCGGTCATTAGTCGCTTGAGACAAGACCGTTCTAATCAACGTTTGAAAGGGTTCACGCCGTGAGGTCACCCACTCTGGAATCGCGAATTCTTTGCCCAGGCTCAGCAAGATTTTCTGTGCTCTTTCCTTTTCTCTCATCTTATGCATATCGCCAATTTATTTTAAAAGCAGTTAATAGTATACGAAGCAGTAAATAAGCCTACTAAGGTTGACTGTGGCATGCGAGCAAAGATTGTGCAAGAGGAAATCACGCACGAAGACACTACCTTCTGTGCTTTGCGTCTGGAAACTAGAAACGTCAACCTGCTACTTCTAAGCGAAGGCGAAGACCAACTTGGCACATTAGCTGTTGCCCTACCACCCGCAGAAAAAATGCTTGGACCACCCGTGTCATCGATACTCCTCGGCGACAGAAACACCATAATCGCCCGCCTGTTCGCCGAACGCCTAGCACAGAAAACTGGAAAAATAGGCGTCGCATCTGTTTTCACCAAATTAAGCGAAAAGGATGCAGGAACAGTCTTTCTTAAGCTGTTTGACAAAACATTCGCCACAGAAAAAGAGGTGTCACGAAAATGAGTCTACGCAGTTTCCTAGCTGACATGCAGAAACGAAATCAACTCATGCAAATCGAAGATGAAGTTTCGCCACGTTTTGAAGTTTCAGCTTTCATGAAGGAATTTGACGAAGGACCGATCCTTTATTTTGACAATGTGAAGGGCAACCGCACCAAAATCGTGGCAGGAGTGTGCGGAACACGCCAACGCCTGTGCTGGGCTCTAGGAGAAACTCCGGACACACTGTATTCAAGAATAATCAAGTCTTGGCGTGAACCGGTTCAACCCAAAATCGTGAAAGGCGGACCTGTAAACGAAGTCGTTGAAAGGGCACGGTTGTCTAAACTTCCCATCCTGACACATTTTGAACACGATGCAGGCGCTTACATCACATCTTCAGTGATATCTGCGCGCAGTCCGGATGGAAAAACTGAAAACGTGTCCATTCATCGTCTCCAAGTCTTGGATGACAATCACTTAGCCATACGCTTAGTGCCACGCCATTTGCACAGCATGTGGAAAGCAGTGAAGGAGAAGAAAGAAAATATCGACTTGGCAATCACGATAGGCACGCATCCAGCGGTCATGTTAGCAGCAGCGTCACCTGTGCCCTTCGGCGTAAGCGAATTCGGCATTGCAAATGCGCTTCTCAATAACAAAATGGGCTTAATCAAGTGTGAACACATTAATGCATACGCGCCTGCCGAAGCTGAGCTGGTGTTAGAAGGCAGATTGCTCACGGACAGGGAAGTTACTGAAGGTCCCTTAGTTGATATCACAGGCACATACGACGTTCAACGAAAGCAACCCGTCGTGGAGCTTGTAAGCATGATGCACCGTCGAGACTACATGTATCAAGCGTTGCTGCCGTCTGGCTCAGAACACAAGTTGCTGATGGGCTTACCGCACGAAACCATGATTTGGGAAGCTGTCTCAAAAGTAGTTCCCACCGTTAAGGCGGTCAACCTAACCAGCGGCGGATTCGGATGGTTCCATGCTATAGTCTCAATCGACAAGCAGGTAGACGGAGACGCCAAGAACGCCTTAGCCGCCGCTTTCAGCGCGCATCCAAGTCTCAAGCATGCTGTTGTGGTGGACACAGATATCGACGTTTACAACCCTAACATGGTGGAGTGGGCTATAGCCACGCGGTTCCAAGCCAATGAAGACCTACTCATCATTCCCCAAGCTCGAGGCTCAACCCTTGACCCTACCGCCGATCAGGAAACGGGGCTTACCACAAAAGTAGGCGTGGACGCCACTCGCCCGTTGAACAAGCCTCGTGAAAAGTTTGAACTGGCAAAGATTCCGACCAGCAAGAAAGTGGCTGAAATAATAGAGGCACTGAAGAAAACCACGAAAAAACAATGATCTTGTAGGTGCTGTCTGGCTTTCAAATGCGACAAGAGGAGTCGCGTGACAACGATGAATGCTGGAGTCGATAGCTCGAGAGAGAATAGAAAAAGGTCTTTAGTCAAAGCGATCACCTACAGAATTCTGATCCTTATATTGGATTTCACCACAATCTACTTGCTAACTGGAAGACTCGAAGTCTCATTGGGTTTCACTATGGTGAGCAACGTTTACACAAGCGTCGCATACTATCTTCATGAAAGAATCTGGAACAAAGCAAACTGGGGAAGGGAAACCGAAGCCAGATATTGAGGCAGCGTTTTCTGGAACAAGCTCTGAAAACAGAAGCTAGCCGAGCTACGAATAGCACGCAGCTTCGACGCATTTATGCAAAGGCTTCAAAGCCACGTCAACCTCGTTCAAAGTGGGAGCATAGAAGGCAGTTTTCGCCGAGTTCGTCAGTAGCGTCTTAAATCCCAACTGTTTTATCCATGACACGAGCACGCATGTATCGCAGAGCACGTGTCCACCAGCCCGTTCGATGGCTTCAACATGATTTCTCGCTTCCTCTCTGACGTGCCGTGATGTGCATGCCCAAAATTCGACCTGTGGGCGCACTTTCTTGCCTTGGAGCAAGGTGGCTAGAGTCTTCAATTCTCTAACTGAGCAGTGTGGACATCCAACGAAAACTAGATCTGGAGCTTGGTCTGTTGTGCAAAGACTTGCCACTGTTTGCTCAATGTCCTTGGCTTCCACAGAAATGGTTTCAAGTCTCTCTTTTCTAGCTAGGGCTGTCGTATGGAACAAAGCAGTCATACCGCTTGAAGCCATTGCAGCGCCCAACTGCTTCATATCATTGTCTGAGCCTTGGAGTCCCCGAATAGTTGGGATATTGTCTTTGAGCAATTTGCCCAAATGGATTCCGAGCGCGCCGAAATCCGCTTCCGTCTCGGGTTTTGTTTCAACTTTCACGAGCACTGTGGGTTCACGATTACTTGGCTGATGCATTCCGTAGTTAGGCGTCTTGCCGATAAGTGCGGCTGCCAACGCACTCGGGCTTCCCTCACGGTTCGTCCACGCCTTCAAAATAGAGTTAGCGTAAACTACTGCTGACGACTCTGCCCAAGCCAAATGCTGACCAGCTTTGGGTTTTCTCAGATAATAGGGCGTGCAAGTCAATGTAGGCTGGATACGCATCCTGTCGTAGAGTTGGATTATGCGCTGCTGCTTGTCAAAGCGTTCTTTCGAGTAGCGTTTCACCAAGTAGTCCGGATCAAAACTCGACGGATTAAGCGTCGCCGTCACCTTTGCTTTTCCGCCCTTTTCTGCTAGCTCGGCAAGAAATTCGATTGCCGCGTCGCCTAGGTGCTTGTAGGACACGCCTGACAGATGCACAGACTGCACTGGAATCAGCTTGTCCCCATCAAACAAGTCGCCCAGCTTGGCGAGAATTTTCATGGCAATTTGATTTGCCCAACCGTGCTCGCCTTCTAGTATGCGTTCCTCTTCCTTGGTCAAGTACAAGGCTGGTTCTCCTTGCCAACGATTCTAACCAAGCCCTTATCACCGTCGACTTCAACCATGTCGCCTGTTTTGATTTGCTTGATGTCTATTTGATCCACCATAGGAACCTCAGCTATGATGGCTCCCACAACCACCACCGTGTCAGCTACCTGATTAATGATCGCCTTGGGGCCTACTCCCTTTTTAACCAGCGAGTATAACACGTAGCTGCCTACAGTTGAACCGTGTCCGGATGGAAAACATAGAACCCTGTCCTTCAAGGGTTGACCTTTCAAGTCATGCCCTTTTTCCACAACAATACCGGAATCGTAGTCTACCCCTCCTAGAAAACTCAAAGGTTTCAGCGAAACAAGGGCAACTCCTCTGCGACGTCCGCTTGCTATTGGTCTTCCCTTGAGGGTCTTCCTAACTGATGGCAATGGCTGGTCACAACCGTGGCTAGAAGGATATCTTCGCCGACGATGGCAAGTCGCCTAAAAGCTTAGTTGCCGCTGTGCCCACTTTTTCTCGGTGTTCTTCATCACTGTAGACGCGCAAGATGTTGATGAATCCCTTTAACACATCGAATATGCCTGATATGTCGCTAAGCCGTTGCGGAATCTTCTCTCCTTCGCGAGTTCGAGTAAACACGGGAATCTCCATAGGCTCCAAAAGAACCGAATGACTATACGGCACAGAAGGCAGCGTGGGCACATCGATAACAACCGCGTTAGCATTCACATCCGCCTCATCGGCAATTTGATCACGCAGTTGATTCCGAATTTCCTCTACACTGAAAATGCTAGAAACAGTTTTGTCACGCACGTAAAAAGTGCGGTCATAAGCACACTTCAA
>Ga0315307_1000947_pt1 | contig 12791 bp, 10 predicted proteins | sample TDP2_MG_FD_203079 | JGI IMG/M metagenome (GOLD analysis project Ga0315307, IMG submission 203079) | Freshwater sediment microbial communities from Lake Towuti, South Sulawesi, Indonesia - TDP2 | ecosystem: Environmental > Aquatic > Freshwater > Lake > Sediment | place: Indonesia: South Sulawesi... | reverse complement strand
CTTAGGCTATCCTGCAGAGGTGACCCTGTCAAAGACAGTTCAAGGCACGGACTGCCTTGTCATCGCGGTGGGGCACAACAGGTTCAAACGGTTGAGCCTAAGAAAGCTCATCATCCTGATGAAGAAACCTGCAGCCATAGTGGACCTCGCACAGATCGTCCATCCCTCTAAGGCGGAGAAGGAAGGTTTCGTATACCGCGGCCTTGGAAGAGGTGTCTGGACAAAATGACAAAGGTGAAGATGGCTGTTGTTGGTGTAGGATTCTGGGGAAGAAACCACATCAGAGTCCTAAGCGAACTGCCAGACGTCGAGATCGTCGCAGCATGCGATATGGATGAAGATAGAGTCGCCCTTGTCGCGGAAAAATACGGGGTCGGAAAGTACACCGACAGCAGAACGATGTACAAGAAAGAAGATCTCGACGCGGTGACGCTATGCGTATGGTCAACTAAGCTTTCCCAAGAAGCCCTGAAAGCACTGAATGCGAGGAAACATGTCCTAGTCGAGAAGCCCATGGCACGTTCAGCGAAAGAAGCAGAGAGAGTCCTGACCATTGCGAAAGAGAAGAAACTTCATTTGGCTGTGGGTTTCATAGAAAGGTTCAACCCCGCGGTAGAACACTTGAAAGAGGCAATAGAAGAAGGTAAAATAGGGAACGCCGTTTCAGCAACCGTCAAACGCGTGTCCAAATGGCCACAGAGGATAGGTGATGTCGGCGTCGTGAAAGACACAGCCATCCACGATATTGACATAGTACGACACATCTTCAACGAAGACCCGTTGGCTGTCTACGCGAGGGCTGGGAACCTTAGGCATGAAAGGTTCGAAGACTACGCTCAGATTATGCTTACCTTTTCAGGAGGAAAATCAGCGTTTCTAGAGGCAAACTGGCTCACCCCATACAAGATAAGGAAACTAACCGTAACTGGAAGCGAAGCCATAGTCTCCTTAGACTACATCACTCAGGAGATGACCATTGAAACGTCTGGGCAGACGTTGACGCCTCGGTACGAATGGGAGGAACCCCTCAAGATCGAGCTCCGACATTTCGTGGAATGCGTCGCAGGCAACAAGGAACTACTGGTATCCGGGACGGACGGACTGAAAGCACTGCAGATAGCAGAAGCCGCCCTAAGATCAGCCAAGAGCGGCAGCCTAGTAAGGCTAACGCATTAGAAAGCGCCTTAGGAACAACAAAGATTGTTTCCTTTCTTAGGATACAGCTTTCAGGTTGAAGGGCTTCCCCTCAGACAAGATTCTTTCCGGGATCTTCTCCTTCCATTTCTCAAGGAATGGTAGTTCATCCTTCTTTTCCCGAAGCTCGTCTGGCAACATCTCCGGGATCTCGTCCCTGATGGGGTACCAACGCAAGCATTTTGGGCAGATGATAATGCCCTCAACTATCTCTTCTTTCTCTTCGAACACATGAAGCTCCAAAGGATAGTACTTATCAATAGGGCAAGCAAGAATATCCATCAACCGCCTCTTCATCTACAACAGCTCCTTCCTGCACAAGCCCAACCTATCAGAAGAATGTCTGTTCTTATTAACATTTTTTCTGAAGTATGGCATCAAGAACAACTTGGTACCATCTAGGACCTACAGCTCGAACAACCCTACCAACCGAAAACTCAAACCCCACATTCCGTTCTGCAAGCCCCTTAGAAACTTTCTCCTCGATCTTACGGACAGGCTCCTCATCTTTGCTCGCATGAACAAAATCATAGTAATGGATAGTGCCTGAACCATGTCTCAAAGCGGCAACTGCTGCATCCAGATAGTCGAAGGCCTTCTCTGGCAACGGCATAAGAACCCGATCTGCAACTTGACGGAGCCTTCCCGTGATGACCTCTCTGGCATCCCCCTCCATTGGCTCAACCAAATTCATGACCCTGTTTATCTTAGTGTTCTCATGCATGTATCGCAACGCATCCGGGTTAATGTCTATCGAGTATACCTTCTCTGGCTTGGAGTGCTTCGCGATAGGGACCGAGAAACAACCAACCCCCGCAAACATATTGACAACAACCTCACCAGGTTTGACTTGTCTTGCGATCCTCATCCTTTCATAGGACAGCCTAGGTGAGAAATAGCCAGTTGCAAGATCAACCTTGAAGACGCAACCGGACTCCCTATGCACGGTCTCTGTCTTCTGCTCACCCAGAACCCACTCGAGCTTTCTTAGCCGATACTCGCCGGAAACGGGGCTCACTTGATGAAGAACAGTCTTGACTTGCTTGCTGATCTTCATAACTGCATCAGCAATTTCGCCAGTTCTATGCCCTATTGCTCTGTTCACTCGGATGACCGCAATGTCCCCAACAATGTCGTAGGAACGTGGAGCATACTCTAGCTCCCATGGGTCAAGAACGTCTTGGAGCCGTGTTCTGAGACTCATCCCCACTCAAACACCTTGCCCCAAATGGTCTGTTGCCTAGTGGCAAAGTCCGTGCATTATATTATCTCTGTCCATCATTCTCAGCGTTGTTGACGAACATCACCAACTCAAACCCGATAACTTGGGTCTCTAATCATATGTCACCAGAGAAGATTCCAGAAGTTGAGTGGCACACGTTTGTCTGAGGGTTACAGGATGGATACGGTTCACGACCTGCTTGACAGGATGAAGAGTGACCAGAAAGGGGCGTTATCTGCCTTGGCTTCCCAAAGCTACGTTCTACCCTTCCTACATCGTGTATGTTAGGTAAGTCCCGCTGTTGCCTCAAGACATCCGCACGTATCCAATCAGGTCTAACCAGTCTCGTATGAACTGAGTTCTGTCGAACCTCTTGGCACGTTCCCTAGATTTCTGGCTCATCTCGGAAAAAGCCTTGTCATCGGTTAAGAGAAGATACATCCGCTCAGCCATCTCATCTACATTGTTCACTAGAAAGCCAGTTTCGCCGTCTATGATGGTTTCCCTTTGACCTCCACCGTTCGCCACTATTGGCGGTGTTCCAGCAGCCATAGCCTCGACTGGAACAATCCCGTAGTGCTCGAATGGGTTGAAGCTTGCCATAGTCCGAGATGTCAGGAGCGTCTCAGAAAGACTCTCCGATGACACGTCAACTTTGAGACCTATCGCCGGGTCAGAGATCTCCTTTATCCGATCAGAAAGATCTGGCAGATACTGCTCAGCCCAGATGGAGCCCTTGACGCCCCCGCTGATCTCTAGCTTGGCGTCGGGAACCCGCTTCTTAACTTTGAGATATGCGTCAAGAACTGTATCGATGCCTTTGTACTTGTCAATGCGGCCAACGTAGCAAATCTTCTTTTCCCGCTCAAGATGCTTGTCGAATCTTCTCACGTCAACACAAGGGTAGATAGTCCTGTACTTCTCTCTATTGGGTTGGCTGTTCTGCCAAACCAAGTAGGTTAACTCACGTGTGAAGTTGGAGTTGCATACTATCATGTCAATAGTGGGAATCGTCTTGTAATGTATCCACCAGTAAACCGACCGGTACACCTCATGCTTGAGAGCGTGTCTGTAGGCTGTCAGTTCCGTCGGATAGTGAACATAATGGATCTTCTTTACGTGACTAGGCATTCCATGGAAGATTGAGGGCTCGGTCGTTGTGTTTATGATTGCCGTAGGCTCAAAACGCCTTATGCATGCCTTTACTGCACGAGAGAGGTTGAAGGTTATCTTGTACAGCTTTCCTATGTTGTACCTAAATCTAGGCACAAACCAATGTTTCACTTCCATGAGTTCCTCATGCGAACTCCCAGCTACTGGGTAGTTCCAAGCACATATGGCTACTTCATTACCCGCCTCCAGCAATCCCGATGCTAGTTCGGAAGCAAACTTGTTTCCTCCGCCGAAGCCTCTTGTGTCAAACATTATGAGTGCGACTTTCACTACCACCTATTCCCCCTAACACTATACCTGAAGATCGCCTCATCGCTCTGAACTCGCTTCCTCTGGATAAAGATCCTCTCTCTAACGGGAAAGTTGAATATGTTCCAGTAGAATGCATAGATCGATCCTAACCAGTCCATTGTTCGATTCTTGAAGGAAGCCAAGACTGAAACCAAGCAGAGGACAAACCCGAAGGAACCCCACTTCAACATATTCGAAGTGCTGTAGTTCTTCAGAACCACTCGCAGACGATTCGCGTAGCCGTATCTTCGTGTCCTCCAGCTTTGCTTAGTTGAACCCCCCGCGTAGTGATAGATTACACTTGAGGGACAGTAGACCACTTTCCATCCCACTAGGCGCGCCCTGATACAGTAGTCAACATCCTCAAGGTACAGGAACATTCTGTTGTCCAATAGCCCAATGCTGTCTAAGACTTCTCTTTTGATGAGAGCGCAACTGAACTGGACACCCATTACGTCAGTATCATCATCGTATTGTCCATGATCAATCTCACCAGTCCCTCTGTTCGCAGCCTCGCCGATTTTATGATGAAATATATGTCCAGTTGTGTCTAGTGTTCGCCTATCGAACCGCAAGGTCTTGGGTCCCACGATACCCGCTTTCCTATCGTTCTCAGCCACCCTGACAAGCTCACTAAGCCACGTGGAGGTCACGACAGTATCACTGTTGAGCAGAACAATATAGTCACCTTTGGCAGCCACTATCCCAGTGTTGTTGCCTTTGGCGAAACCAAGATTCTTCTCGCTTCTTATGTACCTGACTTGGGAGAAATTTTGCTTCACAAATTCCCGCGTGCCATCAGTCGAAGCGTTGTCTACAAGGACCACTTCCAAATCGCCGAAGACCTTCTTGGAATCGTACACCGATGATAGGCACTCTCCAAGAAACCGATTGGCGTTGTAGCTGGCGATCACTATGGATGCTTTGACCATCCAGCCTCCCACGAGTTGTTCATGCAGTCCTGCATTCCGCAGTTGCCAACACGATCTGCAAGCTCCACTGTTCCTAAGCCTGAAGATCTTTGTCTCTTCATCGCGTCCGTTCTTCTCATGTTTAGTCTTAGTGTGTCTTAAGTCTTTCGAGCCAGTCTCCAACTCCCAGACAGGCGCTTGCTTGGACGCTTCAGGCAGCTTGCGGGCAGCTACCAGCCACAAATGTCTTCAAAGACAAATCTATGGCAACCGTTTTAAAGAAAAAAGGCCCACTTGTCGTTAATGTGAGAAGGAATCATGAGCGAGATCAGGCTTAGATATGCCGGCTTCGCGATGTTCGCTTCTAGGGCGCTTAGCCTCGCGACTGGCTTGGCCTTTGTGCTCATCATAACCAGAAGCATGTCAGCAGAGGAGTTTGGTGTGTGGGGCAACATTGGCGATGTGCTGGCGTACTACACACTGCTAGCGTCCATGGTTCCCTTTTGGACAGGACGCTTTGTTGCTCGAGGGCTAACAGGCGCAGCTAAGACAGGGTTGATCACGAACCTCGCAATATCGCTGGTTTTCTTCATTCTATATGTGGTTCTCACTCCCGCAATCACTTTGGCTTTTGGCATCAGAGAAGCATACACGCTACCATATCTTATTAGTTCATTCCAAGTGGTTGAGATCTACCTCCTCAGCGCCCTCGAAGCGGTGATCCATGTGAAAGAACCGCACAAGATCGGGTTGGGCTTCACCGTGTACGAAGTCACGAAGGTTGCGGCAGCATATGTCTTCGTTATGCTGATGGATCTGAAGCTTTTGGGAGCAGTGATGGCCTTGCTTGTCGCCCTATCGGCACAGTTGGCATTCTACCTGAGGGCAATGGCAGAAAATCTCGGTGGGAAGATCGAAAGGAGTTACGTGAAGGAGTGGATCAAGGCATCTTTCATAGGCGTATACGGGGCGATCGGTGAAAGGATCGCGTCCTTGAAACTGATCCTGCTGTTTGTCTACGGAACGCAACTTGCCCGGGCATACTATGGGGCCACGCAGGCAATAGCGGGTATAGCGGGATACTCGGCCATGCTCGCGTTCGGACTTTATCCGAAACTCCTAATGGGCGGAAGCAAGGATGATGCATCAACCTCACTGAGAATGGTGGCAATGTTAGCCGTCCCCATGACCACCGGAGCCATCGCCCTATCAGACTCCTACCTGACAGTACTCAATCCGTTCTACGTCGAGGCCAAACCGGTCTTGGTCGTTATGGCGTTGGTGTTCTTCTTCGGCAGTTTTTCCAGCGTCCTAGACAACATAGTCTATGGAACAGAAAAGGTGGAAGAAGAAGCTAAGATACCACTCAGAGCCCTTATGAAAAGTGGAATATTCCTACTCACAACAATCTTGTACCTCTACTCCCTAATCGCACTGCCAACGCTTTTTTTCATTCTGTCCGCGCTACGTCCAACACCTGTCTATGCAGCCTTATGGCTTACTCTAGTCGATCTTGTCCTTGGCATAGTCTTCCTGACCGTGAGATACAGGATAGCAAGCAGGAATCTGCCGTTTCATATACCTTGGCATGCTATGGCCAAGTACTGCTTGGCTTCCGTCCTTATGGTAGCCTTTCTGATCGTGATCCCGCGCCCGACTAGGCTCAGCTACGCGGTCGCCGCCACGCTACTTGGAGCTGCTGTATACTTTGCCGTCTTGTACGCGATTGACGAAGAGACAAGAAGTCTACTTGGCCACATCGTCAAGCGGCGTAGTCATCTGATGGGCTCTATTTGACCAGCCCGTGACGAAAAAAACACTCATCATATCCAGTTGATGTGACCTTGGTCACTTCGACGTTCCGTCCTTGAACCAACCATACAGAACGAAAGGTCGCACACGAAGAGCCGCGTGAAGGAAAGTCTTCCAGAAGGGGATGCCCAGCTTTCTCCTCCTTCTGCCATACTCTATCTGGGTATCCACCACTCTCCGGAGACTGAGTTTCCTATTGTGACGTACTGTGGTCTCTTTCACGATCGCAAACCGGAGACCCTGTTCCAAGGCTCTCTGGTGAACATAAGTGTCAGGAGAAGGCAAGTCCTTAAAGCCACCAATCTCATCCAAGAACCTTTTCTTTATGAGCAGCCCGCATCCCGCGGGCAAACTCGTCTTGAAAGGGGAGTAATAGTAGGTTCTCTCCCAGAGACGTATAAGCTTCGCTAAGAATCCGGGAGACGCCGTCACCATTCTTCCGCTTACGCCAACAGTCTTCTCATCGAATCTCGAAACGGTTTTCTCAAAGTAGTCCCTGTCCAACTCAACGTCAGCGTCCACTATGGCATAATAGTCCCCATGGGAGTTTTGCCTTCCTATCTCTAGGGCCTCTGCATAGCTGTTCTCCCAGTTCTTGCTCGGCTTTTCGATGACTTGAAATGAGTACTTGCTCACAATTTGAGGAGTGTCATCGGTGCATCGATCCAAGATCACCGTGACTTGGCTGGGCTTCAGAGTCTGTGCAATGATGGACTCAAGGCAAGTCTCAATGTATTCTTGTTCATTATGGGCGCAAATGACAGCGCTCACCCTTTCTTTCATAGCGCTCTTCTTCTCAGCAAGACCCGAAGCACACTCTATGGAAAACCCTTGGCTCTTGCCCAACGTCAGCGTTCACCCCCCCTTATCCAGCTTTGGCATCTGACGAGGAAGAAAGAGCTTTCTTGTTTTCTCAGACGTTCCTGAAGGCCGAATAAGGTGCCTCTTGAGATACCCATCACGAGCATCTATCCGTCAAGCTGTTGAACTGAAACCCTAATAAGGCTTCCCTGTTTTTCCTGTCACTTAGGATGAAGTCAGGATTCCGCGGGAAAGAGTAATTTTGCCTTATGACAAAACCGACCCGAGGACGACAAGTTTATTTGACCAGTCGTGAGATGAAATGGGACGATTTCCCTCAGGGCATGCTGGTGATAGTTTGACGGCTTTCTGGTTCGCCTTTACGGCGATGAAAGATTTGCCTAGGGGTCTGGGATTTCTTGAGTATATGAAGGAAGCTGAAATAGAATCAAAAGAGAAAAAAGGCAAGACGTTAGCATATTGGAATAAGATGTACGAACAGCAAAAAGGAGAATAAGAAAATGCCAATTAAATTGCTTTTGACAGGAGGATGTGGATTTATTGGTCATCATTTAGTCGAAGGAGTTTTGAAACAGACAGATTGGGACATTGTGATTTTGGACTGTTTGACGTATGCTGGCACTCAAAATAGGCTGACAGATATTTCGATTTGGGAGAAAGAAAAGCATCGAGTTAAGTTTGCTTGGCACGATTTGAAAGCTCCATTTTCGGAGACAACTCATAGATTGATCGGCGAGGTTGACTATGTATGGCATCTTGCCGCCGAAACGCATGTTGATAGAAGTCTGGAAGATTGTATTCCATTTGTTCTATCGAATGTTTTAGGAACTGCTCATTTGCTTGAATACGTTAGAAATAAACAGCCGAATTTGAAGAAGCTCGTATATTTCTCGACGGATGAAGTTTTCGGTCCTGCTCCTTTGAACGTAGATTACAAGGAAGGAGATGTTTGTAACCCATCAAATCCTTATTCGGCTACGAAAGAAGGAGCCGAGGCACTTTGTAAGTCGTTTGCTTTTTCTTTTGGTCTGCCAATTATGATAACAAGAACGATGAATGCGTTGGGAGAACGTCAGCATCCTGAGAAGTTCGTTCCCAAAACTGTTAGGGCGATTTTGGAGGGGAAATCAGTAACGATTCATGGTTTACCTGGGAATATTAGTTCGAGGAAATGGATTCACGCAAAGAATGTCTGTAATGCCTTGATATTTTTGGTGGATAAGGGTGAATCCATTGAAAAGAAGTATCAGAACGACCCGTCGCATGGTGTTTATCATATCGTTGGAGAAGAAAGAAATGTTTTGGAATTGGCGAATAGAATTTCAATGATTATTCGGAAGAGAGAATTAGACAAGTCAGAGATTGAGTTTGTTGATTTTCATCGCACTCGTCCTGGGCACGATTTACGATATTCGCTTGATGGTTCGAAGCTAAAAAGCATGGGGTTTGAGTACGCAATGACGCTAGATGAGTCCTTCGATGAGATGGTTAGCTGGATGATACGACCAGAAAATCGAAGGTGGTTGAATTTATGAAATTAAGTAATGGTTTTGCGATCAAATCAGTATGAGATATTTTCGCTCGCCTTGAACTTAGCAGTGATAAATTGTGAAGATTCGTCAAATGTAGATGAGACGGATAGGATTGGGAGAACTAAGGTACTGGACAGAAGCCCTTGAAGAATATTTGATGGAGATTGGCGAAATCATATGAAAGGAGTGATACTCGCTGCTGGAGAAGGAAAGAGACTAAGACCTTTGACCCACACAGGCCCGAAGCATCTGCTGCCCCTAGTCGGAAAACCGATAATTCGGTATGGAATAGAAAAGCTCAAGGGTTTAGGGTTGAATGAGATAGGGGTGGTTGTCGGTTACAGGGCTGACGACATAAGAGGATATCTAAGAGACGGATCAGACTATGGAGTAAGAATCAAATATTTCCTTCAACAGCCACAAAAAGGAATAGCACACGCGCTGAAATTCGCTGAAGAATACCTTCAAGATGACATGTTCGTGGTCTATCTTGGCGACAATCTGTTGAAGCAAGACATTAAGAAGTTTGCCTACGAGTTTGAGAAGAAAAATTACGACGCATTCATACTTCTCTCTGAAGTGAGGGATCCCGAAAGATTTGGAGTTGCTGTAATGGATGGAAAGAGGGTCGTCAAGCTAGTCGAGAAACCGAGAGAGCACATAAGCGATCTAGCGCTGGTGGGTGTATACTTCCTGAAGCCCGCGATCTTCAGCGCAATACGCGAGATAAGCCCCTCTTGGCGAGGCGAGTTGGAGATCACTGACGCGATTCAGTGGCTCATAGACCATGGTTACGAAGTTAAAGCGGGCATGGTTGAAGGCTGGTGGGCAGACACGGGGACGGACTTGGACCTGCTGGAAGCGAACTATCTTCTTCTCGAAGACCTAGAGCCGGATAACAGGGCAAACATGGAAGATAATGTGAAAGTCGTCGGAAAGGTGCAGATAGAAGAAGGCACGACCATGAAATCAAACACGATGGTCAGGGGACCCGTCTACGTAGGAAGGAATTGCATGATAGACAACGCGACCATACGACCCTTCACGTCGATAGGCGACAACTGCGAGATCAGGAACACAGAAATAGAACACAGCATAGTCCTTGATGGCTGCAAGATCCTCTGCAGAAGAAGGATTGTCGACAGCATAATAGGGAGAAACAGCACCCTCTTGAGCCAAGACGAGACTCTGACGAACGGATGCAAACTTGTGGTCGGAGAAAACTCGAGACTGTACATCTAGCGCCAGCTTTTCCTCGTAGACTAGACTCGTGCTTCCTACAATCAGGCAGTGACAATCAACTCAAGCAGCTTCTCAGCAAGGTTCTCGGCCCCGTTAGGGAAACTAGGGACAGTTCGCTTCCGCGCATCTTCTACCGCGTTCACAAGATTCTCCACAGTTATCTCCGAGACCAAGACAGCGTTTGCCTTTTCAGCCAAGAACTCCGCGTCTTCGAGGCCGGCAGTCCTCGTCCATTCGGGGTTGGGGACAAGGACCATGGGTTTCCGATAAACGAGCGAGTCAAGCACTGTTGAGCCGAAGTGGGTTACGATGACTTCTGCGCCTGCTAGGAGCTCGTGGAACCGTTCCGTCCATGTTAGGACTTTCCATTCCGGGTGCGATTCTGCATAGGGCTTGGGATCTAATCTTCCCGTTTGCAGGACAACATTCGTCATGTCCATCTTCTTCAATACATCGAAGAGGAGTTTGTGTCCATACGTTCCGCCGGTCACGAGAATGTATCCGCCGTTCCACGGTTCAACTTCGGGTTTTCTCAATAGAGGACCGACTACGACACCGTCTTTCAGCAGCTTTTTCTGTTCCTCCCACTGGAGGGCGGTTATGTCTGAGAAGGGTTGAAGGATCTTGGCGGTTTTGGAGGCTCTTGTGAAGCGAACGGAGCTTTCTATGTTGACTACTGGAATTCCCTTGAACCATGCAGTCAGCGCAGGAGGAATGCAGAAGTTGCTGCCAGTGCTCACCAAAGCGCTTATGCTTCGTGACACCTTCTTCAAGGACCTTGCGAAAGCAGAGGCCAATCCGATGGCAGTTCTAAGCGTCGGAGTTGCTGGACCCCTGGCCTTGTTCAGGAAGCCGGCCTTGCCGAATCGGCTCATTCTCTTCTCGCTGAGCTCGTCGCCTTCGGGAACAAGGATAGACAGAGGCACCCTTCCCTCAAGGGCTTGTGCTAAAGCATACGCATATCCAGTGTGTCCTCCGCCTCCTGCGAGGATGAGTACCTCTTGAGCCACTGCCCACCCTCCTCTTCTCTGCAGTGTTCGCAGTTGCCATTCAGCTTAAATATGCCGATAGATCCTATTGGAGACAATAAGGGTCAGATCTGTAGATAAGCGTTAACCCTGGAAGTGAGCCGAATGGGTGAAGAAGAACAACGTCCAGCCATACTCTACCAATGTCTAAAGTGTAACGCCACGGTCAAGTCTACGGAGCTTGAGCTTGGGATCAGGTGTCCGTACTGCCGATACCGTGTTCTTAAAAAGGTTAGACCGCCGATCGTCAAGCGCATCTCGGCCAGGTAGACACTTTTTCTTTCAGTACTCAGGCAAACCTGTCGCGAAGGAACTGATCTGACGGGTTTCTCCAGCGGCCGCGCAACCTTATATCTGCCTCTAGCAACAATTGTGTAGCGTTACGTTAGGGGGAGGAAAGAGAATGGCAGACTTCAAGGTGAAGGATCTAGGCCTTGCGGGTGACGGCAAGCTTCTCGTTGAATGGGCGTCAATGCATATGCCTGTGTTGGGCCAGATAAAGCAACGGTTCAGCAATGAGAAGCCGCTCAAGGGTTTGACGATCGGAGCTTGCCTTCACGTTACCAAGGAGACAGCTGTTCTAGCTGGAACATTGAAAGCAGGTGGGGCTGAACTTGCGCTCTGCGGATCAAATCCACTATCAACCCAGGATGAGGTCGCAGCAGCACTGGCTGAGTCTGAGGTGAATGTATATGCTTGGCGGGGCGAGACGACAGAAGAGTACTACTCGTGCATAAACAACGTGATCAACCATGCTCCTATCATTACATTGGATGACGGGGCTGACTTGGTCAGCACATTACATGCTTCCCGGAAAGAATCTCTAGGTATCGTGAAGGGTGGAACAGAGGAGACGACGACGGGTGTCATCCGCCTCAGAGCTATGGCGGAGAAAGGGGCGCTCAAGTATCCCATAATCGCCGTTAACGATGCGTACACCAAGTTTCTATTCGACAACCGTTACGGAACTGGACAGAGCTCAATAGACGGCATCCTCCGCGCTACAAACGTTCTGTTGGCTGGGAAAAGGTTTGTTGTCTGCGGGTATGGGTGGTGCGGGCGCGGACTCGCTTTAAGAGCAAAAGGCATGGGCGCTAATGTAATCGTCACTGAGGTTGATCCCCTGAGAGCGCTCGAGGCAGTTATGGACGGCTTTCAGGTCATGCAGTTGTGGGAAGCCGCAGAGATAGGCGATATCTTCGTCACCGTAACGGGAAACATTCATGTAATCGAGAGGAAACATCTGTCAAAGATGAAGGACGGCGCCATAATCGCCAATAGTGGACACTTCAACATCGAGGTAGACCTGCAGGATCTGGAGGAGCTCGCCCCCACTAAGAGAAAGATAAGACCGAACTTGGAGGAGTACTCCATGAAGGACGGGCGGAGGATTTACCTCTTGGCAGAGGGTCGCCTTGTGAACTTGGCATCAGCCGAAGGGCATCCTTCCGAAGTGATGGATATGTCCTTCTCTAACCAAGCCCTATGCGTGGAACACCTCGCAAAGAATCCAAGGATGGATCCTAAGGTCTATCATGTACCCGAGGAGATTGATGAGTTGGTG
>Ga0315307_1000946_pt1 | contig 12806 bp, 12 predicted proteins | sample TDP2_MG_FD_203079 | JGI IMG/M metagenome (GOLD analysis project Ga0315307, IMG submission 203079) | Freshwater sediment microbial communities from Lake Towuti, South Sulawesi, Indonesia - TDP2 | ecosystem: Environmental > Aquatic > Freshwater > Lake > Sediment | place: Indonesia: South Sulawesi... | reverse complement strand
TTTGTTCCATCCTCACGTGCGATGAAGTAATCGCAGTTTCCAATGCTGGTGTGTCCCTTGCTCGGCTTTGTGTAAAAGGTAGTGCCAAAACGTCTATACTTTATGCGCCAATCATAATTTCTCCCCAAGATCGGCTTCCCGTCCTCTGTTGCTTGATCTGTGGCAACAAACACGGAACACTTTGGAATAAGATCGCCCGCGTTCTTGTTATGGTTCATTGATATTCCTAAGACGTAGGCCAAGACTTTAAGATAGTCAAGTCCGGCTCCTTCAGCAAGTCCCCTAATCTCATCTAGGTATTCGGGAAAGTAATTTACGACAATGAGTTCGTTTTCTTTAGCTATCTTAATTTCAGCAGGCGATGGCATAAACGGTGCCTTGAAACCTCGGATTCGCTTGCCAAAAGCCCAGCCAATATCATAGTGAGAACCTTGCAATTTAACGAATTTCATAACGAATTTCACCATCGACACTAAACATTAGCGTCTAATATTTATCGTCTTAAAAGAATTTTCAAGAACGGTCGTAGCACTTGGAGTACCTAAATGATATGCTTTCGTTGGATAATTTCGTTCGGTACAACCAGCTTAAATAAAATTTTAGAGTGTAAAATAAAAAAGAGGAAAGTTTGGGGATATCCTCACTATAGGGAGGGCTCCATCCAACCTAAGCAAATTACGCCTCCTTACTTTTCTCTCTTGGTTTCTGCGATGGTTTTGTAGGGAGTCCTCGTACGCGTGTCGGTTTTTCTGGTATGAGACCTTGTGGCCTGAATATCATGATCAATATGAGGGCTAGGCCCAGCATTATCTGCTCTAGCCATATGACTTCGAAGGGTACGTAGGCTTCAAAGTAGTGTTTGTAGTATATTATCATCCTCCTCGTTAAGATGACGACCAAGGTGCCTACAGCTGCTCCTATGTTGTTGCTCGGTCCTCCCACCATGACCATTAACCATGGCCAGAAGGTCCAGTCCGTCCTCTTGAATGCGGTAGCGAGAACGGTTTGAAGGTGGAAGGCGTACAGCACACCTGCGAGGGATGCTATTATCGAGCCTATGATTATTACTTTTGTCCTTATCTTCACCACGTCTTTGCCGACACACTCTGCCGTGACCTCGTTGTCCCTAACAGCTCTCAACAGCCTTCCATAGGGCGAGGTGACCATGACTTGAGCTGCGAGGAAAACGATGATCGCTATGGCGAAGATTATGAGGCACACCCCGACTCTCTTCATGTCTCCCATCCAAGCGAAAAGGTCCGGCACATGAACCCAGAAAGTGCCCCCGACTAGGGGGTAGTAGTTTATGCCAATGACTCTCGCAGCCTCGGCCATGGCTATCAGCGTCATCATGAGGTAGTCTGCCCTGAGTTTTATGGCCGGCCGCGACGCTATGTAGCCCAGACCCGCGTTTATGACCGTTGCTATGGCGATTATCAATACGAAAATCATTATACCCATTAGGGGGTCATGAATTAAACGTGCGTTTATTAGCTCAGTTATTTTTGTGTTGTCGGTCATGAAGTCTAGGCCCTCGCCAACCCCATAAATCGTCATCGCTATCCTTCCTGTTAGGGCACCTGTCACGTAGGCTCCACCCGCAGCCGATAGGGCTAGACCGAAATTTGGAATGCCGGCGTATCCGTATTGGAGGTTGAGGCTCACTGCAAGTACTAAGTATATTGCGAGGAATGTCAGGATATCGATGATTATATTTATCAAGAGGCTTATATCTATCATCGCTTCGGCCTCACTATACTCCTTAGACTTAAACCTCGAGCCTGCATGCCCTCGATGATTCCCACGACTCCCCGAGGTGCTTTAAGAAGCACTATGGCCATCACGGTGAGCGGGATGAGTAATCTATACGCACTCACCCAAGAGCCTAACGCACTCATCAAAGCTACGGTTCCCAACACCTCTGTTAAACCAATTAAGTAGCCTCCGAGCATGGCTCCGTAAATGCTCGATATACCACCTAATATGCTAGACGCGAATATGCTGATCAAAATTCTCTCTCCGGTGAGCGGGGACCCTTGAAGCCATAGGGGTAAGAGAGAACCGGCCAAGGCTGCTAGGCCTCCTGTTAAGAGCCAAGAAACGGTGGAGACAAGCTCAACGTTTACCCCTAGCACGGAGGCCAAGGCTGAATCCTCTACGGTCGCCCTCATTTGTATGCCAAACCGAGTTTTCGTAAGCATGAAGTGGAAACCTATAATTAATAATCCGGCAAGCGCGGTAGACACTATCAAAACGCCCGGTTGACCCATGAATTCGAAGTCCGCATACCTAAACATGAACCATCGCGAGATGAGGGCCAGACTGGTCTGAACATAGTCCGCGTAGATGTTGATGATCGCCAGAACTATGATCTCAATGGCCAGTGTGGATATAGTCAGGGAGATAAGGGTTGCCCCATATTTCTTCAACGTTCCTATCACAACCACGTATATAAAAGCCCCAAAACTAGCGCCCATCAAGAACGCTATCGGTGCAGCTATGTAGGGATCGAGCTTCCAGATTCTGAATACTGTGAAGGTTACATACATGCCTATTCCAGCAAAGGTTGCGTGGGCGAAGTTGGGTATCTTCGCGGTCAAGTATGTCAGGGTAAATCCTGTGCTCAACAATATTAAGAGGTTCGCGTACATCACGGCATCCATAATAACGGGAGGTATCATCTTGATAACCCGTCTATAATTATTTAAATGAATAAGCTTATATAAAAATTCACAGCAAATCAATTTTTAGGAGGTGATGTCTGTTGGCTCAGATAGGAAAAAAAGTATGGGCTCTGATGATAATACTGCTCATTGTGGGCATCGTTATAGGTTACCCTGTAGGCATGTATACAGCGCCTCCAAGAGTCGTGGAAAAGACTATAGAGAAAACCGTTGAGGTGCCTGTAGAGAAAACCGTTGAGGTGCCGGTTTACCCGCTTGAAGGGGAAATCTTTATCGGACATATAATGAGCGAGCTCCCTGAAAACAGGATACCAGCCACGGAGATAGCTGAGGCCGACGTGAACGAATACGTTAAGAAACTGGGACTGCCGATTACGTTTAGGGTCTTGATAGAAGACACGGAGGAGTCAGCTGTAAAGGCCCTGGAAAAACTTGAGAGCTTGGCTGCAAGGGGCGTCAAGGTTGTTACAGGTTTGACTTGGAGTTCACATGTCAAAGCCTGTAAAGATTACGCTGACACAAACCATATTGTTCTACTTAGTGACGGATCCACCGCTCCAGCGCTTGCAATTGCGGATGACTGGGTGTTCAGGATTGTCTGTGACGATACGGTTCAAGGTAAAGCGATAGCAAGAATGCTTATCGACTACGGGATTAAGGCTATAGCTGTTATGCAGAGGGCTGACGCGTGGGGTGACGGCCTCTATGGAGAGTTAGAGAAGTGGTTTAAGGAGTGGGGCGGTGAAATAATCGAGTACATCAGGTACGACCCTGAGAAAACAGAGTTCTCGGCTGAAATTTACACAGTGGATGGTAAAATCCGTGAGGCTATTGAAAAATACGGTGAGGGAAAGGTAGCTCTTGAAGTGTTGAGCTTCACTGCTGACGTAGTCCCCATACAAGTTGCAGCGGGAGACTACCCTGAGCTCCTTAAGGTCCCGTGGTTTGGCTCGGATGGTCACGCGCTTTCATCCAGATTGGTGGAGGAAGCAGGAGACCTGGCTGCACAAACAAAACACCTATGCACGTTCATGGCACCCACGGAGTCCAGTAGGCATAAGGCGTTCATTGACAAGTTTATGGCGAGGACGGGCCTTTACCCAGACATTTACACCATACTCCTCTACGACTGCATATGGATCCTGGCAAAATCGATACTCGAGGCTGGTACTTACGACGCCGAGGTTATAAGGGAAGTTCTGCCGGATGTTGCAGAAGCATACTTCGGAGCTACCGGATGGTGTAAACTCAACGAGGCTGGAGATAGGGCCGCAACCAACTACGACATCTGGGCAGTGGTCGAGGAAGCTGGTAAAATCGACTGGAAGAAAGTAGGCGTCTACGACCTCTTGACAGAAAAGATCACGTGGCTCGTTCCAATCTAAATCCAGAGGCCTCTTCTTTGGAGGCAGTCCTCGTCATCAACGGTTTAACAAAGAGCTTTGGAGCCCTCCGAGCAGTGGACGATGTCTCCATGGAGGTGCAAAAAGACATTGTCACACTGCTCATAGGACCAAACGGTAGCGGAAAGACCACACTAATCAACTGTGTCTCAGGCCTCTACAAACCAGACAAGGGTCAGGTGCTATACAGGGGGATAGATATAACAGGAGAGCCGCCTCACAAAATCGTAGAAAAGGGCCTCGTCAGAACGTTCCAGATCGCGATGCCGTTCCAGAAACTCACAGTCTTCGAAAACCTGCTCGTGAGCTACGGATACAATCCAGGTGAGAAACCACTCTGGTGCTTCTTCAAAGGGAAATGGCTTAACCAAGAGAGAACCGCTGTTGAGAAAGCATCCAAAATTCTTCATCTACTCGAACTCGAAGACCTCTATGATGCACCAGCTAATACGTTAAGTGGAGGACAGCTAAAGCTTCTGGAAATCGGAAGAGCTCTAATGACCGACGCGAAGGTTATCCTTATGGACGAGCCAGCTGGCAGCATAAGCCCGATACTAGCCCACGACATTTTTTCCCACATCGTTAAGCTCAAGGAGGAATTGGGGATTTCCTTCTTTATCGTTGAACATAGGTTAGACATAGCCGCCCAGTACGTTGATTACGTTTACGCTATGGCCAGAGGGAGGGTCATATCCAAAGGAAAGCCGAAAGAGGTCTTCAATGATGCTGAAGTGATAGAATCCTACCTAGGTGGATGAAGTGATCGAAACCGAAGAATTGAACGCTGGCTACGGAAGGGTTCCAGTTCTGTACGACGTTAACTTTTCGGCAAAGTTTAAGGAAATATCAGTCGTGGTGGGACCTAACGGCAGCGGCAAGTCAACGCTATTAAAAACTATCATGGGCCTAACAACGATGTATTCTGGGACTATTAAACTTGAAGGAACGGATATCACTAAGCTTCGACCCCACGAAAGGGCCAAATTTGGAATAGCATATTTGCCGCAGGTCGGCAGCGTCTTTAGCAACTTATCTGTCAAAGAGAACATGATCATGGCCGGTTTAACACTTGAAAAGGGTGAACTCTATGACAGAATGGACAACTCTATAAACACTTTTCCAGTCCTTAAGGGTTATCTAAATAGAAAGGCGACCACCCTAAGCGGAGGAGAGAGACAGATGTTGGCTATGGCGATGGCCCTCATGAGGAGACCCAAAGTGATGATGTTTGACGAACCTACATCAAACCTAGCACCTAAACTGGCTGTAGAAGTTCTGAACAAAATTATAGAGTTGCGCGACAAACTTGGTTTAGTGATAATCTTAGTTGAACAGAGCGCAAGGAAGGCTCTAGAGATGGGCGATAAAGCATATCTGCTTGTATCCGGAAGGTTCGCGTTTGAGGGGAGAGCCGTAGACCTGCTCAAACACAAAGAGCTTGGTAAAATGTACCTCGGAATAAAACTATAAAACCCTCTTTTATTTTTGAACCGCGTTATAGATTTTTTGACGCGATAAGGTGAAATTAAGGAAAGTTAATAAAGAAATCGATAAGATAACGAGAGCGATGAGGTGTTCAAAAATTGAGGGTACTTGTTTTAGGAGCTGGACGTATGGGCACCGCTGCCGCTAAGGACTTGATCGACAGCGAAGTTGAGGTTGCGGTCGGCGAGCGTAGAAGAGAGAGCTTGAGCTTATGCAGAGGCAAAGTTAAGAGCCCAAAGCTGGAAACATTTAAAGTAGACGCGAGTAACCGCGATTCCCTAATCAAGCTACTAAGGAAAGGTGACTTTGATGTGGTTGTTAACGCCCTCCCCCATGAGATTAGTCTGCTCGCGCTTAAAGCGGAGATAGACGCCGGCGTCAATGTGGTTGACATGGTTTTCGAGGACGAACAGATGGAGCTGAGGGATAAGGTCACGGGTAAGGGTGTCACGGTTATTCCGGCTTGCGGTGTCGCTCCTGGGTTAGGCAATATGCTAGCCGGCTATGGAGCGAGCAAAGTTGATAGCGTAGATACGGTCCGTATGCTTTGTGGCGGTTTACCGCAGAAGCCTACTCCACCGCTGGACTATAAAGTTGTTTTTCGCTTAGAAAGCGTTTGGGCGATGTATGCTAGGGGCGCGCGAATTGTTGTTAATGGCGAAATAAGGGAGGTCAATGCTTTAACAGGTCTGGAATTAGTTGAGTTCCCGGGTGTGGGCAAGTTTGAAGGCTTCTATACCGATGGGCTCTCAACACTACTGTACACGTTCAAGGAGAATGAAAAGTTTAGGAATGTTAAGGAAATGTTTGAGAAGACCTTGAGGTACCCCGGTCACGTCGAGAAGATTAAGACCTTAATGGAGTGTGGACTGCTTGATGTCGAGCCGGTTCACGTCAGGAAAGGTAGGATCTCTCCGAGAGAATTCCTCACAGTCCTATTAACCCCAAAACTTGAACTTGGAGACGAAAGAGACATGCTCGTCATGAGGGTTGAAGTCTTAGGAGATAATGAGTGTAAGCGCTATACCTTCGATCTGGTGGACTACTATGATAAAGTTGGTGAAGTCACCTCTATGGCTAGAACCACAGGCTACACTGCATCAATAGTGGCTCAGCTCATAGGCCAGGGGAAGATCGAGGAGAAGGGCATTATACCTCCAGAAGAGTTGGGAATGCGCGACACATTTAGACTCATACTGGATCAACTTTCAAAGAGAGGGATTAAAATCAAGGGATATTATTCGGAAACATTTTCCTCACTTCTGCCCGCGGATCCTACAGCTTAGTAGTGCGTGCTTTTACAATTCTTCCCTAGCGCGCATGAAAACTTTGAATCGATAATCTCAAATTATCTTAAGAGAATAAAAAAATCCTCGAAAAGCAAAATACTTAAAGAGGAGAAAAGTCGTTCGGAAGATTTACATGAATGTTACTAAACTGTTGAACCGGAAGTGAAGGTATGCCCATAAAAACAATAGATTTCATTAAAGGCCACATGGGTGGTAATGAGATAATCTTATTATATGGTGACCATGTACCGAGGGGAGGAGAAATCAGATTAGCGCAGAAGTTGCTTAGTCGACCAAACATTCGAGGTGACGAAGCGGGCTTCTTCTACAAACCTGAAAAAGGTGGCGACCTAAAAGTGAAAATTGCTGAGATAGGAGTACCACGGTTTATTCCTATGTGCGGTGGGTTAACCCAAGTATTGGGTGTCGCATTACTCGAGACCGATTTTGCAGAGCATTTCGGTGTGAAAATAAAGGAACCAGTTACAAAAATTATACTTGAAACTGATGTGGGATTTATTCCATTGGAAATAGAGAACAAAGCTGGTAAGGTTAAAAGAGTATGGACGCACATGAAGGCGTATGTGGATTATTGTTACAAATTAGGTGTGCATCCGGTAAGGGTGTTAGAGGTAGACACCATGAAAGTAGGAAACTATCTTGTGGTAAATGGAGACGATGTCAAGAAGGTGTATCATGACGTTGATTTTGAAGAAATGAATGAATCGGCATTGCGAATACTAACAAGAATGTCCTCTGAATTTTACGCGCAAATATACGCTCCGCCCTCTGACCTTTGCTTGTATGACTTACACCCTGAGCATCGTGGTGATGCGCGAGCCGTTTTTCCATGGGATATACCTAGAGGGCATATTGAACCCTCGTGCGGTACAGGCACGACAGTAATCGGAATAACCATGGTAGAACGTGGTGAAATAAAGGCAAAAGAAGGTGTAGCAAAGGGACTAATCGAATGCGGAGGAAAGCCCATCATCGGTGGACCGAATATAGCGGAGTTTAATGCCACTATCAAAAATGGAAAAGTAGTAGATGCGAAGTTTTACCATAATTTAGTTGAGATACTAGCAACCGGTAAAATATACTTGTAACCGAAATTACGCGCATGAAACCCTTTAATCCCGAAAAGTAGAAAAAAGGTAAGGGTTTATTCGTAGCCGCACCACTTGAGTATTGTGAGGGCGAAGATCTTCGTGAGCTGGATGTAGCTCTCTATGGAGACGGATTCATCGTAATCTATCTGCTCTTCAAAAGGCATTCTGCCTCTCTCAACGTAACGCGCGGATTTTGGCCCTAAGAAAATTGTGGGTGTGTTGGCGTATTTTGTGAGCTTATCAGCGTCGCCTGCTGCGGAAAAACCCGCGATCTGCGGGTCGTCGCCTATAACTTCCCTGTACGCCTCCTTAGTTATTTGTACAATTGGGTGGTTAACGTCTATTTCTTCGTCGCCCCAATACTCCCACCACTCCACTTCAGGCGGGTGTCTTTTCATGAACGGATCTTGCTGGGCGCACAGCTTAACCTGCTCCTCAAGTTGCCTCTTAACATCCGCAAGGTTCTCACCTGGTAAGTGATGTATTGTACCCTCCAAAATGCATTCTTCCGCCGTGTTACAAGGCCAAGTTCCACCTCTAATCATGCCTATTGTTATTGGTATGAAACCGGGGTGGTCGAACAAGGGATGTTTATGTGTTGCCCTTCTGAATTCCTCTAAATCCTTGAGGGCCCAGTAAACCTTGAAGGCCTTCTCGATGGCGTTCGGACGAAGGTATTCGCCGCTGGTATACATTGCTCTACCCTTTACTATGACCCTGAAGTGTTGGCACCCTTCGTTGGCTATAATCAGGTTTAGACCCGTTGGTTCTGGGCAGAGACCTGCGTCAGCTCGGTAGCCCCTTCTAGCAACTTCAAGCGTTCCTTGCGAGCCTATGTCCTCGTCGATGTTCGTGCTTATAAATACGTCCCCCTTAAGCTTAATCCCAGCTTCTCGAACCGCCTTCAAAGCCATTATTCCAGCTGCGTTCCCAGATTTCATGTTTAGAACGCTTTTACCATAGAGGGCGTCGCCTTCTATCTCAGCCGCGAAGGGGTCATGCTTCAAGCGTTCGACGGTAGCGGGCTCCCAAGGCCCAGTGGCGCTTTCCATGTGTCCGACGAAGAATAGGGATCTTCCTCTTTCCGTCCCCTTGAAGGTTGCCACGACAACTGTTTTCTCCTCAACAGGTGTGCCTCCGTGCTCGTGGAAGACGGGTGAAAAGCCTGAGTGCTTTCTAAGTTCCTCTATGTCGGGTGTAAAGATGTCAACCTTATCTGCCCCCATCTTTCTTAGGTAGTCTGCGACGAGCTCCTGTATCTTATGTCCTCCTCCCTCAGGACTCGGTATCCTAACAAGCTCTTGGAGAAAACCGACAATTTCCTCCCTACGCTCATCAATAGTTTTCAAGACATTCTCTTTGACTTCTTCGTACGAGCTCGTCAGTACTCCCTCCATATCGAGTTCCCTATCATGAACCACTTATACTTCTCTGAGATCTCCCGCTCGATCACCTTGATAACTTCACCGTCGATTTCATACGTGATCTTCAGCCTATGCTTCTTCTCTTCAGCCATACAAACCCTCTCCTTCTTTAGCGCCTTTTGAGAAACTTATAAATCCTTTTAACAGTTTCCAAGAAAAATATTTTCTTTACTGTTTTAGAGACGTGTTTTAGACATATCCAATGATGTTCCAGCCTCACTTATGGAATTATGCCCAAAAGCTTCAAATCTTGGTATTTTCGTCCCTTCATACGCTATCTCTAGAATCTTCGCTGATGGAATAGAGTAATGCTGCAAAGGTGTACGTTTCGTAGGATCTGAGAGTTTATGCTGCAACTGAGTGAATTTTAGACCCAAGATGAAAAAGTATTTAAAATTTAAATACGAGGATGTAAAGCTTCATAGTTTCATTTTTGTGAACCAACGATCGGTCGAATATTTTTGTTAACCAGGGAAGAACTTGGACGGCATAGAGCTCAGGTGGTCGCGCGAGCTCGAAAACTCCCAAACTTCTCGATTCTCTCTTATGACATTGATGTATGACATACGCACGAACGGTTTCGGGCACGATCGTTTGCTGTGCGACAAGCGAAAGGTTTAAAATTCTATATAGAAACATTCTAGTTGATTCATTATGTCAAGAAAAAAACTTGATAAGCGTAAAGGAGACATCGAAAGCTTAGACCCTCCGGGAGAGGAAAGGAGGGACTACCTGAAGACCGTTGGGGCCCTCGTGGCTGGTCTTGTCGTCGGTGGAGCCGCGGCTTGGCTCGGTAAACCAGCAGAGAGGGTTGAGGTGCCCGGTGCAACGGTGACAGCGCCTGGTGCAACAGAAACTGTGACGAAGACGGTTACGGCCACACCCCCTACCGCGACGGTTACGATCACACCAGGAGATACCGTTTGGGCTGGCGTCGTGGAAAGAGGTAAAATCAGAATTGGAAGCTCACCTGACTGGCCTCCATACGAATATTTGGACCCGGTAACTGGCGAATTCACAGGTTTCGAGGTTGAGCTGATGGAGATGATCGCGGAACGACTAGGCCTTAAGGTCGAATGGATAGCAATGGACTTCGCCCTCATAATAGAAGAAGTTAAAGCAATGACAATAGACTTGGGGGTGAGCGGTTTTTCAACGAAACCGGAAAGGATGGAAGTAGCGCAGTTTACGATGCCTCACAGCATAACGGAGGGTCAGATAGTGATGTTAGAAGGCAGACGCGACAAACTAGGCATAACTGAAATAAAGTCTCTCGAAGAACTGGAGAAGCTTGGCCTAAAATGCGGAACGGGGGAGGCTACGACGCAATGGGATGAACTAAACGAACAGGCTCCAGGGGCTCTAATAACTTATAAGGATTTCCTCGCTGCGCTCGAAGACATGAAAAGAGGCGCAATCGACTGTGTTTATGCTGAGACTCCTATAACAACTGAGTGGATATATGCAGCAAAGGAGGCGGGAGAAGAACCACTAGTTGTAATCTATAAGAGAGCCTACTGGCCCGTGGCTTTCGTGGCTCACCTAGATGCCGACATACTGGTCACGAAAATAAACGGCGAGCTTGCAGAAATAATAGCTGAAGGAAAACTAGAAGAGTTGAAGGCAAAGTGGAGATGCTAACCGACTCGTGGTGAATAGTGGACCCCACTGACAAGCTAATCTTCATATTGGGAGGGTTGCCCACAACCCTAGCTATATCAATCCTCTCTTTTTTATTAGGATTTGTTGCCGGGCTCCCTCTAGCGTTTATACGGGCATACGCGGGTAAACCTTTCCAGATTCTGGTCGATGGGTATGAGAAAGTATTTAGGGGGATCCCGGAAATGACGCTGATGCTATTCTTCTACTTAGGACTAGGGCCACGCTTCGACATCTTCAGAAACGCATTCTTCACGGCAACTTTTGTCTTGGGATTAAGAAGCGCGGCCCACCAGTCCCAAATATTCAGGGGAACAATAAGAGGTATAGGAGAAGAACAGATGATGGCCGCCAGATCCCTGGGGCTTTCCAGACTACAGGCAATAATTTACGTGATGATTCCCCAAACTTTCATTATGGCAACCCCAGGTTTGGGCAGCGAATACGCACTCTTAGTTAAGGACTCCTCATACGCATTCGCAATCGGAGTTATCGAGATGATGAAGAACGCGGACATAGTGAGAATGAGAACCCTTGACACAGTATTCCCTTACTTCACAGCCGCTTTCCTTTACATATTGGTCACCTTCCCTCTTGCGACCTATTTAGACAGGTGGGGAAGTAGAAAAAAGAAGGAGTTGGGGCTTTAGGGGGAGAAAAATGGTAGACATAGTAATGGAATGTAGAAATCTATGGAAAATCTACGGGAAAATAGTCGCAGTGAAAGATGTTTCCCTAGAAATCAAGGAAGGCGATATAAAGCTTATATTCGGGCCAAGTGGGTCAGGCAAAAGCACACTCGCGAGATGCCTAGCAATGCTGACAACGCCCACCAAAGGAGATGTTTTCCTTAGAGGAGAATGCTTAACCAGACCGGGCGTAGACCTTAACAAAGCAAGAGCCAGAATAGGATTTGTATTCCAGCATATCTGGCTTTTCCACCACCTAACCGCTCTTGGAAACGTAGAATTGGGACTAAGACGCGTGCTGAAATTACCTAAAAAAGAAGCTAGAGAACGGGCAATGCAAGCTTTAAGGGAAGTAAAGATGGAGGAATGGGCCAACCATTACCCTGCCCAACTATCTGGAGGACAACAGCAAAGAGTTGGAATAGCTAGAGCGTTGGCAAAGAGTCCAGACATCACACTACTTGACGAGCCAACCTCAGCTCTTGACCCAGAGCTAACCGGAGAGGTCATAGACACGTTGAGGGACTTAGCAAGGAAGGGAACAACCATGCTTGTAATTAGCCATGAGATGCCGTTTGCTCGTGAAGTGGCAGATGAAATGATTTTCTTTGACGAAGGCACAATTGTTGAGAGAGGCCCACCAGAGCTCTTCTTTACAAATCCCTCCAGTGATAGAGCGAGAAGATTCATGGCGCGATTGATTAAGCGAACGAGAAGGGAATAGAAGGTGGTAATGGATTTTCTAGTTGAGTATTTCCCCCTAATCCTTAGGGGGGTCCTTACAACCGTTCAAATGACCTTTTTCGGAGCAATAATGGGCCTTGCGTTAGGAACTCTTTTAACAATAGGCGACATGTACGGGGGAAAGACAATTTCAACAATAATCAAATTCTACGTGGAATTCTTCAGGGGAAGCCCGCTTCTCGTCCAGCTTTCCATATTCTACTTTAGCATACCCAGACTACTTAATATAGTGATAGATGGCTTCACGGTCGGTTTAATAGTTTTTGGACTCAACAGTGCAGCATACCAAAAAGGCTACATAAAGGGGGCAATGGAAT
>Ga0315307_1000944_pt1 | contig 12827 bp, 12 predicted proteins | sample TDP2_MG_FD_203079 | JGI IMG/M metagenome (GOLD analysis project Ga0315307, IMG submission 203079) | Freshwater sediment microbial communities from Lake Towuti, South Sulawesi, Indonesia - TDP2 | ecosystem: Environmental > Aquatic > Freshwater > Lake > Sediment | place: Indonesia: South Sulawesi... | reverse complement strand
CATCCGTTAATGGGAGGAAAGTCGGCTCATTTTCTAATGCAGCTATGTTCAGCTTTTGCGGAAACAAGATCATAACCACAGGCGAAGGGGGAATAATAGTAACTAACTCACGTGAAATATATGAAAGACTCAAGCTGATAAGGTCCCATGGTAGAATGGAATCAGAGTCTTACTTTACGACCATAAGATCCTTAGATTACATTACTCTAGGATATAATTGGAGAATGTCAAGTATAACAGCTGCTCTAGGTATATCACAAATGAAGAAATTAGATAAAGTAATAGAATTAAGAAGAAGGAACGCTGATTACCTAACAACTAAGCTTTCCAGGGTACCTGGTATTGAGCTACAAAATCCTCCTCCCGGATACTTTCATGTTTACCAGATGTACACCATAAAAGTTAAGGGTGGTAGAGATGTTAGAAATGCTCTTAAAGAGCACCTAGCAAAAAAGGGGATTATGAGCAAAGTATACTTTGAGCCTGTACACCTAACTTACTTTTACAGAAAGATGTTTAGATACAGGGAAGGAGAACTATCCATAACGGAGAAGATATCTGGCGAAGTGTTAACCTTGCCTATGTATCCAACACTACGCAGAGAAGAAATGGATTACATAATTGATAGTTTAAGCGAATTCATGAAAAGATAACGCACAGCAGGCGAATTTAATAACTGGAGAGATTTAGATGCGCGTCTCCCTCATTAGAGCGAGATATCACTCGGTCTGGGAACCACTTAACCTAATGTATTTATCTGCGTATGTTAAGAAATACTTCACTTTAGAACCACTTGAAATATCAATATACGATGGATACTTTGATGATGACGACGGAATTGTTCAAAAATGTGTTAATTCAGATATAGTGGGGCTGAGCGGGACGACACCTCAACTAAGTCACATGTTTATACTAGCTAAACGAATTAAAACTCAAAATAGTAGGGTTAAAACCGTCTTAGGTGGTTTTGGCCCGAGCTTAGAGCCAGAAAAGTGCCTTAAGAAACCCTTCGTAGATCATGTGGTTGTCGGCGAGGGTGAACAGGCTTTCTTAGATATACTTAACGGAACGAGAAGCAAAGTAGTTAACAAGCCTCCCATAGAGGATATAGACTCTATACCTTTTCCAGATCGTGAAGCAGTAGATTTGGAAAGGTACATTGCCTTAGCGAAAAAGGAGGAGGGCAGAAGAGTCACCTCAGTGCTTGCCAGTAGGGGTTGTCCTTTTAATTGCACATTTTGCGTGGAGGGTGAATTTGGGACGATCTGGGGTGAAATCCTTTTAACGGATCAAGGCATTATATGGAAGTCTAAGAGGAAGTTCAGGATACGCTCACCTCGGTGTGTCATAGAAGAGATGCACCAGGTTCAAAGAAGGTATGATATCGAGTTCTTTAAATTTTCTGATACAGAGTTAAACGCTAGTAGAAGATTGATAATGGATTTGTGCAAAGAAATGGTCTCTCAAAAATGGGATACACCATGGGGAGCGAACTTCCGTGTGGATAAAATGGATGAAGAAGTTTGCGGGTGGTTAGCAAAAGCCAACTGCACTGAAGCATGGTTCGGAGTCGAGTCTGGCTCTCCGGATATCCTTCATCACATCAAAAAAGAAATTTCGGTTGAAATGATTAAGAAAGCTTTTGCTATCACCAAGAGATACGGTATCTTGAGACGAGCATACTTTATTTTAGGCACACCACCGGAGAGCTTAGGAACTATTAAACAAACAGAATCGTTAATAGATGAGATCGATCCTGATGTTGTAAGTTTCTCCATCTTAGCTCCCTATCCAGGAACCTCGTATTGGAAACCCGAGTTCAAGAATATCGACTGGAGTGAAGTCGACGAGTACTCAAATAGTATATGGTCAAGCGTCCATCTTACCAATGAACAATTGAAGGCGGAGCAATCTCGCCTGATGGATAAGTATAAAGACAAACTAGCGCCAATAGTGCGTAAGAAGAGGGTTTTGGGCATTATTTAAAATATTCGAGGGTGACGGAATAATACAGTTGCGCAAGTTGATTCCATATCTGACAAGGAAATACTAAGAATTAGAGGGAGATCAATTGCAGATTTCAGTAGTCATTCCAACCTATAACCGACCGCATGACTTGAATAAATGCTTAGATTCAATCATAGTTCAAACGAAACTGCCAAAAGAAGTGATGGTGGTGGACAATGGGAATAATCCTGACACTGTGGAACTAGTTGAAAAAAGAAAGAGAGAGTTTGAAGCGAAGGGTGTAATTCTTAAGTATATGAAGAACGAGAGGGAGAATAGCATAACAATAGCAAAGAATATAGGGATAGATCATTCGACTGGAGACATAATATCCTTTTTAGATGATGATTTGGTGTTAGACAGGAAATATTATGAGGAGATAATAAAAGTCTATAGAAAAATGTTGAATGCTCTTGGAGTTGAGGGGTATGATCAAGAAGCGAAAGAGGATGAGCGACTTCTAGTTAGGTTTAGGGAATCCCTCTTAAAACCACTTTACCTCTTCTCATCAGCAAAAGAAAAAGGTAAATGTAGAGTGCTTCCCTCACTCGGTATTACCTATCCTTATCCTCCACCTGATAAATTAATCCCATGCGAGTGGCTTTCTGGTGCTTCAACATATAAGAGGAGCATTCTACAAGAAATTAAGCCTGACGAGAATCTTAAAAAATACTCATGGAATGAGGATCAAGACTTGTCATATAGAATTTTTAAAAAGTACCCAGGTTCGTTATTTTTAACACCGCATGCAAAATATTGGCATGAAAGATCAAAAGAGAGGAAACTTCCGAAAAGGGAACTGATTTACATGGTTGAGGTTTACGACCTCTACCTCTTTTATAAGAATATTAACCAGAATTTAAAGAATAAAGTGATCTATTGGTGGAGCAGAATTGGAAGGATGATTGTTGGTGTAGCCATTTCACTCTTTAAACAAAGATCCATCACGGTGATCAAGAAAGAGCTTAAATGTAGGATTGGTGCCTTAATTTACTGCATAAAATACATTAGAGAGATTAAGAAGGGCGATCTAAGATTTTTTAATGAAACTTTGAAGTAATTAAGTTAACCATGAAAAATTTAGTTAACGGGAGGGACGAGATTTATGGGGCGCGCGCGAAATAATTTATTAAGTATTGGCGCATGAGAAATAAACGTGATTAGTGAGGTACAAAAATGGAGAAACTCCTTGTCAAGGGCGTAAGCGGGCCCTTAAAATTACGATGAAAATGCTTCTGCTATTCGAGCATTCAAGAATGTGCAGGGAATGAAGGTTTCTGTCGTCGTTCCAACCTATTATCGTCCTGAGGACTTGTCTGAACTTTTTGATAGCCTTTTAATGCAGACCGTTAAACCTTTAGAGGTTATAGCTGTCGATGATACTCCAAACAATACAATTAAAGCTGTCTGCGAAAAATATGAAGACAAGTTTGACAGCCTTAGAAGTAAACTTATCTACATTAAAAATACTAGAGAACGTTCCGCGAGCATATCACGAAATCTCGGTATGAAGCTATCCAGGGGAGAACTCATCATGTTCCTTGACAGCGACGTAATTATTTATCCAGATTACATCCAAAGGATACTGGAAGTGTTTAGGAAGTATCCATATGCCTTAGGGGTTCATGGATGGATTACAGATTTTATAGGAAAAAAATTCCATTCTTCTTTTCACCAGATTATTCGCAGAATATTCTTCTTAGGTTGTTACACAAGGGATAGTTGCAGATGGTGGGAGTATCCCACTGTTCTTACAAGAATAATTAATTGTGAGCATTTAAGTGGAGCAAACATGACACTTAAACGTGAGGTTTCCAATGAGTTTCAGTTTGATGAAAAACTTAAAAAATACTCTTGGATGGAGGATGTTTTGCTCTCGCATTCAATTTTCCAAAAATATCCAAAGGGGTTGTTCATGACTCCGTTTGGTAAGTGTGTCCATAAGATTAGCGAGGCAGGACGTATAGAAGGTAAAGAGTTAAAGAGGCTTAAGAATAAGTATAGAAAATATGTTTTGGTGAAATTGTTTGGCTTAAAGGGAGCGTTTATCTATTTCTGGCAAGACATAGGCAGAGTGATAATCAAGCTAACGGGGTAAAGCTTTGAAACCTATAAAACGGAAGTGACTTCCCATGCAAACTATTAAAGTATGTATGCTTTGACGATTAATCTTGCGAATAACCCACGGTTCAAGCTTTAAGAGTTTAAATTTGATGAAAGTTAGTTTTTAACCAGTTTATGGTGTCTAGAATGCCTTTTTTGATAGAGAATTTGGTTTCCAGCCGAGACTTTTAGTTTTTCTGTTGACAACAACATTACAGGTACGTCTCCGGGCCCATTCTTCCTCCGGTGTACTTGTATCAAACACCTTTCAGGTCTAACATAGAAACGACTAAGTAGTCGATCTTTTCACGGTGATCGTTTCCTCTGAGCCCACATTGAATACACTGTGTTTTCTGGTTTTTGAGCGACCATCAGAGTTGCGTTCACAGCGTCGATTGCGTGGAAATAAGACTTCTTTTGATTACCGTCTCCAAGAATTTCCAATTCCTTCGGATTTTTCTTTAATTTGTAATTTAATTTGTAATAGAAGTCGTAGATTACCCATGGGTTAGTCTAGCCCGATATTGGCATGCCTTAGCACGTTTGTTTTTATACCTAAAGTGAGAATAGGTGGAGACATAAAATTCGGAGGCAGCCTCTGCTGCGCCCTAATTGCTAATGGAAGCTTTAGACGCTTCGTCTGGGTTAGAATCTCTGCATCACCGTAGACGACTAAGCAAGAGGCAAATACGACTTGTTTGGTATCGTTTAGTCTACATAAAGGTATTATCTCGCGTGCACAATAGTAAAAGATATTTAGCGTAATTTCACCTATAATAAAAAGAGATGAATACATGACGAAAAAAGCACTATTGACTGGTATGAAGCCGATGTTTTAAAGGTGAAATAGTTGAATAGAATCCTGAATAGGGCATTGAACAAAAGTTTCAGGGTTTTAGATCAAATTCGTGGTAAAGTTGACAATCGCTCAATTGAGGTATTGATAGACGAAGAACTTGAGAAGCATTTTAAAAACAAAAAGAAAACTATTTTGTATGTGGGGATTAGATATGACTATGGCAATAAAAGTTGGGGATTAAGTTACGAACATTACCAATTTTATAATACGCTTTTGAATATGGGTCACTCTTTGGTATACTTTGATTATGATAGGATAATGCAAAAATTTGGCATTAGAAAAATGTCGCAAATGTTGCGAGAAGTAGTTTATCATTATCATCCAGATTTCCTAGTTTATTTCCATTATCTTGATTGGATTGAACACGGTGTTTGGAAGGAAATTTCAGATCAATTGCCAACAAAGACAATTATTATGCTAGCTGATGACCATTGGCGATATGAAGAGACAAGACCTGTGTGGAAACTATTTAATCTTGTCCTTACTACAGATCCAGAAGGTTCTGAAAAAAGGCGAAAAGAAGGTTTTAACAATGTGTTCTTAACTCAGTGGGCTTGCAATCATTTTTTATATAAGAATCTAAACCTCCCAAGGATATACGATGTGAGTTTTGTAGGGCGATGTCATGGAGAAAGACAGAGTTTTATTGATACGATTAAAAGACATGGGATAAATGTCACAACCTTTGGCCAAGGATGGGAAAATGGTGGTAGAGTTTCACAGGCAGATTTAATAAAAATATACAATCAAAGTAAAATATCACTTAGTATCTCTTTTGCCTCAAGCGGTGACAAAATCCAAATTAAGGGAAGGGATTTTGAAGCAACCGCATGTGGTAGTTTATTGCTCACAAGGGACACAAAAGAAATAGCAGAATATTTCGTTCCTGGCAAGGAAATTATAACTTATCGAGATGCGAATGATGCCTCAGAGAAGATTAAATATTACCTGAATAATGACGATGAAAGAGAAAGGATTGCTAAGAAGGGATATGAAAAAGTTATGAGAGAGCATACTTGTGAAAAGCGATTTTTAGAAATTTTTGAGTTTGCTCAAAATATGGAGGCTAAATGATAACTTGATTGAAAAAAAGCGCCTGCTCTCAGTTTATGAATATGTTCTTGAAGAGGCAATTAATGGATTCAGGAAAGTGAACCAACATCAACATGATGGTCAACTTTGGAAAAAGGCAGGTCACGCGCAAAATGAAGGAAAACTACAATAAACCATTCGAACTAGCAGATATGGATTATGTAAATAGAAGTTATACCGCAAGAGAACTAAAAGAAATGGTGGATGAATTAACCGAAAGAAAACTTATAACGACGGCAACAGGTACACTCAATTATTCAAATTTAGACGAAAAAATAAAGTACCAATTTACGTTACATCCTATGAGATTGTGGGAATACGTAAGAGTTTTTGAAATATGCGGTCTAAAAGCAGGTATGAAAGTGCTAGATGGGGGAGGTGCGAGTAGTCCAATAGTGTTTTATTGCGGGAAAAAGAGGATTAATATAACAACTTTAGATTTACAAGAATCTTTGGTTGAAAACACAAAGAACGTTGCAAAAAAAATGGGATGGGACACCATAACTGCAATTAAGCGGGATATGACTGATACAGGATTCCCAAATAATTATTTTGATGCTATCATTTCAATTAGTGTTTTTGAACATCTTCCTAACGAGATTAAAAAAAAGGGAATAAAAGAATTTGCAAGGATTCTAAAGCCAAACGGCATTATTGGGATAACTTTTGATTTTGGTAAAAGTGTTAATGCTAAAAGTAATTATGAATATGATGATTATGACCAGTTTCATAGACCCGTAAGGAATATTGACGAGATAAATACATATTTTATAAAACCATCAGGGCTAAAACTATATGGAAATAAAAAATGATAACCAAAATAAATCCTGCTAAACGATTTATTAGAAAGGTTGTTCTAATGGATTTTATGGAAAACAAGAGTTTAAAGATGCTTATTAAGTCCATTTATTTATTGTTAAATTCACCATATTTCCATTATACCGTTTATTCAATATTCTTAAAGAAGGAAAAATGAAAAAATGAGTCATGAGTACCTCATAAACGATCCAGTGCTTGACTTGATTCCAAATAATTGCGGAAGAGTTCTTGATGTTGCATGTGGTATGGGAGAATGGGGCTTTTTCGTAAAAACAAGGAAAAATTGTTCATATTTGGTTGGGATAGATATTTGGGAGCCATATTTGGAGAAGTTAAGGCAATTGAATATTTATGACGAGCTAATAATTTCACGATTACCCAAATTGCCAAAATTCGACCAGTTATTTGATGTGATCTTGGCTCTTGAAATTCTTGAACACTTAACCAAAGAAAATGGATACAAATTGCTAAAGAATCTTGAGCAACTCATAAAAACAGGGGGAATAATAATTGTTTCCACTCCAATGAACTATCCATGCGAAACTCATATCAGCGAATGGACACCAAGAGAACTTGAAAATCTTGGATACAATGTGAAGAAAGTTCACACTCTCCCAAAAACACTAAGGCTGGCTGATGAACTGAGAAGATTTATACTCAGATTACCCAAAGGTCCAGTATATCTAATTGCCATAAAATTATGTGCAGTAAAACTATAATATTGATAAAAATAAATCTGGAATTGCGAAAATCATTCTGGGAGCACCCAGTCGCCATCTAGGAACACCGTTCCTGCCCAATGTTGCCTAGGTTCGACGAAAAAATGACACGGTGAAACCCTACATCGTTATCCGGCAGTAATCATTGAATGCAGAAAACGAGCCGGAAAGAACGCTGAAATCGCGGATATGCAAATATAGGGAGTTATTCCTTTTATTATAACAAATCAAACCAGTGAACGCGGGGAATGGTTTTGGCGTTGGAGAAGCATGCTGTCGCGGACCCGGTGAACTTGGCTACTGGGAGGAGTATTAAGATTAAGGACTTGGTGTACATGATTCTCAAATTGTCTGGGCATGAAAAGGCTAGGATTGTCTTCGATGAGGGCAGGCCAACTGGGCAGGTGGAGCGAAGAGTAAGCATAGCTAAAGCTAAAGAGAAAATTGGTTTCGTTGCGCAGATTTCGCTGGAAGAGGGGTTAAAGGAAACTATTGACTGGTATAGCGCCCCACTCATGAAAAGCTCTTCTTAAGAGATTTTATTTGGAGCACTGAAGGAGGAAGAGTTAAAGGGAACATTCCAAAAGTTGGTCGGTAGGAGCCAAATTGGTCTCGATTGTTTATATCTTCCATTCTTATTATTTCGGGAATATCTAACTTTGTACAAACGTAGTAACTATAACCTTATAATCCATTATCTAGGCTAAACGTATTCTTCATGGAGGTGAGGGTTGGCATTAGAAGAGAATTCCGTACCCTACACTTTTGTCCATTGTGGACAACATTACGACTACGAAATGTCTAAAGAGTTCTTTGACGAACTAAAGCTTCCGGACTCGATAGTCAATTTAAATATTGGATCTGGCACTCATGCATGGCAAACTGGCAAAATGATGATTAGACTAGAAAAGGTTCTGATAAAAGAAAAACCTCATCTGGTGATTGTGCCAAGTGACACAAATTCAACTTTAGCCGGCGTCCTAGCCTCTGCAAAACTCCACATACCAGTAGCACATATCGAGGCAGGTGCCAGAAGCTATAACATGGTCATGCCGGAGGAAATAAACCGCCGGCTCACAGACCACTGTTCAACGCTTCTATTTGCACCCACCAAAAATTGCGTCAAAAATCTCTTGAATGAAGGCATACCCCATAAGCGAGTATTTCAAATCGGAGATCCGATGTACGACGTGCTACTTCAACATCTACGCGAAGCTATGAAAAGCAACATCTTACATGAACTCGACATAACACAGAAAAATTATGCCCTACTCACAATACACAGACCCGGAAATGTCGACGATTTACAAAACCTAAAAAGCATCATAGACGCCATTATTCAGTTCAAAGATCTAACAATGGTCTTTCCTGTTCATCCAAGAACAACGGAAAGATTACACTAATTCAACTTGTATCAAAAAGTGCAAAAGCGAAAAATGTCAAACTCATCAAGCCAGTAAGCTATCATGACACCATTAAACTCATAAAAACGCCCAGATTATTTTCACCGATTCCGGAGGAATGCAGAAAGAGGTCTTCTGGCTCCAAACACCATGCATAACCTTACGCATTACAACCGAATGGATCGAAATAGTAGAACTCGACGCCAACCTTTTTAACAGGAAGCGACGTTTCTCAAATAACTCAAGTAGCAAAAGGAATCCCAAGTGAAGAAGCTATCGGTGAAAGATTTAGAAAAAACCCAACCCATTCGGAGATGGTAAAGCCTCAGATAAAATCATCGCTATAATTAAAGAATCTTTAACTAAAGCATCAGTATACCCAGTGGTCCTCATCCACGAAAATTACAATTTCCTTTTTTGATAAAGGCAAGCGAAACGTTCCGCTTCGATTTATTGTAGTGCCTTCAAGACTATGCAAATAATCACTGAGATACTCTCCAGAGTTTCGAGTAATCATCACAACTTCTATTACTTTCTTCCACCTCGGCTGATAATAGTCTGAACTCTCTTCCAAAACTGACTTTTCTGCATCCGATTAACCCAATCCGCTATGTCAAGCCTCTTAACATCCTTATGTAAGAACCAGCCCCAAAACATGCTCCACCCCGCCTTGGGACTTTTAAAAAACGTTAACACACATCTTCCTAAAACATATTTCCAATCGTATCCAAGAGCGTACATCGCCTTACCCCACAACCCAGCCTTTCCAAATCTCGTTGGACGCCGCAGTTCAGTCACCACGTCTCGAAAACACCTTGCTTCGTATCCTAACTGCATAGCCTTATAGCAGAGCCAAGTTTCCCACCCCCACTCTACAGGATACAAAAGGTTGCTGACCTTTCTCCAAAAGTTAGCGTCAACAACCCTGCCTGAACCCCTAGGATGATATTCAAAGAATGGCTCTCCTTTAGCTCTCCCACTTGCAACAACTAATTTTGGATTTGACTTCATTTTATTGCTAATAGTCTCAAAATAGTCTTTCGGGAGAATCTGATCCGCCCCACAAATTAAAACGTAGTCCACATCTTTTCTAACTCGCCTTAATCCTTCATTAACAACTTCAGCGAGTTCGGGTTTGCCAGAGACGCCGTATCCTCGATCAGGCAATCGAACCACGACATCCGCGTACTTAGAAGCTATTTGACTTGTTCCATCCTTTGAACCATCATCAACCACAATGAGTTGACTCGGCGGAACGGTTTGTTTCCTCAGCGCAGAAAGCGTCTTCTCAATATACTCCTCTTCGTTACGAGCGGGAACCACAACAGCATATTTCATAAACTTAACCACCATGAACTGGCGCCACAATTATTCTATCACTTACCTCTTTCTGATCACCCTGACGACCCCCACGCTTATGTTCCACCACTAGTGACCAGAACCTTACTCAACTTCTGGTTTTCCTCCAAACATAAACACACGGCTTTAATAGATTTTAAATTCTATGCCCATAAAACCATTGTCCTTGAAAAATTGTTACATCAAGGTTTCATCTTAAATTCTGAGACGTGAGAGTAGAAATGGGAGATCCTACGGGCGTTGATTGAATCCAGAATCGATGTGGACTATCCATACCCTTCAAGAATTAAAAGTTTCATTTACACAGCCTTTGGCATAAAAACAAGGAAAGAATACTTGAAAAACCCGAAAATTATCGCGAAAATGATTAACGAGTCTCAGAAAAATGTGAACCCTTAAAACGATTCCAGACAAAAGAAATGTTAAAACTGTTGGACAACGATAAGCACGATATGAGGTACTATCTCATGCTTATCATTGATGAGAAAGAAGATTACTTATCAATCAAGGAAGTCTAATAGTATAATGTTAGAGATTGCTAACAACCAAGACGCCTCCACATAGATACTTTATGGGAGGTAAAGACTCGATTAGGGACTCGAAGGGTTTCCAAAGTTTGAAGATAATCTTTGAGGTGGAGAAGGGTGCAAACCCGACCATCAGCATTCTCGGATTCAACCCCAGATCTTTGTGCATTCTCCTAAGAACGAAGGGGGATGGATGTCTCGACAATTTCGCGTTCGTGAGGAGACGGCGGAGACTCCAACGGTTAGATTCAAATGTGATGATCGCCCGTTTGGCAACGCGAACCATCTCCGTCAACGCCTTATACTTATTTGGGACGAGGTAAAGGCAACTTGACTCAAAGGAGACGTCAAAAGCCTTGTCAACGAAGGGCAAGTTCTGTGCGTCGCATCGAACCACCGAATAGATCTTCTTTTTTGCAACACGAAGCATTTCAAGGCTAAGGTCGCATCCAACAACAGTACACGGGAAGTCTCTGCTCATCGTCGCAGGTCCTACGCCTATATCGAGCACCAAGTCACTCCTCTTTATGAATAAGAGGGACTTCGCCAGCCTTCTCTGATGAACATATTCTCCCCTAACTGTTCCAAGCTTCCAGCTTCTTCTCTCGTATTTCTCAGGTTCAGACCATCTCGACATCTCCAGACCCCACCAACCTTAGGTACATCTCCTTGAAGGTTCTCGTTGCGTAACCCATCTTATTTATATAATTAAAGACCTCTCTAATGCCGGACAGAGTAGGCTTTCTAAACCCGTAACGCTTCAGGTAGTTTGGGTGGAACATGAGTACTGGAAGAGGTTCCTTTGTTAAAAATTCTTCCACTTTTTCTTTAGGTGGTGGGTGGGGAGGCTTATCTAATGTCAAGTGATGAGGAAAGACCATGATTTTCCTATTCCCAAACCTCAAATAGGTCGGTTTTTCGCAGCATCCATCAGCGTGGTATTTGAAGCCCGCAAGCATGGAGTGAAATGGGGTTCCAGACACTTGAATGATCCTTCTGTTACGAGTTAGCTTATAGAGAACGTTGTCATCCAAGTCGCAACCATGGTAACTGACACCAAAAACCTCGCCAACTCTCTCTTCAAGAAGCTTCTTTTCACGCATGATAATATCCACAGAAAATCCCTCCGAGTGTAAAGCAATCTCACCATCTACGTCTTGAATACCTCGAACTATCTCATCTGACGGAACCGTAAGGGGAACTCTGAACATGAAAGACAGCTTAACTCCATATTCCCTTGACAAACCAAAGACATCAAAAAGATATTTTAAATAGACCTTCTTAAGCTTCAATTTGTTCAATAACAATGAATCGGTAGGCGTGTCAACATCAACCCTAACAATAACGTTCTTCATAAGTCAGAGACTCCATATCTGGATCATGTAATGTCTATAGTTCCTAATGCAAATAAGTATATTTTGTTCTCAAACCTTAAGCAAGGTTCTTAGCCCAACAACATGTTTGATTTAGTAGCGTATTTCACTTGCTATCTACGGTTGTTCCATTTTGGGCAACCCGTTTTTAGCCCGAGAAAAAGAAGGGACTACAAAAACAGGATTTATTGCGAATTTAATAATAGTCATCATTGCAACGTTTCTTTACATTCCTCCAGTTCCAATAATCACGTCAACACTTAACATTAGTGAATACATGATCCATGAAATAACTAACGTTATGAGGATGGGGTGCTACCAGTATTCAAGGGGCTCTTTTAATAGCTGACTTTGTAGACGCAGACAAGTGGAATGATTCCTCCGTAGTTTTTTCCTTGACTAAAATGAGCGTTCTCGAAATGTTCTAGCTGAACGGCTGAATACCCTATTAGTTTTGTTTCTATTCCATAGCTCATGAGCTTGTATATGACGGTTTCTTTTCCTAGCTCTGTCCAATCCCCATCTTTGAAGTAGTCTGTTTCATTGAGCCCAGCTATTTTTGCCAT